>Ga0008836_100175_pt1 | contig 60280 bp, 50 predicted proteins | sample HotLakConsUCCR28_FD_62214 | JGI IMG/M metagenome (GOLD analysis project Ga0008836, IMG submission 62214) | Hypersaline microbial mat communities from Hot Lake, Washington, USA - Hot Lake Consortium UCC-R28 (Hybrid Assembly) ... | reverse complement strand
GGCGATCTTGGCCTTAAATTCTGCACTGTACTGTCGGCGTTTTTTGCTCATGAATAACTCCTATCATTTTTCGAGTGATTCAGAGCTTAAGTCCCTGTCCAGTTTTTAGGGTCCACTATAGTGGACAAGTCCCAAGGAGGGACTGACGATCCATCCAATCTCCGTGCAATTTGCTCTGTGTGTAATGAAGGCGCTTCAAATTTAACTTTGGAAAGACCATCAAACCTGAAACTTTTAGCACAGGTTAGACGGGCTAAAGGCAGTGATCAAATTGAGCTTTTAAAGTGGCTTGCTCGGAAGTATCCAAAGCAAACCAAGGAGTTCTTGAGTGAAGAAGACACCTAATCGGGATAGGGAGAATCCTCACGAATCCCCCCTCCCACACCACCCGGCAAGCGGGTCCGCACAGGGCAGTTCCTCAGAAAGTTTTAGAAATCAAAACCCTCTCGGCTTTTGACCCCCAAAGCTGGCTACACCCTTAAGTGCCGTTCCTCCTATCGCTCCCCCGATCTAATTCAATGCTCAGAACGAGCCCTGGTGGCTCCTCTCTGCTTTCCATGGTTCGGCCCAACACCAGAGTCCGGCCCATTACAGACTGGCGTTGGGCTACTATGGTCTCGGCTGACTTCTGCCCCCTTCGCCGGTTGTTGCCAACCGTCGGGCCGTCTCGATCGCCTTAGGGTTCTGTGGCTTCTTGGCCGTTTCCCGCCAGACCTCAGTCAGACGCCCATCGCGCTCTAGACTGTCGAAGGCGCAGATCTCCCCAGATAAGAACGTGAACTTTCCCTGCACAACCGCGTCATTTACCGTATCTCTTAAACCTTTGGGCTTCGTTGTGTTGTGCCAACTCGCCCCAGAGACTCGGCCTTCTATGACGTTTCTGTCCGTCGGCTCGCAGTTTTGCCGCTGGCTTCCTAAGCCTTTGGCAGCTGCGCCAACAGACCCTTCCTTGCGGAAACGCCCTTGCCTTAAGCTAGTCGTTGTCGTCACTCGGCTCCTATGACTTGCGAGCATTTGGACGCTGGTTCTCCCACAGGGGACTTTCACCCCATGAGTTCACGCCCATGCTGGGCGTACACACTGCGTTGGTGCGGGCGGAACAGAGGTTACTTGTGAGTACCCGAGGTTGTCTGCCGCCGCACAACTTCAACGTTAGGTAACTTGAGCGATTGAGCGGGTTCTGCGCCAACTTCCAACTATCTCTGTCAAGAAGCAGCCTGTACATGAAATGACCGCGATCGCCAAGCAGGTATCTGAACTTCGATTAGTAAAATTAACTGTGGTGCCGCATCAGCAATGTCTCAACTAAAGACTGTGCTGTTTTCAAGCGGTTAGGATCATCCGACTGGGCAACCCAGGCCGCTAAATCATTCAGCGAACCATTGACTAAGTGAGCAAACCCCTCTGCATCGATCGTCTTTAGCTCACCCTCATTGACCGCGATTTGGATGGACTCATGGAGCAATGCAAAGCCATACTGATCTATTTCAGTCAGATCATCTGCGGCCAAAACGGCTGGAGCTTCAACGAAAACCAAACGCCGGAGTTCGTCTTGATGAGTGACTTCTAGAAAGGCCTGACAGCCCACGATGAGCTGTTGCCAATTGGTGTCTAGGGGCTGAATTTTCGTTTGGATGTAGTCGGTGATCTCACTATAGGCTTCAACGATGACAGCCTTAAACACGCCCAACTTGTCGTTAAATTGGTGATATAAGGCTCCCCGTGTAATGCCTAATTCGCTGATGATCTCTTCGGTTCCCGTAGCGGCATACCCCTTTGTGGCAAATAAGTGACGCGCTCGATCCAGAATGGCGCGACGAGTCCGACGAGTTTGTTCCGCTTTAGTCAACTTGGCAGGCATCGTGAATTGCTCAGACTTAACATTCAGACAGCATGTATCTTGACAGGGGAGAGCGCTTTCTTTATTTTTAAGATACATGCAGATTGTATCTTTAATGAGTGGTTTCCTCAAAGGAGCTGTGATGTCGACCCCGCTAAACACCCGCCAAGCGACAACTGCCGATATTCCATTTCTGGCCCAGATTGAGTACGAGGCTTCTTTGCCGCCCTTAAACCACTGCTTCTGGGAAGACCTGTTGGATGGCACTGGCACCACTGCCTTGCAGTTTATTGAGGCAGAACTGAAGGCCGATGCTTCGAATTGGGGCAATGTGGCGGATTTCCTGATTTTGGAGGCTGAGGGTAAACCCGTTGCCGCTGCAGCAGGATATGTACCGGGGACAGAAGATTACTGCCCATTATGTCTGTCTCGGCTGGAGGCGATCGCCCAGGAATTGAACTGGCCGGAGGAAACCTTAACCACTTTTCGCGATCGCTATCTGGTGCTTTGGGGAGGGGATTTGCGACCGTTTTTCCTCACCCCCCAGGCAACCTGGATCATTGAAAATGTGGCCGTGTTGCCAGAGGCGCGGGGACGAGGCTTTGGTAAAGCATTACTCAAAGCTTTGCTGGAGCAGGGGAGATCACAGCAGCACGACTTTGCCGGAATCATGGTTATCAATGGCAATGACATAGCCCGCCATACCTATGAGTCCGTTGGGTTTAAGCCCTATCAAACCTTTTATGCGGATTACTTCTCAGAACAATTCGATATTGAGTTTCCGGGAGTGACCAAGTTTGGTCTGCGCCTCAATGAACGGGAGAAAGGCAATGTCCTTTAAGACCATTCTGGTAGCAGGAGCAAGTCGCGGCATTGGACTTGCAGTTGCAGAACATTTGATCGACCAATGCGATCGCCTATTAGCAGTGTCTCGGACAGTGGCTCCGGTGGGCGCATGGGTACAGGCAGATTTGTCTGACCTGGCAGGAATAGAAACGGTAGTCAACGTGATCAGGGATGATTCCTTAGATGCGTTGCTGTATATGGGTGGAACCTGGGAAACCCACGCATTTACCCCTCAGTATCGCTTTGAAGCCTGTGCTGATGAGGACATCATTCGCGTGATTGCCGTCAACCTGGTTGCTCCCATTCGATTGGTGAAAGCGTTACTGCCTGCCCTACGGCGATCGGATAATCCCAAAATCATTTTTATAGGGGCACTTTCTGGTCGAGATAATTTCCCAGCACGGGAAGTTGCCAATAGTGCATCAAAGTTTGGACTGCGGGGAGTGGTGCATTCCTTACGGGAAGAATTGCGATGGCGGAACGCCCAGCTTCGCTGATCGCAGAAAATTGGTGTCACCGTGATTAACCCTGGCAATGTTGGCACACCCGAAGTTTTGGCAGATCTCGCGGCAGCCAATCTGACGGGTGGTGAAGCCATTCCTCTCAGCGATCTTCTTTCCATCGTTGACTGTATTCTCTCTTTGTCACGAGCTACTTGTATTAAAGAGATTGATTTACCTGCAATGCTAGGTAAGGGAGCTTAATGGAGCTTAAATTGATGACACTGGCGATTAGTAGGGTGCGGTTAGGCGAAGCCGTAACGCATCATTTCATATGGATTTGATGCGTTACGCTGGCGCTAACACATCCTACAAATAATTAAGCCCATCTACTTATTACGGGCGAGTCTTGGCCTCGCTAGCAGTTCCCTAAGGTCAAGAGTTGAAGGGAATATTGCGTTTGGTCGACACACACGGCAGCGATCGCCCCAGGGCCAGGCTGCCACAGTTGGACGCCCCAGGGTAAGACGGGCTGACCAGGGATGTGGGCCGCTCTCATAATTTGAGGCGTGGGCTGTAAGGCGACTTGCACGGCTTGCAGAGAATAGCTTAACCCCAGCCCGATCGCCTTTAAATGGGCCTCTTTAATCGTCCAGTAGCGGAGAAAGATTTCTAACTGCGCGAGGGGGTCCGGCGGTAGTTGGTCACGTTCTGCCGCCGTCAAGCAGCGCTGCATGAGCCCTGATAGGTAACGCCGGGGCTGCAAAGTTTCGACATCGACGCCAATATGAGGGCTGTGGCTAAAACCCCAGATGACCCAGTCACCGCTATGGGCCACATTAAAGTGCATGTTCGCGGCGTGGGGAGCCCGCAAATAGGGCTTGCCGTGCGGCCCATAGCCCAGTTGGATGGCTGTGGGGGCAATGCCCAAATAACTCGCTAGCAAATAACGCAGTCCGCCTCGGCCCAGGATGAAACGATCGCGATCGCGGGGATGGCGATATTGTTGCGCGCGATCGCGCTCCTCTGGTGAGAGCCAGGCCTGCCAGTGTGATCGTGCCAATTGCGCCGCCGCACATGGGAGTTGCCAGACCGGCACAACGCCGGGCATCGGTAATGCCAGTGGCTGGGGAACCGTCAAATCCATTAGCTGGTGCACCCGCTCCCGTCTCCCTCTGCGGCGAATTTGCTCATCTTCACCATAGCTCCACCCATAGCTCCACAAAAGAGGCATCTGCCCCGATCCGGACAGATGCCTTTGGCCCATCGTCGGCAGGTCATGCTCCCAACCGACCCACCCAATTGCCCATGAGTGCAGCGACAATCCTAACTACTTGCACCAGCGGGGAGAGATTGGGCCACGGGTAATCCCGCCTCATTCCAGGCCAGCATGCCGCCGCGCAGGTTGGCCGCTTGCTCAATACCGGCTTGGCGCAAAATCACTGTGGCTTGCCCTGAGCGGCTGCCGGACTGGCACACCGTTACCACCGGCTTGTCCTGAGGCACGGCGGCAAGCCGCTCCCGCAGTTCACTCAGGGGCACCAACTGAGCCCCAGCGATGTGTCCCAGACGGTCATTGAATTCATCTGCATCGCGCACATCGATAATATTGATCGCGGTGAGGTGCTCGGCGACCCATTGTGGGTCGATCTCGCGCAAACCACCGTAGGTTTGGCGCACGGGAGCCCAGGTGATTTCTCCGGGCAGCTTGCCATCTTCGGGACGACCACAGCGACAATTGGCGGGAATGGCAATATCAATTTTTTTGGGATGGGGCAAGCCCAAATTATCCATATACCCGACAAAATCTTTTTCGGTCGCGGCACCGCCAATGCGGGAGTTGTAGTGATTTTCTTCCGCTACGGTGGAAACGGTGCGACCGCTATAGTCATGGCCGGGATACAGCAAACAGTCATCCGGTAGAGATAAAATTTGGTCTTTGAGGGAGCGATACATGACGGCCGCGTTGCCCTGCTGAAAGTCGCAACGCCCCGCCCCGCGAATGAGCAGGCAGTCGCCGGTAAAGGCCATCGACTGGTCATCCAGCACATAGGTGATGCAACCGTCGGTGTGACCAGGCGTTGCGCGCACGGATAGGGCGCGATCGCCAAATTGAATCGTATCTCCATGGTCAAGCAACCGATCTGCGCCACTCACCATATCGCCATAGCGCGCCGAGATGGCAATTTTGGCCCCTAAGGTCTGCTGTAGTAGCCAGGCTCCAGTGACGTGGTCGGCATGGCAGTGAGTGTCTAGCGTGTAGAGCAGCGTGAGCCCCAGTTCTTCAATGAGGGCGCGATCGCGATTGTATTGTTCAAATACCGGATCAATCAAGACGGCGGCTCGACTCTCCGGATCTGCCAATAAATAGGTATAAGTCGAAGACGATTGATCAAATAATTGCCGAAAAATCAGTGAATTTCCCACGACGAGCCCTCCCCAGATGAGTATATGACTGAATAGTAGTATAACCCTTTTCAATATCTTTTGCCCCGAATGTCAATTGCTCCATCAATGCGGGGTGGGCGTTTCCTCAATGGCTTGGTGTTGACTGGCTCCCGGCTTTCCGGTGAAAATCACTCGCTCTCCCCGACGTAGAAGATCCGCGTGATTCTGCAATTTCGGGTTGACAGAATGATATTTTGTTATTCGGCGCTGTCTAGATACGTGCTGAGGGCATATTGAGAACAACACATTAAATCGCGATCGCCGATGACTAAAGCACCGCAATTTAGCTGTCTTGCTCAAGCTCCTACCCCCGCCCCGCCAACCCGCTATGGGTGGTGATTTCATCGTGGGTACTGCTCTTGAGATCCATCAGTTTAGTGATATTTAATCCTGTTACGACTCGCTTATGATTACTGCTCTTGCATGGCTTCCGCTGCTTCAAACAGTTGCGATCGCGCCCCCTCCTCAGATGCCTCCGGTGGTGGCGGCAGTGCCAGCGATCGAAGGTGAGGCCCTCCCGCGCATTCCGGATGAATTTACACGCTACCAAGACGTCCGCCCTTTGCCCGGTCAGCTCAACGAGATACCGGTTTTTAACAGCAACAGTCCGGAACTCATTCAAGGAGACGGGATTTTGTTGTCCACCTTTCCGGGTGACAAAATGGCGAATGCTGAAGCCCATCTCAATTTCCCCTTCGAAGGGCGGTTTGATTTTTTTGCGCATCACGTTGCCCGTGGTGTCGCAATGGACGATCGCCGGACGATCTTTGTCGGGGGCATCATTTATAACCCCAGTTCTGAACCCGTCACCCTCACCATTGATCAGGGCGTCAGCTACCTCAGTCAAGAGGCTCCCTTCAACAGTTTGCCCGCCCTCCGGTTCAACCCCGACGGCTCCGTGTTTGCCGGACCTGGCAGTCGGACGGTCACCGATATTTTGCAAGAACGTCGCCAATCGCAATGGCCCCGGCAGATCGTCATTCCCCCGGAGCAGGCCTATTTGTTGATGAATGCGCCTATTCCCCTGCGGCGCTTGCCCTTTGCGGCTGATGCCACGCTGCCCCCCGGTTCGATTTTGCCCGGTGCCCCCAGTACCTTCAGTCCGCCCGTGGCCTCGGTAGTGCCCCAGGGGGGCAGTCTTCCACTACCTAGCAACGGGCGATCGCTGTTGCTGCAACTATCTAGCGACGGGCCGGTGTATGCGGCTACCCTCGCCATGTATGCTCCGCGCACCTTAGACGGTCAAGAGCGGGCTCCGACCCTGCAAGAGTGGCTACGCCTGTTGGTAAATGGCGATCTCGCCGGCCCTCGCGACATTCCCCCCACGAATCCGGAAGAGTACGCCAAAAGCAATCGCGAAGGTCGCTTCTTTTATGGACGGGTGGCCGGCGTGGCTCAGGGTTCTCGCTGGGAGGCGAGCGCCCTGGATGCTCCCGACGCTGAGCAGCTCACTATTCCCGCACCGGGCGAAGCGATTTCCTATGTGATTAGCACCGTCGATTACAACACCTTTGGGACGGGACAAATTCAAAGTGCGCCGATGTTGGCCCGTTATGCCGATACGGCGTTTCGCGCCCACGGCAACTACGGGGTGCATTACAAGCTGCGGTTGCCCCTTTACAACAACTCCAATCGTGAGCAGCGCGTGGCCTTAAAGCTGCAAACCCCTTTGCAGGATGAAACCTTGAAGCAGGGGCTCCGGTTCTTAAAGAACCCGGTCGATCGCGTCTTTTTCCGGGGCACGGTGCGGGTCCGGTTTGAAACCGCCGATGGGCAACAAAGTACGCGCTATGTTCACGTTGTGCAGCGCCAGGGCGAAGAAGGGGAGCCCATTTTGCGCCTCGCGTTGCCGCCCAACTCACGGCAAGAAGTCATTGTGGAACTGGTGTATCCCCCGGATGCAACGCCGCCTCAGGTGTTGACCCTGTCGACCCTGGGCAATGCCAATGCTCGCAATGCTGCCCCCGCCATTGGGGATACGGCTCCGGCTGCGGCCCCCGACGACGCCACCGCCCCCCTCGGGCCTGCCGAAGCTGCTGCTTCCCCCACTGGAGAATCAGCTGGCCTCCCTGTAGCCGATGAGGGCGATCGCGAATCCATCACGGCGGACCCAGTGCCCACGATGATGGATGAGAGTTTGGCGGAATAAGGCGGCTGAGGGGCGATCGCCCCGCTCGCTTTCCCCACTACCTCACCAACGCCCCCCTACACCGATGCCGCGATCGCCACTGTCCTGTTCGCACCGCTACCGTCGCCAGCTATCGGGCGGACAATGACAGCCATTGATAAGTAAGGGTAATCAGCCAAAATGGGCGAAACCGTTCATGTTGGTTCCAAAAGGTGGAAGAGTATTGTTAAGATTTACGCCATGCCTTCTAAGAATTCCTTAGAAGCAATCCGTTTGAGCGGGTTTTAAGTGGGTGGGCTAATTGAAATGTAGGATGGGTTAGCAATCGCAAACCTCATGCGGGCATTGGGGTTCGTGCCTCAACCGCAACCTCCATCGTCTTCTATTGGATTGCGCCTTCCTACTTACGACATTGTCGAACCCAGCTATTGCCGCAGGCGCAGGTTAGCGCTTGTGGCGGAGCCGCAATTCACTGTCTACTGATCGCGGAATACATGTCCTCACTCCCGGAACTTTCGTCTCTACAGGCCCTCTCTCGTCGTAGTGTTCTCAAACTATTTGGATTCAGTACCTTAGCCGCTGGTGTCGGCTACTCCCGCTTTAGCAAACCCCAGCCCACCGTCCACCATCAGGATGCGCTCACCCTGCCCCGTCAGCCCGGTCGCCCCCTCAAGTCAGTGGTCATCGGTGGCGGGTTAGCAGGCCTGGCCGCGGCTTATGAGTTGAGCCAGCGGGGTGTGCAGGTCACCTTACTGGAGCGATCGCCCCAACTGGGCGGCAAAATTGCGAGCTGGCCCATTCAGGTGGGTGACCAACAGTTCATGATGGAGCATGGCTTTCACGGCTTTTTTCCGCAGTATTACAACCTGTTTGGCCTGGTTGAAGAGCTGCAAATTCGCCAAAATTTCAAGCCCCTCAACTACTACTCAGTGGTCTATAAAGAGGGCTACCAGCCGGAGGTGTTTCGGCCTAGCCATTCTGCTTTTCCGTGGAATGTGATTGATTTGGCGATTAATTCCCCCAATCGGCTGAAATGGGGCATCAACCTGGTGAAACTCAAGCACCTGCAAGTCTTTCGCGAAATCACTGGCTTCCGCACGCCCCAGACCTTCGATCGCCTCGACCAACTCTCGGTCGCCGATTGGGTCAAGGAAGACTTTCCCCAGGGGCTATATGACCTGTACTTCCTGCCGTTTGCTAAATCCAGCCTCAACGCGCCCGATCGAATGAGCGCTGGGGAGTTGATGCAGTTTTTCCACTTTTATTTCTTTGGTAATCCTGAGGGGTTGGCCTTTAATGGCACCTGTCAGGATATGGGCCGCAGTCTGGTGGATCCGATTGTAGCCGCCATTGAGGCTAATGGGGGGCAGGTGATTACCGGCGCAACGGTGAGCCAGCTCGATTGGCAGGCGGGCAAAATTCGCCAGGTGACTTATCACCAGGGAGCTATCGCCGCTAATCCGGTACCCTTTTGGGTCGAGCGCAATCCCCTGCTGAGCACCCCTGACCTGGAATATTTTGGGGCGGGCGATCGCGTCTTTTGTCATCAACCGGGGACCCAAGAGGCTCTCTCCCTCACCTGCACTCACCAGGGCTGCACTGTCCAAAAGACCGGGCAAACCAGTGCGGCGGGGGGCTATGCCTGTCCCTGTCATGGGGCGGTGTATGCCGACGACGGCCAAGTATTAGGCGGTCCCGCGCGCGAAAACCTCACCCGCTATCGGGTGGTCGATCGCCAGGACGACCAGATTCAGCTATTGGCGATCGCCACCACCCAGACTACCCCCCCCGCTGCCCCTCTGGAAGCCGACTACTACGTGCTCGCTGCCGACATTCCCGGCATCAAACATCTCTTCTCTCTCTCCCAGGGGGAGGTGGCACCCACCCTGGGGACTCAGGTGGAGCAACTGCAGGTGGCCGATCCCTTTGCGGTCGGGCGGTTTTGGTTCGATCGCGACTTTGCTTGGGAGCATAGCTGGTTCACCTCGCTGTCCGGCTATCGTCTAACCGACAGCATCACCCTCTACCACCGCATTCAAGACGACTACATCGACTGGGCCCAACGCACCGGGGGCAGCGTCGTCGAGCTCCACGCCTACTGTTATAAGGAAAAGGAGTTTCCCACTCAGCAAGCGCTTTTGGACACCTTTCAGGCAGAACTGTTTGAAATCGTGCCCTCGTTGCAAGACGCCAACCTGCTGCACAAGCAACTCGTTAATCAGAAAAACTTTGCAGGGTTTCCTCCCGGTAGCTTTGCCGATCGCCCCGAAACCACCACCGTTGTCCCTAATCTGATGTTTGCCGGAGACTGGGTCAAGATGCCCTTTCCCTGTGGCCTGATGGAGCGGGCTGTCAGCAGCGGCTTACTGGCCGCCAACGCCATCTTGCAGCAAGAAGGGGCGCAACGCCGTCCTCTCTTGTCAGTAAACCCTGAGGGAGTCTTCAAAATTTAGCTGCTAGGATTAGCCACACACATCGACCGGCCCGATCGCCCTTCGTTCTGAGGAGTTACACACGCTATGGTTGCTCTGCCCTCTCAATCCACTAGCGAGACTGCGTCCCCCACCGCTGGCCGTCAGGATGTGCGATCGCTGGGCATTAACCCTAACCATTGGTATGCGGTGGCTCGCTCGGACGAGGTCATTGACCAACCCCTGGGGGTGAACTTATGGGGGGAGGCGATCGTCCTGTTGCGCGATGACGAGGGCCAGATCCAGGCGTTGGAAGATCGGTGCCCCCATCGGCAGGTCAAACTCAGCGAGGGCGCAATCACCCACGGCGAGGTGGAATGTATCTATCACGGCTGGCGCTTCAACGCTGCGGGACACTGCACCCACGTCCCCTATCTCGCCGACAACCAACAACTACCGAGCTGCCAGCTCAAAACCTATCCCGTTCAAGATCGCGATGGCTTTGTGTGGTTGTTTCCCGGCGATCGCGATCGGCTCACTGCCGACAACATTCAACCCCTGGGCCTGCCCGAGTGGAATCACATCAACTACATCGCCAGCGTGGCCCTCATTGATGTCGAAGCCCACTACTCGTTCCTGATCGAAAACTTAATGGACATGTACCATGGGCGCTTGCACGACGACCTGCAAGCCTGGGCCGACCCCGTATTGGCGACCTTAGAAGCCACCGAGCAGCGGGTAGATGTGCTCTACAACGCCCAGAGCTACTACCGCATCAACAAAATCTGGTCCGTCTCCCAACTCTTCTTTCCCGCTCTGCGGCAACTCCATCCCGAAGAGCTGCGCGTCAGCTACGTCTATCCCCACTGGATTTCCACCCTGGGCCAAGACTTCAAAATCTGCTGCCTCTTCTGCCCTGTCAGTCCGACTCATACCCGCGCCTACCTGATTCACTTCACATCTCTGCAAGCCTTTCACCGTCTCCACAAGTTGCCCATGCCCTTTCGTCGCTTTGTGAAAAACCGCCTGTTCAATGCGGCTAAAGGGCTGCTTGAGGGGCTGGTCGCTCAAGACGTGCTGATGCTCGAGCAAGAACAAGCCGCCTATCTCAAAAATCCCGCTTACAAAGGCCCAGAACTCAATCGCGCTCTGACCAGTGTGCAAAAGCTCATCCGCCAGCAAGCCGAGCCAGAGTAAGTAGGCAGTTGTCATTAAACGTAAGACGCCGTAGGTTGCGGTTGAGGAACGAAACCCAACACCCGCATGGGTTACGCTATCGCTAACCCATCCTACAGTTGAATCAGCCCAGCTACTTAACAGCAGCGTTGAGACCCACCAAAGCCGCCGCTAGCAGATGGGGGGATGGCAGCCATCGCGATCGCCTCATACCAATTCTGCAAGGTAGCGCGACAAATCGAGGAGCCGCCGCGATCGCCGCCCCCTTGTGAAAGGGCTACATCCACCTGGAGCCTTGGAGCCTTTAGTCTAGGGACAGAGAAGTGCCCTGAAAATAACCTTTTTCTCCGGCTTCCGGTCCCTTGGGTTCGACCTGAATGATCGGTTGCCCCGGCAGCCCTTACCTGGTTAATTTTTATCCTTGGCGGTGACACGGCGGCGTCATGGACGATTGGTGTAACGCCCCTTCTCACAGACAAGCGATCGTGTCCGGCAAAAATTGGCGGTTAAATCAGCCTCACTCCTTTGCGTCCACGCTTTCACTAACGGCAAAGCTCCAGCAGTCACCAAGGATTGCTGAAGCTTAACCTGATTTAGGCTGATGCCATGGGGTGGCAGATCGTCAGCAACTAGTCTGCAAGCACCTCAACGTGGACAGTACCCACGCCAGCAATGTGGAGACCGATTTCGCGAGCGGCCCCTGCCGACAAATCGATGACCCGACCGTGGGAAAACGGTCCTCGGTCATTAATGCGCACAATGACCTGGCGATTGTTGTTGACATTGGTGACGCGCACCCGAGTGCCAAATGGCAAGGTTCGGTGGGCCGCAGTCAGGCCATTTTGATTGAAGACTTCGCCGCTAGCGGTGTGTCTGCCGTGAAAACCAGGACCATACCAAGAGGCGCGCCCCGTAAAGGAAGAAGACACCCCCCAGTTGCCTTGCCCGCCCCCCGGAGAGGCGGCGGGCTCAGGAGCGCCTTCAATTTCGGTCAAGTTTTCGGTTGCGCCCAACAAGTTGCGGAGGCGATTGGTCGCCTGCAAGGCGTCAGCATGAAGCTGCCCCGTGCTGTTGGGGTAGCGAGTCGTGTCGTTGATCATCACCAACTGTTCACCATCCAGGGTGATGACATATTCTTCAAGATCTTCGTCCCAAAGGACGTCGATCGCTTCGGGCGTTCCCCCCGCTTGTTGGAAAGCATCAATTTGCCGAGCGACAGTCTCAGCGCGGCGGGTAGCGTCTTCATCCATGGCGATCGCCGCGCCATTCTCTTTAGATGCGGCTGCTTCGGACTGGTCAACGAAAGTTAGAACTGGGAGATTGTTAACGTGCAAAACAGCAATGTCTTGCCCTTCGAGCGTGTGTGCAGTAATGCGAAAGCGATCGGAAAGTTCAGCAGCGGTCGGTTCTGAGCGAGCAGATTCGAGATCTGCGGGAACTGTTTCGGCAGTGCCGACGTCAGTTTGATCAACTTGATCAGCTGCAATTTGGAGTGTTTCCTGTAAATTTGCGCGAGCATTCCCTTCGGGTTGCTCAGCACTTGCTGCTAGAGGCATGCCTACGGCACCCAATAGCAAAGCCGCCGTAAAGCTACGACACAAGTTCTGAATCATATATCTCACAAGAGCTCAACATAGCGGCGATGTGACAGGCTTGGACTCATTGAGCCAAGACTCAGGGCTTTACAAGCTCACAATTGATACTTGTGCAGACCGTTAACCATCACAGCCACCTCGACATAACCCTTCGGTTCTTTTGAACGACCCGTACGTTAGCACGAAGAATCTAATTGGCAATCCGCAGAAATCGCAAACGATTTTGACCAAGGCGATTGTCAAGTTTTCTTAGATTTTTGCGAAAGTCCATCTGATCCCCGTGAAGTGGTCCGTTTAGGGATATCAACGCCAGTGGTTTTGGTTAATAGAACTTATCGCTCGCAACAAAAGAGTTTCGAAAATACAATGTTTGAGGAGGGGATCGCGATCGCCGGATTTCCCCCTTCCTCCAAAAACAGTGCAACAAATTGCAGTGTCACTTGTGAGGACGATAGGCGTTTTTTAATAAGCAAACGTTATTGTGACGCTTCTTTTTACTTATCGGCAGTCGCGGATTTGCCATTAACCCAGACAATGACAATGAGCCTTTTTAGTCACAGGCCATAGGCAAGTTTGTTCTGAGGAATCAGCATGGATTATCAAGACGCTGGGGTCGATGTTGCCGCCGGCAGAGCGTTTGTCGATCGCATTCAGCAACTGGTGGGCAGCACCCATCGGCCCGAAGTGCTGGGCGGTCTGGGCGGCTTTGGGGGCTTGTTTCAGCTCCCGTCGGGATATCAGACGCCGGTTTTGGTTTCTGGTACCGATGGGGTAGGCACAAAACTCAAAATTGCCCATGCCCTCAACCGTCACCACACCGTCGGCATTGACCTGGTTGCCATGTGCGTCAACGACGTGCTGACCTGTGGGGCCGAGCCACTCTTTTTTCTGGACTATCTCGCCACGGGGAAGCTCGACGCGGAGCAATTAGCCGCCGTGGTTGAAGGGATTGCGGCGGGCTGTCGCGAAGCGGGCTGTGCGCTCATCGGCGGTGAAACGGCAGAAATGCCGGGTTTCTACGATGCCGGTGAATATGACCTGGCGGGGTTTTGTGTCGGCATTGTCGAAAAGGCCGAGATTCTCGATGGCTCGCAAGTGGTAACGGGGGATGCCGTCATCGGGTTAGCCAGCCGCGGCATCCATAGCAATGGGTACAGTTTGGTGCGCAAAATTATCGCCGAAGCGCCCCGCCGCGATCGCCCCACCCCTGGCTATGACTGGGCGGAGTGTCCGGCTGGGCTGGAGGGTCAATCCCTGGCGGACAGCTTGCTGACGCCGACGCAGCTTTACGTCAAGCCGGTGCTCTCGGCTCGTCAGGCCGGACTTACGATTCACGCCATGGCCCACATCACCGGGGGCGGCTTGCCGGAAAATGTACCCCGCTGTCTCAGCGATCGCCACTCTATTGTGTTAGACCCCGATCGCTGGCCGGGGCTGCCCATTTTTGACTGGCTTGCCGAGGCGGGAGACGTTGCGCCTGGAGCCATGTTTAATACCTTTAATATGGGTATCGGATTTGTGGTGATTGTGCCGCCTGAACAGGCAGATGCAGCGATCGCTCATTTTCAGGCGCAGGCTATCCCGGCCTATGTGATCGGCGAGGTCATGGATGGCGATGGCACCCTCAGCGGGATTCCAGGACTCTAGCCGCCAGGCTGTCGCTGATACCCATCTCGGAAATCAGGGATACAAGCAAGCTCCCCCGCTGTCGCCGACCGCAGGGGAGCCTATGCAACGCTCAACCGCTACGACGGCTGACCAAACTGCTTGAATTTCCCCTCGCTAAGGGCTGCCACTTATACACATCTTGATTGCCACCTCAACAGGCGCACTCGCCCCCCTTAGTCCCCCCAATTCTGGGGGGGAGACCGGAGTTTGAAGGCCCCCAGAATTGGTGGCTTAAAGCCCTCCGGGCATTCCAGAAAAGGGGGCTAAACCACTGGAAGCAGTCAGTCAGAAACTTATGTATAAGCGGTAGCTCTAAGGGGTGGCAACCGCCTCTGACAGCAACACCACGTCACCGCTGTCGACAATAAATGCCCCAAATCGACCATTACTCAGGGTCTGCAAAACCTGGGCGGCGGCCTGCGGGTCGGGGCTTTGGGTAGCCAGCAAGAAGGGTTGCTGTTCATAAATCGCCAGACCCACAGGTTGATTGAGGGCCTGTTGGAGCTGTTTGGCAATGTCCGGGTTGTTGCCGTAGTCCACCAGTACGGCATATCCTTCGCCGATCAGTTTGGGGGCATAGGCGACTGCGGCGGCGGGTTCCGCTGTGGCTGGGGTGGTGGCGGGTTCGGTCGGGGCGGCGGAATCGGTTGGGGCGACGGAGTCAGTCGGGGCGGGGGTAGGTTCTGGCTCGACGGGCTCAGCAGCGATGGGTTCGTCGGGCGAGACTTCACCGGGGGCGGCGGGTCGTGCCACAAAGGCTTGGGCACCTTCGACTTCGGTCAAATACTGCGCCCAGGCGTTGGCATTTTCTAAGCTGGTGAAGCCTCCCGCTCGCACCACCACATCATCTAAATACCGACAAACGCTGACGTTGGTGGTCGTCGGCAACAGGTTTTGAATGCGATCGCGGGCGTTTACCGTCTCGCCCTGTACTAACAGCAGGTATTCGTTCGCGTTGGGGGGGGAACATGGGGGAAATTCATCCGCCCACGCCTGCGGCGCGCTGCCCCCTCCGGTCGCCAGCAATAAGGCGAGTCCCCACCGTTGCAGTGTTGTTATCCCAGACATCGGCCCACCCCTACAAACAGCAAATTGAGCACGGTCAAATCTAGCTCCCTATATTGACACATCCTCCCCGGTTTACCACCCTTGGTAGAGGCTTTGTAATGCCACTTTTCCCAAAAGACGCTAAATCAGGGGGTGACTATATTGATGCGGCATTGATGCGGCCAAGTGAGCAGCAGCCCTCACCCGTCTGATCGCGTTGGAGGGCGACCGTACTTCAAGCGTTAACCATCTGCCATCAACCATCTGCCATCATCGGACTGGGAGACGCAAGATTCGGCGCTTTTGTTTCCGGCGGTGGGGGCACGGGGAGCGATCGCCGTCGTTCGGCCATGAGCTTAGGTCGCAGATAGAGATTTTCCAGCAGCACTGCCCCGCCGGCAACCCACGGGGGCACGATCAGCGCTCCGATAATGCCCAACACCTGAGCCCCACCAATAACCGCCAGCAGTTGATACAGCGGATGCACACCCACCGAAGTGCCGACCAGGAGCGGATCAAGCACGTAAGTTTCCAGATTTTGGATGATGACATAGAGAATCAGCACCCAGAGCACCGTCCAACCGCCTTGGGAAATGGCGACCACCAGCGCGGGGACGGCTCCCAAAATCGGCCCCAAAAAGGGAATCAAATTGGTAAAGCCAGAAATGGCTCCCAGCCCCAGGGCAAAGTCAGACAAGCCTAAAATGCTGAGGCTAACGGTCGTGGCCACCGCCAGGATGGTGGAAACGAGGAGCCGCCCGCGAATGTAGCTGCCCATGCGATTGCTAATGGGACCAATTTGCGCGGCCAGGCGATCGTCCCAGGGCTGCGGCAGCAAGCGGACAAAATTTTTCACCAGGGTGCGGCTGTCGGCCAGCATGTAGCCTGACAAAAACAGCGCCAAAATCACGCTAAAAAATCCGCCCAAAATGCCTGTTGTCAGGCCATAGGAGCGCACTAAAAGCTGCTGACTAGACCGAATCAACCAGCGCGTCAGGCCTTGGACGTCGACAAATTTGTTAAGCAGTTCGTTGGCGAAATCAGGTCGCTCACTATTAAAAGAGACCACCCATGATTCGGCGTAGTCGATGACCTGCTTGAGGGAAACGGGCACTTGGCGAATCAGCCGTTGAATCTGTTCGACCACGGTGGGGCCGACCCACAGCACGACGCCAGTAATGATGGAGGCGATCGCTAAATAGGTCAGCACCACGCCCAGCCAGCGGGGCACCCGGTACCGTTCGGCCCAGTCCACCACGGGGGCGATCGACGCTGCCAGCACGATCGCAATCATGACGAGTAGAAACAGGCTGCGCAGTTGCCACAACAGCAGCAATACCGGCACCGACAGCACCAAAAGCGCGACACTGCCCAGGGAAACTGAAATGCGCTGTTCGTTTGAAGTCATGCCAAACCCGCTCTTAGACGAGGTTTTTGAAAGCTAACCTCTCTAGATCTATAACAGATCTGCGCTACCCCAACGGCATTCACCTTCACGGGACGGGGAAAGTGGGGTATTGCGGGGTGGGGTATTGGGGGTTGGGAGTGGAGTGAGATGGGTGCCCTGGTCGTTGGTTGGAGCTGATCCAACAAGGACTCTATGGTGGTCGGGACCAGGAAAATGGCGATCGCCCCGCAACTGCTGAAACTTTTTTGCCCTGCCAGAGCAAGAGTATGAGACGCTACTAAATCAGGCAATGGTCTGATGCCCTGCCCAAGAGACGAAATAGTGAGTAAGTAGCTGGGCTGATTCAACTGTAGGATGGGTTAGCGATAGCGTACCCATGCGGGCGTTGGGTTTCGTTCCTCAACGGCAACCTACGGCGTCTTACGTTTAATTACAACTGCCTACTTAGTCACCTCCTGGGCGGGGGATGGAAAGGGCCGGGTGATCGGCGGTTGCCCGTCCATATTTAAATTTAGTGGGCAAAGTTGGGCAAATTAAAGCAAGCCCAGAGGGTAGGGAGAGCTTGCCCGACTTGTAGAATCGCAAGATAGGAGACGATAAACAGTATGGAACATCGTGGCGTAACCGTTTGGATGACGGGATTGAGTGGCGCTGGCAAAAGCACCATCACTGAGGCGTTGGCGCAGCGATTGCGCGATCGCCAGTGCAAATTGGAGGTGCTGGATGGCGACATTGTGCGCACCAACCTGACCAAAGGCCTGGGCTTTAGCAAAGAGGATCGCGACATTAACATTCGGCGCATTGGCTTTGTTTCCCATCTGCTGACCCGTAATGGTGTAGTGGTGCTGGTTTCGGCTATTTCCCCCTATCGCGCGGTACGAGAGGAAGTGCGTCAAACCATTGGCGATTTTGTGGAAGTCTATGTCAGCGCCCCCCTGGAAGTGTGCGAAGGGCGTGACGTGAAGGGCCTCTACAAAAAAGCGCGGGCGGGCGAAATCAAGCAGTTTACGGGCATCGACGACCCTTACGAGCCGCCCACCCATCCGGAAGTGAACTGCGAGACCCATCAGGAAACGCTGGAAGAGAGCGTCGATAAGGTGATCGCGAAGCTGGAAGAACTGGGGTATCTCCCAGTGGGCGTCGCCGTTTAGGTGACCACGGGCGATCGCCCTGGCCACTCAAGTCAAATTAAAACGGGGATGTGGCACCACCCATTCCCGTTTCGTTTTACTGGCAGTGAATTGGCCTTTACGGAGGGCGATCGCCCTGAGCCGGGTGGGGCCGCCCTGAGCGATCGCCTCCACTCCAGCTAAATGCTGTTAAACCCGATACAGTGAAAGAACCGTTACATTTTTTCGACTAAGGCAGAGGCAACGAAACTATGCGCGTAATTTTAATGACCGGGAAAGGCGGAGTGGGCAAAACCTCCGTTGCTGCAGCAACCGGTTTACGTTGCGCCGAAATGGGCTACAAAACCCTCGTACTCAGCACCGACCCAGCCCACTCCCTGGCGGATAGCTTCGACATGGAGCTAGAGCACGCCCCGCGCCTGGTGCGGCCTAACCTGTGGGGGGCAGAACTTGATGCCCTGCTGGAACTGGAAGGCAACTGGGGAGCGGTGAAACGTTACATCACCGACGTCTTGAAAGCTCGCGGGCTAGAAGGTGTAGAGGCCGAAGAACTCGCCATCCTCCCCGGCATGGATGAGATTTTTAGCCTGGTGCGGATGAAGCGCCACTACGACGAGGGCGAATACGATGTGCTGATTATCGACTCGGCCCCCACTGGCACCGCCCTGCGGTTGCTGAGTCTGCCGGAAGTGGCCGGTTGGTACATGCGCCGCTTTTACAAGCCGTTTGAAGCGGTGTCTGCGGCGTTGCGTCCCCTTGTGGAACCGCTGTTTCGTCCAGTGGCAGGCTTTTCGTTGCCGACGAAAGAAGTCATGGATGCCCCCTACGAGTTTTATGAGCAACTGGTCGAACTGGAGAAGGTGCTAACCGATACGGCGACGACCTCGGTGCGCCTGGTCACGAACCCCGAAAAAATGGTGATCAAAGAATCCCTGCGGGCTCATGCCTATCTCAGCCTGTACAATGTCGGCACTGATATGGTGATTGCCAACCGCATCATTCCTGACTCGGTGCAAGATCCATTCTTCCAACGCTGGAAGGATCAACAGCAGCAATATCGCCACGAAATCCACGAAAACTTTCGCCCCTTGCCAGTCCGCGAGATTCCGCTGTATTCCGAAGAAATGTGCGGCATTGCGGCGCTGGAGCGCCTGAAGGAAACCCTCTATGGCGACGACGACCCGGCGCAGGTTTTCTACAAAGAAAGTACGCTGCGGGTCGTGCAGGAGGGCAACGATTACAGCCTGGAACTGTATCTCCCCGGCATTCCCAAAAATCAGGTGGAACTCAGCAAGTCAGCCGATGAGTTGAATATCCGCATTGGCAACCATCGCCGTAACCTGGTGTTGCCCCAAGCGCTGGCGGCACTCAATCCAGCTGGAGCCAAGATGGAAGAGGATTATCTGAAGATTCGCTTTGCCGCTGCCACTTAAGGCCCTGGGTCGCGACCTCCCCTGATCACCGCCAATCAGGGTCAGGGGCCACCAGGGGGCAGTCCTGCTAGAACACGGTCAGCAGCAAGCTGATGCCCAAAATGGCGAGCAGAATAATCCAGACTTTGTGTCGGTGCCAGAGCAAACTGAGGGCAGGTGCTGGGGCGGGCGATCGCACTGCGCCCTTTGCTCGCTCCGCTTCGGCGGTGATGGATTGGTAAAGCGTGCAGGTGGTGGCATAGGGACGCTGCGGAAAGGTGCAGGTATCGTCGGCATCGTAGGCGCAGGTTTTGCACAGCACTTCGCCCGTCGTCGTTTGGTGCAGCTCAATGCTGGGGTGCCCATGGGCTTTGAGTTGCAGACGACAGCGACTACAGACCAGATCCGTCGGTTTCACCGGATTTTCGCAGCGCGGACACAATGGCATCGATTAATCCTTGAGACATGCAGGCGAGGGTGGTTCAAGAAAAGTTGTCCAGTGACCCTTCTGACGGTTTCTCCCCACAGGGCTGAGACTGCTGAACCTCATTTATCAAGATACCGCTTCGAAATCTTGGATAACCACCCCCAGGCCAGCCCGATGGCCCCCTTTCGGCCTGCGATCGCCCTCCCTGCTGCTGCATTCCGACTTTCCGCGATCGCCGGCTTGGGTCATCTCGGTAACGTTCTCACCCCATTGCCGCAACTCTCAGGAACTCAGGGAGGCTAAACTGCGACTGGACTCTCAGGGTTCTTAGCCTTGGTTAGCGCTCCAACTGCTAGTGCGCCAATCCGTTGGCCTGCCTGAACCTGAATTGACTGTCCCGCCTAAGGTTTGCCTATGTTTGCTCCCGTTTTGATGGCCCAGCTATCGGTCGATCAGGCCGCCGATATTGCCACCGGGGTGCGGGTGGGTCTGAGCTATCAGTTTGGGACCCAGGGCGATCGCCTCGGCTTTAACTCTGGGGCGTTTGTGCGCACCAATCCCAATAACTTTGAGGCCTTTATGGCCTGGTCGGGTTATCGCACCCTATCGCATATTGAAACCGCTGAGTCAGGGTGGGAAAGTCAGGTCACCGTGGGCCTGACTCAAGGATTTGGCGGCGGGCGATCGCTCCCCACAAGCTACGACTGGTCACTGGCGGCGAACAATACCCAGCGCACCAACAGCGTCAGCTTGTACGCCACCTTTTACGCAGACACCTACGACACCTCCCAGGGCAACATTGGCATTGGGCTCAATGTCGGCGACTTTAACATGCGCTTTGAGAATGACTTTGACCCCATCGGCATTTTGGGAGAGTATGGCGATCGCTTTCGCACCGGAGCGCTGGAAGTGGGCTATCGGGCCGCCGATGGCACCAATTTTGTCGCGGGGTTCAACACCTTTACCGGGGACGTTGGCGATGGGTACATCATTAAGCCCGAGGAAGGTGGGAGTGATCCCTATGGGGCATATTCCTTGACAGAGCGCGATGGCACTCCCGTGACGGCGCGCGATCGCTCCATTGGCAACGCTTACATCGGCGTTCGCAACCTGGATCTGACTCAGGCCGACGACGACACCGGGCACGCGCTCGGGCTCGACAACCTGCAAGTGCGGGTGGGCTGGAGTAACGAAGGCATTCGCGACCTGACGCAAAACCGGCTGCACGACCTGCTCGCCAATCCTCGCATTCCCCTGCGCGACGTAGAAGGTCGACCCTACCTGCAGGTGGGCACCAACCATGGACAAACGCTGTATCCTTAAGCCCGTGTTGCCTGCATATCGTCGATACCGTCGTTGGCTCATCCGGGCATCTTCAATTCCAGGAGCGCCGAGTCCTAATGGGTGGGCCGCCTTGAGGCAACCGGGCGATCACCCCGGCTCGGTTCATCTACGTTGGGAGATCCAGACCAACACGTCGCACGTAGGCGTAGTGAAATCGGGGGGTTAGCGTAAGTCAGATCATGCGATATCAAATCGTCCTGGCGCTGGTGTTGCTCTGGGGGCTCTGGCTCTGGTTGGGGGCGACCCGCGACCCGCTTAGCATTCAGGCGGTTCGGGTGAGCCATCAACAGGGGCAGGCGATCGCGGCGCGGCTCTACCAACCGGTCAACGTGCCCGCCCCTTATCCGGCGGTGTTGCTCTGCCACGGGGTGAACTCTAGCAAAGATACGCTGGCTCCCCTGGCTCAAGCTCTGGCGTATCGCGGCATTGCGGCGATCGTGTTTGACTTTGGGGGCTACGGTGAGTCCTATCGGCGGGCCAACTCCCAAGCGGCAAATCAGTTAGATGCGGCGGCGATGTTGCAATGGATGCGCCAACAGCCGCAGCTAGACGCTCAGCGCTTGGGAATTATCGGCCATTCCATGGGGGGCACCACAGCGCTGGAGCTAGCCCAGGCGGCCCCGGATGTGAAAGCCACAGTGGTGCTCAGTATTGCGGGCTTTGCCACGCCGCGATCGCCCAACAATCTGTTCTTGGGCAGCGGCATTTATGAAGAACTCAATCCGGTCAGCACGATGCAAGCTTTGTATGAGGATGCCGTCGCAGGCGACGCCCCACCGTTTGCTGTCATCGGGCGCTTTGCCGACGGCACCGCTCGCCAACTGTTCTTTTCACCCACCGTTGATCATGCCCTGGCTCCCTACGATGCCATCCTCCATGCGGCGGTCATTCGCTGGGTTGAGCAGTCGTTGGGCGGGTTGCCCCAACCTTCGACCTGGAACGCCCAGCGGCTCATCATGGGCAGTGTTTTGAGCGGTATCGGCGGCATTGGGTGGGGCGTAGTTCTGTATCGGGGCCTATCGCTGTGGCCAAAACGCTGGGTGAGCGGTGGACTGGCAGCCATCGCCGTTGGCCTACTCATCGGCGGATTTCAGGCGTTCGTAGCCGGTTTTTGGCTCTGCGGACTGATGATGGTGGGGCTCGGTAATTACCGCGATCGCCTCCGTCAGCCATCAGCCACCTGCCGTCGCTGTCTGCTCTACGGCCTGCTGCTGTTTAGCCTGCTGCTGTTAGCCATCGGGGTGAATGCGATCGCGACTGGCTCCCTCATTGCGATGCCCAGCGCTCTCCTGGGATTACCAGTCCTCGCCCAAACGATGCTCTTGGGGTTGCCTTACGATCGCTTTCATCTGCTCCGCTACGCCCTGACGACGACACCTGGGGGCATGGTCGCGATCGCCTTAATCACGAGCGAAATGTATCGACCGGGGATTTTGCTCCATCGCTTGGGCCAGTGGCTGGGTGGGGCGATCGCCCTCGTGCAGCAACCCTGGGATTGCCACTGGCGCGGCTTCTCATGGCCACAACTGGGGATGGCTCTCCTATTGCTGGGAGTACTCGCCATCATTTTGATCCAGCAATCACGCCGGGGCTTGCTCACCTGGGAAGCCGGGAGTTTTGCCCTCAGACTCATCGGCATTTTTGTGGTTTTACCCAGCTTGGTCGGCATTGGAGTGGTGCGATCGCGCAGGTTTCAACGACTCGAATCGCGTCTAGCAGATCCCAAATTTCGCACCCCCTAACCTCTAAGGAATGGGAATTTAATTAAGTGTGGACAGCCGTCTCGGCTGTCCAAGAGCAGGCAAGATGCCTGCCCGACAAAACTTGGATTTTATAAAATCCTGATTCCTAAGGAATGCGAATTGAATCAGTTGGGATAGCCGTCTCGGCTGTCCCCAGGCAGGCAAGATGCCTGCCCTAACAATTTGGATGTTGCTTGATCCTCATTCCTAAACGACCCCAGCAAAGGGCTGGTATCACCTGCCTGGTTGATCTGGCTAACCGTTGAGTGGGCAAAAGAATCACACCTCCCTGTGATGATCAACACACTTTTGTGCCAGCAACTTGACCGCCAGGGGCTGTTTCTATTAACAGCAAACACACAAGGAGCTTTGCCCCCATGAAACTCTCTTTTCTCGGTCAATCTTACGAAGCCTCCGCGACCCCGGTTGACGCGGTTGAAACCACTGAAAAAGCCACCTTTTTAGGGAAACAGTATATGCGTAAGCAGTTCACCGTAGCCCTGCGTCAGCCGACCGAAGAACTCACCTATCGCGGCGTCCGTTACCAGCGCTAAGCCACTTTTGCCTTTCCTCCTGCTCAACTCAAGTAAGACAACCTTGTCCCCTTCGGCTCGCGAGGGGGATTTTTTTGCGTTGACCGCTCGCGTCGGGAGCGCCACGGCGGCTGCGGAAGAGCCTGGATACAGGATTGCAAGGCTTATCAGTAGATAGCTTCAGCCATTGGCAGTACGATGAAAATTAAGCTACCGGAAGGGGAGTCTGCCCCTCACCAATCGCACCAAAACTCCCCCCCGAAGGCGATGCGACTCACCCCTTTCAGCGTTTGGAGTGTCGCACAGCGCCATGACCGTTGCGCATGTATCCTGAGTCCGAAAATCCTGAGACCGCTCAAGCCATGCAGCCATTGGTGAGCTGGGCGTTGAATAACGGTGACGACATAGCCACGGCATTGGGCTACATTCCCTCGTCGACTGATGTCTAAACCTTCATGGTCATGACGCTGGAGCAACGGCGGGCAAGCGGCGGTGACCGTGCCGCCCAGTCGGCTCTGAGGGAACCTAACCGCAAAGTCCCCCAGAATGGGACCCAGAATCGGGGAATTTGGGGGGCCGCAAAGCTGGCAACGATCCACCACGAACTGATGGATAAACAGTCAGTAGATGGGCTTAATTATTTGTAGGATATGTTGACGCCAGCGTAACGCATCAACTCCCTGTGAATGGCGCGTTACGGCTTCGCCTAACAGCACCGCAAAGCGCGAAATTGGGGAGCCAGTTGCTCTAATTGTGGAATGGTGCGTTACGGCTTCGCCTAACAGCACCCTACGACATCGTTTATTTATGTCCACCTACTTAGGGCGACCCTTCCTAAGGGATGTTTTATGGCTGGGATTACCCTAAGCGCAGTTGAACCACTCTGGAGCCACCCCCATTGCTCTGTCGCAATTAGAGAGCTTCTGATCAGAAAATCAAGCCCCATCTCGCTGGCATTGAGGGGGCTCAATCCCATTAATCTTTACCCAAAGAAATATGCGGCAACAATCTCTAAATTATTCAAAGTCTGGGGTTTTGGGTGCCCCCCTCCGGGAAAGAAGCAAGACCAGCTGGGGGTTAGATAGTTTCACCGCAGATCCGTATCGGTCATCCCTTATGCCCTTTTTGCTGACAATTTCATCAGCGGAGAATCACGCTGTTGTTTGGCTGAATCGAGCAACGTAAAGTTTAACAAAATCAATAAAACTCAGAGGGCGGGGTGCTAATTATTAGTCGCTACAAGCAGTTGGGATGCAGGAAATCTCCCCTTCTTTAGCCGCAGACGGATTAGCCACGTCGTTGCGATAGTCCCTGATAGAGCACAGTAGCGATTCATCAAAAAACGGGCTATTGTGCGATCGCTGTGATGCATTAAATGAAGATTTCCCCCCAAGGAATATAGAGATTCCTAAGATTAGAGCTAAACTGTTCTTTACTTTGTCGAGTGTGCCTGCCAGCTATGCAAATGGCTCAAACCAATTCCGCCGTAAACGATATTCTGGGGCAAGCGCGCCAGGGTAGCGTTGCCGCCATAATTCAAATTCTGAATGAACGGTTAGCCGATTCTCAAATTCGGACGCGAGCCATTTTGGCAGACGGCGTGTTGCAGTTGCTCTGCGAAGCGCCTAAAGCCGAACAACTCGATCAGGAAAAAGTCGTTGAGCGCGTGCAAACGATCCTCGAAGAACTTTCGCCACGCGGCATTCGCAAGGTCAATATCAACAGTCGGATTGTGCGCGAGCAGCAACTGCTCTGGTTTGAGGAAATTACCCGCGATCCTGAAAATCAACTCCTCTGGTCAGAACTCATCAAGCTCAAGCAACCTCACCCGATCGCCCGCTTTTGGCGCGATCGCCAGCAGCCCAAGTCGCGTCACGAGATCGTAGTGCCCGATGCTCGTAAAAATCAATCAGGGCAAAAATATTTCCTGCGGGGATTAGTTGGGGGAGCCAGCCTGTGCCTGTTGCTATTGCTGTTGGGCTGGGTGCTCAAGCATCGCCTCGGCATTTCGTGGGCACAAATTGGCAATTCCGGAACTGCGCCCGTCGTCGAGAGCGAACCTGACCCAACCGCGGCTCAGGAGTCGTTTGCCCAAGCGGTGCGGTTAGCGCAGCAAGCCGTCGCGGATGGTCAAGCGGCGGAAACCCCAGCGCAATGGCTAGATCTGGCGGCCCGCTGGCAGCGGGCGGCGGACCTGATGGCGGAAGTGCCCCCCGAAAATGAGAATTACGCGATCGCTCAAGACCGCATAGTCACCTATCAGCAAAACAGCGATCAGGCCCTCAGCAAAGCCGAAAGACTCCAGCAAACCGAGGCCACTGACGCCGACGCCACGGCTGAGTAATCTTGCTCAGCCCCGCCGTGCCCCGCCACCGACGCCCTCCTCTACTAATCTGGCGATCGCGTGCTCTCTGCCATCCAGGCCATATAAGGCGCACTCCCTTGCTGGATCGGTAACGCCAGAATTTCGGGCAAGTCGTAGGGATGCAGCATCGCCAGCGTGTCTTCAATTTGGCTGAACAGCGCTAGATCCGTTTTGAGGACTAGCTGCCATTCCGCAGCTTGCTCGACTTTGCCTTCCCAGGTGTAAACCGAGTGGATGGGATAAAGATTGACGCAGGCCGCCAGGCGATCGCTGACCAAAGCCCCCGCGATTTCTTGGGCCGCTTCTTGCGTATCGACCGTCACTAAAATGACACCAAAGTCTGACACAATTGTGTTCCTCCGTACTTGAGCTAACCTTGGGCAAAGACAGCCGCCCCGCCACCCCAATAGCAGGTTGAGGAGGGGCCAGGGGGAGCCGTCAGAGTATCGCGAGTCAGCTAGGGCGCGTCATCAATTCATTCAAGAAGCCTTGAGCTATAAGCATGACCACACCTGCATCAACTCAATTAGCTAGGGGCGGCATCCCTTTAGGCAAAAGGATCTGGCTGCTAAATGATGGTAGCCCCTGGTAAAACTGTCGTCAGAAAGGCTGTTCCACAAACTGCGAGGCGCTGAGTGTTTCCAGCGTTGAGCGATGACTCCAGAGCGTTGATCCCGCAGCTTTTGCATAAAGTTTGCTAGCCGAGTTTTTGGGCAGGATCGCATCCGTAAATTCCGCCCCAGTGATCGAACAGGCGTCTAGATTGGCACCCGCAAGATTGGCCCAGGACAAGTCAGCTCGATCTAAGGTGACGCCCTCCATTTCCGCCCGCCATAAAATCGCACCGGTCATATTGGCCCCCGTGAAATTCACGTGACGCAAACTGGCTCCGCGTAATGTTGCGAAACTGAGGTTACTGCCGGTCAAGTTGGCGTAATCGAGTTGCGTACCGTTCAGTTTGGCCTCTTGTAAATTGGTGCCACTCAAGTTCATGCCCTTCAAGTTCAGCCCATTGAGGTAAGCGCCTTCCAGATTGACATCGTCTAAAAAAGTGCGACCCAAAGCGGCACCGCTCAAGCGCGCCCCACTCAAATTGGCCCAGGAAAGATTGGCATGGCGGAGGTCGGCCCCGCGTAAATTGGTCCCGCACAGATTAGTGCCGCATAGATTCGCCCCCCGGAGAATCGCCCCCCGCAGGTTGGCCCCACTCAAATTAGCCCCACTGAGTTGGGCCTCAGAGAGGTCTGACTTCACCATAAACGTGCCTCTCAGATCAGCCTTGTGCAATTGTGCGCGATGTAAGTTGGCTTCGCTCAATTTGGCAAAGCTCGCATCTACCCGGTAAAGGTTGGCACCCGACAGATTGGCTTTCGTTAAGAAGGCACGGCTGAGGTTGGCCTGAACCAGACTAGCCAGTTGTAAGTTGACGTCAACTAAAATCCGTTGCTGGAGATTGACGTCACGCAAATGAATTCCGGCAAAATCCCGGTATCCAGACTCGTAAAGTTCGAACAAATAGTTGGCATTCATCGTGAAGTGCCCCTTTGCCAGGTAACGGCAATGTCGTTAAAGAGGTAGACATGACCGGCCCCTGGTAGGCGTGAAGTATAGCTAACTAAAGGGAAATACTAAAGGTGGCTGCGATCAGGCAGCATGGCAGTTTAAAGAAAGTTTTGGTGAAACCTGAGTGACAGGCTGAACAGGCATTTGGTTGACTTTGAAAAGCGAAAAGGTGATAGCGATTGATGCCAGTGGTTGGGTCAATTTGGGTGAACGTCAATGAGGGCGATCGCACTCCCCTGGTGGAGGGATAGAGATAGTCCTCTCACCTCTTACGGTAAGAGGACTTAGCCCAAACAGGAAGATTTTGTTAATTTGATTGATAATTCAGAGAAAAACTTAGTAGTCATCAGAGTAGGTGTGATGGTACGCCGTTTGCTATTCTCACTGGTTTGGCTGGCATTTGTGGTTTACGCCTTTCGGTTTGCTCCACCCGATCAGCCTGACACCTTCAAGTTGATTCAACAACTCTCGACTGGACAGTGGGGGGGCATTAACCCAGCGATCGTTGCATTATTTAACCTGATGGGCATTTGGCCCCTGGCCTACGCCTGTTTAGCGTTGATTGATGGACATGGTCAAAAACCGCCCGCTTGGCCCTTTGTCATGGGCGCGTTGGGTCTTGGGGCTTTTTTACTCTTGCCCTATCTGGTACTGAGACAACCAAACCCCACCTTTATCCCCCCTAAATCCAAGTTACTGGCGCTGGTCGACTCTCGCTGGTTGGGTCTCAGTCTGCTGGTAGGATCCGCCGTGCTGCTGGGCTACGGCATCTACGCAGGCGATTGGGCAGATTTCATCGCGCAATGGCAAACCAACCGCTTTATTCACGTTATGAGTCTCGACTTTTGTCTACTGTGGCTGCTGGTGCCCAGCTTGTTGGGAGACGATATGGCCCGCCGAGGCCTGAAAAATGCGCAGCTATTTGCATTGGTGAGCGCGATTCCCCTGGTGGGGTTGACGGCCTATCTGACCTTTCGTCCGGCCTTACCCGCAGATTGACGTCAAGCTTCGCAAACATCTCCCTGGCTTGGTTGTCCCTCCAGCGGTCTGGAGAGTGTACAGTTTCATCAGTACGCATTGATTCAGGCTGGCATTGGCCTGAAATTCCTCACCCTATGGAACGACGCCGATTTCTTCAGTACGCTGGCGGCTCTGTCGTCGCGATCGCGCTCGCCCAATGCGCCAGAACGCCCAATTTTCAGCGGCAGGCGACCCGACTGGCGAGTCAAGACGGGTCACTCATGGTCGACCTGACGGCGACGGCAAGTCAGTTGACCTTAGCCGGTCAGTCGGTGCAACTGCTGGCCTATAACGAACAAGTGCCAGGGCCGCTGTGGGAGGTACAGGCCGGTGACACCGTTCAAGTCAACTTCACTAATCGCCTGTCTGACCCAACCAATTTACATTTTCATGGCTTACACATTCCCCCAACGGGCAAGGCTGACAACGTGTTTGTGTCGGTGCCGCCGGGCGAGCAGCAAGGGTATGAATTCACGCTGGCTCCTGACCATCCGGGCGGGCTGTTTTGGTACCATCCCCATCTTCATGGCCTGGTCGCGGCGCAGGTCTTTGGGGGGCTGGCAGGACCGCTGATTGTGCGGGGTGCAGTGGATCAGATTCCTGAGATCCGGGCGGCTCAGGAAGCGGTTTTGGTGTTGCAAGACTTTGATTTGACCCGCCGAGGCCAGCTACGGGAGCCAGATCCAATATTCCGCCGCTGGGGACGCCAGGGGGATTTGATCACGGTGAATGGCGATCGCGCCCCCACGCTCACGATGCCCCAGCGGGGCTTGCAGCGACTGCGCTTGCTCAATGCCTCCACGTCGCGGATTTATCGACTACGGCTAGAAAACCATCCCTGGCACCTGATCGGCCTGGATGGGGGCACCTTGCCAGCGCCGCTGGCAATTACGGAAGACCTGGTGTTGGCACCAGGCAATCGGGCTGATGTACTGGTGGCGGGCGATCGCGCACCCGGCAGCTATACCCTAATGAGTCTGCCCTACGATCGCGGCATCAGCGAAATGATGGCCGGTATGGAGTCAGGTTCTGGGCCTCGGGCGGATACGACAGCCACCGCGATCGCGCAGTTGCAGTATGGTGCGGCGGCGGACGAGGTGCCGCTGCCCAAAACGTTGCTGGGGTCCCCCGCGCTGGCAACCCCCATCCGCCGCCGCGAGTTGGTGTTAGATCACGGCATCGACGGCAAGCAATCTTTTTTGATCAACGGCAAAGGCTTCGCCCACGATCGCATCGATATCACGGCCAACCTGGGCACCGTTGAAGAGTGGCATATCGTCAATCGAGCAGGGATGGATCATCCCTTTCATCTTCATACCAACGCCTTTCAGGTGAGGCGACGCAACGGCAATCCGGTCTCCACGCCAGTCTGGCAAGATGTGGTCAACGTTAAAGCCTACGAGTCGGTGGATATTTTCGTGCCGTTCAACGATTTTCCTGGTAAGACGGTCTACCACTGCCACATTTTGGACCATGAAGACCAGGGCATGATGGGCATCATTGATATACAAGCCAGCAACGCTCGTAATGCGATCGCCGTTTGAGGGCCAAACTCAGCCCCTGAGCGCAAGCCGACCCAGAGAGACGGCTGCATCAATGGCGACTTTAGCCTATGGCAGGGGCGCACCGCTCGCCCATCCGAAAAATTGGGAATGAGGGACACGCTCGTCATCACCGTGCCGATGCCTAACGCGGGACTGGCTCAGCGACCCAGCCACTGCCGCCAATGGAGATGTCATTTTCCCGTTCAACCGTTAGCTCACCGCCGGATTGCTATCGCCGCGAATGTCGAGGGCCTTGCGGGTGACTTCCAGCGCTTCGGAGGCCCGTTTGAGTTTGGCTTCGAGATATTGCTTTTGGCTGACCAGTTGCCGCAGTTGTTGGTTGCGGGCGATCGCCTGACTCACCACGCCTAGCTGTTCTGACGGACAGACCTGGCACTGGAGTTGACCATCGGCATCAAGGCTACAGAGGCGATACTGGCTGCCCTGGGGCGTATCGTCGGTTGGCGACTGCTGCGCTAGCTGTTCGACGTAGGCTGCCACCTGCTCGGCATCCCCGTGGCGCAAGATGGCCAAATGCTCGTCTCGATCGGTCTCGGTGGCCTGCCGATTGGTTGACTCTAGCCAGCCATCCACAATGGGGCCAGACATATAAAGCTGTTGAATTTCTAACAGAGTATCGCGCAGTGCCTGGTGCCAGCCCACGATCGCTTCTTGCACGTCGCTCAGCAAATCGAGGGCCAGGGCGGCGTTGGCATCATTGCGATGACTGCTAAAACTGGGCCGCTTGGTTCGGGGTAAGAGGGGCAGGGCCGCTTGCTCAGGAGCGGAGGTGTGTTTGACCGAATACGACACCGAGGGCAGGGCCGCTGACGGATGGTCGACCGCTTTGGCGGTGGCCGTTGCCGATGGAATGAAGGAGGGTAAATCGAGGGAGGTTGGTTTTTGGGTCATAGCAAATATCCTGAACTCAGTGTGACTTCACCTCGATTCCTTCGGATTTCATTGACTGATTAGGCTATCTAACCCGATGCAGTAGCCCCTGATCAGTTGGAAAATCCTGATCCCCAGCAGGAAGCCTAACCGTAGTCATGCCTTGGGTGATACCAGCGGTTGAGTACTTCGTCAATGACATCAGAATTTGACATTTACAGATTGAGCGATCGCTCTAGGGTCAAAGCACTATTCTCAATCCGCAAACATCTCCTCTAAAAGGATGCAACAAAACTCTTAGAATGCAACAATTTTTTCCCAAGTTTCTGACAAAGTTTACGTCATTGAATGGGGGCTGTTCATCATGAAGAATTTGAAGGACTTGCCCGGATCGTTGTTGCCTGAGTGAGAAGCTTGATGCATAGAGAAAGCGATGCCGCGTTTTCCGGCGCTCATCGGCCCAAGGATAATGTCATGATGTTCGGCAGACTTTGTTCAGAGAGAAAAATGACGGGATTGAGTTTGATCCGCGTGCTCTTTTGGGGAAGTGCGATCGCTCTAAATCATGCTGCCGCAGCGATCGCCACCCCCCTGGCAGAAATCCAACTCGGCGATACCCCCTTACGAAATCAAGCCATTACCGCTGGTCCAACACGAGTCGTGATCACTGAGTTTGAACCCTTCAATTACGACATTGATGAGCCCCGCTATTTGACCTACGAAGTGTATGTGGATGGCGAGTTTAAAACCGAAGTGCGGGAAGAAGTCGACTGGATGTTTGGCACCTTTAGCCTGCAAAACCTTGACCCCGATGGCATCCCCGAAGTGATTTTCCATCGGTATACCGGCGGGGCTCACTGTTGCAGCATTTACACCATTTATTCCGCCCAGGGCGATCGCCTGCACCGCACGATTACTTATCCGCTTGACGCTGCCGCTACCGGTGGTTTCGAAGACCTCGACGGTGACGGCTACAGCGAATTTCAGAGTGCTGACCATCGCTTTCTCTATGCGTTTGGGAGCTATGCCGGTTCCTGGCCGCCGAGTGTCATTTTGACCTTTCGCCATGGGTCTTTGATCGATGTCACTCGGCAGTTTCCCGAAGCCATGCGATCGACCGCCTACAGCATGTACGAACAGACTCGAGACTCGACCCCCCAGGACCCAGCGCTGGGAACCAACAGCATTTTGGCGGGATACGTGGCGCAAAAAATTCTCATGGGAGAGTATGAGCCTGGGTGGGACTATATGCTGGCCCACTATGATCCCACCGATAATTGGGGGCTAATGGAATACAACTCCGCTGGGGAGGAAGTCAGCACCTTCGCAGACTACCCGGCAGCCCTAGAGGCGTTTCTCATGGACTTGGGCTATTTGACCGTGAATGGCAAACCCAATGCCCATCTGGATCTTAGCCGGATCGTAGTGGAGCAGGAGGCGCTGCTGTAGGTTGGCGTTACCGTTCAGTTTTAATCAGGTGGCTGGGTGAGCGGCGAGTCAACCCTGCGGATATTCAGCGCGAAAGTCTTGGCTCGGACAATAACCCTGCCCTCAGGCACCCGTATCTTCTCTTTCCTCTGCTTTGAGGAGACTGCGCCGCGTCATCAGCCGTGTTTACGAAACGGCATTGGCGATTTGGCGCACTACCGTCTGGGCGGAATAGCTCACCCCAGCAGTGCCCTCACCAGGATGGGTGCAATCGCCCACCAGCCACAGATTGGGGATCGGTGTGCGGTTGGCAAAGCCAAAGGGGCCAAAGGTGCTGACTCGCATGCCCAAACCGCCGACGGCCCCGCGATCGCGCCCCGTAAATCGGGCAAAGGTCCGGGGGGTGCCTGCCTCGACATGCACGAGGTATTCGGGCCGCAGGTCGAAGAATTGTCCCAGGCGGGCGATCGCGGTGTCGGTGTATTGCTGCTTGCGGGCATCGTAATCGGCTGCCTGATGCCACTGGCTCAAGTCGGTAAACGAAGACGCGACGATGGTCGCCTGACCGGCTGGAGCCCGCCCATCGCCCGGACGACTCACCGAGACAAACAGTGAATTGTTTTCGCCAATGGGACCCTCATAGTCATATAAAAATTGCAGATGTGGCGGACAACCAGCGGGGATCGCAGCCTGATCGACTCCCAGGTACACCACAAACGCCCCGGAGGCGTCTTCGAGCTTTTGTACTCGCTGGCGATACCCCTCGGGCGCTTGATCCCCGAGCAGTTGCACCAAATTTTGGACGGTGACATTGCCGACCACAATATCTGCCGGTTCTGTCCAGGTTTGTCCCGTCTGTTGACTGCGAACGGTGACACCGGTGACCTGGCCTTGTGCACAGTGAATCTGCTCAACGGTGTGGCGCATGAGGAGTTTGCCGCCATCTCGTGCTAAGGCGGCGACCAGGCGATCGCTCAACACCTGCATGCTGCCCTCCAGATGAAACAGTCCCTGGGGGGCTTGGGAGACCCCCAGCGCCGTGGCCGCATAGAGCAGCGCCGTTTCATCGGCACTGACCTGGGAGTAGAGCTTGAGTTGCAGATCGAGAAAGGTTTTGAGGCGGCGATCGCCAGACAGCCCCAAAGTCTTGAGCAACTGCCCCACCGTCGAAAAAGTGAACGGAGCGGTGACCAAGGTATCGGGGCGCACCGCTGATACCAGTTGCCAGAGATCCCAGGCACTCCGGGGTGGCAGCACCGGGCCTCGGTTTTGAAAGCGCCAACTGGCCTGAAAAAGCGTCCTTAATAACTGCCAAAAGGGTTCACTGCCGGGAAATTGCCGCTGCCGCTCAGCCTGCCACGCTTGCGGATCGCGCCACACCGAAATGGGCTCGGTTTCTCCCGGCAAATACACTGCACAAGCGGGATCACACGGGGTCGCCACCGGTAGCGGCATGTCAAGTTCGGCAAAAATCTCATGGTGAATGCCACCGGGTTCTAAGCCTGCCACCTGTGTTGCGCCTACGTCAAAGGTAAAGCCGCGACGCTTAAAGGTCGATGCACAGCCGCCGGGCACATAAGCCTGGTCAAACGCCATCACCTCGTAGCCCCGATGCGCCAACAACGCCGCCGTGGTCAGGCCGCCAATCCCCGCACCCATCACCACGACTCGCTTTTTTTGAGAAGGCCCAACCACGTGTTTACATTCTGTTACGTCTTCTCATAGTTTAACGCTTGGGGGGAGTGACGATGGCGAAAATGAGCGACTACTGCCCATTCAACAACCTGGGACTCCCCATCTCCGTTTCGGAGCGATCCCCCCAATCTCCCTTGAATCAGGGGGCGGCGACAGCGGGGGCTCTTCGATTTATCGCGCTGCGTCACAAAATTGGGATGCGGCCACTGCTGAGATCACCAGTGGCCGCGATGTCTTGAGTCAGGGATCCTCGGCAAAAGCAGGCGGCAAAAGCTCGGGAATTCACCTGCTGGGCGCTTGCAGACGGTCGAAAACGCGATCGCTTATCATCAAGCCAGTCTTCCAATTAATGCTTCACTATAAAAAATTGCCATGACGCTCCAGTCTACCGAGCCCCCCAGTGCTGCTCAGCCGGCGTCTGAGTTGGACGGTCCAAAAGCCAAAGGTTTACGCCGCCAATTGCGCATCTTACGGCTCATTCTTCAGCCCACCCATTATATGGAGGACAACGTTCGTCGCTACGGGCCGACCTTCAAAATTGGGGGCGACAGTTCACCGCCGCTGGTGTACGTCGGCGATCCCGACCTCGTGCGGGAAATCTTTTTGCTGGATGCCGACCAGGCTAATACGGGTCAGAACAACGGCGTACTACGAGCAATGGTAGGGGATCATTCCATTTTGCTGCTGGATGGCGAACCGCACCAGCGCCAACGGAAGTTGCTGATGCCACCTTTCCACGGCGATCGCTTGCGCACCTATGGGCAACTGATTTGTGACCTCACCCGCCAGATCAGCGCCGACTGGCAGCCGGGGCAAACCATGGTGGTGCGCCCACCCCTGCAAGAACTGACCCTTGGCGTCATTTTGCAAGCGGTATTTGGGCTACATGAGGGGGAACGCCTGACGGCACTGCAACGCCTCATGAGCCGTATGTTGGATACTTTTGCATATCCCCTCAGCTCCAGTTTTCTCTTTTTTCCCGCTCTACAAAAGGATTGGGGAGCGTGGAGTCCCTGGGGGCATTTTGTGCGCCAGCGGGAGCAGGTAAGGCAGTTGATTTATGCGGAAATTCGCGATCGGCGGGCCGATCTGGCTCAGCCCAACGCTGACCCCAACGCTAAAACCGACATCTTGACGCTGTTGCTGCAGGCCCGCGACGAAGACGGCCAAGCCATGACCGATGCCGAACTCCATGACGAACTGGTAACGCTACTGCTAGCGGGGCACGAAACCACGGCCTCGGCGATGGTCTGGTTGCTGTACTGGATTCATTACCTGCCGGAGGTGGAACAAAAACTGCGAGCCGAACTCGCCACGCTAGGGGATGATGCCGAGCCGATGGCGATCGCTCAACTTCCCTATCTCACAGCGGTCTGTCAGGAAACGTTGCGGATCTATCCCATTACCCCCACCACGTTTGTCCGGGTGCTCAAACAGCCGATGACTCTCAGCGGCTATGACTTCGCTGCGGGTACTGCGCTCATGCCTGCCACCTACATCCTGCATCAGCGTCCCGACCTATACCCTGCCCCCAAAGCGTTTCGCCCCGAGCGCTTTGGGGAACGCCAATACGCTCCCCATGAGTATTTGCCCTTTGGCGGGGGCAACCGCCGCTGCATCGGCTCCGCCCTCGCCATGATGGAGCTCAAGCTCAGTATTGCCACCCTCTTGCAGCATTTTGAGTTTGCCCTGCGCCATGCTCGCCCAGTGACCCCGACGCGCCGAGGCCTGACGCTAGCTCCCCCCGCTTCCCTGCGCATTCGCGTCAAATCCCGCAAAAGTCCGGATTGAGATGTTAGTCAGTTTGTGATTTCAGGTCAATCAACATGTCTTGTTCAAACCGCGATCTAACAAAACTTCGTCCACCTAATTATTGTTGAACTGATAAGGATTTAGAAAGCTATCTAAACTCTACGGCTGACTGGGATTTTTTCAGTTGTTTCAGTTCTTTTTTCGTTAACTTTCGCTGTGGCGCTTCACCCGCTTCCATTTGCTGCAAGCGTTCCTGGCGATCGATATCGGGCAATTTCAGTACGATGCCTACTGCAAGCCAGTAATAAACATTTACTGGGTCCACATCGAGCGGATAATAGTAGGGAAAATAGCTAATAAACAGCACAAATACGAACATGGAAGCACCGTATCCGCGCAAGTTTGGATCTTTGATCGAGCGATAAGCTTTAAAGGAGGCGATGATAAGAGTGGTATAAACCGCCAGCATTGAAATCAAGCCGAATACACCTGTTTCATAGAGCACTTTAGAGTGGTAAGTCTCGACTAAAACGGTTTTGCCAAAAATTCTGGCAGCGTTAGTCGCCCGGCCCACGCCTCTTCCTAAAAAGCCTTGCTGTTTGTCCATTGCCCACTGCAATTGGTGCATGATGAAATCTTGAGGAGGAGCAGCATTCCAGCGGCTTTGAAAACTCTCAATGCGTTCAGAGACGACATCAGGATATTGCGTGGCGGCAATACCAAGTATAACAGCCAAGGCAATGCCAATCGGCAAAAACCGCTTAAGGTTAGTAAGTTGTCCGGTCATGATCAACAGCAAAATAATCGTAAAAGGGACAAGGGCTAAGGCAATCCGTTGTCCTGAAAGCACTGCCATGACAAAGACCATCGCCATTGAAATTAAGCCAATGATTTTCCAGAGGGGAGATCGATCATTAAAAGCGGTGCCAAAGGAGAAAAAGGCACTGGAAATCAAAAACCATCCCCATTGCCAGGGGGCAACAAAAGTTCCCGGCAATCGAATTTGCCCTTGCTCAGGAGCGTACAGTAGCGCACCACCGACCAAACACCTCGATTCTAATGAAGCTTTGAATAGTGCCTCACCTGTGGCTATGGTGCCCTCACAGCGCCCGGTTTTGAGCATCATGTATTGCGCAAAGGCCAGTCCACAGCAAATAATAATGATAATGACTTGCGATCGCAATAAGAAATACAAGTCTTTTTTGGTGCGCATGAGATAGTAAATGCAGGTAATCAGCAGCAAATAACCGATTTGTGCTTTTATTCCCAGAACACCTACTAAAATTGGAATCTCACCTGATGCTGATAGTTGTTGAGCGCCATTAACAAACAGCAGTACTGCGACTAAATAGGTAGCATAAATCGTGATCGGAATTTTCATCATTGGGGGAATGATGAGGGGCTGTTTGTACTTCATGCAAAACAGAACAACAGCCAGCAACGCTGGGAAGAAAATGGCGTCTTTAGCCAGCTGCAGGATGGAACTGCCGCCCAAAGCGTAGGTCACTGTGCCGCTAAATGGCAAATAAAAAATGAAGCCATAAACCGCATAGCGGGGAAATTTCCAGGAGAGTGCTAGGCAGGCGATCGCTAGCCCCCCAGCCACACCCAGTTTGGGTTCGGCGACGACACTGCCAATGGCGGCGATCGCGGCACAGGCTATCAGTACCGGCACGACAAAAGAGATAACTTTCTGCCGATCTTTGGCTTTTTCTCTAGCGATCTTGCGCTGTTCTTTTTTAGACAGTTCGGGTTTTGGAGTCGCCGCCCCCGAGGCCTTAGCGGTTTTGCTCTGTTTACGAGTTTTGGTCTTTGGCATGGGTACCCGTTGACGTCAATGCGACAGGCGGCTGAAAGGTCGCGAGAGGATTGCGGTGCAAGGTGCCGCATTTACGTTTTGATAGCGGTGTCTGAGCGAATTAAGCGCATTCCGATAATTCCGAACTCTAACTTTCGACTAGCGAACTCGATCCAAACCGCTGTACTTCATAAGGCTGCATATAGCTGTAGATAGTTTGCCCGAGACAAGATTTTTCTAAGCCTAGCGGCAACCTGGATAGCCGTGGGTGGGCTCTATGAATTCTTTACGAAGGTCTTACAGATCTATCCGCAAACTTTTAGCGTCCTAAGCAATTGGGAATACCGTCACAGCCGCCGGGTATTGTGGCGCGCGTCGTTTCGCCTCCCCAGCGACAGCAATATTGGCGTTGTGCTTCTGACATCCGCTTGACACCTGAAAAGTCAGCAGCTTCCACCACAGCGCCGGTATGCTCACCCGTAATGAAGTTGGGGGAGGCAATGCGGTTGCGAGGCGAGGCCGACTCGATCGCCCCATAAAAGAACACCGCTCCCATTAAGTCGGCTTCGACCAGAGAAGCCTGATAAAGAATCGTCCGCGTGAAATTAGCGCGGATCAGGTCGCACCGACTGAGATCAGCGCGGATCAGATTAACGTCGCTGAGGTCGGTCCATCGCAGGTCGCTACCAGACAGGTCAGCATTTGCCAAAATGGCTCCCAAATTGATGACGCGCACGCCTTTTTCCCGGTCTTCGGCATATCCGCCTTTGCCATCAAGGATGGGCCGCCCTAAAAGTTCATCTCGCTTCAGGGGGGTGAGCAGGCGCGATCGCGACAAAAAGCGGACAATTTTGGCTTTGCCAGAGGCGTCAATACTGCTCAGGATCGCTGCGGTGCGAGCTTCGGCGATAATCCGTTCTTGAGGCCAGTCTTCGAGCAGCCCTTCGTCATCCAACACCAGTTCCGAGATGCCTTGAAAGTAGGTATCAATGGTTTGTTGCTGGGTAATGCGATTTTGTTGCAAGGTCAAGTCGCGGGAAATGATGTACTGCCGCCAAGCGACAAACAGCGCCAACATGGCGACAAAAATCTGACCGATCGCCCCTAAAAAATCGCCAAAAGCCCCCAAAATGTCCCAGCGGAGGGTCAACCCCCAGGTGGCGATCGCCTGGTTGATGCCTGTAGCTTGTGCCAGGCCAAAGACGCCGATCACCAACGCGGGAATCGCCACCACCAGCGATCGCTGTTGGGGCGAGAGGGTGACTATAAAATTGGCAAAAGCTGGCCAGACCAAGCCCCAGGCCAAGACTAGCGTGAGCAATGCGCCAATCAGGGTCAGCCAAGTGAGATTGAAGCTGATCCCTAGTATCACCAACAACACCCCCACCAAGATCACCACTGTTGCGGGGGGACTCGTAGCAGCAGCGGTGGATGAAGCGGTGAGGCTGGTAGCGTCAGCGTTTTGCGCGATCACCGAACGACCATGGGTGGCCGGATCTGGGGACTCTGCGAGGCCATTTTCCGAGCCATTCGTCGCGGCGGTGTCCGAGGCGGCGGCAGGCGGGAATTCTGGTTGCTGCTGGGAAGCGGTAACAGCGTCAGACTGTTTGCTCTGAGGGGTCACCTCGTCGCTGTTGGGCTGAGAACCAGAATTCATGGAGCAAATCCTTTGCATTAGCCAGGTTCACCGCTCAATGTAGCTTGATCGGTCAAGATTGGACAATATATTCAGAGAACGATGGGCCATCACCAGGGGCGTTATCCCCAGGAGCCGCGATGCGATCGCTACTAGTCACCGGAGCCAGCGGTTTTTTAGGCGGTCATCTCTGTCGCCAAGGCCATCCCCATTGGCAGATGTGGGGCACCTATCACGCCCACACCGTGGCTTACCCTAACGTCCCTACGCTGCCCCTCGACTTGACGGACGAGGGGTCGATCCAGGCTTGCTGGGAGCAGGTGCGCCCGGAGGCGGTGATCCACACGGCGGCGCTGTCTCAGGTCGGTCAATGCCAGCACCATCCCGACCGGAGCTATCAAATCAATGTTGTCGGTACGGTGAACTTGGCTAAATGCTGTGCCAAAGCGCAAATTCCTTTCATCTTCACATCGACGGATCTGGTATTTGATGGGACCACACCGCCCTATAGCGAAACCGATCGCCCCTGTCCGATCAATATTTATGGTCAGCATAAAGCCCTGGCCGAAGCGCAGGTGTTAGCGCAATATCCGGCGGCGACGATTTGCCGTTTGCCGCTGTTGGTGGGACCGGCCACGCCGACGGCTCAGTGCTTTGTGCAGCCTTTTTTAGCGGCGATCGCCGCCGGTACCCCCCAAACGTTATTTACCGACGAAATTCGCACTCCCGCAGCCGTCGCCGACGTGATACAGGGGCTACATCTGGTGCTGGCTCAGGGCATCACCGGCTATCTCCATCTAGGTGGCCCTGAGGCGTTTAACCGTTACGACTTGGGGCTCCTCATGGCAACCAGTTGGGGAGCCCCCACCGAGTCGCTGCAGCCGGGCTTGCAATCGGCGATCGCATTGACCACGCCACGCCCCAAAGATGTGACCCTCAACAGTCAAAAAGCGTTTGATTTAGGGTACGCGCCGCAACCGCTGAAATTGGCCTTGGCTGGGATGAGTCAGTTGTCTGCTCAGCGGTAAATAGCCAGGATTGGCAAAAACAAAATTGTAAATTTAGTCACAAATGCTCAATAATGAAACGCTGGCTTCGCCAGCGAGTTGAGCACGGGGCAAACTTGTGGAATCGCCCCTGAGCCGCTGTTTGGAGTGGTGAGTTTTTTCTGCCAGGTCGGTGTAAATCGACCGTGCTCCCAAGGCAGCCTGGTTGGCGTCGGAAACCGTTGCGGCATGTCAACGAGTCAGCATCAGGAGCGGCGATCGCAGACAACATTTTGTGAGCCTTTTTAGCGATGTCGTTTTTCTTGGGCACAGTACAAAGTTTTTTCTCCCGCATTCAGCAAGTCATTGAGACGCCCTTTTTGCGAGTGGGCAATGCCTCGTTGACTCTGAGCGCGATCGCGCAATTTACCGTGGCGTTACTCCTTGCGCTGTTGTTTGCCTGGGGATTCAAACGACTGTTAGCCAACCAGATCTTGATGCGGTTTGGCATTAAGCAAGGACCCCGAGAATCGATCGCCACGATCGCGAGCTATGGCCTGGGAGCCATTTTTAGTTTGTTTTTATTGCAGTCCCTCGGGGTCAATTTGGCCTCGATCGCAGTTCTCTTGGGCAGTTTAGGCATCGGTATTGGTTTTGGCTTGCAAGATATCACCCGCAACTTTGTCAGCGGGATTGCCATGCTGGTCGAGCAAAAGCTCAAAGTGGGCGACTTTATTGAATGGGAGGGCGTATCGGGATATATCGTCGAAATTTCGCTGCGATCGACCGTCATTCGCACCATTACCCAACGGCATATTGTGATCCCCAACAGCAATTTAGTCGGTCATCAGGTGACCAACTGGACCTACAACGACACTAAAGGTTGGGTTGCGATTCCGGTGAATGTGGCCCACGGTAGCGATCCGGTCGTGGTGATTGAGGCCCTGCTCGACTCCGCCTACTTAGAAAAAACGGTGTCCTACGAGTATCCGCCGGAAGTGTACTTCATTGGGTTTACCCCCAACTCTCTAGACTTTGTGCTGTGGGTCTGGGTCGATCGCATTGATCTCAAGCACAAAACCGAAAGTTCGCTACGTTTCATCATTGAATACAACTTGCGGCAGCATCAAACCCGCCTCGCCTCGCCTCGGTATGACGTGTGGCACCGCAATCCGAATGTGGTGGTAGCCACGTCCTACGAAAACTACGAAAAGCAAGCCCATCTCCATCAAGATCCCACCCCCCTCAGCGACACCTATGCGCAACCGGTGGCGATGCGGGATCTGCTCAAGCAGATTTCCTACTTTGCGGACTGTAGTACCGTCGAGTTGCGCAAATTAGTCGAGGTGGGGCATCGTCGTCGTCTAGATCCGGGCGAAGTTCTCTACCAGGTTGGGGATCCGCCTGATGCCTTTTACCTCATTTTGTCAGGGGCTGTGAGCTACACCTTGGATGGCAGCCACCAAGCCACAGTGCTCATGGCGGAAGACTTCATTGGCGAATTTTCGCTCATGCTGGGGGTGCCGCGCACGGTCACCGTCAAAGCGGTAGAAGAGACCACCGTCTTTGCTGTTAGTCCCCAAGGCTTTAAAGAAATTTTGGAGAGCCAACCCCGACTCTACAACCTGATTGTGGAAAGAATGGCCCGCCATGAAGATGAGCTGACTCAGCAAGAGCGGCGACTGCGAGAACTTGGGCTCATTAACAAAGAGTACGAAAGCAACCCCGTGGTTTGGATTCGCAAAAAGTTGGAGAAGCTCTTTGCGACCCATTCTGAGAGTCCACGGACCTAGTGCGATCGCCCGCATATCCAGTCAACCCAGTTGGGGATGCTGACGTAGCGAGGGGCTAGAGTCCCGTCAGCGGAGCCAACTCTTCGCTTAAAGCATCAAATCCAAATCTCAGAGAATGGAAAGCTGCTCGCCGAAGCGCTCCTGGGCAATCCGCTCGACATCACCCCGGCGATACAGGGGGCGATTTTTGCGTTTCGAAAAGCGACTATCGATGCCCGCTGCGGTCAGGAGTTGCTGGGCGGTTTTGGCCGGTAGTGACAAGAGGGCTGCCGCGTCTTGCAAGCGCACCCACTGACGCCCAAACCGTTGCAGCAGAGACGCTTCGTCTTCTGACTGAATTTGCTTGAGCAGCAGTTCGGCCAGCAGCCAACAGGCTCGGGTATCTGCGCCTGCTCGGTGTGAGGTCCCCACATTAAACCCAAAATGCTGTACCAGATTGGGCAGACTGCGAGAGGGGAGATCGGCCAGCAGCAGGCGCGACAGCAACACGGTGCAGAGTTGCGCGGCGACCGGTCGTTTAAAGGTGTATTCGAGGTGGCGATATTCAGCCTGCAAAAAGCTGTAGTCAAATTCCAGATTATGAGCAGTCAAAACGCCGGTTTCCAAACGGTCTAAACAGTCGGGCCAGACCGCTTCGGGAAATACCCCTTGAGACACCATGGTCTGAGTAATGCCCGTGACTCGAGTGATCATGGCAGGGACTCGGACGCCGGGATTAATCAGGTGGGTCTCTTGATGCAGGATGCCGTCGGCCAAGCTTGCTTGCAAGACCGACACCTCAATAACTCGGGCTCCGCGATAGGGCAAGGAACCCGTCGTTTCGACATCCACAACGGTCAACAGCGACTCGCTGACCTGTCGGTAGTATGCCAAGAGGTCGGTTGATTTGAGGGCCGACTGCCCTTTGAGTTTTCGAGGTTTTGCCATGGCCTGCGCGATCGCCCAACTTACCCACGATACAAGGCGATTCCGATTTCTGCGTAATTCGCGAGTGGGATGGGGGCTCCAGCGTTAGACGGGGCTGGAGCGGTGCAGGCGATCGCCCGAGGGGGGCGCTGCTCCAGATCCCCGTGGCAACGGATACACTTCGATCTTCCCAGTCTCTTCTAGAATGCCTTCAGAATTTTCCCTTGTAGCCAGAGGGGCCCAATATGTCCCGCTAGCATCTCCGTACACAGTTGCCGATATTCAGAAACAGTGACCAAGTCCCTATGCTGGGCGCGGCTTGATTGCGAAAGTGTATTTCTCTACCCCCGATAGTCCCTATGAATAGTACGCCTGAAATGACGCCAACCGCTGCATCCATGAGCAGCCAAGCCGAAGATTATCCTTTAACTCCGGTGCCTGCCTCAGCCCGGCGATCGATGATTTCGCTCGCGCCCATCCTGGCGGGTTTTACCCTTTACTCCGGCACGCTGTTCGCGGGGGGGCTAGTGGGGCCATCCTTCCAGTTCTGGCCGGACCTGGTAGGCATCATTTTGCTGGGCAATTTAATCCTGGGCGTGTATGCCGCTCTCCTGGGCTTCATTGCTGGAGAGACCGGATTAACAACCGTATTGATGGCTCGATTTAGTTTCGGCAGTATCGGCTCCCGGTGGGTTGACTTTATCCTGGGCTTTACCCAAATTGGCTGGTATGCCTGGGGATCTGCGTTAATGGCCCAGTTGCTCAACAGTTTGGCCGGGGTGCCCGAATCCTGGAACTGGCTGATCATCTTGTTTTTCACTTACGCCTTTTGTACCACGGCCTACTTTGGCTACCAGGCAATGGATTGGCTCAGCCGCATTGCGGTGCCAGCCATGATTCTGCTCATGGTGTGGAGCCTGTCGATCGCGGCTGGCGATGTGGGGGGGCTGGCGGGTCTGCAAGCCACGGAGCTGGGGGATCCCTTGCCGTTGAGTGCAGCGATCACCATTATTGTGGGGACGTTTGTGTCTGGCGGCACCCAGGCCACTAACTGGAGCCGCTTTGCCACGTCTGGCAAGGCCGGATTTATCGCCACCTTGATCGCCTTTTTCCTCGGCAATGGCTTTTTAATTTTTAGCGGTGCCTTTTGCGCCAAGGTATACGGCGAACCCGATATCGTCCAGGTGATGGCGACTCAAGGGCTGCTGTTGTGGGGGCTGTTGCTGTTCTTTTTGAATATGTGGACTACCCAGGACAACACGATTTATGCGTTTTCCATCGCTGGGTCGAATATGTTCCGCACGAACAAGCGCACACTGTTGGTGTTGGGGGGCGCAACTTTTGCCCTGGTGCTGGCTTGGGGCGGCATTTACGAAATGTTGGTGCAATATCTGATTTTGCTGGGCACCTTTATTCCCCCCATTGGCGGCATCATCATGGCCGACTACTGGATTCATCGGGGCGGTCAATTTCCCGCGTTGGATGAACCGCAACCGGCGTTTAACTGGGCCGGGGTGATTGCTTATATTGCGGCTTCAGCGATCGCCTACTTCACCAACAATGCGGGCTGGGGCATCGTTCCCATCAACGGTATCGTCTCGGCCCTAGTGATTTACGTGGCGCTGACCAAAATCATGCCTGCCACCCAAACCCAGTCCTAGTATTGGGGGCTGCTGGCTAGTGGTTGGGGAGAAACCTGTGGGACAATCAATTCCTGAAACTGACAGCGTTCTGGGAGGGGCAGTTGTCGGTGCACAAAGCTAGCGACCTGAGCGGCAGTAGGGAGTAGGAAATTGGTTTTTCGGATTGGGTTACGCGACTTAACACAGGTGACAGGGGGAACTTTAATCGACGACTCGAATCTTCTCCGCCCTCCGTCGAGTTTTGGCATTTCTACTGATACTCGTCAGGTTCAGCCCCATGACTGGTTTTTAGCGCTGACGGGCGATCGCTTTGACGGTCATACGTTTGCGGCCCAGGCGATCGCCCAAGGAGCCGCCGGGGTGATAGTGCAAGCGCCCGTTGCGGCGCAGCCGCAACTGCGAGTGCCGGATACCCTGGCAGCCTATCAAGCGATCGCCCGCTGGTGGCGACGACAACTCGCGACGCCCCTCATCGCGGTCACCGGTTCCGTCGGCAAGACCACCACTAAGGAACTGATCGCGGCGGCGCTGCAAACTCAGGGGCCAGTGCTCAAAACCCAGGCCAACTACAACAACGAAATTGGGGTCCCCAAAACCCTATTGGGTCTGACGGCGGCGCACCGCTTTGGCGTGATTGAAATGGGCATGCGGGGACCCGGACAAATTGACCTGCTGACCCAAATTGCCGAACCTAACGTCGCCGTCATCACCAATGTCGGCACCGCTCACATTGAGTTGTTGGGCTCTGAGCAGGCGATCGCCGATGCCAAATGTGAACTGCTCGCGGGCTTATCGCCGGGGGGCATCGCCGTCCTCAATTATGACAACGATCGATTGCTCAAAACAGCCGCCGGGGTCTGGTCTGGTCGCCAAATCACCTATGGGCTGACGGGCGGCGATGTGCGGGGCCAACTCCTCAATGCGGGCGAGATTGAGGTTAACGGGGTCACGCTGCCGTTGCCACTGCCGGGACAACACAACGCGGTGAACTTCTTGGCGGCGATCGCGGTGATGGAGGCCCTGGGTCTCGATTGGCACGGTCTGCAATCCGGCCTCACGGTGACCTTGCCGAGCGGTCGCGCCAGTCGCGTCACCCTGCCCCACGACATTGTGCTGCTCGACGAAACCTACAACGCTGGAGCAGAGTCGATGCAGGCCGCACTGCACCTGCTCAAACAAACGCCGGGGCAGCGGCACTTGGCCGTGCTCGGCACCATGAAAGAACTGGGCGATCATGCCGTCAGGCTACACGAACAGGTAGGACGCTGCGTCCAAGATTTGCAACTAGATGGATTGCTGACCCTGGCGGACTCGGCAGCAACCCAAGCTTTAGCCCAGGGGGCGGGGACGGTTCCCGTCGAGGCCTTTACCGATGCGGCGGCTCTGACCCAACGGCTACAGGAGATGCTACAACCGGGCGATCGCGTCCTGTTCAAAGCGTCCAGGGCAGTGGCGCTCGATCAGGTCGTCGATGCCCTCAAGCAAGCCCTGACCGCCCCCCGTGCGACCTCATCCTGAGCGCTGGGCGGCACAAGCCTTCGGTGGTAAGTGGGTGAGTGGGTGAACCGCTTTAAGGCATGGAAATTCAATCAGTTGGGATCGCCGTCTCGGCTATTCCTTGTCCAGTAAGGTCTAAGTAGGTGGACATCAACAAACAATGTTGTAGGGTGCTGTTAGGCGAAGCCGTAACGCACCATGCCACAGGGATTTGATGCGTTACGCTGGCGCTCTAGCGCAGCCATGCCCGAAGGGCTTTACACATCCTACAAATAATTAAGCCCATCTACTTATTTTGCGCGGAAATGGGATGTTAGATGATCCTTTCCCTAAGTCATGAAAGACATTGATATCGAGCGGGTTTTTCATCCCTCATCCCATCAGGAACTTCCTCACGATTTCAGCGTCAATTTGCCCATGACCTTTACGCGAATTTTGCGAGAGTGGGGGACTGGGGTCTTCTGCTCTTTTTTCATGCCCGGATAACTACAGTTGAATGGCACTGAAATCCAGCGAAAATCAACCCTCACAGATCGCCGAAAGCCCTGTTCTACCGTAGGGTGGACAGTGCCCACCAGCTTTAATTCAGTGACATTCAACTACGGTTCTATCTAATCAAGACTCGTCGAATGGCCGCAGAGACACACTGAATCAGCCGCTCAATTCGGCATTCGCCACTCTGAACGCACCCTTCCACGACGGGCTTTACGGCACACTGGTAATCAATGCGATGTCTAGAACGGTGTCTCGTGACCCTGATTTTTCGCCCCCCCCAACTGCAAGCCATGAAGGCTCACGCGGAGCAAACTTATCCAGAAGAATGTTGCGGACTCCTGCTGGGACAGTACGATGCCGCTCACGATCGCGCCCACGTTCACGAAATCCGCCTGGCCCATAATGACTGGACTGAAGCCGTCAACCCCTTCGCCGAGGCCGATCGCATCCACTCCAACATCAGTAAACGCAACCGCTTTTGGATTGACCCTAAACTGTTACTCACTACCCAGCGCGAATGCCGCGATCGCGGTTGGATAATCGTTGGGGTTTACCACTCCCATCCCAATCATCCGGCCCTGCCGTCGGAGCGCGATCGGCAACTGGCCTGGTCCAGTTATGCTTACCCCATTCTGTCAGTGACCGCTCACCGGGTGACAGAGGTGCTCAGTTGGCGACTCAATGACCACGGGCAGTTTGAGGCTGATCCGATCCTCTGCGATGGCGCTGAAGTCCAGTCTTGATATGTGCCAGAGCCGCCACACCTATGTGCCGATCGCCGATTTACCCATCCCTTTATCGAGCAATAGCCCGTATGAAAAAGCCCAGGTAGAGCGCACTCTTGCCTGGGCAAATAGTAGCTAAGGAATGAGGATCAAATTGTCTCCAAATGGTTAGGGCCGGCAGCTTGCCTGCCTTGGGACAGCCGAGACGGCGATCCCCACTTATTCAATTCTCATTCCTCAGGGAGGCACCAATCACGGGATTCAGGGCGATCGCTCTTGACGGCTGAACCATGTCGGCTTGTGAGTCAGGTAGGTCTTACTGCGTTGCCCCTTGGGTTTCTGGGGCAAATTTGTGAGCGTAGTCTTGCAAGAGATCACTCACCTGGCCCAACACCGTTTCCTGGTTGACGGCCTTGCGCAGAGTCCTCCGCTCTGGGTAGAAGTCCGGCTGATTAAGGCTACGGGCGATCGCCTCCTTCACTTGATCCGCAATCAGGGCCGATAACTCAGCCTTGGCATTACTGCGTTGGAATGTAGCGCCCTCTTCGGTGGTGGCATAGAGGGGAGGCAGTCGATTGAGCGCGTAGGCAGCGATATCGCCTAAGTCGAGGGTAGCGTCAGAACTGGCTTCAATTTCCGCCACTCGAGAAATCGCTTCCGTCAGGACGAGTTCTTCCATGACGTTAATGAACTGTTTACGTGGTACTGCTACCACTTCGCCAGTTAAAAGCGCCCCCATGAGGCGATCGAGCGCCATGTACTCTTCAATCGAAAGCTCGGAAGCTGTGTCGCAAATCCGCCCGACTTCCGCTTCCATGGCGGGCGTCAGATAGCCATCTTGCAGGGCTTGTTCAACAATCTTTTCAATGCTCATGGATTCTAACGCTCCGTTCGCGTCATTAACTTACTTTCTGGGAACAGATGAAACCAGAACATGCCAGTTACTTCGACACACCTTCTGGGACTGGGCTTATTTTGCCCCATGCCATTCAAAATCCGACATGTGAGTTAACTTTTCTAGCGTTGCGTAAAGTCGGTTCAAGCTGTTCGCTTAGCCTCAGGATGCCCATCCAGAATCGAAAACCATATTAAGTTTCAATGAACAGCAGTGGCTTTTTCGGATGGATAAAGTGGTGCGCCAAGAACTCAGAATAGCTGAACCAGCGCTATCCACGAACTCGGCTAATCCGCGCCCATCGTTACCTCGGCGATGCTCTAATATGATTGCCTGACAGAGCACAATTTTTCTGCTTTCAGGCGCAAAACTCATCATTAATGCAGCGATCGGCATTTGAGATGTGGCTGAGGAACTAAGGAATGAGAATTGAATAAATTGGGATCGCCGTCTCGGCTGTCCCAAGGCAGGCAAGATACCTGCCTTAAACAATTTGGATGTTACTTGATCCTCATTCCTAAGCGGCTTGCTGAGGGAGAGTGCAAAGTGGTGAATCCACTTGCCTGCGGTTTTGCCAAATCAAAAAAATGCCCAGCCCAAAAAACTTCAACAGACTACTCAATCGTGCCGTTGCGCCAGGGACCGGGATCAACCGCCACGCTGTTGACGTACAGTCCCCAGTGGAGGTGAGGGCCAGTGGAAGCTCCCGTGGACCCAATTGTGCCGATGACCTGTCCGGCTTGCACAAAGTCACCCTCGTTGACATTGATGCTGTGGAGATGGATAAAAATGCTCTCGACGCCCTGACCATGATCTAACCCAATGGTGTTGCCATGTAGCTCAAAGCCCTCGGCCACTCGGCCCACCAACGCTACTCGACCTGCTGCCGGCGCAATAACCGGCGTGCCGGTGGGGGCAGCATAGTCGATCCCCCGGTGGTAGTAGTCGTCAGCAAAAATCCCGTTATAGTAGCGGCGCACGCCATATTCAGAGCTGACGCGCCCCTCGCTGGGGCGTAAAAACGGCCCATTCCAAAACTTTTCCGGACTGAGGATTTGCTTAAAAGCATCGACTCGGTCAAATTCGTGATCGGTGCCCAAATTGCTTTGGCTGGGCGAGAGGGTGATGTATTGGGTGCGAAAACTGCGATCGCTCAGCCACACCATCGGATTGCGTGGTCCCTCTGGCCCCTCGACTTTGATGATGTATTCCCCCGAGGGATGCAGCGGACTGGTGGGCAAAAATGTGCGATAACGCCCTTGACCAACGGCAAAAGTCGGATACCCTACATCGTTGATTTTTAATGTTGGCACGCTGGCGGTGCCCGCTTTCTCGGTTGTGATGATGGCAACGGTGTCGCCCTGGCGCGGACCCGCCGGTTGAATCAACACGTCGTAGGCGTGGGCAGGCGGATGCGCCAGGGTCACAAACAGCGTCACCGCTCCTGCTAGCGCCATGAACAAAACGGACTTCCAAGAAAACTGATGTTTCTTGAGAGCAGCATTCAGGCCTGGCAATCCATAGAACGAGAAGGTCTGCTTCATGGCAGGGAAGGCTAAAGAAAAGACAGAGGGATGATCAGGGATGGGGCGTTGAGTCTAGTCGAGGCAGCAGCTCAAGCCACCCCAGCTTGAAGGCTATCGGTACCTGCCATGACGCTAACACATTGGCTACGATTAGACCCCCTTGAGGGAAACGAGGGCAGACCGCCAGATTAACGTCGCTTCGCCATTCACAGCCACACAAATACACTGGGGATCTTGCCAGGAAAGCGTGCCCGTGACCGTATCGCCGGTGACGAGCTTCACTTCGACGGTGCGTTTGTCGCGCAGATAATTTTGCAATAATCGCGTGCTGGGCAAGCCGGTTTCTAGTTCTAAAGCCATGGGAAGCAACCGATGTTGACTGTTTACGAACAACTCATACTGGCTTCCAGGGTACCCACTCTTGGGGATTTTTGATCGCGCCCTCACCGGTAGTGCCTTATATAAGGCTATCTTCGAGGGGGACGAGCAGTGGAGAGGACTATCGGGCCGGGGCTGGCCCGCCCGCTGGCAGGCTTAAACCGCAGTCTTTGAGCTTGGGCGATCAGAGAACGTTCACAAATGTGACAAATCGCTGCTGGCAAAGATTTACGATATTAGCGGCTGAGCCTGCGGCAAACTGAGCCCTCAGAAACTCTGAAGTTGGGTGAGCCAACGGTTGGCCAATCGCATTTGATTGAGGTGAAGGAAAACCATGGCGATCGCATTTAGCAAGTATCACGGCTTAGGGAATGACTTTGTGCTGGTGGACAATCGCCATCAAGCGGATTTACTGCTGACCCCAGAGCAGGCCATTAAGTGGTGCGATCGCAACTTTGGCATTGGCGGCGATGGGGTGATTTTTGTCCTGCCGGGACAGCAGGGCACCGACTACACCATGCGGATTCTCAACTCTGACGGCTCGGAACCGGAAATGTGCGGTAACGGCATTCGCTGCCTGGCCAAGTTCATCGCGGCTTTAGAAACGGCGGATGGGACACCTGCGGCACCCCCCAAGGCCTACACCATTCACACGCTGGCGGGCACGATTACGCCGACCTTGCAACCCGATGGTCAGGTCACCGTCGACATGGGAGAGCCGATCCTCAAAGCGGGGGAGATTCCCACTACCCTGGTCGCCGCCGACAAGCGGGCCATTAGTCAGACGCTGGCGGTCGATCACCAAGATTGGGTGGTGACTTGCGTCAGTATGGGTAATCCTCACTGCATCACCTTTGTCGACCATGCTGACGCGATCGATTTGGCAACGCTCGGCCCCAAGTTTGAGCACCACTCCGCTTTTCCCCAACGGATAAACACCGAATTCATTGAGGTGATGAGCCGCGACTATCTCAAAATGCGGGTCTGGGAACGGGGCGCAGGGGCGACTTTGGCCTGCGGTACGGGGGCTTGTGCGTCTCTGGTGGCAGGGGTGCTGACGGAGCGGTGCGATCGCACTGCCACAGTCGAATTGCCGGGGGGACCTCTGTGCATTGAATGGTCTGAGGCCGATAATCGCGTCTATATGACGGGGCCAGCGGAGAAGGTGTTTGCCGGGGTGATGGAGTAGAGGAGTGGCTGGGTGCTGGGTGGCTGGTTCGGACTTTTGAGAACGGTGATCTTGTGAGAAGATGCCTTAAATTATCCAGAGAGAAAAGTTGGTTAATCCCGGATGTAGGCCTGCGTCCTGATGATTGAGGGCCGTTTCGGTCATTCGAGCACGCTTTGATTTCTATCTAAATTTTGCTTCCAAGAGAGAGAAATCCATGATTTCAGCCTGAATGAACACTCTTGCCTAACTTCTCCAAAGCAGTGCCTAGCTTGTTCTCTCTCTCACCCTGCTCCCATCCACCCTCACACCCTCCTACCCATCCACCCTCACACCCATCCACACCCTCACCCCCCCATGACTCTCGTTCTCACCAATGACGATGGCATCGACGCACCAGGCATTCGAGCGTTGCAGGCGGCGCTGCCGGGGCAACCGATCGCGATCGTCGCCCCCGATCGCCCTCTATCGGGCTGTAGTCATCAGCTCAACCGGGGTGGGGCGATCGCCATTGAGCCGCGAGGGGCGCGGGAACACGCGATCGCGGGTACGCCCGCAGACTGTACGCGAGTGGCGGTGAGCTACCTGTATCCCGAGGCGCGTTGGGTGCTCTCGGGGATCAATGCCGGGGGCAATATGGGGGCCGATATTCACGTATCGGGGACGGTGGCAGCAGTGCGGGAGGCAACTCTGCTGCGGGTACCGGGGATCGCCATTTCGCACTATATTCAAGACCGGCGACCGATTGACTGGGACGTGGCGGCACGATTGGCGAGCAAGGTGCTGGTGAAGCTCATGCAGGCCCCGCCCGTACCGGGTCAGTTTTGGAATGTGAATTTGCCACATTTGCAGGCGGATGATCCGGATCCAGAGATGGTGGTATGTGCGACCTGTACCCAACCCCTACCGACCGAATTCAAGGTGGAAAATGGGCAGTTTCACTACGTCGGTCGGTATGGCGATCGCGCTCGGGATGCCGGTGCTGATGTGGATGTGTGTCTATCCGGAAAAATCAGTATTAGCGAGATTCGATTGTGGTGATTAAGTTCGTCGTCACCCGTGGGGATCAGGACGCACTATCATAGGGAAATTGCCTGGAGTTTTTTTGCCTTGGCAAAAGAGATTTCTGGGCATTGACCGGTGATGGCTTTACGCGGACAGCGATGTCTCAACTCAATCAAGGTCTGACATTATTTCTCAGCTTACTCGTCGAAGCGACCCCATTTTTGCTATTGGGAGTCGCTTTTTCAAGCCTTTTGGCGATTTTAGTCGATGAGCGTAAGCTGATTGCTTACACTCCCAAAAATCCCGTCTTGGCGGCGATCGCGGGCAGTTTGTTTGGTTGCGTGTTTCCAGTATGCGAATGTGGCAACGTGCCCGTGGCGCGGCGACTACTCATGCAGGGAGCCCCCTCGGCCCTGGCGATCGGCTTTTTGTTGGCGGCCCCGACGGTCAATCCCATCGTGTTTTGGGCCACGTGGGTCGCCTTTCGTGATCAACCCGCCATGGTGTTTTGGCGGGTCGGATTAACGATTTTGGTGTCGGTGATCATTGCCTGCATATTCAGCGTGCAAAAGGATCTGCGGCCCTTTTTGCAACCCACGATCGCACGCTACTTACCCGCCCCGGCGACCCAACCCGAACCGGCCCTCGTGGGAAGCGGTAGCACGCTGTTGCAGGGGGGCGACTTTCTGCTGCAATCAACCGGCACCCTCAAGCTCGATCAGCCCATGCTGGCGACGATCGCCGGGGCGGCGGTGCTGCCACAGCAGTCTTGGCAGGCCAAAACCCAGGCAGTCCTCGAAATGATGCTCCAGGAGTTTCGCGAACTGGGGGCAGTATTGGTCATGGGCAGTGCGATCGCCGCCACGGTACAGGTCGCGATTCCCCGCGAGTGGATTTTGGCCCTCGGACAAGGCCCCATTACTTCCATTCTGGCCATGATGCTGCTCGCGTGGGTCGTCTCCATCTGCTCCACCGTCGATTCCTTTTTTGCGCTATCGTTTGCTTCCATCTTCACCAGTGGCTCCATCCTGGCGTTTTTGGTCTTTGGCCCCATGATTGACCTGAAAAATATTTCGCTGCTGTTGACCACCTTCAAAGGTCGAGCAGTGATGTATTTGTTTGTGCTGGCCGCGCAGTTAACCTTCGTGTTCACGCTGGCGGTCAACCTGTACACGAGTTGGTAACCCTTTCACGACCATGAAACGGACTTTTCCCTGGCCCACTTTTTGGGACATGGCAGCGCTGCTGCTATGGGGACTCATGCTGCTGCGCTACTGGTGGAGTGGTCGGTTGGCGGTGCTGCTGCATCCCGATTATCACTGGTTAGCGATCGGGGCCGGTTGGGTGCTGGTGCTGATGGCGCTCTGGCGCAGTGTGGGCCTGTTTCAACCGCAAACCAAGTTCGACACCGGGGCGCATATGGCGCTGCTGCCTCGCCAGTGGAGCCTGATGGTGCTATTGGCGATCGCCGTCTTTGGCTTAATCTACGTGCCGCGCCCCTTTTCCAGCGATGCCGCCTTAGCCAGGGGCATTGCGGATCCGGTGGGGTTGACGCGATCGCAGCCCCGGCGCTTTGCCCGGAACACGCCCCCCGCCGAGCGCACCCTCATTGACTGGATTCGGACGCTGAATGTTTACCCCGAACCGGATGCTTACGCGGGCGACCCGGTCAATGTCACCGGCTTTGTGATCCACCCTCCAGACTGGGACGATCACTATGTGATGGTGGCGCGGTTTGTGTTGACTTGCTGTGCTGCCGATGCCTATCCCGTGGGCTTGCCAGTAAAGCTGACGGGCGATCGCGCAGAATTCCCCCCCGACAGTTGGATTTCGTTACAGGGCACCCTGTTTACCGAAACCCTGGATGGTCAGCGTCGCCTGGTGATTGCCCCGGATGAAGTGCTTGCTGTTCCCGAACCCAAAAATCCCTATGAGTTTTGATCGTGTTTCCCGTCGCGCTTTTCGACGGTGGCGACTGCCCTTAGATCAGTGGGCTGTGGGCCTCATGCTCGGTTTGCTAGCAGTGGCGTTGTTCCTGGTGCTGCTGGGGGACCATGCCGTGGCTAAAGTCCAAAAATTTTCCTGGCAAGAACGCACCGTGGGCGCGGAAAATGTCGCCTTTACCCTGACCTTTACCCGCCCCATGAACCCCGCAAGTGTGGAAGCCAACTTGCAGATTACGCCCGATCTACCAGGGCGAGTCAGTTGGTCGGGTCGTCGTATGGCCTATACGCTAGATGTGCCGGTGCCCTATGGCAAAACTTATGAGGTGACGCTACCCGACGCCCGCGATCGCTTTTCGGACAATGGTAATTCCATCCGGTTCGAACCCTTTGAGAGTACTTTTCAAAGTCGCGATCGCGCCGTGGCCTACATTGGCACCCAAGGGGAAGAAGCCGGTCGGTTAATGCTGATTAACTTCTCACAAGGCGGCGATGCCGTCGCCCTAACCCCAGCAGATTGGCAAGTGCTCGATTTTGAGCCCTATCCCCTGGGCGATCGCGTCTTAGTGTCGGCTAGCCAAGGTTCAGAGTCAGGCAACGCTTTGTATGCTGTCACAACGGGCTTAGCCCCGCTGCCTCCAGAAGACTTAATCATTGCCGACGCTGCCCCCGTACTGCAATCCGGCGAAGTGGGTGAAATCACACCCATTTTAGACAGTGATGTCTATCAAAATCTGGCCTTTGACCTCGCTCCCAATGGTCAAAAAATCGTGGTGCAGCGGGTCAACCAGACCGATCCTGCCGACTTTGGCCCTTGGGTGATTGTCGAAGGGCAGGAGCCCCGTCCTTTAGCCACGGAACCGGGGGGTGAGTTTTTAGTGGGGCCTGATAGCGAGACTTTGTTGATGCTGCAGGGGCAGGGCACTGCCGTGATTCCCCTGGATCAGGACGATGCTGAGCAGGTCAGCGAACCGCTCGATTTCTTGCCCGAATTTGGCCGCGTTTTCGACATCAAGAGTGATGGCTCTGCTGCCGCGATGGTCGATTTTAATCAAAATGATCCGGAGCGGCGATTTGTCGAAACGCTGGTGCTAGTCACTGATCAGGGCGAAGAAACTCGCTTAATGGATGCAACTGGGACGATGATGAATGCCCAGTTTGATCCGACTAACCGGATCCTCTACGTGTTGGCGAGTGAGTTGCTGCCCGGCGAAGAGTACCAGGAGCAACCCTATCTGGCGGCGATCGCCCTAACCGACGACCCCCAACCTTTGCAGCTGCTCAGCTTTCCCCCTCAGACGCGGGTGTCAATGGATATTGCCCCCGATGGTTTGGCGGCTTTGCTGTCAGTGGCGATCGCTGCCGATGGCAATCCTGCTGATGAACACATACAAACCGTTTTACTACCGCTGTTTCAAACTACAGACCAACGGTTAACCGGCACACCAGCGTCGACTACGCCACAAATTTTGCCCTTCGCTGGGGTCAATCCTGCGTGGCTACCGTAATGGCTGAACTCAAGTGTTTTAGACCGGCAAGAGCGATCGCTGACAAGTCGGACAAACCGCGTGAATGGTGAGTTGACAATCCAGTAGGTGATAGCCAGATTTCTTGGCCGTGCGGGCACCAGCCTTTAGCACTGAGTCATTCTTAAACTCAATCGTCTTATTGCAGCGGACACAGATCAAATGGTGGTGGTGGTGGGGTGAAGGCTGGTTGATTTCATACCGCTTTTGCCCTTCCGCCAGTTCCAATTCCCGCAAAATGCCCATGCGAGCCATCAGCTTAAGATTTCGATAAATCGTGGATAAGCTAACCTGCTCGCCTTCCTGCTTCAGCACATCCCGCAAATCTTCGGCGCTGAGGTGCTCACCTTTTGGCAAGTTTTGAAAGGTTTCGAGCATAATCTCCCGCTGAGGAGTCATGCGCCACCCGCGTTCGTTCAATTCAGCTTTGAGAGCAGATGCTGTATAAGCCACGTGATTTTTCCTCTCAACAGTGACGCCTTATTGACAATGATAACAACTGATCCCCTAAATTTGCAAGAAGATTTACTTATTGAGAATTGATCCTGATATATCTCCATAGCCCTGGCGCTAAGACCTTTACCAGGCACAGATTAAACGGTTTACAAAGTTAAGTAATGACTGATCCAGAAATCGTCGCCTTCAGGGCAGGCTTGGGGAACTGCCCGCTGCGGTGGCGATCGCCATTTCCAAATTCGCGATCGTGCGCAGCCGATCCATCACGGCTACGACCTGACCATGAGAGACCTCAGTGTCAGCACGAATGATAATCAAAATGGGGCGATCGCCAATGCGCCGCGCCTGAATCTGATTTGGTAAAGATTCTAACGCAGCGGCTTCGTTACCCAATTGCAAATCGCCGCTACGGGTCATCGTTAAGGTCAATGTGTGCTGTTGCAGTTGCTCTTCACTCGTGGCGGCACTGGGCAGGTCAACAGGCAAGCCTTCGGAGCGAGTTAGGAACAAACTCGACAAAATAAAAAACGTCAACACCACAAAAATTACGTCGATCATCGGCACGATGTTAATTTGTGGCGGGGTTTCTGGTTCTTCAGGGAGATGCATTCAGTCTAATAAAACACATGGAGCCCAGCTCCTGATGGAGGCAAGGCTGGGAACTGGATTCTAATCTGCTCCTACTTTATCGAATTGTTCCTGGTTCTGGATGGCACAGGCGTAACGCCTCGCGACCACCAATGTGCACATGGGCAATCACAGATCATTAAAGATCATCAAAAAGTGCCGCCTCGCGATCGCAAGGCGGCACTCGTGTTAGCTAATATCGCGATTGGCTATGCCACCACCGGATTCGAGCCCATGTGGGTCACTGCATTACGAGTGAAATTGACACGCTGCTCAAAATCCAACCCTTTGATGTTGTTAACAAAGTTTTGGGTATGCTCCGGCAACTGGTAATCATTAGGCACATTGACGATATCGCCTGATTCCATGCCCTGGGCCAGCAACAGCCAGACTTCTAGCTTGGCGCTGGGGCTCAATGCGCCATAGGCACGGCTAATCTCGGTATCCGCCCGGTTAGCGATGTCACGCTGTACCTGTAGCTGCGATTTATCATCGAGCGGTGAAATTCTGTCGTAAATGGTTTGGGCCAAGCCTTCAACTTTATGCCCGGGGGCGGGGGTCAAGGTTTCTTTGATATCCAGGTACCCGTACCACAAGAGTGCCAACTGGGTGTCAGCATCAAACTGTTCAAACTGTCGAAGTGGCTGTTTGACTTCATCTAAAGTGAGGTAAGTCATACAATCCTCGTCTAACTGCAAGCAACTTGACTCGTTCAATCAAGTCGCATCTGTTACAAAAGTTAACGAATCTCGCAACTGACCTCACACCGTCCATCGTTAGACAAATTACGAAACGTGACTTCCCAAAAATGCCCCTTGCAGGTTGATGCCTCTATAGCCCGGAGGAACTTGGAGAGTTGTCTGAATTAATCTTGCACAACCCTAGTTCACCCCTGAAGAGCTTGAAGGCGGTGCTGTAGATGACTATCGTTCGTTAGAGGCACGGCGATCGCGTCATGCAGGATTTCCCAAAACCAACCCCGCAACTTTAGAGCACGCCTTTGGAACTGGGGATTTGGCTGGCCCGGCGGGGATCAATTTCGGTAGCCATGCGCATGGCGCGGGCAAAGGCTTTGAAGGTGGCTTCGATGATGTGGTGGGAGTTAAGGCCGTCGAGTTGGCGAATGTGCAGGGTCATCTGGCTGTGATTGACCACGGCGACAAAGAACTCTCGCACCAATTGGGTGTCGTAGGTGCCGACCCGCTCGGTGGGAATTGCCAAGCCGTAGCTGAGGTGGGGACGACCGGAAAAGTCGAGCGCGACCTGAATGAGCGATTCATCCAGCGGGGCGACAAAGTGGCCGAACCGGACAATGCCTTTGCGATCGCCCAATGCCTGCTTCAGGGCCATCCCTAACGTGATCCCGACATCCTCATTGGTGTGGTGATCGTCGATTTCGTAGTCGCCCTGGGCCTGCACGGTAAGGTCAAACAGGCCGTGGGAGGCAATTTGATGCAGCATGTGATCTAAGAACGGCACCCCCGTATGGGCATCACATTGGCCCGTGCCATCGATCTTGAGGGTGACCTGGACGTCGGTTTCGCCAGTCGTGCGACTAACGGTGGCGGTGCGATCGGGCCGGTTAAGTTGGGGATGGGTGGAGGCGTTGCGGTCTTGAAGTTGCATAGGGTTGGCGGGGTGAGAGGGTGGATGGGGAAATGGGGCGGGAAGATGTTTGGGCAGGATTCGAGGCGATATTGTGAGCCAGCCTCGCCCCTACGGTGGGGTGGTCATGGCGGTCAAAACGGGGCGGATGTCCTGGTTGGTGACTTGATCGGTGATAAAGACATCGGCGATCGCTTTCGGCAAGATAAACCGGACGCGACCATCTTCGACTTTTTTATCCCCTTGTAGCAGGGAAATCAGCGCTTCAATGCCCGCTTGACTGGGAATGGTAGTCGGCAGTTTCGTCTTTTTGATGAGTTGCCGTTGGCGCTGCTCGTCATCCGCTGACCAGAGATGAAGGGCGGTGGCGAGTTGGCCGGCGGCCATCATGCCGATCGCGACGGCTTCTCCATGATTGACCACACGATAGCCGGTGGCACTTTCGACAGCATGGCCGATGGTGTGTCCGTAGTTGAGGATGGCCCGCAGACCGGCTTCTTTTTCGTCTTGGGCGACGACTTCCGCCTTGGCCTGACACGATCGCGTCAAGATGGTTTGCAGCAGCTCGTCGCCGACGTAGCGGTACTGATCCAGCCGCGGTGCCGCCTCTAGGTCCGTGAATAAGTCAGCATCCCAGATGACGCCGTATTTAATCACCTCGGCCATGCCCGCCCGAAACTCTCGCGGTGGTAGCGTGTCAAGTACTGTAGGGTCAATGACCACCAAGCGCGGCTGGTGGAACGCTCCAATTAAGTTTTTGCCCTGGGGATGGTTGACCCCCGTTTTGCCGCCAATGGAGGCATCAACCATCGCCAGCAGGGAGGTGGGTACCTGGATGACCCCCACGCCTCGCAGCCAGGTTGCCGCCGCAAAGCCGGTCATGTCGCCGATGACCCCGCCCCCCAAGGCCACCATCGCCGATTTGCGCTCAAGCTTGGCTTCGTAGGCGGCATCGTGAATTTTTTGGATGGAGCGGAGGGTTTTGTAGCGTTCTCCGGCGGGCAAGATGCAGGTGCTGACTTGATAGCCCACCGATTTTAAAGACTGCACGAGGCGATCGCCATAATGGCGAAAAATCACCGGATTCGAGACCAGCAGCAGCTTTTGCCCAGCTTTGACCAAGGGCTGGTCGTGGTTGGTCAACCAAGCACCCACATGGCCGATCGCCTCGGGGGCAATCACCACATCATAAGGATTTTGGGGAATATCAACGGCAATGACGGACTTCATAGCGTGGCAAATTTCGGCGGTGGTCTTCCTTAATCCTAATGGTTGGTGAGCCTCGACAGGCGATCGACAACGGGTTCCAAAACTCGGCGTTGCTGATTCCAGGTATGAACCAATCTCTCTAGGTATTGGAACCTCGTTCAAATTTTTGCAAAATCATACCGTTATTCAGCAACGTCCAAAACTCCGATAGGTCTGTTGGGGGTTAGCGGGTGAAAAGAGCAATGACCCAGGATGCGATCGCGCCCCTCCCAACCATGAAAATCGTAAGGCGTATCCGCGCAGTGATGCACCATTTCCCAGCATTTTTCTGCGACATGGGGATTCGGGAGGGTGGGTCACATCAGTTTCGGGTGGGAAGTTTGGGCGCGATCGGTAAGAGGCGGACCCACCTTACACCGGTGATTTTTAAGGGAAACGGCATAAAAAACCCCTCACCATCGGTAAGGGGCAGAAAGTTGCTCTGATTATGTAACTGGACAGTCATAAGTTTGCATCGTGTTTGCTAAAGAGGCCAGGTTGTTGTCATCGGCGTTTGGGAGATTGGGCTTTTAGCTGCCAGTAATTTAGGGAGAAGTAGAGCCTGTCTGCT
>Ga0008836_100173_pt1 | contig 60522 bp, 58 predicted proteins | sample HotLakConsUCCR28_FD_62214 | JGI IMG/M metagenome (GOLD analysis project Ga0008836, IMG submission 62214) | Hypersaline microbial mat communities from Hot Lake, Washington, USA - Hot Lake Consortium UCC-R28 (Hybrid Assembly) ... | reverse complement strand
CGATCAGCTCCACGTAACGGAAGCGTTCCGCTGCTCGCCCATTGCTCCCTCCGCGCAAGCGGGCAATTGTCAGACGTCGGCTCTGGTTTCAGCTGGATGAGTGTCGGGGGTCAGAGCAGTATCTGGAAACAAACCTTCCAGTCTGCGGCAACGATGGCGCCGCAGGGCGAAAAAGTGGTCGGAAGCATACGAACTTCTTCCTGGATGGGAGATGCAGTGCCGGGCCAGATTTGCTTGGCTCTGCCGATTCGTCGACTTGAGTGCACGTAGCTTTTGTTGCACCGTCCTTCATCCATACAGTTCTCGTTTCGTGCCGGAGCGATACCGTTGTATCCGAAAAATTGACATTGTTTAAAATTTTGCTTTTCCTACTACAACACCTTGGCAAGGCCATATCAGATATTTTTCATGGATAATTTGATTGGCCAAATTGCATTGGGCGTCAACTGCGTCGAAAATAGGCGCATTGGGCGTAGCTTGTCATCCATTGCAGGTTGGTCAAACGCCCACGTCGCGTCGAACGACAGAAATGCGTTTCTCGCGAAAGCCGGGCGTGCGGCAGGCAAGGGGCGGAGCGGGACCATAGGGATGTTTCAGGGGTTCCTTACTTACCCGGAACACCTGTCCGTCGCCCTATCGTCGGGATCGGATCGTGGTTCCGATTATCTCATCGCGCTCGCGGCGGAGCGCTGGGGGCAAAACGCAGCGCAACACGTCTGTGGTGAATACGTAGCTTCGGTTTACGATCCGTCACTGCGCACGGGTTTCCTTCTCCGTGATCACATTGGCACCCGTCCGATCTACTGGCATTGGGAGGATGGGATACTGAGCTTTGCAACAGGTCTGGCGGACCTCCTGGCAATCCTGTCGGACAAGCCCGAACCTGACGAAGAAACTATCGCAGCCTTCCTTCAGCACCCTGTCACACTTGGTTCGCGTACCTTCTTTTCCGGGATCAAGATTGTTGAGCCCGGCCACATGTTGACGTTTCAGCCCGGTGGCGTGGCGGTGCGGCAATGGTGGAACATCGAAGACGTGCCGGATACTCGTTTCAAGAACCTCGATGACTACGCGAACGCTGCGCGAGAACTGGTCGAGCGCGCCGTATCAACAAGACTTCCGAAGGGTCGCGCCATTGGCGCTCACCTCAGTGGTGGTCTCGACTCAACAGCCGTTACGCTCATCGCTCAGGAGAAGCTTCGAAAGAGCGGCGGCGGCCTATTGGGAGCATATAGTTGGAGCCCTCCAATATCTCCTGATGCGCCAGAATTCGCTGGTTTGGATGACAGGAAGAAAGTACTGGCAATTTCCGGCGCGGCTGGTCTTCATCCTCGGTTTGCCGCACTCGATGGCATCGCCTTCCGAAGCTTTTTGTCAAGACCGCTTGAGCTTGAGGGGGTGGCTGATGTCGCAGACGAATTTTCAACCCTCGAGCAGGCAAGGGCTGATGGGATTGCTGTGATGCTTTCTGGTTGGGGTGGAGACGAGGCATTTTCGGCGCATGCGCACGGCGTTCCTGCCTATCTGATGAGACGCGGTCGGCTGGCAGATGTCTGGCGGTTGATGCGCGCCCACGGCGGCTTGCGCCGACCTCATAGAATGGCCTATTTTTTTTGGAGGACAGTAGCAGTGCCTTTGTTGCCTGATCGACTGTTCCAAAAGTTTGGGCCCTTCGACAACATATATGGGCGAAACCGATACGCTTCTGCCCGTCTTCAATCCAAGCACCCGGCGCAAAATGCCCTGTCGTCGGGTAGGTTCACAGCAGATCCGATCCGAGACATCAAGAACGCGGTGCTTAGAGGACACATAGCCGAGAGAATGGTAACTTGGGCAAGCTGGGGGCAATCGTTCGGCGTTGAGTACCGCTACCCATTGACCGACAGATCTCTTCTCGAGTTCGTTTTCGGGATACCACCTGAAATACTGTGGGGAGATCGGCGTTCACGCTTCTTGGCCCGACATATTTTGCGGGGTCGGGTAAGCGGCCGGCTTGGGAAGTCGGATCCCGCAAATGAGAAAAAACGACTTTTGGAGCTGCGTCAGTGTTGGAGCATCCTCTCTCATGAGGTGGCGGATGGTCGGTTTGATAGCGATTGCCCGTGGTTGGACATGCCTGTCTTGAGGAATGACCTTGCTCGCGGACCGTCAGGGAATGACAAGCTCGATGTCACAGAGTTCGCGCGCATCATGCCGGCGGTTAGAATATGGCATATGGCAGATCGGCAGGGGCAACTACAATCAAAGAATTTGAGATGATTATTCGCAGGTTAACAGACCGGGCGCGCGCCATGCGCTTCCTTTGGTCACAGGTGTTTCGCCTGCTCAGTTACTCCAGCAGGAAGCTGAGCATAGCAGTTGCCGTAGTGACTTTTTTGGAAGCAGGTTTCGCTATCCTTGGCATCTGGCTGATCAAGGCGCTTGTCGACGCGCTCTCGGGTGCGACCGTCGTGACCGAGAATTCGGCATATGTCCTGGTTCTTTTGGGAGCGACAGGAGCAGCGACTTTGGCGACTCTCCTCGCGCAGTCCTATGGGTCATTGCTGAGAACGCGCCAAGGCATGCTCGTCGCGGACCACATTGATGGTGAAATCCATGATCGTGCCATCAATGTAGACCTCGGCTTCTATGAAAGCCCGGCATATTTCGATTCTCTACAGCGTGCCCGCCAGGCGGGGACGCAGCGTCCAGCGCAGATGGTGACCACGGCGCTTCTTCTAGGAAAAAGTGTGGTCTTGCTTGTGGCCGTCCTGGGAATGCTGGCTGGTATTGAATGGAGGCTTCTGCCTGTTCTGGTGTTTGCCGTCGTCGTGGCCCTTGTCGTGCGTCTCTACTTCACTCGGAGGCTTTATGAATGGCAGAGACAACGCGTCCGGTTGGAGCGCAGGGCGAGCTATTTGGATTGGCTCCTCACGTCAGACATGCACGCGAAGGAGTTACGTCTCCACGACCTGGGAACGCTCTTGCGCGACGCTTACTCGAAGCTGCGGTGGCAGATTCGCTCGGAGCAGCTCAGGATCGAGAAGGCAAAGATGCTCGGCGAGGTTGGCGTTGCTGTCGTGGGCGCATCCGTCTTTGTCGGGGCTATCGCGTGGCTTGTCTTGCGCGCGTTGGCCGGTAATTTTTCACTCGGTGATCTTGTTTTGTTCGTTTTGCTGTTCAGGCGTGCAGAACAGAGCGGACGCGAGACCGTTACTTCGATCTCGCGACTTTACGAGGACCAGCTTTACCTTTCGCAACTCTTCAGTTTCTTGTCGGTGGAGCCAAAATTGCGCGCTCCTGCGGCACCACTCCCCCTACCTGAGCCTGTGTCCGTGGGACTTCGCCTCGAAAACGTGAGTTTTCGATATCCAAATTCACAACGCTATGCCCTCGAAGACATTGATCTTTTTCTTCCAGCCGGCAAGTTGGTGGCTCTCGTTGGAGAGAACGGATCAGGCAAGACAACACTGATAAAGGTCATGACCCGCCTATACGACCCCGATGAGGGGCGGGTTACGCTCGATGGTATCGACATCCGAAGCTTCGATCCAATTGCTTATCGCAAACAATTCAGCGTCATATTTCAGGACTTTGCCAAATACGCCACGACCGCAAATGAAAACATCTGGTATGGTGACGCTGGGACGTCACAGGACGTTTCGCGCAATCGTGATGCCGCTTTACGAGCTGGGGCCGACGAGTTCCTCCGGGTGTTGCCAAAGGGTTATGACACGCCACTTTCGCGCATATTCGACGATGGTCATGAACTTTCTATCGGTCAATGGCAACGCGTCGCTCTTGCGCGAGCATTTCTTCCTGACACCTCGTTCATAATAATGGACGAGCCGACGAGCGCTGTTGATCCAGCAGCGGAAATGGAGCTATTTGATTCGCTACGTGATCGCATCGGTAATCGAGGCGCCTTGATTATTAGTCACCGTCTTTCGACCATTAGGCACGTGGACTACACCTATGTTCTAAGTGGTGGTCAAATCGTTGAACATGGTCACCATGACGAGCTCGTTCAGGCAGCAGGAAACTATGCCGATCTTTTCGGTCGACAGGCATCATACTTCAAGAATTGAGTGCATGGACCGTGAGGTTATTTCCTCGCGGGCCGTTGTGAGCGCCGCAATTAGCTGAAGTGGCGCCAATGAAAGCATCAAAGGCATAGCTGAGGTCCCATTCCGAGCCCATTGCTCGCAGTGTTCGGGGCTCTGAGAAAATAACGCTCGTGCTGCAATTACAGGAAAATCCCTGTCTTTTCCTGTCAGCTGGCTTCAACAGGAAAAAAGGTATCTCGCACAACTGTTGGGGTAAAGTACGTCCGATGGGGGTTTCAATAGATCTCCTTCAGCTCGACGGGAGATCGAAAAAATCATCGAGTCTTGCAGGTGTAGGGTGGCGTGCAGTACTTTTTTAACAGCCTTCCAGGACAGAACTTGTCCAGCCTGCAGGTCGCGCATGAGAAAGACGAAGACTTTTTGACATGTTAGGTCTCACTAACGGTGAGTTAGCTCGCTAAATGCGCAGCCTGAACCTGTCGACTTCAGCGGTTCGTTTGCGCTTTACATAACTTAAGAGCAAAATTCGTAATCCGGATCGCCATCTGGCTCGTCGTTTCCAGAGCGACACTCTGAAGGATTCGGCTTCGAGGCTCCCAACGTGCTTTGAACGTCCAACTCGACCAACTGCGGTTCACTCCACGAGCTAAGCGCCGATTTATCCCTCTCCATCCTTTTCTCCCCCATGGCGTTTGTTGCAACAATCAACTATACAATGACATGTTTGTCGAAAAGAAGCAAATCAGCTTAAGAAGCGCAAGCCTCTTCCCCGCAGCCAGTTGTTCTGCGACGTTTCGGTTTCATGGACTTGACGATCATCACTGCTGTTTTCAATCGCGAGGACACCGTTGGGCATGCGCTCGCGAGCCTTAGCTCGCAGAGCTATCCCCATGTCGAACATGTCGTGGTCGATGGGGCCTCGACCGATAACACTCTCGAAGTCGTGAGAGCCCATGCAGTCCGTCGCGTGAGCATTGTCAGTGAACCCGATAGAGGGATCTACGACGCGCTGAACAAAGGGCTCGCGCGGATGACCGGAGACGTCGTCGGTCTTCTGCATTCCGATGACATGTTTGCCGACGCGGACGTGCTCGCTCGCGTGGCTCAGGCCTTTTCCAGCGAAGACGTGCTCGCGGTCTACGGTGATTTGCACTATGTAAGCCGCGAAGATCCGAACCGAGTCGTAAGGCATTGGCGTTCCGGAGAATTTCACCCCGACAGGCTTCGTTACGGCTGGATGCCGCCGCATCCGGCACTGTTCCTGCGCAGATCCGTCATTGAACGTCTTGGCGGCTACGATACGTCTTTCCGTATCGGGGGCGACTATGATGCAATCCTGCGATACTTCTCAAGCGACGGATTTCGAGCGGCATACATTCCGGAGGTTTTGGTCAAGATGCGCGTGGGGGGCGAAAGCAACCGCTCGCTTGGTCGCATCATGCGCAAGTCGCGGGAAGACTACACAGCCATCCGAAGAAATGGAGTGGGCGGTGTTCACACACTTGCCCTCAAGAACCTCCGAAAGATCGGGCAATTCCTATGATGTCGGTGCGAATTGAATTGTTGCACAAGGCGGACTTGCGTCGCGCGACGCCTGTCGACATGAAAGCAAGGCAAAGCACAGCTGCGTTTGGTCTGGGTGGCATTAGTGCTCTTCGAGCAGGTGCAAGAGAATTCATAGTTTGAGGAATAAATTTTGAAACGCGCACTCATCACCGGCATTACCGGCCAGGACGGCTCCTACCTGGCCGAGTTTCTCCTCGAGAAGGGCTACGAGGTGCACGGCATCAAGCGCCGTGCTTCGCTTTTCAACACGCAGCGGATCGACCACATCTACGAGGATCCTCATGCGCCCAACCCGCACTTGAAGCTGCATTACGGCGACCTGACGGATACTTCGAACCTCACCCGCATCATATCCGAGGTCCAGCCCGACGAAATCTACAACCTCGGCGCCCAGAGCCATGTCGCCGTCAGCTTTGAGGCCCCCGAATACACCGCTGACGTTGACGGCATCGGCACGCTCCGCCTCCTGGAGGCCATCCGGTTCCTCGGGCTGGAGAACAAGACCCGCTTCTATCAGGCCTCCACGTCAGAGCTCTACGGCCTCGTCCAGGAAACCCCCCAGCGCGAAACCACCCCCTTCTACCCGCGCTCTCCTTATGCGGTGGCCAAGCTCTACTCCTACTGGATCACGGTGAACTACCGCGAGGCCTACGGGCTCTACGCCTGCAACGGCATCCTCTTCAACCACGAGAGCCCGCGCCGCGGGGAGACCTTCGTGACCCGCAAGATCACGCGCGGCCTCGCCAATATCGCGCTCGGCCTCGAGCCCTGCCTTTACATGGGCAACATGGATGCGCTGCGCGACTGGGGGCATGCGAAGGATTACGTCCGGATGCAATGGATGATGCTGCAACAGGATGCGCCGGAGGATTTCGTGGTGGCGACTGGCGTGCAGCATTCGGTGCGCGATTTCATCCGCTGGTCGGCGGGCGAGCTCGGGATCGAGCTGGAGTTTTCAGGGGAGGGCGTGGATGAGGCTGCGACGGTAAAGAGCGTCGCATCGAACCGTGCACCGGCCGTAAAGGAGGGTGACGTGATCGTCCGCGTCGATCCTCGCTACTTCCGCCCAGCCGAAGTGGAGACCTTGCTGGGTGACCCGACCAAGGCGAAGGAAAAACTCGGATGGGAGCCGCAAATTACCGCGCGCGAGATGTGTGCTGAGATGGTCGAGGAAGACCACAAGATCGCAAGGCGCTACGCGCTCCTGAAAGAGCACGGCCTCGATCTGCCGGTGTCGCTCGAAAACTAGATAGGCTGCCGTTCCAATTCGCCGCCGCGGAGTACGACCTTGTCCAAGCTGACAGATGCCAAGATCTTCCTCGCTGGCCATCGCGGCATGGTGGGCTCCGCCATCCACCGGCAGTTGCGCGCGAACGGTGTTCCGGAGGCGCAGATCCTCACCCGGACCCGCGCAGAACTCGACCTGACCAACCAGGCGGCCGTCCACGATTTCATGGCCCGGAAACAGCCGGAAATCGTCATCCTCGCGGCGGCCAAGGTCGGCGGCATTCACGCCAACAACATGTACCCTGCGGAGTTCATTTACGAAAACCTCGTCATGGAGGCCAATGTCATCCACGCTGCCCATCTCGCAGGCGTGCAAAGGCTGCTGTTCCTAGGCTCCTCCTGCATCTACCCCAAGGCGGCGGAGCAGCCGATGGCGGAAGATGCGCTTCTGACGGGCCCGCTGGAGCCCACGAACGAGCCCTATGCCATCGCCAAGATCGCGGGCATCAAGCTCTGCGAGAGCTACAACCGGCAATACGGTCGCGACTACCGCTCCGTCATGCCGACGAACCTTTACGGCCCCGGCGACAACTTCCACCCCGAGAATAGCCATGTCCTGCCAGCTCTCATCCGCCGCTTCCACGAGGCGGCTCAGGAGGGGCGCGAGGAGGTGGTGATCTGGGGCACCGGCACGCCGCGCAGGGAGTTCCTGCATGTCGATGACATGGCGGAGGCGTCGCTCTTCGTGCTGGAGCTCGACGGCGAGACCCATGACGCCAACACCGACCCGATGCTGAGCCACATCAATGTCGGCACCGGAGAGGACATCGCGATCCGCGAGCTGGCAGAGCTCGTCGCCGAGATCACCGGGTTCAAAGGGCGCATCACCTGCGACACGTCCAAACCCGACGGCACGATGCGCAAGCTCATGGATGTCTCGAAACTCCAGGCCATGGGATGGCAAGCGAAGATCAGCCTTCGGGAGGGGATCGAGGGCACCTATCGGTGGTATCTCGACACGTCCGAGCGGATCCGCGCCTGAAGGTGGCCTGACGCTCGCCTCGGATCACGACAGCTCAAGGCGAGCCCTATCCGAAGGTAGCTCATTGCTTTGGGTCCGTTCTCAGGGGCCTGACCGCCTGCGTTCTACCTCATTTCTGCCGGGTCTCTCCGGCCATATCCAGGCCACGGCCAGCCCAAGCGCGGCGCCAATCCCGGCCCCCACGCAATTGGCGACGATATCCTCGAGCTCCGTCGCCCGGTCGGTGAACATCTGCAGCCCCTCGATCGCGGCGCCGAAGAGGCTCGCCGCGATCACGAAGGCCCACCATTTCCTCGGCCATGTCGCGACGAGCGGCAGCACGAAAAGCGCGAAGCCAAGGACGTGCAGGATTGGCCCGTCGCGGCGGACAGGGCCCTGTCCCCAGCTTGTTGGGACCAGGCCTCCGACGAGCAGTGCTGCGCCGACGATGGCGGAGGCGACAAGGGCGAGGGTGGCGCGGCGCGACATCCCCGGCAGGTAGAAGCGGGCGGCTGAGATGTCCAGTCATCGTGGCAGAAAGCGGCAGCAGCCCGTCTCCCGCCCATCCCCAAACACCGCACGAAACACTTCGTTCTCGCCCCTTGGGCACGCCCCACTTCCCCCAGGCTCAGGCGCGCGATATGACTGCGCGACAGAATTCCAAGGACCGCTTCCACCCATGCGCGCTCTGACACTTTTCAAGCAATCCCGGGCCCGGCGCCGGCTGGTCGTCGAGGCGTGCCGGGAACTCGCGCGCGCCTGGTGGCTGGTGCGGTTCCGGGAGTTCCGCAGCTATGCCGGTGAGTTGGGGCAGGCGCATCCCGCAAGCTTCACGACCGAATTCACACCGGACGACGCCCGGCTTCTGCGCGACATCCGATGGGCGATCGACGCGATCAACAGGACGGTTGGCGGTCGCTTCACCTGTCTCATGCAGGCGATGGCGGGCAAGGCGATGCTGAACCGGCGGGGTGTGGAGAACACGCTCATTCTCGGCGCCAAGCTGAAGCGCGACGCGGCGGAGAGCGGCGACGCTCCCATGGCGGCGCACGCATGGCTCAAGGTCGGGCGGTTTGTTCTTCTGGGCGGCGAGGCCAGCGTGGGCTACGTGCCGGTGACCAGCTACCACAGCGGGTGACGGCTGGAACGTCTTCACGTCCAGACATTGTGTTCCGCCTGTTCGAGATAACGCCCCAGGACGTTCACCGATTTCCAGCCGCCGGCGCGCATGATCGCGGCGGTGTCATGGCCCATGGTCAGGAGGTCCTGAGCGGCGCCGGGACGCATCGAATGCCCGCTGAAGGCGCTGACGTCGTCGGGCTCGAGGCCGGCGGATGTCGCGGAAGACCTGATCAGGCGTTTGATGGTTGTGGTGCTGAGATCCCGATTGATCGCCTTGCCGTGGTAGATGGGGCAAAAGAGCCACGGGATTGCCGGGCCGCGCCAGTCCATCCACGCCTCCACGAGGTCCGCGGTCGCGCGTGAGGTGAAGGCCATGCGGCCCTCGCCATAGGGGTCGGACTTGCCGCGCCGGATCAGGACACGCAGCGTTCCGTCATGCCGGCATAGCCGATGATCGCGCAGGTCCAGTGTCTGCGCGTTGCGGACCTTGCGCCGTATGCTACTGGCGGTATACCTTTGCGGTATAATGCGGGGGCAAAGCATCATGAAAGCCGTTGCCAAAAGAAAGACGTCTCTGACGCTTGATGGAGCTGCGCTGGACAGCGCGAAGGAGCTGGGCATCAACATATCGGCTGTCGCCGAGGCGGCCCTTGTGAAGGCGATCGCCGAGGCGCGCCAGAAACGATGGCTCGAAGAGAATGCCGATGCATTCGCGGCACAGGCGCGCTGGCACGAGAGCAACGGACATCCCCTGGCCGAGATCATGACCGGACCGGGAGGCGCATCCTGGACCCGCTGACACGCTACGATGTTGCCCAGTACAACGGCGTTTCGATGGTTGTGGTCGACAGTGACCTCTTGCCGCCGGACCCTTCTGTCGTCGTGATCCCGCTTCTGCCTGACTATCCTGCCGTATGTCAGCTCAATCCTGAGATCGTGCATGACGGGCGCAGTTTCATCCTTGCAACGCGGCTGATGTCAGCTGTGCGCCGGACAAGCTTGCGTCGGACTGGAAATGTTGCAGATCAGGGGGATCAGATCACGCGCGCGATCGATGTGCTGATGGCGGGCGTCTAACCGAAAGCTCTCAAGGAACGATGTGGTGGGCCGATAACAGAGGGTCTCAAGTGGTGAAACGGTAGACCCAGAAAAGAAGAACGCAGACATCCTATTGCGGCTGTCCGCTGCCGATCCACTCCACCCCGTCCAGGCGGGCGGCCTTCTTGTCAAAGGTCTTCACGACATCGGCGCCGGCTCTTCGGGCGGCTTGGCGGATCATCAGATCGGAAAACCCAAACCCTTTCCCTTCGTAGAGCTGAAGGATTGCGCCATCGGTGTCGCCCTCCTCGATCTCCAGCTCGGAGGCAGACAAAAGCCCTTCGAGAATTCGCGCGATCTCCGCACGCTCATACCTGTAGCTCCGCTCCAAAACCCAGACCAGTTCCACAAGCACTTCCCGGGCCACGAACCCGCGCTTTTGTTCCGTGAGCCCGCCGATGAGATCGGTTGCCATGCGCCCCTGATCCGGATCGTCCTGGGCCAGGAAGCGCACAAGGACATTTGTGTCGAGGGCTATCATTCCGCCTGGTCAACCGCGCCTGCCGCGATGGCCTCGTCCATCTCATCCAGCGTGACCGGTTTTTGGCCCGGGCGCTTCAGGGCGCCCTCAAGATCCAGGACCGGACGGGCCCTCAAGATGCGGACTTCTCCATCGAGCAGAATGTAGCGCAACTTGTCGCCCGGTTGCAGGCGCAGCACCTTGCGCACGTCTTTGGGAAGGGTCGTTTGGCCTTTTGAGGTAACTGTCGATTCCCGCATGTCAGGGGCTCACTTGCTGTTGCGGCTTACGCATCAAGACAATGGTGCGGGTTTTCGAAATAGACAAGGCATGTTCAAAAATTCCTTACAAAATTCCAAAATTCAAAGCGCACGGCCTCAAGGAGCGAAGCGTGAGCCCGATAGTAGAAGATCACCCCGGAGGGCACTGGGCCAGATGAGCCCCGCGCGTCTCTGGAGCGGGGCGCCTTTCGAGGCATAGGCGCAGTTCGTGATCATGCGTCGATGACCTCCAGCATGGCGCGGCAGTTCGGTCGCCCGCCAAGGATGCGGAAAAAGAGGACGGCATCCGCCTCGATGCAATAGATCATCAAGTGCTCGGCCACAGGGTGGATGCGCACGGGCGGATCGAAGTCCGTACGCTCGCGGGCTAGGGTGGGCATCGTGGCCATGATGTGGGTCTCAAAGCATTCTGAGAGGATACCGAAAATGGCAAAGATTGCCAAAGATGATGGCAAGGTTTGCCAATCGCGGAGACTCGAACACCCTGGCCTGCCCACTTCAAGGGGACGGTGCCGTCCTCTCCGCGATCGCCTTGAAGCCCGCGCTGATGTAGGGCACCACGGCTTCCTTGTAGCTGGCCCATGACGATCCGGTGCCGGTCCCAGTGCCCTGGTGCAGCCCCGCGATGCGCGTGTCTTCGACAGTCGCAGCGTGCATGACTGCCATCAGGAAGTGGAAACCCCGCACCGCGTCGTTGTGCCCGAGGCCGGGCAGGGCGCGCATGAAGGCCGCTATGTAGAGCTTTGCGACATCGTCGAAACTTTCGCTCATGTAGGTCGAGAGCGTGCCGTCCCAGACCGAGCGGCCGACGAAGGTCGCAAAGTGGCGCCACTGTCCGTCCGGCTCGTCCAAGCGGTTGTAGTAGGGCAGGATCAGGGCCCGTACCAAGGGCTCGACCTCCACGTTGTCGCGGCCGACGAGCTCTTCGTACTGCTCGAGAAGCGCGATACGCTCGCGGTTGAGCTCACCCGCCCGGCGATGGATCGTCTCTCGGACCAGCGTCTCCTTCTTGCCGAAGTGGTAGGCGATCTGACCCACGTTCGCGTTCGCCTCTGCCGCGATTTCCTTGAGCGTGACGGTCTGGTAGTTGCGCTGTGCGAACAGCCGTTCCGCCGCGTCGAGCAGTCGGTCAGGCGTCTCGACATTGTAGGCGCGGACGCGCGCTGCTGGCTGGTTCATCGTCACACTGGTCCCTTCGACGCTGCCCCGCGTTTGGGCGGGTGTAGATAACACGCTGCCTCAAAACGCGGCAAACCCTCGAATGCCGTGTCAGATATCGAGGCTTCCTCAAAAAAAGGGTTACTAATACGATTTTGGAGTTCAAGAGCGTAGTTGACAAGTCATTTGTTACGCGGAAAGCATGTTTCGGGGACGAATCTACGGGCTTCACGAATGGCAAAGCACTCTTTCACACTTGAGGACATCGAAGGCGCGGAGCGCCTCGTCGACGTGAGCTATACGCCGCAAGAGCGGCAGCAGATGCTGGAGAACCTCGAGGGCCAGATCGCGTCGGCCCGGGCGCGCCGCGCCGTGCGCCTTGCCAACGACGAGCCGATGGCGACACGCTTCGATCCGCGGCTTCCGACTTTCGCGATGCCTGCGCCCCAAGGCCCGCTACGCTTCTCGGAAGCTCAGGCGACGGTGCTGCCGGACAATGACGACGACATCGCCTATGCGCCGGTAGCGCAGCTTTCTTCCTGGTTGCGGCACGGCAAGCTCACCAGCCGCCGACTGACCGAGATCTACCTCGCGCGGATCGAGGCGCTGAACCCCGATCTCGAGTGCTTCGCGGCGGTCACGCCGGAACTGGCGCTTGCCGAGGCCGACGCCGCCGACGCGCTGCTCGGGGCGGGCGTCTGGCTCGGGCCCCTGCACGGCATCCCCTACGGCATGAAAGACCTCTTCGACACGAAGGGTGTCGTGACCGGTTGGGGTGCGGAGCCCTTTCGCGACCGTGTGCCCGAGCGCGATGCCGTGATCGTCGACCGGCTGCGTGCGGCGGGCGCGGTCCTGCTCGGCAAGGCAACGGTGGGCGCGCTCGCCTATAACGACATCTGGTATGGCGGTGCGACGCGCAATCCTTGGAACCTCAACGAGGGGTCGAGCGGCTCATCCGCCGGCTCCGCCTCGGCGACGGCGGCCGGGCTCTGCGCCTTCGCCATCGGCACCGAGACGCTCGGCTCGATCACCTCGCCATCGCAACGCTGCGGCACGACGGGCCTGCGCCCGACCTTCGGGCGTGTGCCGCGGACGGGCGGAATGGCGCTGTGCTGGACGCTCGACAAGGTCGGGCCGATCTGCCGCTCGGTCGAGGATACCGCGATGGTCCTCGCCGCGTTGAACGGTGCCGATATCGGCGATCCGTCCTCGATCGAGGCGCCGTTCCATTTCGACGCTGCGGCCGAATGGAAGCATCTGCGCGTGGGTTACCTGCCGGAAGCGTTCGGGGAGGACGCGACGGATGTCGACCGCGCCGCGCTCCAGGCGGTGCGCGATCTGGGACTGGAGGTGCGCGAGGTCAGCCTGCCGGATCTGCCCTACGGTGCTCTCATCAATATTCTCTATGCCGAGGCGGCTGCGGCCTTCGAGGAACTGACGCTCGACGATACCGACGACACGCTGACATGGCAGGACGACGGCGCCTGGCCCAACACCTTCCGCAAGGCGCGGTTCCTGTCGGCGGTGGATCATGTACAGCTCGACCGGCTGCGCCTGCGCGTGATGAAGGCGCTGGACGGGCTCTTTGACGAGGTCGACGTGTTGGTCGGCCCGTTCATGACCGGTCCCATGCTGGTCGCATCGAACTTCACCGGCCATCCCTGCCTGCATCTGCGCGCGGGCTTCCTCGAACTTGGCACGCGGGGCAAGGCGAGCCTCGGCGCGGGCAAGCTGAGCGTGGGCGAGGAGGACGCGGCCGGACAGACCTTCACCGTGCCGCAGGGCATCTCGCTTTGGGGGCGGCTCTTCGAGGAAGGGCCGATCCTGAACCTCGGCATGGCCCTCGAATCCGCGCTTGGCGTGGCGGACCGCCGCCCGACCTTCGCGCGCTGACGCCACGTCGCGCCGGCTTGCCCCCGGCGCTGCGTACCCGCTTCGGAGCCGCCTCCACCGGTTCCGGCTTTTCCAACCGCCGGCTCAACGAGGCCGGTCCATGAGGAGAATAAAGACATGAAACGCAGGGAGTTTCTCGCCACCAGCATCGTCGCGACCGGTGCGCTCGGCTTTGGCTTCGGCCCGGGTCCGCTCCGCGCGCAGGAGCCCGTATCGGGGGGCACGCTGATCTGGGGGCATTCCGAGACGACGCAGAACCTCGACATGCACCAGACCGGCACCGCCTCGACCGCCCGGGTGCTGCAAAACATCCACGACGGGATCGTTACCATCAATTCCGAGATGGAAGTCGTGCCGCAACTCGCCGAGAGCTTCGAGGTGTCCGACGATGGCCTGACCTACACCTTCCGCTTGCGTGAAGGCGTGATGTTCCACGACGGCTCGACCATGACCTCGGAGGACGTGCGCTATTCCTTCGAGCGCCTGCGCGACCCCGAGACCGGGGCCGTCAACTTCGAGGTGTTCAACGACGTCGACGCCATCGAGACGCCGGACGACCTGACGGTGATCATCCGGATGTCGCGGGCGAATGCGCCCTTCCTGGCGCGCCTGGCCGAGAACGGCGCGGGCGTCATCATGCCGGCAGGATCGGGCGACATCCAGGGCGATACGCCGACCGGCGCGGGGCCCTTCCGCTTCGTCCGCCGCGAGTTCGGCAACGAGGTGGAGCTTGTGCGCTTCGACGACTACTGGGACGGCCCGGCCTATCTGGACGGCATCCTTGCCCGCGAGATCACCGAGCCCACCGTGCGCCTGACGGGCCTGCGCACGGGCGAGCTGCACTTCATCAACGACATTCCGGCCGAACGCATCTCCGAGGTCGAGGCCGACCCCGACCTTCAGGTCCGCACCTGGGCGCCGCTCAACTTCGACTTCGTGAACTTCAACCACAACCTCGAGCTCTTCCAGGACCGCCGCGTCCGTCAGGCCTTCGACCTGATGATCGACAAGGAAATGCTGATGCAGGGCGTGCTCTGGGGGCAGGGAGATCCGACGCCGACGCCGAGCTTCCCGAACGACGCCTCGCGCAACGGCGACATTGTGCAGCGCGCTCAGGACATCGCTCAGGCCCGCGCACTCCTGGAGGAGGCAGGCTATCCGGCAGGCAGCCTGAACGTCGTCTTCAAGGTCACGACAAACTACCCCTACCACGTGGACAGTGCCCAGATCATCTCGGAATGGGCGCGCGAGGCGGGTGTCAACATGACCATCGAGCAGCTCACCTGGGCCGACTGGCTTAGCCAGGTGTGGGTCGACCGCGATTTCGAGATGACGATGATGAACTTCTTCACCATCTGGGAGCCCGATCGCCTGTACTATTCGCTCTACCACTCCACCGGCGGCTTCAATTACCGCAACATCACCGATCCGCTCATTGACGAAATGGCAGAAGCGGCACGCGGCGAGGTCGATCCGCAGGCGCGCGTCGACATCTACAAGCGCATCCAGCAGTACATCTATGACGAGTCGCTCGACGTCGTGCTCTGGTACCGCAACGGCTCCATCGCGGCGCTGCCGTCGGTGGGCGGCCTTGACACGGTGGTGCATCCCAACGGGTCGAACCTGAACTTCCACCGGGTCTGGCTCGACGCCTGACCCGATCACAGGGCGGGGCGGAACCCAGGGCCGCCCCGCCTGACTTTCCCCGCCTTCCCGAACCCCGGACACCGTCCAGATGGCCTATCTCGTCAACCGGCTCATGTCGGTCGCCCTTACCCTGTTTCTCATCTCCATCGTCACCTTCGGGATCACCAACATCCTGCCGGGCGATGTGGCAATGATGATAATGGGCACCCAGTCGAACCCCGAGGCGCTCGAGGGCTTGCGGCAGTCGCTTGGACTGAACGATCCGCTCCTCGTGCAGTACGGGCGCTGGATCGGCGGCATGCTGAGCGGCAACTGGGGCGAGTCGCTCCTGTTCAACGAACCCATCGCGCCGCTCATCGCGCAGAAGGTGCTGGCCTCGGGGCTCATCGTGGTGATGACGATGATGATGGCGCTCGCGTTCGCGATCCCGCTGGGCGTCTGGGCCGCGCGGCACCGCGACCGCTGGCAGGACACGACCTCCTCGACGGTTGCGCTTCTGGGCCTCAGCATGCCGGACTTCTTCATCGGGATCATGCTGATCCTGCTATTTGCCGCGGGCCTCGGCTGGCTGCCGTCCTCGGGCTTCGTGGACCCGGCCGAGGATTTCCTTGGCGCCGTGCGCCATGCCTTCATGCCATCGCTGGCGCTCGCGCTCGGGCTCATGGCGCACCTTACGCGCATGACGCGCTCGGCGATGATGGGCATCCTCAACCAGGAGTTCATCCGCGTCGCCCGCGCCAAGGGTCTGCCCGAGCGCACGGTCGTCTGGAGCTACGCTCTGCCGAACGCCATCGGCCCGGTGATGACGGTGGCGGGCCTCCAGATCGGGTACCTCTTCGGTTCGATCATCGTGATCGAGAGCCTGTTTTCCTATACCGGCATGGGCTGGCTGACCTACCAGGCGCTGCTGAACCGCGACATCCCGCTGATCCAGAGCACGATCTTCGTGATCGCGGCGGTCGTGATGCTGGTGAACCTCGCCGTCGATCTCCTCTACCGGGTGATCGATCCGCGGATCAGGCTGGGGTAGGGCGATGCGCAAGTTCCTCTCCGCCAAGGCGCTGATCGGCCTTGCCCTCGTGCTGACGGTCGTGGCCGTCGCCATCCTCGCGCCCTTCTTCATCGCGCCCGAGCGCGCAACCCAGATGGTCATGAGCGCGCGGCTTCAGCCGCCGTCGCTCGCCTATCCGCTGGGCACCGACCAGCTCGGCCGCGACCTGCTGGCCCGGGTGATGCTGGGCGCGCAGACCTCGCTGATGATCGCGGTCCTCGCGGTCGGCATGTCCATCGTGCTCGGCCTGCCGCTCGGGATCATCTCGGGCTATTTCGGCGGGCGGATCGACAACGTGCTCATGCGGATCATCGACGCGCTTCTGAGCTTTCCGGCCCTCCTTCTGGCGCTGACGATCTCGGCGGTGCTGGGGCCGAACCTGCAGAACACGATCATCGCCATCGGCATCGCCTTCACGCCATTCCTCGCGCGGATCGTGCGGGGAGAGGCGCTGCGCGTGGTGCAGATGCCTTACGTGGAGGCCGCGCGCGCGGCGGGCACCCGAGACGGGCAGATGATCCTGCGTCACATCCTGCCCAACATCATGCCCGCGCTCATCGTACAGGCCACCATCAGCCTTGCCTTCGCCGTGCTGGCCGAGGCCGCGCTGTCCTTCCTCGGCCTTGGCACGCAGCCGCCCATGGCCTCCTGGGGGCTTATGATCCAGGCCTCGCGTCAGTTCCTTGACATCGCGCCCTGGACGGCGCTTGTGCCCGGCGCGGCGCTTGCAATCACGATCCTCGGCCTGAACCTTCTCGGCGACGTGCTGCGCGACGTGCTCGACCCGAGGGTGAGGTGACCATGCTCGACCAGACCCCGCAACAGCCCCTCGTCTCCATCGAGAACCTGCGCGTCGAGTTCGACGGCGAGAGCGGACCCATCGTCGGCGTGAAGGACGTGAGCTTCACGGTGAACCCCGGCGAGACCGTATGCGTCGTGGGCGAGAGTGGCTCGGGCAAGTCCGTCACCTCGCTCTCGCTCCTGCGTCTCGTGGAATTCGGCGGCGGGCGGATCGTGTCGGGGCGGCTCTGGTTCCGTCCGGGCGAGGGAGAGGCGATCGACCTCGCGCAGATGCCGGCGGAAAAGATGATCGACCTGCGTGGCGACAGGATCGGCATGATCTTCCAGGAGCCGATGACCGCGCTGAACCCGGTCTTCACGATCGGACGCCAGCTGACCGACGGGCTTCGCCGCCACCGGGGGCTGCCCGCCTCCGAGGCCGATGCGCGCGCGATCGAACTGCTGCGCGAGGTGCGCCTGCCCGAGCCGGAGCGGCGGCTTCGGCAGTATCCACACGAGCTTTCGGGGGGCATGCGCCAGCGGGTCGTCATCGCCATGGCCATGGCCTGCCGCCCGCAGCTTCTCATCGCGGACGAGCCGACAACCGCGCTCGACGTGACGATCCAGGCCGAGATCCTGGGTCTCATCAAGCGGCTCAAGCGCGAATTCGGGATGGCCGTGCTCTTCATCACGCACGACATGGCGGTGGTGGCCCAGCTTGCCGACCGGGTCGTGGTGATGCGTCACGGCGAGAAGGTCGAGGAGGGGCCGGTCGAACGCATCTTCGCCGACCCGCAGGCGGAGTACACCAAGGCGCTGCTGGCGTCGGTGCCGAAGCTCGGCGAGATGCGGGGCAAGCCCGCGCCCGAGCCCCTCCGTATCCCCGGCGCGCCTGAACCGGCGGCCCCGAAGACCGCGTCGCGGTCCGAGACGGGCCGCGCGGTCCTCTCGGTCAAGGGCCTGACGACGCGCTTCCCCGTGAAGGGCGGCCTGCTGCGCCGGGTCGTCGCAAACGTGCACGCGGTCGAGAACGTCAGCTTCGAGCTCGGCCATGGCGAGACGCTCGCCCTCGTGGGCGAGTCAGGCTGCGGCAAGTCCACGACAGCGCGCTCCATCCTGCGGCTGGTCGAGCCCACGTCGGGCGACGTCGTCATGGACGGGCAGGACATCCTCAGCCTCGACGCGGGCGGCCTCAGACGCGCGCGGCGCAACATGCAGATGGTCTTCCAGGACCCCTTCGCGTCGCTCAACCCCTTCATGCGCCTCAGAAAACAGGTGGCCGAGCCGATCCTGAACTTCGACCTGGCGCGGGGATCCGAGCTCGACGACCGCATCGCGTTCCTCTTCGACCGCGTAGGCCTGCCGCGCGACTTCATGCGCCGCTTCCCGCACGAGCTGTCGGGCGGACAGCGCCAGAGGGTCGCCATCGCCCGCGCGCTCTCGGTCAACCCCAAGCTGATCATCGCGGACGAGGCGGTCTCGGCGCTCGATGTGTCGGTGCAGGCGCAGGTCCTGAACCTCCTGATGGAGCTGCAGGCGGAATTCGGTCTGTCCTACCTCTTCATCAGTCACGACATGGCCGTGGTCGAGCGCGTGTCACACCGCGTGGGCGTCATGTATCTGGGCCGCATCGTCGAGATCGGCTCGCGTGCGGACATCTTCGAGGACCCGCGCCACAGCTACACGCGGGCGCTGCTGGCGGGCGTGCCCATCGCGGACCCGACGAAGCGGACGCTCAAGGAGAGCATCGAGTTCACGCCGCTGCCCTCGCCGGTCTTCCCGGTGGGAGAGGCGCGGCCAGCGCCGGTCTACGAGGAGGTCGCGCCGGGGCACTTCGTGCTCGGGAACGAATGACGCAAGGGCAGGGGCCGCGCCGGACGGCAATCTGGCAGGCGCCCTGCGACGGGAGGAGTAAATCATGGCCTGGAAGGAATACCTCGATCGTGAGCAGGAGAGGTTCGTCTCGGAACTGATCGAGTTCGTCGGCATCCCCTCGGTCTCGGCCAAGCCCGAGAACGCGCCCGACGTGCAGCGGGCCGCCGAGTGGGTCGCCCGCCGGCTGAAGGCCGCGGGGGCCGAGAACATCGAGATCCTGCCGACGGCGGGCCATCCCGTCGTCCTCGGAGACTGGCTCCATGCCGGCCCTGACCGGCCCACGGTCCTGATCTACGGGCATTTCGACGTGCAGCCGGCCGAGCCCTTCGAGCTCTGGTCCTCGCCGCCCTTCGCGCCCGAGGTTCGTGACGGCAAGCTCTGGGGCCGCGGCGCGACCGACGACAAGGGCGGCATGTTCATTCCCATCGTCGCCGTCGAGGCAATGCTGAAGACCGGCGGGCGGCTGCCGGTGAACCTGAAGTTCTTCTTCGAGGGGCAGGAGGAGATCGGATCGCCCGACATGCCGGATTTCGTGGCCGCACATGCCGACAGGCTGTCGGCCGACATGATCTTCTCGGCCGACGGCTCGCAATGGGCGCCCGACCAGCCGCAGATCGTCGAGGGGCTACGGGGCCTCGCGTCATGCGAGATCGTGGTGCGCGGTGCGCGTTCTGACCAGCATTCCGGCCTCCACGGTGGTGGCATCGCGAACCCGGCCATGGCGCTGGCCCAGATCCTCGCCTCGATGAAGGCGCCGGACGGGACGGTGACGGTCGAGGGCTTCTACGACGACGTGCGCCCGCTGACGGAGGCCGAGCGCGCGGCCATCGCCGAGGTGCCCTTCGAGTCCGCCTCCTACCTCGCCGAGACAGGGGCGCCCTCTGAGTTCGGGGAGCTTGGCTACACCACGCGCGAGCGGCTCTGGGCGCGCCCGACGCTGGAGGTCAACGGGCTGACAAGCGGCTGGCAGGGCGTGGGAACCAAGACCGTCCTGCCCGCCGAGGCGCGCGCCAAGATCACCTGCCGCCTCGTCGCCGACCAGTCTCCCGAGCGTATCGTCGAGGTCCTGCGCGCGCATGTGGAGCGGCATTGCCCCATGGGCGTCGCGGTCGAGTTCCAGCCCGGACAGGCGCGCGGTAATCCGTTCCTCACGCCGCGGGGTCACAATTCCAGCGTGATCGCGGCGCAGGTGCTCGAGGAGGTCTATGGGCGCAGGCCCTACCGGACCCGGGCGGGCGGTTCGATCCCCGTGATGACGACATTGCTCGAGCATCTGGGCGTCCACGCCACCATGTTCGCCTTCGGCCACGACGACGAGAACATGCATGCCCCCGACGAGTTCTTCCGCCTGGAAACCTTCCGGCGTGGTCAGGAAGCCTACTGCCGGCTCTTGGAGAGACTCTGAAGCATCCCGGAAGCGCTGAACAATATCGGTCTCAGCATCTGCAAACGCGCCGACGCCTAATGACTCCACCCGGCCCCTGATCATGCAGTCCAGCGGCCGGGCTAGGAGGATGCAGTTCGATACGGGGTTCAGGTCCTGCCGCTCACGCCCGAAAACGGCGAGCTGACCCTGCTTGAGTATGACCGGATCGTCCATGCCTACGGCTTCGGCGTCACGGCCAGGGTCCTCTGGCATCTGTTGCGGCACCATACTGCGAAACTCCGACCAAATCGTGATGTGTCGCTGTTATGCCCGCGAGATTTGCCGCCATACGGAAATAGTTACTCGGTACTGGAAGCGTCGGAATGGCAACGGTTGCTCGATTGTTCGATGATTGGTTTGCATTCATTAACAATACCAACTCTTGCGAAGATCACTCCTAGCACGCCCCACCGTCGACATTCGTCTGGCGGCCTGCCAGCTTCGACATGTCTGAGTGCGCGAGAAAGGGAAATCCATGCCTGAAATCTGGCAAATGACCGCAACACGGTTGGCGGCGGAGGTCCGGGAAAAACGCTTGTCGGCAATTCAGGTGACGCAGGCTCATCTCGACCGCCTCGCCAGCGTGAACCCCGCCATCAACGCCGTGGTCCAGGAGTTTCCAGAGGAGGCACTGGAGGCTGCCCGTCAGGTCGATGCCACAGTCGCACGGGGGAGGATCCGGGTCCGCTCTGCGGTGTGCCGATAACGATCAAGGTGAACGTCGATCAGAAGGGCCACGCAACCACCAACGGATTGCGGCTGCAGGAGGGGCTCATCGCAGGCGATGACAGCCCCGTGGTCTCGAATATCCGCAAGGCGGGCGGCGTAATCCTGGGGCGTACCAATACGCCTTCCTTCTCGCTTCGCTGGTTCACCAGGAACGACCTGCATGGACAGACGCTGAATCCCCGCAACAGGGATATCACGCCGGGCGGCTCGTCTGGCGGCGCGGCGGCGGCTGTCGCTGCGGGCTTCTGCGCCATTGGGCACGGAACGGATATCGCGGGTTCGATCCGCTATCCGGCCTACGCATGCGGGCTGCACGGATTGCGTCCGACGCCGGGCCGTATCCCTGCCTTCAATTCCAGCGCGCCCGACCGCTTCATTGGTGCGCAGCTGATGGCTGTCTCGGGGCCGATCGCGCGCAGCATTGCCGATCTCGAGATCGCGTTCACCGCGATGACGGCTTCCGATCCCAGAGACCCCTGGTATGTTCCCGCAACGCTGAGCATGGCCGACTTCCCGAAACGTGCCGCGCTGACGCTGGAACCTGACGGCATGGAGGTCACCGATGACGTGCGCGCCGCTCTTCTCGAAGGAGCGGACCGCATGCGGGATGCGGGCTGGACGGTTGAGGAGGTGACCTGCCCACCCATGCGGCGTGCGGCCGAGATCAACGCCTGCCTCTGGATGGCCGAAACGCAGTTCGGGGCAGGTGAGATGGTGGCACGTGAGGGCGAGGCGGACTCTCAGTTCGTATTCGCACGCATGTCGGAATTTGCCGGCGAGGTGGGCTTCAGGTCACTCATGGAGGCGCTTCAGGAACGTGTAGGTATCCTGCGCCAATGGGAGCTGTTCTTACGAGATTTTCCGGTTGTTCTCTGCCCGTCCTCCGGCGAGTTACCGTTCGATCAGCAACTCGACGTCAGCTCGGAGGCGGCTTTTGCCAGGGTCTATGAGGCCCAACTGATCCAGAGGGCCGTGCCGGCCATCGGGGTTCCGGCGCTTTCGGTGGCTACAGGTGAAGCGAATGGCCGGCCTGTCGGGGTTCAACTCATCGGACCCCGATATCGCGAGGACATTCTGCTCGCCGCGGGGCGCGACATCGAAGCAGCAGGTCTTCCGCCGCAGGTTGCCGATCCTTCATGGATTTGAGCGCTGCCGTTCCCCCGGACGTGTGCAGTCTGGTTTGGCTGAACGGGCAGTCCGACACCGAGCTGTGCACGACCAGCGTCACGGTGATGGAATTGCAGGCGCGCCACTCCGCCTTGATTCTGCAGACATCCCGAGAAAAAGGCGACGATCCTTTCCTACTCTGATAAGAGGTTTGCATAGGGGCCCACCAATCTGCCGATGGACAGCGTTCGTTTCACAGAATTCACGTTGCAGCGGCGGGCCAGACGCTTGGTGCGGGGCGACGACGACATCGCCATCGGGGCACGTGCCTTCGATCTTCTCGATCTTCTGATCACCTGCCGGGATCGCGTGGTAGGGCGCGACGAGATCATGGCGGCGGTCTGGCCGGATACGGTCGTCGGCGAGAACAACCTGAACGTGCAGCTCGCGAACCTGCGGCGGCTGCTGGGGGCGGACGCGATCGTGACAGTGCCGGGACGCGGCCTGCGCTTTGCGCTTGAGGTCTCGGCGGCGGGTCCGCTGGCGCTCGGCCTTCCCGCCCGGCCCTCGGTCGTCGTCCTGCCCTTCGCGGATCTTGGCGGCGACCCCACGCTGTCCTGGCTCGCCGACGGCTTCGTCGAGGATATCACGACCGAATTGTCCCGGTTCCGCGACCTCTTCGTCGTGGCGCGCAACTCGGCCTTCGCCTACCGGGGCATGCCGCGCGACCTCAAGGTCATCTCGCGCGAACTGGGCGTCCGCTACGTCGTGGAGGGCAGTGTCCGCGCCACGGCCAAACGTGTGCGCGTCACCGCGCAGCTGATCGACGCCCATACCGGGGGGCATGTCTGGGCCGAGGTCTTCGACCGCGACCTTGTCGGGCATTTCGACACGCAGGCACGCGTGGCGCGGGCAATCGTGACCTGCCTCGCGCCGCAGATCGACCGGGCCGAGGCCGAGCGCATCCGCATCGCCGCGCCAGAGGACCTGACCGCGCATGGCCTCGCGCTGCGGGGCTGGTCGGTGATCTCCGCGGGCGACATGGCCTACGACCCCCTCCCGCGCGAGGAGGCGGCGAGGCTAGCACGGGCGGCGCTTGAACGCGATCCTGCCTCCGGCCTCGCGTGGCGCGTGCTGGCATGGGTCGCGTGGTGGAACGTCTATCACGCCACCACGCCCTCCGTGCCAGGCACGCTTGCCGGAGGCATCGACGCGGCCACGACGGCCATCGCCGCCGATCCGACGGACCACCACGCGCGGCGGCTGAGGGCGCTCCTGCACTTCATGAACCAGGATGCCGGGGCGGGCCTGCCCGAGCTTCGGCAGGCGCACGAGATGAACCCGAATTGCGCGGTGACGCTGGCGTGGCTCGGCCTTTACGAGGGCTTCCATGGCGATGCCGAACGCGGGGTGCCGCTGGCCGAGGCGGCGCTGCGCCGCTCCCCGCGCGATCCGTCGCGTGGCTCCCTCCTCGCGGCCCTTGGCTTCGCGCAATTCGCCGTGCGCAACTACGAGGCGGCCGCGCAGGCGGCGGAGGCGGCGCTGGCCGAAGCCGCGGGAAGCGCCACGCCCCTGATCCTTGGCACGATCGCCTGGGTCGGCGCGGGGCGCATCGACCGGGCCGAGGCGGCCTTCGCGCGGGTCGCCGAGATCGCGCCAACCCTCGTCGAGGCGCGACTTGCGGGGAGATGGCTCACCTCGAACCCCGACTACCTGGCGCGAGCGCATACCTTCTTCCGCATCGCCGCCGGTCTCGCCCCGGCTGACGTGGCCAAGATGCTCAGGTAGCGACGGCGCCTCCGATTTATATCGTTTTAGGCTCGCTGGGTGACGCCGTTCTCCCTGTGGCGCCACATCTCGCAGATGGGGGACGGCATCACGCCGAGCCCGCCACCGGGGGAGGTAACACCATGCCGTTCTATCTGTACCAGCTGGCCTATTCCGGCGATGCCATCAAGGCGATGGTCGCCGACCCGACCGACCGCGAAGCGGCTGCCCGCAAGCTCGTCGAGGCGCTCGGCGGCAAGCTGCACCACCTGTTCTTCGCCTTCGGCAAGTACGACGTGGTCTGCCTGATCGAAGGCCCTGACGACATGTTCATGATGGCGGGCGCTGCGGCCGTCGGCTCGGCGGGCACCGTCTCGGCCTCGGCGACGACGAAGCTGATGACCTCGTCCGAGGCGATGGCGGCCCTGAAGAAGGCAGGCGAAGTCACAGGCGCATACCAGCCGCCGCACGGGTAGCTCGTTCCAGGCGGCGCCGTCCGACAAGGCCGACGCACTCGACGGGGTGGCGCGGCGCTGCTCCGACGGAGCTTGGGCGTGCCGGAAGCCGGCGCGTGCCCCTGGAGGCCGGATCACCCCGATGGGGCGGCGCTCAGCATCCCTCCCCACGCCGTCAGGTCGCCTTCTGCCTGTCCGGCCGCCTTCGGGTCGATGCGGGCGACGGCGAGATGCGCGAGTTCGGCGCCGGCGCGATCTGGCGAATGGAGGACGTCTCCGGGTCGGGACACACCACGACGGTGATCGGCGACGAGGACGTGCGACTGGCTATCGTGCAGCTTGCGGATCTGGAGGGGCGGTGATGGACCTTTCCGCCGTCGGCATCATGGAGATCGCCGAACTGGTGGGCGCGGTCGCGCTCGTGGCATCCCTCATCTTCATCGGCGTCGAATTGCGGCAGAGCGCAACCACGTCGCGCGCCGCAGCACTTCAGGCGAACATGATGTTCTGGAAGGACTTCTTCGCGCTCATGGCCGACCCGGAGACCGGGCGCACCTACGCGCGCGGCGCCGAGGGGCGCACCGACCTTACGGGCGAGGAGTTCGGTCGCTTCTACTTCATCTGCCGGACGATCTTCATGGGCTGTGAGAACCAGCACTACCAGTTCACGCACGGCCTGATCGACGACGACGCCTATCGCGGCTACGCGGCCTCCATCGCCGAGCAGATCGCGGCACGGCCGGGGGTGCAGGCCATGTGGTCGATCCAGCGGCACATTTACGGCGCGGAATTCCAGCGCTTCTGGGACGCGCAGATCGCGAAGGGCATGGCGGGGTCGAACCGACCGACGATGGACCGGTGGCGAAGCGCACTACCGGAGCACTCACGGGATGTGCCGCAGTGAGCCCTTTCCCAATCAGTCCGGGCCGTGTCCCGCGTCGCGCCTTCTGCAAGGCGGTTGGCGCCGTTTCCCGTGCGCGTGACTCCTTTGCTCCGGAGCAGGAATCATGAGCGACCCATTTGCCGACGTCGATGCCGTCTCGTCCGACCTTGTCGAGATCATCGTCGCTCGGCCTCGTACCCGGCGACCCGCTGGGCGCCTGCGCCGAAGCTTTCGTGGCAAGCTCGGTCACCGATCCGTGGCTTGCGGGCAAGCTCAAGCCCCTGGTCGTGGGTGCCGGTTTGACCGTTGAAAGCTACGACGTCGCCACGCACCTCGTGACCAGTGGGATGGGCAACCTCGTCTGGGTGAAGATGTCGACGGCGCGGCTGGTCGCGGATGGCGTCATAGGCGCGCCCCTCGCCGAGGCGCTCGAGGCCGAGTATCTGCTTCGCGCGGAGGCGGGAACGCTTTACGGCTTCCTCCCCTTCTTCACGATGATTGCCCGCAACGCCTATGCGCTGGCGATGCCGCCCGAGATGACGCACGCGCAGGCCCAACCCGACGCGCTGGCCATGGCCGGGCTTCTGCACTGGATGGAACGGGCGGCCCCAAGCGACTTCCGCGTCTGCCGCTCCGTGGCCGAGATTCGAACTACCATGGAGGCGGGCATCATCGCCGGCGTCATGCACATGGAGGGCGCCGAAGCGATCGGCCCGGATCTCGACGCGCTCCACCTCTTCCATGACATGGGCCTGCGGTCGCTCGGCCCGGTCTGGAGCAGGCCCACGATCTTCGGCCACGGGGTGCCGATGGCCTTTCCCGGTTCGCCCGACACGGGCCCCGGCCTCACCGCGAAGGGCTGCGACCTCGTCCGCCTCTGCAACGACCTCGGCATCCTGATCGACCTGTCACACCTGAACGAGAAGGGGTTCGACGACGTGGCCCGCATCTCCGACGCACCGCTCGCCGCCTCGCATTCCAACGCGCATGCGCTCTGCCCCAGTCCGCGCAACCTGACCGACCGGCAGCTTCACATGATCCGCGAGCGCGGCGGCATGGTTGGTTTCAACTTCGCGACCTTCTACCTGAATGCGGGTGGCACAGCCGATGGCGGAACGGGCTGGGATGTGATGCTGCGCCATCTCGACCACCTCATCGCGGAGGCGGGCGAGGATCATGTGGGCCTCGGCTCGGATTTCGACGGCTGCGTGCTGCCCGATCTCATCGGCGACGTGACCGGCGTTCCGCTTCTCTTCGAGGCGATGGGCGCGCATGGCTACGATGCCGCGCTCCTCGACAAACTCGCGCGCGACAACTGGCTCGCCTGCCTCGACCGGTGCCTTCGCTGATGCGCTGGAGAGGCGATATCGCGATCCCGCCCCTCAGCCTCACGCGGGCGCTCGTCGATCGACTGCCGGCCCGGACCGACGAACGCGGGCCGATTCTCGTGGACGCGCCGGCGCAGGACTTCCACGAGCGGACAGCGGCGGACATCCTCGAGGGCTGCGATCCGCCCGGCACCGTCTGGGTCTTCGCTGCCGGTTCGCTGATCTGGAACCCCCGCATGAATGTGGCCGAGCGGCGCGGCGCGCGTCTGGAAGGTTGGCGCCGGGCTTTCTGCCTCAATGATCGGCGCATGCGAGGGTGCCCCTCGACACCCGGCCTGATGATGTCGCTCGACCGGGGCGGGACCTGTTCGGGCGTCGCGCTCAGGATGGACGCGGGAGAGGATGCCCATGCGGCCCTCGTCGATCTCCTGCAAAAGGAGCCGCCCGTGCCGCCCGAGCGTGTCACGGCCGAAACCGACGCGGGTCCGGTGCGGGCCATCGTGTTCGCGGCGCATCCCGAATTCCCGCTCTACCGGCCAGAGCCGGACATCGAAGAATTGGCCGACATCCTCTCCTCCGCCGTGGGCCATGTGGGCACCATGGCGGAGTATCTCCTGAACACGGTCATCGAACTCAAACGGGTCGGCGTTCACGACATCCACCTTTGGCGTTTGCAGGAGATGGTGGCCGAGCGGCTCGAACGACTGCCGGCCCCGGCGTCTGGCTCTCCCTTGCAGATTGGTACAGGCACCGCACCGCCACGACACGATCCGGATTTCCAGCGAAAAGGACACTGCCATGAAGGATGAGGACATGCAGCTTTCCCCGGAGCAAGATCGCATGAGCACCGGAATCGGGCCGGTCGGAGAGTTCTTCGGGGGTGCAGGTCAACGGGAGCTTCAGCGCCGCTCGGCCCTTCTTTGGCACATCCTGAAGGAGGACCGGCGCTTCCAGAGCCATGGTCGCAGTATCGCGCTTTCCGACCCTACGCAGGACAACGTGGGCGAACAGATCGCGGTCGCCCGGCTGGTCGGCGTCTGCGCCTGCGAGGCCGTTCCCGCGGCTGACGTGCCCTCGCGAAGGGCAGCGCTGGAGACCGCGGGGCTGACGACCGACTCCTACATCGAATGGCGCGGCGGCACCGATGCGCTTGATGCTGCTCGGCGTGTTTTGGCACAGTTTGCGCTACCGGACGACCTGACCGTTCGTGCTGTGGATACAAAAACGCCTTCGCGGACCATGAAAGCGCTGAACGAGGTCACACAGGCCTGCGAGGTTCTGCTGCCCAACGGCGCCTTCATGCGCGGCTGCGAGCGGCCCGCAGTTTGTCTCTTCGCGGAGGACTCAGGGGGTAAGGTGGTCGGCACCTCGGCCTCTGTCGCTGCGTTCCATCCGAGCCATGCCCGAGGCCGCTGCGCATGGTGGGGCCTTCTGGCAACGGACCCCGCAAGACGTGGTCAGGGGATCGCGCTTCACCTTGGCGCGCGCGCGCTGATAGAGAAAGGAACGCCACGGTATCGGTGAAGTGTTCACGGGGATCCGGGCCGATAACGGCCCTTCGGAGAAGCTGTGCTCGAAGCTCGGGCTGCGGGCAACGGATTTCGAGATTCTGTTGGCTATCGCACCTGACGTGCTGGGCGCCGAGCGGGTCACCAAATAGAAATTGGTTCATTCAGAAGCGTTTTGCCCAGTCGGCCTGTAGAGACACCTCAAAGTTGGAATGAAGCGCAGGCTTCCACGCCCTTGGCATCCTCGGCGAATTGGCCGCAGAGACTTGTCTTCCGGCAATGACGGAGGCCCGCATCCGGCAGATGCGGAGGCTCGCGGTCTCGGCCTCGGAGCTTCAGTGTGGATCGGCATGGAAGATTGACCCCCATCTGGAGTGCGCCCCTGCGATTGGACAGGATCACGCGGCGGTTTTGACAGGGGTGCGGGCGTTGCAGTCCTCGAACCGGGCGGAGTTGAGATACCCCGGTGCTGAGTGCAGGCGGCGTCGGCCATGGTGACTACTCGAGAGCCTCCCGCCCCCGTTTCAGGGTCTCGCGCACGAAAGCATCGAAGGCCTTGCTCTCCGCCGTGTAGAGCCCGTGTTTCAGCGCGTTCTCGTTTCCCATGGGTGCGCCGGAGCCTTTTGCGCCGCCATGCATGCGACAGCGCGCCTTGCCGGTCACCGCGGGCGCCTGGCAGGGGGTGCCTTGCCTGGTTTTCGCGCCGCAGCGCGGGCTGTCGCGCATGGGGCCGGTGTTGCGGGGATGGCTGCCGCTCATGATCTTGGCCGGCGCACCCTGATGCCCGCGGCCAACCTTGCGTCGAGGGGTGTGTCGGCAGTCTGGCCTGGTCCTTCGGAAGAAGCGGCAGGTTTCCCGTTTGCCTGTGCCGGGGCAGGGGAGGTCCCGGTCTGGACATTGCCGACGATCGCCTGCCCGCCGGCCTCCACGTGGACATGCTCGACGGTGACCCTCTGATGGCCCTTGCCTTTCGATTTCTGAAGCGTGCGGAGCTGCTTTTCGTAAAGCGCCATGAGCTTCGTTGCCTGATTGAGTGTCTTGTCTTTGCTTGCGAAATCCTGGTTCGACTGCGCGGCGCGCCGCAGGCATTCTATCGCCGCTTGATGCGTGCCCACCATCTGCAGGGCAAGCATCGTTTGTCCGCCGTCCTCTGGCTCGAGGCTCTCGAAGAGCTCGAGCGCGAGGACAATGCGCTGTTGCATCTCCTTTGGCTTAAGACCTGGCGGCAGCCAAATGAGATGCGTGATATCCTGCATCCTCTGCAGCATCCGGTCGTTTGCTGTCAGGCCGGCCCTCTCTGCAATCGTGTTGGCATCCGGCATATTGTGCGGAAGAAGCTGTTTGTCCAAAGCGGGCTTGTTCCGCTTCGTCACGGGTTTTTCATCGGACATGGACAGCGCCCCCTAGGCGTTCTCGACAGGCTCGTAGCCAGATAGTGATGCCAAGTGCAAAATGCATCACGAGCGGCGCAGCGCGAGTTGTTTCTATACTGTGCATAGGGTTGATTTCGAATTTTTGCAATCACCCCATAAAATGCTCCCCAGGCTCACCACGTGACACCCGGTCTTTACTCCCGGGCGTCAGCGGCTGAATTCCCAATACCGGAACTTAATGGCAATTGATGGGGATTTTTGAGCCCCCTTTCCGGCATTCCTCTAACCGGATCAAAGGCTCGATAACGCCGATCATGCGTCGATCACCTCCAGCATGGCGCGGCAGTTCTGTCGCCCGCCAAGGATGCGGATAAAGAGGATGGCATCCGCCTCGATGCAATAGATCATCAAGTGCTCGGCCACAGGGTGGATGCGCACAGGCGGGTCGAAGTCTGCGCGCTCGCGGCCGAGCGCGGCAAGGCCACCGCCCGCAACCGCCATTCCCTCGCCATGTATGCTGTCATCTTGATGTTTTGCTGTCATTTTCACCATATGCGCTTTGTGACGTCATTCCGAAGGATCCGCCCGATGCCCACCATGACCGTCAGGAACCTGCCCGAGGACGTGCATCGCCGCATCCGTCTTTATGCCGCCGAAAACGGCCTGAGCGCCGAGGCCGCTGCGCGCCGCCTGCTCGACGAGGCGACCCGTCCTGCCGAACGGCTGGGCGATGTCGTCACCGCCTTTGCGAAAGCGCGCGCCGCCGATTTCCCGGATGTTCCGCGTGACCGAACACCCATCGCGCCCGCCGATTTCTCGTGATCGTCCTCTATACCAACGTGATCTCGGAACCCATGCGCAGCCGCCCTGACGCCGCTGTCGTGGAATGGCTGAACGGGCAGTCCGACGGCGCCAGGCGACTGTCACGCCTTGCGTCGACCTGTTCCACTTTTTGAGGCCGGTTTCGGGCTCGGTCGAAGACCCGAGGAAAGGATCACTCTGAAAAGCCCAGTTTGTAGACGTGGATTTCGAAGGTCGGGTGTTGCTCGGCACCCACGACGCCCGGCCGCACGTGACGATAGGTGGACCGCCAGTAGGGTTGGATCACTACCCCTTCATCCTGCATGATGCGCTGCAAACGCTCGGAGAGCGCCCTTCGGGTATCGGCATCGGCTATCGAAAGAGCCTCTTGCAGCGTCGCGTCGAACTCCGCGTTGGCAAAGCCCGTTTCGTTCCATGCCTCACCAGAACGATAGGCCAGCGCCAGCACCTGCACGCCCAGAGGCCGTTGCGCCCAGTCGGTTGCGGAGAAGGCGTAGCTCGTCCAGCCGTTCCAGAATGTGTTGCCCGGGATGACCGTGCGGCGCACGGGTATGCCGGCATCGCGAAGCTGGGCCGCGACGGCGTCGCAGGTGTTGCGTCGCCAGTTGTCATCGATCGAGATCAGTTCGTGCTCGAAATCGGACATGCCCGCCTCGGCCAACATCGCAGCTGCCTGTTCGGGGTCGAACACCGGCGGCGGCAGTTCCGCGTATTCCGGATGGATAGGGCAGACGTGATGGTTTTCGGCGACTTCGCCGCGTCCGGCATAACCGAGTTCGAGGCAGACCGCGTTCGAGACTGCCATGGCCAGCGCCCGGCGCACCCGCGCGTCGGCATAGGGCTGCCGGCCGTCGATCTCGGCGAGTTGGTTGGTTCGCACCACGACCGTGTTCGCCGTCACGGCCTCTGACCGTTCCCAGCCGATCGCGTCCATGATGTCCACGAAATCGCCGAGCGACTCGTAGAGCATATCCACCTCGCCGGCATCCGCGGCGGCCATGTGCGCCGCCTGATCGGTTCCGTAGTCGATGAACTCGATCCGGTCCAGGTACGGTCCACCGAAGACCTCTGTTCCCCACCAGTCATGACCGGTATTCCGGACAAGCAACGACTGGATGCCGACGGTGAGCTCCTCGGGGAGATAGGGGCCGGTGCCCTTTGGGTTGTCGAGGGGGTCGCCGGAGAAATCCTGCGGCACGATGGCGGCGGGATAATCGGAAAACCCTGCGATAATCGTGATGTCTGGCGTCTCCAGCGTGAGCGTCACGGTCAGGTCGTCCGTGACCTCGATCGCGCCCTCGCGAGCCTGTCCGGTCTCGGGGTCGATCAGCGAGGACATCCGTGCGGCCATGGAATTGCCTTCGACCGACTGATCGCACCAGCGTTCGATGTTCCGAGCCACATCCTCGGCGGTGAAGGGCGTTCCATCGTTCCAGGTCACACCGGGGCGAAGGCGCAGGACATACCGCGTGGCGTCGTCGCTGACGTCCCAGCCTTCGAGAAGCATGGGCTGGAAGGACCCATCGCGCTGGTACTCGACGAGGTATTCGAGCCATCCGCGCGAAAAACCGACATCTGCGGCCAGTCATAGGTGCGCGGGTCCTTGAGGGCGCGCACATCCGATTGAATGCGGATCGTCCCGCCTTGCACGGGCTGCGCGTGAGCAGGCCCAGGTGCGGCAAGACCGATCAAGCCGTATGCCGCGGCCGCGGATACGCCAAGGGAGGTCGTCCGCGTCAGAAATTCGCGGCGTGAGAGCGATCCGGCGCGGTGTTCTTCCGCGAGCGGGGCGGCTGCGGGATGAAGTGACTGTCTGGTCATGAAAAGCCTTTCGGTTCGGGAAGGCGGGATTTGTGCGTGCTGCAAGATGAGACATCTCGGGCGTTGCGGGTCTGAGCGGGCGTCGAGCCTTCACAAGTCACCTGCGCCGCCGCGTGACGCGATTTGGTTCATGGCCATCACCCTAGTGGGGACGCGACCTGTTCTGGGAAAAACCAACCGAACCGCGACGATGCATCGCGCGAGTGCCGGCCGGAATACGGAGGAGGACGCCAGGAGTTGCCCGCGGGATGCTACGCGGCGGGACGCCTCGGACTATCTCTCGACCCGACGCCCGGGCCGCAATTGAAACTGAATCGTTTCCCGAGCCACATCAGCGGCTATTGTCAGACGATCATTCATCGTGGCGAACGACGTCAGGCACTCCCAGCCGATCGATGAGGCGATTGGTTTCGCGCTGCACAAGCGCAAGATTGCTGTCGCGGACGGTTGGCAGGAGGGCCCGCGCCTTGCGCGTGTCAGCATAATCGAGACGTGCGGTGATCAGTTCCTCCTCGAGGCCGCCCTGTGCAAGCACACGGCCGAACGGATCGAGGATTCGTGAACCGCCCCAGAAATTCAGGTCACCTTCACGCCCGACCCGGTTCGTCATGACCACGGGTGCGCCATACATCATGGCATAAAACTGGATCGTCGTCGCCCAGGAAAGCGGATTGTCGAACTCCTCCCCCACGGCCTCGCGGCCGCTCGATATGGGTGCTGTCAGGATCGTGGCGCCATGCAGGAAGGCGAGATGCGCAAGGGCCGGGTTGTACAGATCGGCGCAGATCAGCAGGCCCAGTATCCAGTCCTCGGTGATGCGGTGCGTGTCCACGAAACGGCCATGGGCGTAATACTTGGTCTCGATCAGGCGTCCATAGGACGGCAGGTTGATCTTGCGATGGATGTAGCGCAGGTGGCCGCCCTTGTAGGCAGCAGCGGCGTTGTAGAACTGCGCGCCGCGGGCCTCCTCGACGAAGCCCACGATGATCTCCATGTCCCCCGCCGCACGGCTAAGCTCGATCAGTCGCGGATCATCGCGCGTCATCACGACGTCGAGCAGCGCCTCGGCACCGTAGTGGCCGACCAGAGAAAGCTCCGGAAAGACGAGCAGATCCACCCCCAAGGCGGCCGCGCGTTCCACATATTCGAAATGCTTGGCGAAATTGGCCTCAAGATCGCTGGTCTCGGAAGAGATCTGCGCCGCGCCGACAGTGAGAAATCGGCTCATGGATTTGCCCCCAACGATGGCGTCATACACTCACGCGTTCGTCTGTCCAGCTTCCTGCGTTCTCGAGAATGCGTTCAGCATCAATGAACTGATCTCGCAGGATTTTCTCGTAGAGCGCGGCTTCAGCCTCGCGACTGACCGGTTCTTCCGTGTTCAGTAAACCGCGCAGAGCCTGCTGTAGCGCCTCCACCGTGCCGGAGCCTTCATCGAACTGCGCTTTCTTCCTCCAGACGAGGTCCGTCGGCAGCATGTCGGCGCAGGCCTTGCGCAGGATCCATTTCTCAGTCGTCGGCCCGGTCGCCTCCTCGGCCTCGGGATCTGTCCGACGCAGCTTCAGCTCCGCCGGGATGGATTGCGCGTAGTCGATCAACTCGCGGTCGAGGAAGGGCGTCCGCGCCTCGAGGCTTTCCGACATGCTTATCCGGTCCACGCGCTGCAGGTTGATGTTGTGCATGGTTCCCAGTGAGCGCGTCAGCTCATCCGCCAGGGCCCGCGGGTCGTCCACGTATTGATGGTGATAGGTGTAGCCGGCAAAAAGCTCGTCGGCGCCTTCGCCTGTCAGCACCGCCTTGACATCCTCGCGTGCAAGCCGGGCTGCGAATAGCGTCGGAATGGCACTGCGCACCAGGTCCACATCCGCAGACTCAAGGTGGTAAATGACATGCGGCAGCGCCTTGGCCAGGTCGTCCGCGGTAAAGACATACTCGCGATGGTTTGACCCGATATGGTCTGCCACTGCACGCGCCGCCTCGAGGTCAGGCGCACCCTTGACGCCCACGGCAAAGGTTCTGAGCGGGTCACGTCCGGTATCCTGACGGACCTTCTGCGCGATGGCGGCGATGATGGAACTGTCGAGACCGCCAGACAGGAACGACCCCACTTCGACATCGGCCACCATCCATTTCGCAACGGCCTCCTCAAGGACGAGGCGCAGCTCCTTCGCCGTGTGCTCGATGTCGAGGCCCTCCTCGGCCTCTGCAGCGCCGTGGGGCGTCCGGTACCACTGACGCCAGCCGTCTCGCGTGTCGTAAAGCCCGCCGGGCGGGATGAACTCGACCGATTCCACGGGAACGCCGTCGAACGCCTTCAGTTCCGACGCGAAGGCCACGCCTTCACCCAGACGCGCCATGTAGAGCGGCTTGATCCCGAGAGGGTCACGCGCAGCGATGATCCGATCGCGGGTGGCGAGCACGAAGGCAAACATGCCGTCCAGTTTGCTGATCCACCGGCTCGCGCCCGAACGGAAGAGATGCAGGATCGTCTCGCTATCGCTGGCGGTCTCGAACGCACTCTCGCCCAGGATCGCACGAAGGTCCTTGTGGTTGTAGATCTCACCGTTGACCACCAGGAGATCGTCGGTCTGATGGATTGGCTGCGCACCGTCCTCGGTGCCGATGATCGACAGACGGCAATGGGCCATGACCACCGGTGCGTTGGGCAGCCGCGCCACCGCAAGTGCATCGGGACCCCGGTGAGCAATCTGGCGGATCATGCGCTCTGCAAGACCCTCATCACCGACGCGCCAAAGACAGACAAATCCACACATTCGAAATACCTCCGGCCGCTGGCTACGATAATTATGAAGCCAGCGAAACCTTCAGTGCTCCAAAACATCTCGGAGTTGCGCCCGCATCGGGCTCGGAACGGTTGACCGCCGCGCGGGGGCTGAAGGTCCGCGCCGGTCAGAAGCCGTCGCAGATCGCAGCATCACCGATCAGCAGGTGCAAAGAGTTGCTTAACTTGCGCCGGATACTGTCCAACGAGCGGGGAGGAACTCGAATCCCCTTCGAGAGCTGACAGATCGGAGGGGCACCCATGTCAAAACCCGATCTGGACAAAATGACGAGAATGTCCATCTCGCGCGCCGAAACGTAACGACACCACGCGAAGGTGATGGTGATGCGAGAGTTCGGACCGGCGGCCGAGCATACCCACGCAGAGGTGGCCGTCGCACTCGCATCTGCCATGATGCAACATGAAGGCTCGCAGATGATTTCCGGAGCGACGGAACACCCGTCCGGGTCACAATCTCCCGTCACAAGCGGCGTGGCTCTTTTGGTGGTCCGGTTGCCCGAACTCCGGTCGTATTTCGCGAGCGCATGCAAGGCTGGATCGCGGACGAAGCCGAGCTTCACCAGATTTCGTCCAAAGCAGGTTTGACAGATGAAGACGCTTCCAGCCGTCCATCCTTGTGCGGAAGGAGGGGCGCATGCCCGTCCGCCTCAATGGCCTCGACGTTCGAGCCTCTGTTTCCGGACGAGAATGCTCTCGGGATCGGACATCCCGATCCGCACGGCGTTTTCCTCCGGCACCGAAAGGTCGGTCGAGGCCATATGTTCCTTGGCGGCACGCAGCTGGGCCTTGGTGGTCTCGAGCACGAAGCGGGACAGCTGGCAAAGTCGCCGCGCCACGCCGTCCGCATGATCAAGCAGCGCCGGTGGTTCGACCACATCGTTCAGGATGCCGAAATCCTTCAGCGCAGCAGCGGCCGACCGCTCGCCGAGCAGAACGATCTCGGCAGCGCGTGCCGATCCGAGCTCCCTCACCAACCGCGGCACGCCCCCCCAGGGAAGCGGTATGCCCAGATGCGTCTCGGGCAGCAGGCAGGACAGATCGTGTGAGGCATACCGGAAATCGCAGGCCAGCAGGAGGATCAGCCCGCCGCCGATACAATGCCCGTTCGCCGCGCAGACCGTGAGCGGGCGCATGCGTTCGAGCGTGTCGATCATGCGGCGCCCGGTATCGATATTGCGTGCCACGGTCTCGGCGTCGGCATTGCGGAAATGGTCGAGATGGAAGCCGGAGGAAAAGGCCCGCCCGGTCGAGTGGACCACCACCACCTTGACCTCTCGCCGGGCATCGAACCATTCGGCCGCAGCCGTGATGTCCTCGATCATGGCCATGTCGAAGGCGTTCAGCGTGTCGTGCCGGTCGAGCCCGAGATAGCCGATCTCGCCCTCGACGCGGAGCGACAGCGACGGCAGCTGCGGCATGTCGGCTGACGTGGTTTCACGAGGGCCTTGCGGCATGTTGCGTTCCTTTCGCTTGCGGCGTCATCAGGCGACGATCCGGTCGATCGCGGCGCGGGTCTGAGGCCGCCCGACCATGCGCAGCACAGCGGCGCGTTCGAGGGCATGCATCTGGGGTGCCGACGCGGACCACGGCACCTCGCCGCCCGCCGCGCCCGTCAGAACCCCTGCCATATCGCGGGCGACGGTCGTGTGCCAATCCGGGTCGGTGTCGGACCGTGGCGACACCCCGGCCGCGAGCGCCGCGGCCGCCGCGCCCCCGGCAAGCGGGATCGCGGGCGGTTCGGGCGGCCGATAGCCCTGAGCCATGCGGTGCGCCGTCTCGATTGCGACGCGTTCCACGTCATCGGGATGCATCACGATTTCCGCCGCGCGGTCGAGATACCCTACGCCCTGCGCCTCCCGCGCATTCGCGGCGACGGTCCCCGCCTGAAGGATGGTGAAGGCTCGCACCGCCGCAGCCGCTGGGTCCGCGCTCTCCAACGCAAGGCAGCGGTCCAGCATCCGCGTGCATCCGCCCCAACCGGGGAGAATGCCGAGCGTGGCCTCCGGCAGGCCGATCTTCGTTTCGATATGGGCCACCACGGCATCGCAATGCAGCATCAGCTCGCAACCGCCCCCGAGCGCCAGCCCCCTCAGGGCCGCGACGACGGGGACAGGCGCCAGCCGCAGGCGCTCATAGATCCGCTGCCCGCGTTCCAGAAAGGCGTCGAGCGCGTCGGGACGATCCATGAGGTGCAGGAAATGCCGGAGGTTCACACCGGCAGAAAAGGCCCGGCGGGTGTCGCCGGCGATGACAAGGGCGCGAAACTCGCCTCCGGCCCCGTCGAGCGCTGCCTCGAGAACGTCGAAGGTCTCGGGCCCGATGACACCCATCTTGGAGGTCAACCGGACGATCCCGACTCCGTCGCCAGCATCCTCGAGACGTGCCATCGGGGTGTCCCGCAAAACGCGTGGCCGTTTGATACCGGCATCAGGCGTCCGGGTATTGCCGAGGTGTACGCCTTGCAAAGCGGCCCGCTGCAATTCATCGGGCACGGGCCTGCCCTCGGCAGCGAGCCGCGCCGTGATAGACGAGAGGCCAACCCGTTCGGCGAGTGCGAAGGGCCCCTGCCGCCAGCCATAACCCAGGGCCACTGCGGTATCGAGGGCATCCGCGCTTTGTGCGATCTCCTCCACCGTCTCGGCCGCATAAGTCACGAGTCGGCTGAAGACGGACCAGGCATAATCCCCGTAAAGCCCACCGGCGTCGATCAGGGCCTTCGGATCGCGCCCCGCTTCCGGCAGGTCGTCGGCGACCACGGGCGCGAATGGCCGGTATTCCCCGGTCTCGAGGTCCAGCGCCTCGCGCGCGCCGGTCTTGTTCTTGCGAAAGAACCCGCCGCCCGATTTTCGCCCCAGTCGCCCGGCCCTGATTTGCCGCAGAACCGTGGGGTGGGTGGACAGGTCATGCCGATGGATGGCGTCATGCGCCGGGAGACCGCGCGCGAGGCTGCCCCAGACCGGCGGGACAAGGTCCAGACCGACCAGATCGAGAAGTCCGAAAATGCCGGTTCTCGGCACGCCGAAGACGGCCAGCACGGCGTCGGCCTCCTCGACGCGCAGGCCATGGCGCTCAGCCTCGATCGCCGCGACGGCCATCCAGTAACAGCCGATGCGATTGGCGATGAAACCGGGCGTGTCGAAGCAGGCAACGGTCGTCTTGCCCAGCACAGCGCGACCGGCCCGGTGGACACGCCCAACGATCTCGTCCGGCACATCCGGGCCTGCAATGACCTCGAGCAGTTCCATGTGCCTCGGCGGATTGAAGAAATGGGTGATGAGGAAATGCGATGCGACATCGTCCGGCATTTCAGAGGTCAGCGCAGCGCGAAGGAGCGTCGAGGTATTCGACGAGACGATGGCATCCGGTTTCCTGTGACGGGCGATCCGCGCGTAGAGGTCCTTCTTGAGCGCCTCGTTCTCGACAACCGCCTCGATGATCCAGTCGGCCGACGACAGACGCTCCAGGTGATCCTCGACATTGCCCGGACGGACCAGCGCCGCCGCCTCCGGCACTGTGAAGCCGCCGATGCGGAGCTGCCGGGCGACACCGGCCTCCGCCGGGGCGTTGCGGTTCTCTGGCCCCGCGCCGGGAAGGTCCAGAAGGTCGACGGGCATGCCGGCATTGGCGAATTGCGCCGCGATTCCCGCCCCCATCGACCCAGCGCCGATCACGGCGGCGCGACGGATGCCGGTTTCGGACGCGCCGTGCGCGGCATTGGGCCATGTGTCAGACATCCGTCTTACCTCCTTTTTCGGACGGCCTGCCGCCACCGAAGAACGCCGCGACGGCGTGATCGAAATCCTCGGTCCGGGCGCAGGCCTCGAACGCCTCGGCCTCGGCGTCCAGTTGCGCGGCGAACGGCGTTTCGAGCGCCTGCCGGTAAAGCCGCTTGGTCGCGGCCTGTGCCGCCGGGGCGCCGTCGCGCAGCCGTCCGGCAAGCCGGCATGTCTCCGCGGTGAGGCTATCGTCGGCAACGACCCGCGAGACGAGACCGAGTTCCAGTGCGCGGTCCGCAGGGATGCCGCCATCGTCGATGAGCGCGATCTGCAGGGCGCGGCGATGGCCCACCAGCCGTGGCAGCGCCCATGTGCCACCGCAATCCGGCGAAGCGGCCACGCTGGAATAGGCGAAATGGAACACGGAGCTCTCGGCCGCGATGGCGAGGTCGAGTCCCATGGCGATCGACAGGCCGGCCCCGGCCACCGGTCCTTGCACCGACGCAATGGTGATCTGATCTGCCCCGGAAAGCCGCTTGAGCGCGGCATGGATCGGATCGATCAACTCACGCGCGGCGCGGCCGCGGTCGGACGCCCCGGCCATGTGCCTCAGATCTCCCCCGGCCATGAAGGACCGCCCTTCGCCCGACAGGACGATCACGCGCACCGAAGCGTCGGACACCGCGCTCTCGACCGCATCGCGGAGACCTTCGGACACCTCCACGCTCAGCACGTTGAGCCTGTCGGGACGGTTCAAGCGGATCGACGCAATCCCGTCCTCCACATCCAGCAGAACCGCGTCAGCCATGCCTCTGACCCTCTCCCGTGTCGAGTAGCGTCGTCCCGGCAAGGCCAAGACCTCCGTCCACTTGCAGAAGCTGCCCCGTCATCAGCGCCGCCGCCGAGCTGGCCAGAAACGCAACCAGTTCGGCAACCTCCCCCGGCGTGGTGTCCCGGGCGATCGGACGGCGCGCGGACAGCCGGTCGCGCGCTTCGACGGGATAGTTTTCGAGATAAGCCTCGGTCGCCACGATCCCCGGCGCGACGCAGTTCAGACGAATGTTCCGATCCGCCCATTCCAGCGCCAGGGTGCGCGTAAGCCCCAAAACGCCGGCGCGGGCGGCGACCGAATGCGCAAGCCCGGGCGCGCCCGTCTCGACAGGGGTGATCGACATGTTGATCACGCTCCCCCCACGTCGGGACAGGAAAGGGAACGCGGCCTGGGTCAGCGAGAACAGCGCCGTCAGGTTGAGGTCGATCACCGCGTCCCAGCCTCTTGCCGAGATTTCCTCGGCCCGGGACGTAAACTGCCCGCCCGCGTTGTTCACGAGGACATCGATACCGGCCACCTCGCCGATGTCCGCGACAAGGCTGGCGGCGGCCTCTCGGTCGCGGATATCGCATGGGAAGGCCGTGAACGCGGCCCCAGCCTCGGCGGCGACGGAATGCAGCGGCTCCGCGCGGCGCCCGATACCCGAAACCTGCGCACCCAGCGCGCAGAGGCGCAGCGAGATGGCCCGGCCGATCCCGGTTCCGGCCCCGGTCACGATGCAGGAGAGCCCGGCCAGCACACCAGGGCGTAGCACGTCGCTGGCCCCGGCCGCTGCCCCGGTCGATACGGGGGATGTCATCAGGTTACCTCAAAAGACGGACGTGTCCGACGTCACGCCGTCATCTCGAAGCTCCGTCTTGCGGATCTTGTTGGTGGGTGTCTTGGGCATCTCCGGAATGATGCGCAGATATTTCGGCACCATGAAACGCGGAAGCCGGTCCTTGAGGTAGGCGTTGAGCGCATTCGTATCGACGCTATGCCCCGGCTTGCAGACAAGGGCGACCATGATCTCCTCTTCGCCGAATTCCGAGGGCACGCCATAGGCCGCGCATTCCAGTACGCCCTCGAAGGTGACGACTTCGGCCTCGACCTCCACGGAGGAGACATTTTCGCCCCGGCGGCGGATCATGTCCTTCTTTCGGTCGACGTAGTAGAAATTGCCCTCAGCATCCCGGGTGAAGATGTCGCCGGTATGGAGCCACTGGTTACGCCACGCCTCGACCGTCTTTTCGGGTTTGCCGAGGTAGCCCGACATCAGCGTCCATGGCTCCTCGCTGCGTATCACCAGTTCGCCCGGCTCCCCGACGGGCACCTCGTAATCCTCGTCGTCGACGAGACGGCAGATCATGCCCGGGCGCGGACGGCCGCAGGAGGCCGAGTCCACCAGATCGAAACCTGGCGATACGATCGGACTCGACGTCTCGGTCATGTTCCAGCACGTGCAGACCTCGAGATCGAAGCGTTTCTTGAACTTCTCCACATCGGCGATGAGCGGCACCATCAGGACCTTCTTCATCGCGTTCTGCGCGTCCTCGGGTGTCTCGGGCTGGCGGTAGAGGAAATTCGCCACCGCGCCGAGAAGGATCGCGACGGTGCATCCGAAGTCGTTGACGTCCTTCCAGAATTCCGTGGTGCTGAACCTGTCGCGCAGGACGGCACGCCCGCCGACAAGCGCCATCGTGTAGATCGAGAGCTTCCCGGCGATATGGAACAGCGGGTAGGGGTTGTAGTAGCTGTCCGTCTCGTCGAGGCTGTCGAGCGGGATGGTCCAGGTACAGCATTCCGACACCTGTCCCCAGGACACCATGACCCCCTTGGACGGCCCCGTCGTGCCGGAGGTGTACATGATCGTGGCCAGATCCGAGAGCCGCGGCCTGACCGGTGCCTCGGGCTCCGGGCCGGCCTGAAGGAAATCGTCCAGCGCGATCACCTTGGCGCCACCGAGGCCAGACGTGTCCGTCGTGCCGTCGTCCCCCACCATCACGATGGTCTCGAGCGCGTCGAGCCCGTCCGAGGCCGTACGGATCAGGTCGAGATACTTCGCATGCACCACGAGCAGCCGGGCCCCGGAATCCTTGATGATGTAGTCGAGCATCGCGCCCTTGTACTCGTAGTTTATCGGCGTCTCGACGGCTCCGATCCAACCGAGCCCGAGCCATGCGAAGACTGCCTCCACCGAGACTGGCATCATGACCAGGACGCGGTCCTCCTGTCCGATGCCCTGTGCCTCGAAGGCTCGCGCCCAACGGCGGCCGATCGCATGGCTCTCGGCATAGGTATAACTGCCTTCGGCGTCTTGCAGATAGACGGCGTCTCCCTGCATCGCCGCCCGCGTCTCGATGACCATTGGAAGGACGGATTTGTTCGCCGCCTCTTCCCGAAGTCCTGCATCGCGAATATCGCCGTCCATCTTCTCCTCCCAGATTGGATGTTGTCAGATCGCGGATACGCCGAGTGCCTTTCGCCCGACGATCAGCTTCATGATCTGGCTGGTGCCCTCGGCAATCGTGAGGAACCGGGCGTCGCGGTAGTGTCGCTCCGTCAGGAACCCCTCTTCGGTCGTCAGGCCGCGTCCACCCAGGATCTGGATCGCGTTGGCCGTGACGCGCTGCACCGCTTCGGTGGTGTGCAGCTTGGCGAGGCACTGTTCGTAGTCGCAGCGCTCGCCCCGGTCCATGAGCGAGGCCGCCTTGTAGGTCAGCAACCTGCTTGTTTCGAGGTCGACGTGCATCTGCACGATCAGGTCCTGGATCATCTGGTGCTCGGCGATGCTCTTGCCGAAAGTGATGCGTTCCTTCGCGAAGGCGGTCGCATCCTCGATCGCGGCCTCCATCAGGCCGACCGACCATGCGGCGAGCAGAAGCCGCGCCCAGCCGCGCACGATCAGGTTCTCGCGGTAGCCCTCGCCCGCGTCGTGGAACAGGAATTCCTCGGGCACGCGGGCGTCAAGGAAATGGATCTTCCCCGTGGTCCCGGCCTTGAGCCCGATGATCGGAAGGTCGCTGACCTCCCAGTCGACCCTCGACTTGTCCATGAGCAGGTGGACGACCCCATCCGATGGCTTGCGGCGGTAAGCGTCCTCGTCGACCACGGCCGTCAGGATCGCGACATGGGCCCAGACGCCATTCGTCGTCCACATCTTGGTGCCGTTGACGACGTAGTGGCCATCACGCAATTCGGCTCTTGTCTTGAGGTTGCGCGTGTCCGAGCCCGCCTCGGGCTCGCTCATCATGTCCCCCATGATGAGTTCACCCGAGATCCCGCCCGGCACATAGCGATCGATCATCCACGGCGCTCCCTGGCGCGCGATGATCTCGACCACGATGTTGTGGCTGTCCACCGTAACCGCGAGCGACGGCCAGGCGCGGACGAATTCCTGGGCGAGGATCACCCGCTCGAGGAATGACCGGTTGGTGCCGCCCACTTCCTCGGGCAGGCTGGCCCGCATGATGTCGGTCTGCTGGAGAATGCCGTAGAAATGTTGAAGCTCCTCGAGGCTTAGCGGACCCTTCGGATCGCGCTCGATCCCCGGCCCCCGGATCTCCGCATCAAGCACCTCGCGGAACTCGTGCCGCCGTTGCACGATCTCGGCGGGAATGTCGAAATTGAGCGTTGGCGCCCCGGAAATAGCACCCTTGGCCTGTGTGTTCATCGTCGTCTTCCTCAACTTGCAGAATTGCGGTCGGCGCTTGCGCAACCGAAGCGGTCGGTGTTGCCTCCAATTCCGACCTGCGAGTCTTTAGGTTACTCTGTAGTATAGTGCGTTGTCGCCCCCATGTCAGCCCAACAGTTGCGGCAGGAACAGCACAAGGCCCGGAACGGCGATCATCAGCGCTAGGATGAGCAGGTCCACGAACACGAACCACATCACGCCCCGGAAGATCGCCGTCGTCGTCGTGAGCTTTCCCACCACGCTCTTGATCACGTAGACGTTCATCCCCACCGGGGGCGTGATCATCCCCACCTCGAGGACCTTTGCCAGCAGGATCCCGAACCACAGCAGGCTGTAGCCAGTCTCCTCCACGATCGGCAGGACGATCGGCAGGGTCAGCAGCATCGCCCCGATGGGTTCGAGTATCATCCCCAGCAGCAGATAGACGCACACGATCCCGACCATGATCGCGACCGCCGGCAGGCCCAGCGCCAGCACGGCCTCGAGAAGGACATCGCCGAGGCCCGACAGCGCGAGGAAACGGGTCAAGAGACTAGCCCCGATGGCGATCACGAGAAGCGAACTCGTCGTGACCAGCGTCTCGCGCGCGGAGGTCCGCAGCGCCTGCCATGTCAGGGTGCCCTTGAAGAAGCTGACCAAACAGGAGAGGAACGCACCCACTGCGCCGGCTTCCGTCGGTGTGAAGACACCCGAGAAGAGGCCACCAAACACGCCGAAGATGATCAGGAGCACCGGCCAGGTATTGACGAGCGCCTTCAGCCGTTCCCGACCCGTGACCTCCTCGTGGAAAGACGGTGCGAGCTCGGGATTGAGCTTCACCCGCACGATGATGACCAGCACGTAGGCCAGAGCGGTCAGGAGCCCGGCGACGATGCCACCCAGAAAGAGCTGATTGATCGAGACCTGCGCGATGATCCCGTAAAGGATCAGGATGATGGAGGGCGGGATGAGCGCGCCGATCGTGCCCGAGGCCGCCACGGTGCCTGTCGCCAGCCCCACGTTGTAGCCACGTGCGTTCATCTCGGGCACCGCGACCTTGCCCATCGCCGCCGAACAAGCGACCGACGAGCCTGTGACGGCAGCGAAGCCCGCGCACCCGAAGACGGACGCCACCGCCAGCCCGCCCGGCAGCGCCGAAAGCCACACGCGGGCGGCCTCGAATAGCCCCTGCGTCAGCTTTGCGTGGTAGCAGATGAACCCCATGAACAGGAATGTGGGCACCGAACTGAGCACCCAGTTCGAGGCGAACTGGAACGGGACTGTTCCGAGGCTGGCCCACGCGATGCGCCAGTTGAGGGACTCGCCGATGCCGACGACGGCCACCGCGATCAGTGTCACGCCGATCGGCATGCGCAGCAGGATCAACAGGAAGAGCAGTCCGAAAAGGATCAGGACGGTGTTCTGGTCCGCCACGCTACTCACCCCCCCGGCGCAATTTCTGTGCGATATCCAACTCTCGCGAAGGTCCCTCCGGCCCCGAACCCAGCGCCATCGGCTTGCCCGTCACCTCGCAGATCAGCTTGTAGAGAAGGACCAGCAGCATCAGGCCGAACCCGACCGGCAATGCGAAATAGGCGGGCCATGTCGGGACGCGCAGGCCGGCTTCCATCGCGAAGGTGCCGGTGTCGTATTTCAGCATCGCTTCGTGGAACGTGCGCAGCGCAAGCGCACCGAACACGGCGATCGACAAGAGGTGGGACAGGACGCGAAGCACCTTCTTGATCCACTCGGCGAGCAGGTCGTAGACGAGCTCGACGGTGATGTGACCATCCTCTTCCTCGACCGCCGCAAGCGGGAGGAAGACGATAGGCACCATGTAGAACACCGACACGATCATGATCGTGGCCGGCAAGGGCGAATTGAACAGGTAGCGCAACCCGACATCGGCCGTGACGTGAACGATCAGGAGGAATACGACGATGGTCCCGAACCAGATCGCCAGTCCGTTCAGACGGGACAGAAGGCGGCCAATTGTCTGCACGAAGACACCTACGGATGGATGAGGGCTGAACGAGCCTCCGCGCGGCAGGCGCGGGGGCTCTCCGTTTGTTGAGCTTTCACCGAAGCCCGGCTGCTCAGTTCACGCCATACGTCTCTGGGTCGACCTTCGAGAATATCTCGGTCCAGTAGATTTCGGCGAGGTCATCGATCGATCCGACCCCGTCGACCAGACCGTTCCAGCGGTCGAGGACCTCCACGAACTCGTTGGCGATCTCGTCCGCCCGGGTGATGCCGTAGTTGTCGGCGTAAATCTGACCGACCAGCTCGACATCGTCGCGGACGTAGTCCTGCACCGCGGCCATCATCTCCGCGTCGGGTTCGATCACGTCGACACCCTGTTCGCGGGCCATGTTCAGGTTCTCTGCCTGCAGCTCGTAATAGGACCACGTCATGTGGGCGTTGATGTAGGCCGCCCCGCGCAGCAGAAGCTCGCGCTGTTCAAGCGACAATCCGGCCCAGAGGTCACGGTTCACGTTGCTGGCCTGAGAGCCGCCGTAGACGGTTCCGGGGAACTGCACGGTGACCGAATCCACGATCTCGATCAGGCGCAGGCTGGTCAGGTCGCTTGCCGCCAGCCATGCGCAGTCGAGAATGCCTTGGTTCATCGCCTCGTAGGCCTCGCTGGCGGCGAGTTGAACCGCGACTCCGCCGAAGTTCTCGGCCATGCGCTGGTAGCTGGAACTGCCGCTGCGGAAGCGCACGCCCTGCACATCCTCGAGGCTGTCGATGGTCACATCCTTGCAGAGCGACAGATAGGGCGAGGTCGACATGTGCCCCATGTAGACGTGGTTCTGCGCCTCGTATTCATCGAGGCATTCCGGGCAACCATTCATGATGTAGTCGGTCATCGCCCCGGCATAGGCGGCACCTTCCCGTCCCGTAGGCTCGGACAAAAGCTGCCGCAGGCTGTTCTCGGCAAGATAATTCGAATGGGCGAATTCGGCAGGGTAGTACGGGCCGGCCATAAAGCCGAGATCCGTCAGGCCATCGCGGATGCCCGGACCCATCTCGGCAAGGCTGACGAGCGACAGCGGAAACACGCGAATGGTCAGCTCTCCACCCGAGATTTCATTCATGTATTCGGCATAAGCGTCCGCCGACTGCGCGAACAGCGAGTTCGGCCCGAACCCGACCGAATAGTTCAATTCCTCTGCCGCAGCGGGGCCAGCGGCGAGGGCAAGGCCGGCGCAGGCGGCCGCAAGGCCCGGCATGCGCCGGGTTTTCCAGATCATCTTCATGGTATTCCTCCCTATTTTGCTGACGGCCCCTCCAAAGCCGCCAGAGTGGGCGGTCAGCGATACACAGGCCGCAATTGCACGTCGCGACTGAGAATCCTACTGACCCGAAACCACTCTACTCGTGAGTATTCTGCCTTACCTCGGCGTTGTCAAAAGGATTGTTCGGGTCAAGTGTTGCGGTGCAATCGGAAGACGGCGCGACCCACCGACGAACGGCAAGCCCGTTGATGAGGATATCCACATAGGTTTCCGCGATTTCCTCGGGCGACAGGCTGCCGTCCTGTTCGTACCATCGTGAAATCCAGTTCAGCGCCCCGCTGACGCAGAACGTCACGAGGCGTGGATCGCCCGCCGTGATGGAGCCATCCTGCATGCCCGACACCACCACCTTCCGTATGACGGCATCGGTTTCCCGTTTGAGCGCTCTGAACTTTTTCCTGCTCGCCTCCGACAGGTCGTGATCGGCGGTGCGAGTGACGCATTTTCCAAACGGTTCCGTGGCGATCACAGCGTAATCGTGAATCAGGGATTTCAGCCGTTCCAGACCGTTGCCGCCCTGCTTCTCGACCTTCTGCGCTGCGTCCAGAGTGACCTGCAGCCCCTTCCGCACGCATTCGAACAGGATTTCATCCTTGTTGGAGAAATAGTGATAGATCGTGGGCTTCGTCACGTTCAGAGCGATGGCGACCTGGTCGATCGATGTGGCGCGAAAGCCTTTTTCATTGAACATGCGCACAGCCGTGTCGAGGACCGCATCCCGCTTGATGATCCTCTCGCGTTCGCGCTCCTCCTGCTTGGGCCAGGGGGAGTCCAGTTTGGGGTCTTGTTGTCTGGTCATGGCGTTGCTCGTTTGCTGCTGCACAGCTGCGGGACATATTTGTGCTTACTACCCATTAGTATGCAACAGGTAGGCCAGAAAAGCGATACGCGAGCGAACAGGAGCGATGTCGAGAGAAAGCGTAGTGTGCTTTGGGCTCGGGGCGGTCGACCGCTGCAAGCTTCACGAACGTCAGCCTATGATCAGAGCCGACCTTGGCACCCAGCATCCTGAGCGGCCGGAGCGCGGGACCGTCCGGACCTTCGCCGCGAATGCAGCATGGACTGATCTGAGATGCAGCAATGCGCAGGAAACGGACAGCGAAAAATTGCAAACCGTGTTGCGACTATGCAGCAGCGCGGTGTCGTAGGCCGGCCCGATTCGTTCAGCCATCTACAAGACCGTGAACCGCGCCGGATTTGCCGGTGGCTCGAACTCTCGAGCAGGAGGGAGCATCATGGGCACGTCCACGAACAAGTTTTCTCCTGAGATGCGCGAGCGCGGTGCGGTTGGTTTCCGAGACCGAGGGTCGGCATGTGTCGCCGAAACGATCGACATATGAGCTCTTGGCGGACGGCAGCAGTCGCGTCCACCAGCTCTGACCAGCCGTTGCTCACATCTGGCCGCAGCGTCTGAATCGAGCCCAAAACCCAAGCCATTCGCTGCACCGCATCGGCTGACGCAGAAGGGGCGGAGAGCGGACCGAAGGCGCTGCGGGCTTCTAGGCGAAGCAAGGGCGAGACGCGGACATATGCGCATGCAGCAACGCATCGCGGTCTGATGGGAAGTCAGGCCTGTGGCGGCACGCCTGTCACAAACCTGTCATTTGCGCTTGTTAGGGCGGGGTCACCAATCCAGAAACGGGGAACTCGAGACGTGATCAAATTCCAGAATATCGCCGCAACAGCAGCCGTCACCACAGTGCTGCTAACCGGAGCCGCATCCGCCCAGTCAGTGGCAGACACCTGCCCCTCGCCGCTGCGCATGGCCGACACCGGCATCGAGGGCATGGGCGATCTTTCCGAAGCCTTCGGTCCGTTCGCCGAGACGTTCGAAGAGCTGACGGGCGTCGAGCTGGCGCTTTATTCGCTGTCCAACCGCACCGCCGCCGGAACGGCCCTGCAGTTCGACGAGGTCGAGCTCGTCTTCGCCGGCCCGTCCGAATTCGTGCTGTTCCAGCAACTGGCCGACATGGATATCCTTTTCTCGATCGTGCGCCCGCATTACGGCTCCAGCTTCGTGGTTCGCGCCGACAGCGACATCGAGACCCTGGCCGATCTCGCCGGCCGCCGAGTCGCGCTCAAGGACGTGGGCTCCACCTCGGGCCACATCTTCCCGATGATGCTGATGGCCGAAGCCGGTCTCGACCCCGAGACGGACGCCGAGATCATCATGGCAGGCGACGCCCGCATCCAGGTGCTGATCAACGGCGACGTCGACGCGATGGGCGGCGGCAACAAGGATTGGGACGCGATCCGCGAACAGGACCCCGACACCGAGTATCGCCTGCTGGCCCAGACCGACACGCTGCCCGGCGACCCGGTCGTGATGCGCGCCAGCCTGCCGCAGGACTGCCGCGATGCGCTGCGCGCCACGCTGGCCGAACACTCCGACGTGCTGTGGGAAAGCCTGACCTCGACCGAGCGCAACGCCGACAAGTTCATCGAACGCGACGCCTACATGTCCTTCGAGACCGACCCGGCGATCTACGATGTCGTGCGCATGGCCTATGAGGTTGCGGGCATCGCGCTGGACGATTGATCCCACCCATCATCCGTCGGCGACGGGCGGCCGTTCCTCGGGACCGGCCGCCCGTCGTCACGTTCTGTTGCACGACCACGTGAGGAGCCTCGCATGATCCCAGCCATTTCCTGCGACGAGGTGAAGGTCAGCTACGGCAAGCTGCAGGTGTTGCGCGGGGTGAGCTTCGATATCCCTGTCGGGCAGGGCGTCGTGCTTCTCGGGGCGAACGGCTGCGGAAAGTCGACACTGATGCGAAGCCTGAACGGGCTGGAAACTCTGCAATCGGGCCGCATTCACGTCCACGGCGACAGTCTTGCGGATGCGTCCCGGAGCGAGCTGCGCCGGATCCGGCGCGGCATGGGCTACGTGTTTCAGCAGTTCAACCTGGTACCCCAACTCAGTGCCTTTCAGAACGTCCTTCTGGGCGCGATGGGGCGCCATCGCCTGGGCCTGTTGTCCTGCCTTGGGATAACGGCATCAGCCGAGGAACGCGCGCGCGCCATGGCCTGCCTCGAACGCGTGGGCATGGCCGAACGCGCGCAGCATCGCCCGTCCCAGCTTTCGGGCGGCCAGCAACAGCGCGTGGCCATCGCGCGAATGCTGATGCAGGACCCCAAGGTCGTGATCGCCGACGAACCCATCGCAAGCCTCGATCCCAAGGCCGGGCGCGAGGTGCTCGATCTGCTGTGGCGGATCGTGCGCGAGGAAGGTCTGAGCATGCTGTGCACGCTGCACCAGCTGGACCTCGCACGGGAATACGCGGACCGCATCATCGGCCTGAAGGCGGGACAGGTCGAAATCGACGCCGCCATCGCCGACACCGATGCCCTGCAACTGAACGCACTCTACACCGGCATGACCCGCGTCGATGCCGAGGCCGAGGAACACGCCGCATGAGCGACAGCACCCGCATACCCCCGCGTTTTCGCGCGCCTTCGGCGCTGACATGGGTGCTGGTCGTGGGCTTCGCGGCCTTCTTCATCCAGGGCCTCGTCGCCTCGGAAATCTCGCTCGACCGGCTGGTGCGCGGGGCAAGCAACCTCGTGCGCTTCATCGGCCAGGCCGTGCCCCCCGATTTCTCGCGCGCGCCCAATATCGCCGACGCCATGCTGGAAACGCTGAATATCGCGGTGGTCGGCGTCACATTCGGCTGCCTGTTCTCGATCCCTCTGGCGCTGCTGGCGGCGCGCAACACTGCACCGAACGCGGTGGTTCGCACATTGGCGCGCTTCGTGATTTCCGTTTCGCGCACGATCCCCGATCTGATCTGGGCGCTGATTTTCGTGGTGACGGTCGGGCTCGGCCCGCTTGCGGGCATCCTTGCCATCATCATGGACACGATCGGCTTTGCGGCGCGCTTCTACTCCGAGCGGTTCGAGGAGGTCCAGAAAGGCCCGTCCGAGGCGCTCACATCGACGGGGGCGGGCCGTCTGTCGGTGATCTTCGGTGCCATCCTGCCCGAGAGCTTCGCCTCGATGACCGCAACATCGCTGTTCAGCGTCGAGAAGGCGATCCGATCGGCCGTCACGCTCGGGCTGGTGGGCGCAGGCGGGATCGGTGTGGAGCTTTCCACCGCAATGCGCCTGTTCCGCTACGACCAGGCGGCGGCGATCATCCTCGTCATCCTCGTTGTGGTGGTCGTTTTCGAACAAATCTCTTCGAGCATCCGAAAACGGATTATCTGACGGGCACCAGACATGTGTGTCCGGACACATTCCGAATGGCTGCTGAGGCGAAGCCACGGTGCCGCAGGCCGACCGCGCTGATGGGGCGCTTTGGGCCGATATTGCAGGTTGGGGCCTGGCGAGCGAAGGTCCGGAAAGTCCGCAACCCGGACCCTGGGGCCTGAGATTTCGCTGCACAGGTCACGGATTGCCGCTATTCCTTCTGCCCCGCACCGGTCAGAACCAGAACCACCCTTCCTGCGGAGTGAATGCCGAAATCGCCCTGCACTGAAATGGAGTCGGCGCACGAGAGCTCAGGTCGCCTGCAAGGCTCGCCGGTTTCGATCAGAAAACGGTGATTCTGGCGCATTCCGCCACATCGCTGGGAAGACGGTAGCCCCGCAGCGTACGGATCTCCGATGGCGAAGTGCCATAGACCGACTTGATCTGACGCGAAAAGTGGAACGGGCTCTTGTAACCGCATTCCACGGCGATGGCTTCGAGGCTCCACGCCGTCTCGATCAGAAGTCTGCGCCCCGCGGCCGCGCGCAGCCGCCAGAGATAGCGCGAGGGCGTTGTACCGAAATGCCGCCGAAACCCGACTGTCAGGTGTTCACGGGTAAGGTTGCACCGGGCAGCCAGACCGGCCACGGTCCAGGGCTCCCGGAAACCGTCGCGCAGCAAATCGCGTGCGAGGGCGATGCGCGGCGGCGGCGTGGCGGCGGGCATCGCTTGCCGGGCGTCCAGAAGCACGGCCGCAAAGACGGCCTGACCGAGGGCGTCCCGCAGGTCGGTTTCCGCGCCCGCGCCCGCGTCGGCCAGGTCGAGACCAGCGCGCTGCAGGGCTTCGATCCGGGCGCTGGTTTCGACGATCGCGGGTTCCCTGAGAACATGCGCAGCGCTGCCGGTTTCCTCCGACGGACTCGCCTCGCACCAGCTGACCATGGTCGTGACGCCCGCCGGGTAGCGGATTTCGAGCGTCGTCTTGTTCCGGATCAGGGCGCTGCAACCGGCACGCAGGGGATGGGACAGGCCGTCGCAGGAGATCTCCGCCTCCCCCTCGTGCAGGACCAGGACCATCGCATAGCGACGGCGCAGCGGACCATAAGCACCGCCCCTCGGATACCGCGCTTCGCCAAAGGCGAAACCGCCGTCGCGGTCGATCAGCTGCTCCAGCATGGTGCGGGTAACTCCTGTCTTGCCTTACACTCAGTCATGTATTGCGCACATGGGGGCATTCCCGAAGCGTGAGCATTGCCGTTACCTAGAAAGGCATGGGCGTCTGGCACGCCGCGCGGGCCAAAACGATAGGTTTTCAGGCGTGTTCGACCCGATTGATCATTATCTGCGCAAGCCGGACATCCCGCCGGGCTGCACCTTCGCCGAGAGCGACTGGCGAATCCTCGCCGGCTTCTGGCACCCGGTCGCCTTTGCCGACGACATCGGCGACGCGCCGGTGGCCTGCACCCTGCTGGATGTCGAGCTTGTCCTGTTCCGTACATCCCGCGGCGTCTCCGCGGCGCTGGACCTCTGCCCGCATCGCGGCACCCGGTTGAGCGCCGGACGGATCGAGGACGATGTGCTCGTCTGCCCGATGCACGGGTTCCGCTTTCGTCACGACGGTGCTTGCGTCGCGATCCCGTCCTCCGGCAACCCCGACGCGCGCATTCCGCCTCGGCTGCGGCTGGGCACCGTGCTGACCGAAGAGCGGTATGGCATCGTCTGGGCCTGCCTGTCCGGCGAACCGTCCTGGCCGCTGCCGGACTGGCCGGGCATAGGCGACCCGCGGCTGACCAAGGTCAGGGTGCCGGTCGATACCTGGCGCGCGGCGGCGAGCCGCCATGTCGAGAACTTCAACGACGTGGCGCATTTTCCCTATGTGCACGCGGCCTCCTTCGGCAATCCCGACCCCGCGCCGATCGCCGATTACACGGTGGACGAGACCGATTACGGCCTGACCTTCGCGCTGTCCTATCTCGAAGGCGGCGACCGGTTTCCGGACGGCAGGAACGCCGAGAGCCGCGAGGTGACCTACACCTACCAGTTGACCTTCCCGTTCTCGACGATCATCGTCATTGCGCCCGACGGGTCCGATTACGTCCAGTATTTCGCCGATGCCGCCTCGCCGGTTTCGGCGCGGGAGACCAGGGTCTTTCAGGTGATGACCGACACCTACGGCCCCGACCGGACCGAGGCGATCCGCGAGGCGCTTCAGATCAATGACGAGGACAAGCCGCTGGTCGAGGGGCAGAGACCGGAACGGCTGCCGCTGGACCTGCGCGAGGAAATCCATGTGCCCGCCGACAGGATGTCGGTCGCCTATCGCCGCGCGCTGGCACGCAAGTTCGGCCTCGGTGCCCCGATGGCGGCATGAGCCCGACAGGCAGAGACCAATCAGAACAAGGAGACGTATGGACATGCACTTTCTGACCTCGCTTCGATGCGCGACAATCGGTGTCGCCGCGGCGGCTGCGCTGGCCGCCGGTCCGGCCCTGGCGGACGATCCGACGGAACTCAGCGTCGCCATCATCCTGTCTGCCGGGATCGAGAATGGCTGGGACGGCAGCCTCATCGAGGCCTTCGAGAGGGTTGCGGCCGACGAACCGCACGGGCTCGACATCTCCTGGCGGTATTCGGATCCGCTCTGGGGCGACGCGGCGGGCGAGGCGATGCGGCTCTATGCCGAATCCGGGCGGTTCGACATCATCTGGGCCCACAGCACCTATTCCGACCAGGTGGCAAGGCTGAAGGACGAGTTTCCGGACATCCTGTTCGTGGTCGTGGGGTCCGGCAACGAGGGGCTCGGCGGCAACCAGTATTGGGTCTACAAGCGCGTGCACGAGGCCGGCTACCTGCTGGGCGCGCTCGCCGGGCACATGACAGAAAGCAATGTCCTTGGCGCTGTCGGCACGTTCCCGGCGGACGACGTCAACGACGAGATCAACGCCTTTTTCGCCGGTGCGCGGTCGGTGAATCCCGACGTGACCGGGAACACCTCCTTCATTGAAAGCTGGTATGACCCCGCCAGGGCCGGCGAATTCACCGCGGCCAAGGTCGCGACCGGGGCCGACATCATCTTCCAGCTGGCCTCGAATTTCCAACCCTGCGAGGAGGCGGAGATCCTCTGCTTCGGCAATTTCGGCGACCAGAACAGCTTCTCCCCGGACACCGTGCTGAGCAGCGCGCTGGCGCTATGGGATCCCGATATCCGCTGGATCGTCGACGAATGGTGGGCGTTCAAGACCGAGGAGGAGCCGTTGGAGGGCAACACGGAACTGCGCTGGTTCTCGATGGCCGAGGGCGGGTCCGACATCGCGCCTTTCCACGGGCTCGCCGACCGGGTGCCGCAGGAGGTGCAGGCCGAACTCGACACGCTTCGGGCCAGCATCATGGATGGCTCGTTCGAGGTGCCCCTCGACGTGTCGCAGCCAGAGTCCTGAGCCGACATGACCGGGGCCCTGATGGAGGCACGCGGCCTGACGCGCCGCTTCGGTTCCGTCACGGCGCTCGACGGGGTGGATTTCGACCTGAAGCCGGGAGAGATCCACTGCCTGTTCGGGGAAAACGGAGCCGGCAAGTCGACGCTGGCCTCGATCCTCGCGGGCGTGATCGCGCCGGATGACGGCGCGCTCGCGGTCGGCGGCGGGCCGCGCCGTTACGGCTCGCCCGCAGATGCCATCGCCGACGGGGTCGGCATGGTGCACCAGCATTTCGCGCTGGTCGAGGCGTTCACGGTTCTGGAAAACCTCATGGTCGGCCTGCCGGGGCGCGGCTGGCGGCCCGACCGGGCAGGCCTCGCAGGGCGGGCGCGGGCCTTGGCGGAAGATCTCGGCATCGCGCTCGATCCTGCCGCCCGCGTCTCGACGCTTTCGGTCGGAGAGCGCCAGTGGATCGAGATTCTCAAGAGCCTGATGGAGGCGGGCCGGATCCTGATCCTGGACGAGCCAACGGCCGTTCTGACCCCCGAGGAATCGCGGCGCCTCTTCGCGATGCTCGACGGCCTGAAGCGGCGAGGGCTCGGGATCGTCCTCGTGTCGCACAAGCTCGTCGAGGTGATGCAATCGGATCGCGTCACGGTGCTGCGGCGCGGGCGCAAGGTCGCGACGCTTGCGACCGCCGACACCGACCCCGGCACGCTCACGCGGATGATGATCGGCGCGTCGCCGCCGCCGGAGGGCACGCAGGCGCCCCGAGCGGCAGGCGCGGTGGTCGTCGAGACCCGGGCGCTTACGAGCGCGGAGGGCGCGGGCGGCGTGCCGGCCCGGGACGTGTCGCTGACGATCCGCGCGGGCGAGATCGTCGGCGTGGCCGGCGTGGCCGGGAACGGACAGGCGGCGCTCTTCGACATGCTGGCCGGGGCCCTCGCGCCCGCAAGCGGCGAGATCGTCATCGACGGCGCGCGGGTCTCGCCCGTTTCTCCCAAGGAGATGATGCGCCGCGGCGTCCGCTGCATCCCGGAGGATCGCTTCCGCCAAGGGCTCGTCGGTGAGATGAGCATCTCGGAAAACCTGATGCTGGGACGCCACCGCGCGGCGCCGTTTCGGCGCGGCCCGTTCGTGGACTACGGCGCCGTGGATCGCGTTGCCGCAACCGTCATCGACGCCTTCCGCATCGCCACGACCGGGCCGCAGGCGCGCGCGGCCTCACTGTCGGGCGGCAATGCGCAGAAGGTGCTGCTGGCGCGGGAGATGGCGCCGGGCGGCCGGGTTCTGCTGGCGAACCAGCCGACCCGCGGGCTCGATGTGGGCGTCGTGGCCACGGTCCATGCCGCCCTGCGCGCGAAGCGCGACGAGGGCGCCGCCGTGCTGCTGGCCTCGGAGGAACTGGACGACCTGCTCGCCCTTTGCGACCGGATCCTCGTGATGTTCCGGGGGCGTGTAATGGCTGCCATGTCGGCCCGGGACGCTGACGTGGAGCGGATTGGTGCGCTGATGGCCGGCCGGCAGCCCGAGGCCGCCGCGTGATCCGGATCGAACGCAACCCTGCCCCCTCCGCGGCGACACTGGCGCTGTCCTATGTCGGCGCGTGCGTCATGGGCTTTGCCATCTCTGCCCTCCTCATCGCCGCCACCGGATACGATCCGGCCGAGGCCTTCGGAGCCATCTGGCAGGGCGCGGTCGGATCGCAGACGGCCATGATCGGGTCGCTCGTGAAGGCGACGCCGCTCATTCTGACCGGGCTGGCCGCGGCGATAGCCTTTCGCGCCCGGCTCTGGAGCATCGGTCAGGAGGGCCAGGTCTATGCCGGCGCCATGGCAGGCTGGTGTGCCGTGCTTCTCGTGCCGGATGCGCCGGCACTGCTGCTGATCCCCCTGGCGCTGATCCTCGGCGCGGCGGGCGGAGCCGGTCTCGGGGCCGTCGCTGCCGGGCTGCGGACCCGCTACGGAGTCAACGAGATCATCTCGACCGTCATGCTGAATTACATCATCGTTTACCTCCTCTCGTGGCTCCTGTCCGGCGGGGCCTGGGGCGAGGTCGGCGCGACGGTGTCCTACCAGCAATCCCCACCGGCTCCCGAGGCCGCCCAACTTCCGAACTTCGACGACCGTGGCCGGCTGCATCTGGGCTTCGCGATCGCGCTCGCAGCCAGCCTTGCCTGTGCGGTACTGATCGCGCGGACGCCTCTGGGCTTCGAGATCCGGGCGCTCGGCGGCAATGGCGAGGCCCTGCGCCGGCGCGGCGTCGATGTGGGGCGCCTGACCTTCGTCGTGATGGCGCTGAGCGGCGCGCTGGCGGGGCTGGCCGGGATCGGCGAGGTGCTGGGCGTTACCGACAGGCTGCGGGGCGACGAACTCTACGGGCTGGGTTACGCCGGCGTGGTGATCGGGCTTATTGCCGGGTTGCGACCGATCGGCGTACTGGTCGCGGGGCTGTTTTTCGGCGGGCTGGCCAACGGCGCCGTCTTCATGAGCGTCCTGAGCGATGCGCCGGCGGCGCTGGCTCAGGCCATTCAGGGCGTTCTTCTGATCAGCATCCTCTGCGGCGGCGTGGCCGCACGCACCCGGTTGAGAAGGACCGTGGCTCATGTCGGCTGATCTCTATGACAGCGCCATCGTGGTGAGCATCCTCGCCGCGACCCTGCGAACGATGACGCCGCTGCTGTTCTCGGCCATGGGAGAACTCGTGACCCAGCGGGCGGGCATCTGGAACATGTCTGTCGAAGGCGCGATGCTGAGCGGCGCCTTTGCGGCCTACATCGTAATCGCGACCACCGGCTCCCCTGTTCTGGCGCTCTTGGCGGCCATCCTGGCGGGCATGATGGTTTCGCTCCTGAACGCCATCCTGACCGCCTCGCTCAAGGTCGATCATTTCGTGGCCGGACTGGCGCTGAACCTGCTTGCGGCGGGGCTGACACTGTTCTGGTTCCGGGCCTTCATTTCAGGCCGCGGTCAGCCGACCTTCGATGGGCTCGCGCCGCCCGACTGGGCGCTGGCGGACTTGCCGGTGTTGGGACCGATTCTGTTTGCCCAGAGGCCGCTTACCTGGCTGGCCTTTCTCTGCGTACCGCTGGTCTGGTTCCTGCTCTACCGAACTCGACAGGGCCTGGAACTGCGCTGCCTTGGCGAGAATCCGGCAGTTCTGGACTTCAAGGGCGTGAACGTTGTCGCGCGGCAATACGCAGCCTCGCTGTTCGGTGGGGCGATGACGGGCCTCGGCGGCGGCTTCCTGATCCTCGCCTTCTCCGACCGCTTTCTCCCTGACATCACCGCGGGCCGAGGCTGGCTGGTCGTCGTGGCGATCATCGCCGGCGGCTGGCGACCCCTGGGCGTGCTCGCCGCGGTCACCGTTTTCGCGTTTCTCGAAGCGCTGGCGATCCATGCGCAGGTGCTCGGCCTTGGTCTGCCGCACCAGCTGTTCCTCGCTGCTCCCTATATCGCATCGCTGTTGCTGCTGACCCACCTGCGCCATCGCGACAGGCAACCGGCGCTCCTGGGCGAGGTTTACCGTCGAGGCGAGCGATGACGCGGCATCCGAACCCGCTGCGGGCCCGGCTGTGTTTCCGCGGGCGGCTCGATCCGGCGGTCTTTGCCGATTTCGCGGCGCGGCGCGCGGCCTTGCTGCGATTGGAGGCGACGTGGTGCGCGGCTTCGCGGGATTATTTTGAATGCGAGGTGGCCGGCGCGCCCGAGATGGTGGACGCTTTCCATATGGCCTGTTGGCTCGGTCCGCCGCATGCCATGATCGAGGCGGTGGATATCGAAAGGACAACCGGATGAGCATGAGGCAAACCGAAGCGTCGACCTGGCATGTCGTCGGCGGCTGGAACCATGTCCAGCCCGGCGCGGCTTGTCGAGTTGAGCTGCCTGGGGCGGAAATCGCGCTCTGGCGTACCGAAGCGGGGGCTGTTCACGCCTGGGACAACCGGTGCCCCCATCGCGGCATGCGGCTGTCTTTCGGGATCGTCAAGGGGGATCGCCTCGCCTGCCGATACCATGGCTGGCACTATGACGAAGGCGGCCAATGCCGGTTCATTCCGGCCCACCCGAACCTCGACCCGCCGGACACGCTCGCCGTCGCGCAGCATGCAACCCGCGAGCAGGACGAGGCGATCTGGGTCGCCCTTGGTGCCGGACCGACCGAGCCCCCGCCGCCGCTCGGCACGGATCAGCCGCGGTTTTGCCGCTCGATCCCGTTACCCTTCGGGGCCGACACGGCCGCCGATGTCCTCGTGCGTCTCGCCGGGGCTTCGCCTGTGGCGCCTCGGCTGATGCAGGTGCGGCCAGAGATCGGCGGGGCGAACCGGACGGTAACCCTGGCCGTGCAGCCGATCGACGAGACACGCGCCGCAATGCATGTCTTCCTTGACGGAGGTCCGAAGGCGGACGCGCGCCTTGCCGCGATACGCTGGACCGTCGGCTTGCGCTGGCAGATCGCATCGGAAACGGGAGCCGCAGCATGACAGATCGCCTCGACAGCTTCACGAGGAGCCAGTGGATCGTGATCGAAGACGACGCCGGTATCGTCCGCCGCGCGCCCTTCGAGACCTTGCTTTTCTCCATTCCGATCCGTGTCGCGAACGGCCCCGAGGGGCCACGGATCCATCGACTGGACACGGGTGAAGCGCTGCCGGTCCTGCGGCGCTACGGTTATGTGTGGAGCGCGCTGGACCCGGCACCGCGCCCGCTTTTCGAGGTCCCCGAATTCGACGAAGCCGGTCGACGCTTCACCCCCTGCGGCCCCGTGGGGGTGAAGACGTCGGCGCTGCGTGTGATCGAGAATTTTCTTGATCTCGCCCACTTCCCGTTCGTCCATCCCGGTATTCTGGGCACCGAGAGCGAGACCGAGGTGATCCCCTACCGCGTCGAGATCCGGCGGGACGTGGACGAGGTCTGGGCGGTGGACTGCGGCTTCTTTCAGCCCAAGGCGATGGCGGCGTCCTCCGCCGGCGCGCAGGTGGAGTATCGCTACAGGGTCGCGCAGCCCTGCTCGGCGGTGCTCTACAAGACCAGCCCGGGACGGGCGGGAGCCTTCGACCTGATCGGCATTCTCGTGAGGCCCCTCCAGGAAACCGCCTGCGAAGTGCATGCCTGGATGCTGATGTGGGACGAGGAGTCTTCCGATGAGAGCCTGTTGCAGTTCCAGCAGGAGATCTTTCTCCAAGATCGCATCATTCTGGAAAACCAGATTCCCCACCTGCTTCCTCTGTCTGCCGGAATGGAGATCCCGACTCGCGCGGACGCGACCTCAATTGCCTATCGCCGATGGCTCAAGAACCATGGTGTGATCTGGGGCACCTGCGAAGGACTCCCGGAGGTCACCGCGTGATGATCCTATACGACCACGTCCTGTCGTCCGACTGCTACAAGCTACGCCTGATGTTCGGTTTGCTCGGCATGGACTACGAAAGGCGGCCCGTGGACATGTATCCCGGGCATGCCGATCAGAAGCCGGCCTTTCGAGCGCTGAGCCCGTTTGGGCGGCTTCCCGTGCTCCAGGATGGAAACCTGACGATCTGGGACGCCCAGGCGGCGCTCCTGTACATTGCAGAACGTGGCGACGCCTCCTCGTCCTGGACGGCCCGAAGCGTGGAAGAACGCGCAAACATCCAGACATGGCTTCAGGTGGCTGGTGGGCCGTTGCGTGCTGTCGCCGCCGCGCGGGCTCGCAATCTGTTTGGCGATGCGTCTTCCGAGGATGGTTTGCTGGACGTCATCACGATCATTGACGACAGGATCATCGAACAGGAAATTCATGGATCCGAATGGCTGGTGAGCGACCGTCCAACCATCGCCGACGTCGCAGTGTTTCCGGACATCGCTCTTCATGAAGATGCGGGGGTCTCTCTGGACGCCTATTGCGGACTGCGCCGTTGGCTGGGGGCCTTCGCGGCGCTGCCCGGCTTTGCTCCGATGCCCGGGGTCGCGACTATGTAATTCAACTCATTGAGGCGGCCCGAGATTTGTAGACGCGTTGCCCCTTGCTTTGAGCCGAGGAGGCGGACAAGCATCTATGCCGGCCATCATGACCGCCAGTTATCTGTCACATCCCGTGTGATTGTAGACGCGCTTCCTGAACAGGTCGGGCCTTTGGCGCTGCCAGTCCTTGAGGGCGTTGATGGGCGTTCGGCCCTTCAGGGCTGATTGCGGGAGCT
>Ga0008836_100169_pt1 | contig 61002 bp, 53 predicted proteins | sample HotLakConsUCCR28_FD_62214 | JGI IMG/M metagenome (GOLD analysis project Ga0008836, IMG submission 62214) | Hypersaline microbial mat communities from Hot Lake, Washington, USA - Hot Lake Consortium UCC-R28 (Hybrid Assembly) ... | reverse complement strand
CGGCGAGTTACACTCTGTTGGGGTCGGGGGCATCTTGATAAACCGCTGAATGTTTTGTGGTTATTACATTCTCGCTGGCTTTTCACCCCGACCCCTCTTGGCTGGTGAGATATCCGGGATGATCCATTTCCCCTTCAGATTGGTAAAAAGCGTTTGTCGGCTGATTTGGGTGCAGAGCGTCTGATTAGCGCCGAAAGGGGATTGCAAAGAATTGTTGTTGAAGTGAAAAGCTTTGTAGGACAGTCTGATGTCAAAGATTTGGAACAGGCTCTGGGGCAGTATGTTTTGTATCGTCAAGTCCTCAATGAAATGGGCATTGAGCGTGATCTTTATCTTGCGGTAACGCAACCAACCTTTAACAGCGTGTTCACTATAGAATTGGGACAGGTCTTACTCAAGAATCAGGTGATCAAATTAATTGTCTTTGATGATGAAAGTGAGGCGATTGTGCAATGGATACCCGATTAAGATATCAGAACATTATTAAGAGCATTCTTCAAAATCATGCTGACTATCGTGCTAGTTTGCCTGATGGCTACACCTCCCAGGTCGTTTTTGATGATGAACGAGGGCAGTATTTAGTTCTAGACATGGGTTGGCATGGTGATCGATATCTCCATGCAACACCAATTCACCTCAGTTTGGTTGGTGATAAGGTCTGGGTGCAATTCGATGATACTGAGGAAGGGGTAGCGACTGATTTAATGGCTGCGGGTGTTTCTAAAAAAGATATAGTATTAGGCTTTCGCCATCCCAGAATACGGCAGCATACAGGTTTTGCAGTAGCTTGATTAGCGAGGGTTATGATTGCATCATAACAACGCCCACGCATCCGACCGTTAAGAGGTTATTTGATGGATGTTCAAGGCTATCTGCGGCGGGTGATGGGCAACGTTATTTGGCTTTCGAGAGATTCCTTTTTTGTGACCTCAACCTCCGTTGGCAATGCTAAACACTGTTCGGGTTTGGCCGATCGCCCCTCCCCCTAAACCTGCTCAGTGTGTTCTTAAAGAGGCTGGCGATCGCACACAACAAACCATAACTAACGTTTATGCTGCACAAAGGAACACATAAGTGTTCGCTTAAAACCCGCGATCGTTGCTTTGCGCCAGGTTTCGGTTCCACTACACCCAAAACCGGTTCCTTTGCACCCTAAACCGATTCCTTTGCGCCAGGTTTGGGGTCCGCTACACCCAAAACCGGTTCCTTTGCACCTTAAACCGATTCCTTTGCACCTTAAACCGATTCCTTTGCGCCAGGTTTTGGTTCCGCTACACCCTAAACCGGTTGCTTTACACCTAAACTCGGTTGCGTTGCGCCAGGTAGGTGTTCCTTGAAAACCGAAGGGGTTACTCTCAAGTCTCGTGGCGGGGGCAGGGCGATCGCTCCCTAACAAATGGCATCCAGCCTCAGTAGATTTTGGCTGATGTCTGAATCAGGGTGAAACCCAGGCGAGATCTGCCAAACGGCCATCAAACAAGCCCTGATTGACAGAGGGTAAGGCTAGCCACACATCAAATTTACGCAAACAGTGGGAGTCTCACAATAAAAATATCTGCAACTCCATGAAATTAGCGATTTTGGACGCAAAAACGGCTGGCTATGGTTGACGAGTAAACCATCTGTGGAGCATCTATCCATGTCACGACTCAAGAAGACCTCACGAGTACTCACCCAAGCCGAAAAAAGAATCGCCGGAGTTCAATCCATTGCAGCGGATTTGGATTTAGGCAACGGCATTACCAACAGCGGCTACCAACAGACCATCGATACCCTCAGACAAAAACTCACCAGCTACAACGAGTTGCTTTCCTTAGTCGATCAAGCCGCTAATGCCGTCAAAGTCGCTGAGCTAGAAACCCGTGATTACTCCGAGCGCATCTTGCTAGGGGTTGCTACCAAATACGGCAAAAATAGTGACGAGTACGAAATGGCCGGCGGAGTCCGCAAGAGCGAGCGCAAGCGCCCCGTCCGCAAAGTTCAGACCGCCGCTTAATACCGACTCTATAAATTGCGACGACAAACCTGTTTCTTCACAGCCCCTCTCCCAAGCTGTATGTGTTTAGCGAATGCTCCGGTTGATCCCCCCAACCCCCCTTAACAAGGGGGGCAAACAGATCCAGTTTGTGTATAGCCCCCTTGATAAGGGGGCGGCGACAGCGGGGGATCTTACGGCACGCTAAACACTTACCCCAAGCTTGGGAGAGGGGTTTGGGGTGAGGGCTCAGTGTAGCGGCGAAGTACAGAATTGGTATAAAACATTCCTGGAAATAGCCCCCAGCATTGCTAAAGCGTGCCGGGGGTTTTTGCTAACCCCCAAACGGATGGCTGATGGAGAGATAGTCAGAACAGCTTAAATCCTTCAAACCGTTGGGTTTCCTAACGTCAACCACAACCTACGCCACCCAGGTTTCAGGTAATTTCTTGTCCAGAGATCTCCTTAGTAGCCCAGTAGGAGTTGCATACTTCAACCCAACCCATTCTATTCATCCACCCCGGCGATGGGCGCAAAGCCCTGACGCTGCACATTTTCGCTAACGTGGCGCGGTTCGAGGAACTGTAAGAGATAGTCCGGCCCACCCGCCTTCGAGCCGACCCCCGACATCTTCAGCCCACCAAAGGGATGTCGCGACACGATCGCCCCGGTGATGCTGCGATTGATGTACAGATTGCCCACGGCAAAGTCGGTCTGCACCCGCTCGATGTGGGACGGCGTGCGGGAATAGAGGCCGCCGGTCAAGCCGTAGTCAGTGTGGTTGGCGATCGCCAATGCCTCCTCAAAATCCTTCGCCTTGATCACCGCCAGCACGGGGCCAAAGATTTCCTCTTGGGCGATAACCGCATCGGGCGCGACATCGGTGAACAGGGTGGGGCCAATGAAGTAGCCAGTCTCTGGGGCCGACAGTGACAGCGCCAGGGTCGCCTCTTGCTTGCCGGTCTCAATGTAGCTCTGGATTTTTTCCTGGGCCTTAGCGTCAATCACCGGCCCGACTTTGGTGCCTGCCGCCGCCGCGTCACCCACGTTCAGCGATCGCGTCGCCTCTATCAACCGGGGCAAAAAGGTGTCGTAAATCGACTCCACCACAATGACGCGGGAACAGGCCGAGCACTTTTGCCCGCTATAGCCAAAGGCCGAGTACACAACGCCTTGCACCGCTTGGTCAAGGTCGGCACTTTCATCCACGATGATGCCATTTTTGCCGCCCATTTCCGCGACCACGCGCTTCAGATGCTTTTGTCCCGGCTGCCACTGAGCCGCTTTGGCGTAGATTTCGCAGCCCACCGCCCGCGACCCGGTGAAGGCGATCATGTGAATATCGGGATGCTGCACCAGATGCGCGCCCACCGTCGAACCGATCGCGGGCAAAAACTGTAGCGCCCCGGCGGGCACGCCTGCTTCGTAAAGGATGGCAGCAATTTTGGCGGCAATCACCGAGGAATTTTCCGCCGGTTTGAGCAGCGTGCAGTTGCCCGCCACCAGCGACGCGACAGTCATGCCCGTGGTGATCGCCAGGGGGAAGTTCCAGGGGGAGATGACGACGGTCAGCCCACGGGGAAAGTAGCGGTAGCGGTTGGTTTCGCCGGGATAGTCGTAGGCGTACCCAGACTCAAGGCGTTCCATTTCGTCCGCGTAAAAGCGGCAGAAGTCGATCGCTTCCGACACTTCTGGATCAGCCTGTCCCAGCGGTTTGCCGACCTCCAGCACCATCCAGGCGTTGAGTTCGGCCCGCCGCGACTCCATGAGGTCCGCTGCCCGCCGCAAAATGGCGCACCGTTCCGCAACGGGCGTCGCCGCCCAACTGGGGAAAGCGGCCTTAGCTGCCGCGATCGCCGCGTCGGCCTGGGCCACACTCGCCATGCCCACCTTACCCACCAGTTGGGAGGGCTGGGACGGATTCACCGAGTCCAAACTCGTCTCCGTATGAACGGTTTCACCATTGATGATGGGGTTGTAGCACTGACCGAGCTGTTGCCGCACGCGGTTCATGGCTTCGGTGGCGGCGTCGCGTTCGTCAGCGATCGCGTAGTCGGTATCCGCCGCATTGGCAAACGGCGGTTCCCAGTCGCCCAGGTCTTCCGGTTCGCCCGCCTCGACTGCCCGATCCGCCGGGGCCATTTGGGGCGCTGCCAGCAATTCTTCCACCGAGGTATCCTCCAGGTTTTGCCGCAAAAAGGAGCTGTTGGCGGTGTTTTCTAACAGGCGGCGAATCAGGTACGACATGCCGGGAATCAGTTCCCCAAAGGGGGTGTAGACCCGCACTCGGTAGCCTTTATCCGCCAGGGTTTTCGCCAGCTTGTCCGCCATGCCGTAGAGCACCTGCAGCTCGATGTGGCGCTTGGGAATGTTCAACGCTTCCGCGATCGCCATGGCATGGGCCTGCGATCGCACGTTGTGGCTACCGATCGCCGCGTACAAATACTCATGGTTTTCCAACAGCAACCGCGTCATCCGCTCAAAGTTGGCGTCGGTGGAGACCTTCTCGCGATAGACCGGACTCGGCCAATTGTTCTGACGGGCGGTAATGGTTTCCTGATCCCAATAAGCGCCCTTGACCAGCCGCACGGTGACGGGGGTGCCCCGCCGTTTGGCCCAGTCCACCAGGGTTTCTAGATCAGCATAGCTGTCGCGCAGATAAGCCTGGAGCGTCACCCCCATGTCGTCGCGATCGCGAAACTCCTCTTCCATCAGCAGGTCTTGGAGAATCGCCAGGGTCAGGTCTTTGTACTCGTACTGCTCCATGTCAAAGTGCACCATCACGCCCAGCTCCGCCGCCCGGCGCAGCAACGTGCGAATGTGCTGACTCACCGCCTGCCGACTGCCCGCCGCATCCAGCGGGTCAAATTGGGAATAGAAGGCCGTCAGCTTCACCGACACCTGCACTTTGGACAGGTCGCGATCGCCCGCTCGGTCAATGGCCTCGACGGTCTTCCAACCTTTGGCGGCAGTAGCGAGTTGCGCCATTAAATCCAAATAGCGATAGAGATAGGCTTCCGCTTCCGTTTCGGTGATCACCGCCTCACCCAGCAGATCCATCGTGAAGGTGAGCTTGTCCTTCCGCATCCGCTCGATCGCCTTGATGGCCTTATCCATGTTCTCGCCGGAGATGTAGCGATAGGCCAAGGTTTCCACCGCTGGGGCGACGGTAGTGGCGGCCAACTGCCCCGGCATCGACTCCGCATTCGTAAAGTTGAGCAGGCCTTTGAGGGCACCGGGCAGCTCCACCGCCTCCGCCGACAGATATTCCTGCAAATGGCGGGCAATTTCGGTCTTGCTCCGCAGCGCGGGCAGGGCATCAATAAAGCGAAAGAGCTGCACCTTCAGCCCCGGATTACTCATGGCAAAGTCCATGATTTTGTCATCCCAGCGCATCTGGTCCCGCATTTGGGCGAGAAAATTCTTCTTCTCGCGGGTCGCCCCGAGCAAACTGTTGGCGATCGCGAGGGTTTTCGCTTCATAGTCGGGCTTTTGGACTTGAGCAACCATAATTCTTTAATTAGAGACAGTATCGACGGCAGTAAACGATCGCTGCGGCACTATTCACAGCCTAGCGTGTGTGAAAACAAACCGGTCTATTTGCTGTTCACAAGACTTAAATAACTGACAGAAAAGCGATCGCATATTTGTCCAAATCCTACGCAGATATTAGACAGAATGCAATTTTTTCAACTGAGCTTTGATATCTGCAGCGACTTCCATTCTCATCCTTCCATTTGTTAACATTCGATACATGAAAAATTAGCAATACCCTCTAAAGTAAAGTGTCCCAAGATTGAAGGGAAATTGGCACCTGCGGGTCGCACCATCTAACTGCGACTTGATCAGCAAAACCAGCTCCCAAAATCAGCGTTCAAATAGTCATGAGAGGATTACTTAAATGCCACTATTTGCTAGTGAAAATGTTCTAGTGCCCCTGGATTTTTCGGATGATGCCATCAAAGCCCTCAAAGAGACTGTGGAGTTTGTAAAAGATCCCCAAAAGGTTCACGCCGTCAATGTTTTACCGCCCTTAGAAGCCACCGAGCCAGGAGTGATCTGGCAAACCATTGACAATCAGACTCGCATTGAAAAGGTCAAAGAGAGCTTTGCAAAACATTTTCCTGAGACGATTTATCAAAGCATAAAATTCACGGTAGAGATCGGCAACCCCAGCTCTGAGATTATTGACTATGCCAAAAACAACGCCATTGACCTCATCGTGATTCCGTCCAGCGGCAAAACGGGCCTGCCAAGATTTTTTATGGGGTCCGTCGCCGAGAAAGTTGTGCGGTTTTCCCACTGCCCAGTATTAGTCATACGCAAATAAATGTTGCCCAGGCTTCAGGTTAATCGAGATTGCGCTTGCCTCCCCTGAAGTCTAGTATCCATCTTAGTCTGGACCTTGCTCTTTAAGCCTTTACTAAACTTCGTCACCTGATTCTCACCCGTGATTAAAGATAACCGGGGCGTCACGACGCCAGCTTAACCCTTGAGAAAAATACCATGCGCCACTGGAGGTCTCGGTTTATAACGAGGCCTCCATTTTTATGCGCTTTTTTAGGCCGTATATAACTCATTCTGCAAAATAATAGCGCTGTCGATTGGGCCGCGATGGGTTATTGAGATCGTGAAGCATGGATCGGTGTGCTCTAAGAAATGTTCACATTCCGGCTTCCCCAAACAGTTGCTCGCCTCGACAACCAGTACAGTTGCCAAGAAAGCCACTGTAACCGAAACAATTCACTTCAATTGCCTCTGTTCGGTCGCTCAAAAATTGCAGAAGATCAAGCTGTCTCAAGTTGAATGGCGCTGAATTAAGGCTAGTGGGCAGTGCCCACCCTACAGTCGAACAATGCTTTCGGTGATCTGTGGGGGTTGGATTTTCGCTAATTTCAGTGCCATTCGTCTCAAGTTGCTCCAAAAGTTTGACGTCGGTAAAGGAGATGAAGTCAATGTCCGTCAATGGATTGAGCCAACTTCTTCTGATGGGACGTTAGTTTACCCGGAGAACATCGGCCAGTTCCGCATAAGTATGTAGCTTTTGCATAGATGCTATCGACTGTGCTGTTTGTTGTCTCAAGGAGGGCTTCTTAAGATCAAGACACATCTAAAAAAGTAATGAATCGCAGGAACAAGTCATGTTTTGGCTCTCAATCACGAACCGATCTCCCGAGTTGAGGAGGATTTCTGCTGACGCTCAACCTTGGGCGATCGCCAAAAAAGTTTGGCAATTTTGTAACACCTACGGTGAATATCAGTCGCTGCCTCCCAGCGATCGCCGCCACTTCATCTTTGAGCTGGAAGCTGGTCAGGAGGCTGAAAACCGCTCTGAGTCTCACTAGTAGCACTACAGGCATGACTCAGAGCGGGCTACCGGGTCTCGCTAGACCTGTTCAGTTGAATTGTTGGCCGTCGCGAGTTGATCATAGGTGGGCATCTGCCCCGACGTGAGTCGTTGCCAGTAATCTTTGAGATCCCTGGCGATTTCGTTGGACAAAATGTAACAACCGATCAAGTTCGGGAAGGCCATGCCCAGCAGCATCAGGTCACTGAAGTCAATAATCAGGCCCAGACTAATGAGCGTGCCCAAAAAGGTGCAGGTCACATAGATGAGTTTGAACAGCAGAGTGCTGCTTTCGCCAAACAAATACGTCCACGCCTGGATGCCGTAGTAGCTCCAGGAAATGATGGTCGAAAAGGCAAACAGCGTGACGGCAATGCTCAGGATAATGGGGAACCAGCCAATCACCGACTCAAAAGCGCTGGCCGTCATCGCGACCCCGCTCAATTCGTCGCCCGTGTCCTGGTAAACGCCTGTCAACACGATCGCGATCGCGGTCATATTACAGATGATGATGGTGTCGATAAAGGGTTCCAGCAGCGCCACAATGCCTTCGCGGATGTGCTCGTCGGTGCGGGCGGCGGAGTGGGCGATCGCTGCTGACCCCACCCCAGCCTCATTCGAAAAGGAACTCCGGCGAATCCCCTGCACCATGACGCCGACCAACCCGCCAGTGACCGCTGTCGGGGCAAAAGCTTGACTCAGGATCGTGCCGATGGCGGCAGGGACTTGGCCGATATTCACCACAATCACGAACAAGCAAGCGATCGCGTAAATTGCCGCCATCGCGGGCACCAGCTTTTCAGCCACCGCCCCGATCCGCCGAATGCCGCCAATAATCACAAATGCCGCCAGGGACGCCAGAATCAGGCCAAACACCCACGCCGGCAAACCGGGCATCAAGCCGCTAAAAGCCGCATAAGCCTGGTTCGACTGAAACATATTCGCGCCGCCCAAGCTGCCGCCCAAGCAGAGAATGCAGAAGAGTACTGCGAGTCCCTGACCGGCAGGCCGCATCCCTTTGTTAGAGAGCCCCCGCGTCAAGTAATACATCGGGCCGCCTAACACCCTGCCGTCTTCCAAAATGCGCCGATACTTCACCGCCAGCGAGCATTCCACGAACTTAGTGACCATGCCAAAGAAGCCCGCCAGGGTGAGCCAAAACATCGCCCCTGGACCGCCGAGCTGAATGGCGATCGCCACGCCCGCAATGTTGCCTAGCCCCACCGTGCCAGAGACGGCGGTTGCCAATGCTTGAAAGTGGGAAACTTCGCCTTCGTCGTGGGGGTCGTCAAATTTGCCGCGTACCACATCAATGGCGTGCTTAAAACCTCTGAGATTGATAAATTCCATGCGGAGGGTAAAGAAAACTGCCGCCACAAACAGCCACAGCACAATAAAAGGAAATCCGTTTTCTCCCCCAATTTTGAAGAACAGCAGGGTCGACATAATATCGACAATCGGCTGAAAGATGGCATCCACCCCAGTGGCGGCATCCTCTTGAGCCCAACTAGGCCGCACAATAAGGACCCAAAAGGCACCGGCTAAACCGATAGTCAGCCAGGGACTTGAAGAGTTTAACCAATTCGACAATGCCGCCGATGGAGCAGATATTTTTGACAATATGGGGCTTTTTTTCTCAATACTCATGAAGACTCTCTAGTTAGAAATCAACTGTTCAGAACGGTTCATTCAATAAAAAATTGTCGCCCTAGCGTGAAACCTTTTAGCCAGCTGGCGTCAGCACTGGGCCGTTTTTTTGAGGTCAGCTAAAAATTGGCTGACCTCAAAAAAAGAGCTTGTAAACTACAAGTCACTTTCAGCTCTGCTTTGCCTAAAGCTAACGTTAGAAGCCTGAACAAAAGCCACATCGGACAACAAAATCCGGTTTGCCTCGATCTGACTAATTAAACCAACATCACCCAGCACAACTGCCGCTTAATGTTGATGAATTAGTCACTTTAAGCAACTGTCGCGTCGCTTGACGCAACTTAGATAAAAGATCAATACCAACTTTTTTATATCGTCACTGTTACTTTCGACACGTTCGGGATATCGCTGGAGTGAGCGATATCCCAGCAACCGCAGAATTTGCCTCAGGGTCTTGACGTTGCTGGTGAGAGGCGGACCCGGCGATTTTCAGCGCAACTCTCTGAGCCCCCCAGAATTGGCTAATCCTGTAGGGGGTTTAAATGCTGCTCTGATATCAATACGTCCAATGCGCTCTGGTTGGCTGGCCATCCTGGCCGTCCTGAATGACGCACGGGTGATGAGGGCAGCCTACCCGACCGGTGATCGACGGTGCTTGAGCCGTCGGAAAATCGCGATGGCGGAGCTACTCCTTCGGGGTATCGCCGCCGCCACTACCGAGGCTGAAAGCTGATGGACTGACAAAAGTTCCCCGCTTCGGTTGGGTAGAACGAAGTGAAACCCAACACCAGAGGCGGTTTCGTTGGGTTACACTAGCGCTTTACGTTCGCGCAGCGAGTGCTTTGCACTCAGCCATGCCCGGAGGGCTTTACCCAACCCACGGCAGAATAAGGGTATTGAGAGTTTTGTCAGTCAACCAGGGCGGAAAGTTGGCGTTGCTGAATCCAGGAATGAATCGGTTCAGCCGATTCATTTTGCTAGCCCCCTAAATCCCCCAATTCTGGGGGACTTCAGAGAGCGATTCTTCCCCAGAATGGGGGGGCAGGAGAGCAAGATCATACCGCTATTCAGCAACGCCGAAAGTTCTGTGGCGTCAGGTTGCTAGGAAACCCCTACAAGATTAGCCTCGACACCCCTGAGAAGCCTAAACTGCCAGCCCCAAGCCTGGAATTTAATGCCAGGGATCTTCCGCTGTTTTCTGCCTACTTGTTTCAGATTGAGACAGCGCCTCGATCGTGGAACTGGTCTGAGCTGCTAAGGGCGTTTGAGACTCAATTGGTGATGAGGCATTAGCTTGAGACTGAGTGATGTCATCACGATTGAGCGGAATCGCGGCCACATTCTGAGGGGGCACCGTTTGGGCAGACACAGCGATCGTATCAGCACTGGGAATGCTGACTGGAGATTTTTGCAACTGTTCGCGCATCCAGGTTTGAAACATTTCGTCGATGAGGCGCTCTTTGGTCGCGTCATCCAACTGCGCCGGAAAGAATTTTTCTAAGCGCACCACAACATACCATTCGCCAATGCGCTTGGGCGGCCAGATTTGCCCCGGCTTACTGACCGACAGCAAGCCCGCCAGGGCCGGGTGGGGCACACTCAACTCAACCGGACCAATGAGCCCACCCGTTTTTGACTCCTGCCCTTCGGAATATTCTTTCGCCAGCTCGGCAAACGGTTGACCGTCGTCATGAACGCGGAAGTAGATTTCCTGGGCCAACCCCATCTGACTGGTGCGAATCAAGGAGTAGAGCACCCGGTCAAGGCGGCCTTTGCGCTGAAGAAAGTACGACTCAACCTCTTTGGTAAAGGTTTGGATTTTGAACTTCGTCAGTTTTTTATCCCGAATCGCTGTCGTGCGAATCAAATCCGGTGTGCTGTACTGCTGCTCAGCCCAGGCGTTGGCCTCTTCTGGATTGGTGATTTTGTTGCGTTGGCAAAATTCCGCCTCGGCTGATTCGAGTTCTTCGGCGGTGAGCTCGATATCGACGATCGCATCATCGATAATCACCTCTTGAATCAATCGCGAGAGCAAATTGGTCTTGCTCAACAGCGGCACGAGTTCTTCCGATGTGAGGACGCGATCGCCAACTTTCAGCAAATCCATAACCATAAATAAGTCACTAGAATCAGCTTTGTCCCTAACCTACCTCAAGTTACCCACCCGTCCTCACCTTAGGAAAGGCGATCGTCAAAATTAACCATTTGGCATGTGGAATGATCATCGCTTTCCCGACTCCCCCCCTCTCTCACCCATCCACTACTGACAAACCGCATAGCTCGCCAACTCCAATAGCTTAGTACGCAAGGTTTCCAGCCCAATCCGCGCTTGTGCCGAGACAAACACCGCATTGGGAAATTCTTCCTTCGCGATTTCCATCGCTGCGCTATCGACTTGGTCCAGTTTATTAAAGGCCAGTAAAATCGGGCCAGGGGTGATCGGCATTTCGCCCAAGATCCGCATCACGGAACGAATCTGGCTCTGCCAGGCCGGGTGCGACAGATCGACGACGTGCAAGAGGGCGTCGGCCTCAGTGACCTCCTCCAGGGTGGCGCGAAAGGCATCCACCAGGGATTCTGGCAGGTCGCGGATAAAGCCCACCGTGTCGGTCAAAACCAGTTGGGTTAGCGCTTGCGTCTCGTGATCGGTCACGCTGAGGCGGCGCGTGGTCGGGTCTAACGTAGCGAATAGCTGGTCGGCGGCATAGATTTCTGAATGGGTGAGGGCATTGAGCAGCGTGGATTTGCCCGCGTTGGTGTAGCCCACCACGGCAATTGAGGGAATGTCACTGCGCTGGCGACGCTGGCGTAGGCGATCGCGGTGAGCCTGGAGTTGATTGACCTCTCGCTGCAACCGCGAAATCCGCCGCTGGATCGCCCGCCGCTCAGTTTCCAACTTAGTTTCACCCGGCCCTCGGGTACCGATGCCGCCCCCCAGTCGCGACATCGCCTGACCGCGTCCCGTCAGCCGGGGGAGTTGATATTCCAGTTGGGCCAGTTCCACCTGCAGTTTGCCTGCCCCACTGCGGGCTCGTTGGGCAAAAATGTCCAAAATGACTTCGGTGCGATCGACAACGCGAACGCCCATTTGCGCTTCCAGGTTGCGCACCTGCGCTGGCGACAGATCACGGTCAAACACCACCAGCGTCGCCCCCAGAGTTTGCGCTTCGAGGGCGATTTCCTGCACTTTACCAGCCCCCAGCACCGTCTGCGGATGGGGGCGATCGCGCCGTTGATGCAGCGTCGCCAGCACTTCCCCACCAGCGGTTTCCACCAACCGTTCCACCTCCATCAGGCCGTACTGAAACTGGGTCTTACTGACCTGCCCCGTCAGCAACCCGACGACAATGACGCGATCGTGATCAGCATCTACCTGCTGAGCGATAAACACCCGCCGAAATTCTGCTTCCAGGGCTTCCGTCAAGGCGACGAAGTCCTGCTGAGCCACCGCCTCTAGGGTCATCGGGTCAGAGACCGTCCAGCGGGCCTCTGGATGGGGCACCAGATGCGCCAAATACAGTTCCCGCACGTAACCGGTAGCGCCGCCGCCCCGGCGTTCAAAGCCCTGACCTGAGAGCGTCACCATAATCAGCGAGTCGAGTCGTTGCATCGCCATCGCCGTCAAATCGCTGGTGCTGGGGGGATCTTGCTTGAGTTGCGTCGCAATGCAGCGGATGCCGCAGAGGCGCTCGGCCCCGTAACGCGGCAATTCTAAAGGGGGAATGCGGGTCTGACGGGGCGTGCCCACCCCCACCCGGATCACCTGTCCCCGGCGATTGAGGTAGACACACAGGGGCTGATCGAGGTCGGTACTGATGGCCGCCAACCGCTGAGCAAACTCCGGGGTCGTGAAGCGATCGCCCGGTAGACGCTGGTGATAGAGCCGCTGTAGCTGTTTGAGCTGGTTGGGTTTCAGACCGCGCAGGTTGCCGTGAATGGTCTCGATGAGTCCTTATCCTCCAGAAAAATCGGTTAAGGATTATCCTAATCGAAATTTTGGTGGCTAGCCGGGTATACCAATGGCCGGATGAACCCGGAACCCCATGAGACTTAAGTTGTGATCAGCATAAATGTCGGCGTAAAGATACATTTCCTTCATCAGAGGGTTTGAAATTTGAACGGTTTCGGACTATAAATCTGCTATCGCTGTGTGGCGAATCCCCATAGAGCAAGGGTTTTAGGCTCACCCTACAGGGATTAGACCAATTTTAGACCATTTCAGGCTATCGAGATATCGCCGTGTGGTGTCTGTATGTAATCACCGACTACGGGATGAGTCTGGAGATTGGCTGTGAGTTCAAGCTGTTTATACTTGTTTGGTCTATTGCTTGGGTGAAACTGAAACCTGTGTCTCTGACCTCCATAGTTGCGATTCACAGGATGTGGGAACTGGGAACACAATTCATTGAACATCTGGAAGTATTCAGGAATGAATATGTGAATTGTGCTTATTCCCTCAATCTCATCAATCGTGCAAACTATCCTCCAAAGTCTATTGCTCATTCCATTAATTCCCACATTCCCTTTCGTTGTTTCCAACCTAGCCGCTTCATTGCGTCTTCAATAGCCTTAGGTTTGGGCCTTTCGAGAAACAGGTGTTCATCTACCTTTTTGGAGAGAAAGCCCATTAAGAGAGAATTTTCAAAAACATTCCCTACAACTTTGGGAATCAAATCCTCTTTCAGAATTTCCTCTAATGGACTCTGAGAGAACTCGTATCCATCCATCAAGTCATAGTAATCCAGCAAGCAGCGTTTAGCTTCTTTAGCGCTCTCCCATGCCCCAATAAGTAACCCAGTAGCCAATACATCACGCGCCATCTCCCAGCGTCTAGACGCAAATCCTTCAGTGTTCCTGAGAGACTTTTTGTAGCTTGCGAATAGCTTGCAGTTGGCCTTATTCCCCCAAAGACTTAGGTACTCACTACTGAATCCCAGCCAGTTCACATCCTCAGGCTTGATAGCTCCCTCAGCCTCAAACCCTTGCCTATCTAGGGTGTCCTGGGACAACCTCTCCAGGCACTGATGGGGCATAACCCAACATCGAGAAGCTAACTCCCTTAGGGACCACTCAAGGTGTAATGGTTCAACGCTTGAGATGATGCGTGATGAGAAGGTGTAGAACTCTATGTTCGCCCCATCCTTCCCTCCTATTTGCACCTTATCTTGACCTCGCTTGTAACCTCCTAAAAACAGGGCGAGTAGATTTTTGTTCATCTGGAAAGTGTCGCTTCCAACATTGTCGAGAATTAAAAGCGCTCCATCGGCTTCATACTGCTTATCCTCATCAAGGAACTTCTGAGAATTGCAGGTATTCCTAAGTGATACAGCGGTGCAGTTATCAGCATTTAATGGGTCGCTTTCTCTCAGCTTGCTAGCAATTATCGCTAGATTGCTCTTAGCGCTACCGGGCTGACCAAAACAAAACAGAATTGGAAGTACAGACGAAAACTTAGGATTAGTCCACAAGTAGGAGATAATCAAAGGTATCTGCACCTCAGGGTGAGGCAGTGCGACCATGTGAGAAAGTAAGTGTGCTGTACGCTGATAAACGCTCTCCCCTATCCAGTATTCTCTCCAATCGCTAAGGATGTCTGCCAGTATTTCAGCGGGGTCTATGTATTCGCTCATTACCTAAATTTCCATTAGAAATTGCATTGGAAAAATGGGATTTATGAGTTCCTGAGAATTTCGAGTGCTCTCATCTCATACCCTAGCTGCGCTCTCAGTGAAGCGATTTTACGAATCAGAGCGATTGACTCATCCTGTAACTTGCTGTAGTCGGGATGCTCCATCAAGAAACGGTTGTATTCCGCTTTGCGTGATTCTGCGTTTTTGCCCTCACTTCCTGCTACTTCGGCCCCCATCTTGAGAAGGTTGAGCAGATTCCTGACCTGAGTCAATCTAGCTTCCTTAGTGCCGATAGACTCCTCAAGACTTAAGATATTCGCGTTGATATCTTCGAGTGCGATGAACATATCGGAAGTTACCGTGTTGTTTTCAGCCATTGTTCTTGGTTCCATTAGAATTTGCATTGGAAATTAATCAGTAGTGAGTGAGTCTACCGTCAAACTCAATTGGAGGTTAGAGAACCGCTTTCAGCATTTCTAGGAATGCGTGTCGCTGATTGTCGGGCATTTCGGAAACTACGATGGAAATCTCAAACAAGTTCCCTTCTAAGCCTGTAATCTTGCTGAAAGCTTCCCATTTTGCCATTGGGTTATAGGGTTTACCTCCTTTCTGAAAGCCTTTGGGTGCCTCAAGAGAGTTCACATCCTTGATGACTTCAGGGGCATCATTGGGGATTAGATTGAAAGACTCCTCTAACAGCACATTCTTGTGAGTCTCACTACCCGCATTCGCCTTTTTAGCCATCTCTAGCGAGTCATCAATACTCACCCACCCTTTATAGACCTTGCCCGGTTCTAGGGCATCTTTAAGAGCATTGAGAACAAACTTCTGACCCTCTTGCTTGTCATCAAAATTGATGATTGCGATACCGGGAAAGGTGAACTTCGTATTGTCAGGAACGTAAATATCCCCTAGTTCCAGTTTGGTTTTTACCCCGATGTAAAGACACCCATTTTTCAGTGCAAACTCATCTGCATCAATTCGCAGCTTGAGCTTACCTTCATCTTTCTTGTTTGCTTTGATTTCGCCCGATTCATAGAGTACTGGCATCGAAATAACCTAGTGAGTGAACATCGAAATTGTCTAGCTTGTAGCTTGAGTTTCCTATCAGGATTAGCCTGAAACCTAGATTAGAGACTAATTTGCACTGATAGATAAAGAGGGCTTTACTTGCGCTTGCTTGCTTGCCTAAAATCCAATCACCTTTTATCTCTACGATTGTTTTAGAGACAGGAAAGTAAAAGTCTACCTTCCATAGGATTTGATTAGGTTTGGGTAGCAATTCTATTGGATGATGCAGGAAACATTCATCTTTTAGGGCTTTGGGAAGGGAGAGATAGAAGCTAAATTCGAGTTCACTATCGAAATGAATGAAGCCCCTATCGTCAGCAGGTTTGCTGTTTAGTTTTACTTTCCTTTCAGGATGAAACCAAACGTGCTTATTGTTGCTGTAACTCCCTGTACCGGGCTTTCGCTTTGCTGTAGAGCTTGAGAAAGTCATTTCTGCCTACTTCTGAAATAAGTTCACCAAACTCCCTAGCAAGTCTTTCAGCCACGTAATCAGCGTCATATTTGACAATACAAAGGATTGCGTCATGAGAACGCTTCCCTGTGATGCCTGAGATGCAAGCGTATTCCTGTCGTTTGTAGCCGTCCTCTGATAACATTTCGGCACGTGGCTTGATACCCCTGGAAAGTACCCTTTGGCGCTGCTTCCAATGGTATTCAGGTATCGACTTCCTAGCGGTGTCTGGTAAATTGTTTTCCCCTTGTGGCGTATCCAAAGTAGTTCACCTTCGTAACTATCTAACAAGAAATCAAGACACTGTTTGCGGTTTTCAGGGGTTACGAATAGAGTGCCGTATAACGCCCCTTGATAGAGAAAGTCCCTATCTTTAGCGATTGCAAACTCGATTAATTGTTTCATTGCAGTTTGACCTTGATTTGGGTAACCAAGCGCTCGTTAGCCTCACCCAGAAGCTTCAGGTCGTCCTCAGTGAGATTATTCACTAAGTTCTCGATTAAGCTCTTAAGAGAAACAGGCTTGTGAGCTTTGCGGTACTGTCGAAGCCAGTAGGAAACATCTACGCTATCGAGGTTTTCAATCTCTAGAACTTCGTCAGGAATGACTTCCAGTACTTCTTTCACTGGTAGTTTTGAAGGTGCTCGGTCGGGAAACTTAGAAATAGCATCCTCAAACCAGGTCGGATATGTGGTCATGGTGTTTTTGTCCTTTTCTAATGGAATTTGCAATGGAAACCTTGAGGTAGTTTCCATGAGTCAGGGTGACAACCGTGGGTGAAAGTAGCGATTAAACACCACACATTGACTTGAAAGCCCAACAGTCATCTACGCTTAATCGTTTCGTGCAATGCCAGTAAATGTCTGTAGACGATGCCCATACTTTGAATAACTTTGACCGTCTATCGTGATGGTCATTCCTGGTAGTTGGAACGTGCTTATTGAGTGTTACTGCTAGTCGGTAGTATTGAAGCCCAACCGTTAGACAGAGTAGGCGGTAACTCTTGATTGTGCTCATATCTTCAGTCTCTCTTGATTGTGTGACGTAATCAAGGAAACACGCTCAGATAGGTTCTCTACCCTTATTGCTAGGTCAGGTAAGCTCGTTACCCTTGTTCCCGTTTCGCTTGTGATACCTTTATAACTTGATTGTGTGACGTAATCAAGTACAAAGTGTCACCAAGACCGGCACATAAGAAAAAAGCACCAAAGGTTAGCTTTCGCCTTTCTCTAGTGCCTCTCTTATTAATCTTTCCAATTCAGACTTAGGTAATGCCTTAGGGACTCTCACAGTCCTAGTCTCTAGTGGGTTTCCGTCCTTATCCACCCACTTGTGTTTATTCCCTGCGTTCTCCCTAGCTCCACCGTGCGACATATCTCTAACCAAAGCTACTTCACTATTTTATGATCTTCGCTTTGATTTCCACTAATTCCCGAAGGATTGAATCATGTCCGGCATTTAATCTACTTTCGCTCTCAGTGAACTTTTCATCCATCAGACGCCATAGCTGCTCAATGTTCATCGCTAAGCTCTCATACTGTCGCTTGAGATGATTGAAGTCTCTCTCTGCTGCGTACTGCTTGCGTACTGATGCTCCATACCATGCAATCGCACCGCCTACGCCCGCAATGAGCGACGTGAGGGCAACTAGGATGCCAAAAATTGTGCTAATGCTGCCTATCATTTCGCCCTAGTCCCACCGCCACTGGTACGTCTACCGGGCCAATCATTTTGTGGTTCAACATCTTCGGCCACATTCTTGATTTCGGGCTTATTGATTTGGGCAAAAAATCCAATGGAAATTCCAATGGAAAAAATGAGGATGTGTAAAAGCAGAAATTTAATCACTGGAAATCCTGTAAGAAGAAACAATCAAGCCAGAACGATACGCAGCCTTCAATTCTATTTGTCTTGGGTAACTATTCCAGTCGCTCAACTTGAAAAGGTGGATTTGATTAGGAGAGAGATAGAGTTTTGTCCACCTACCGGAGTAGACCTCACCGCCAAAGCTTTCTCTAAGGAAACAGACCAAGTAGTCATCTGCATATCCTATTTTTGCCTTTAGCTTGAAAGCAATACTATCTCCCTCGATAGTCCCAAAGTCCTCAAATTCTAGTCCTAACGCTCTGGTTCTCAGTAGGCTTAGATTCATTGGATTACATCTGTTAAGTCTTCACCGTTGCGAGTAACCACAAACCAGCGTCCATTGAGCTTATATCCGTAGGCGTTTGACTTGCGGATTCTGAACAAAGCAGCAGTTCTAGATAAATGAAAACGCAGACAGTAACTATTTAGCGGTTCAACGGTAAGACCTAACTTGTTCGCAGTTTCTTTGGAAATGATAGGTTTCTTACCGTTGAAAATAGCCACAATCTAACCCAGTGTAGAAACACTAGAGATAGCGTACTTGACGCCGCGCACGTTGATTTTCGTCTTGTTTAGAGAGCCATTCAACACGCGACCAAGCTTGTCAGGGTCACAGTAACGGGTAACAGACTTTTTGCGGTCATTCCCTTTACCAAAGTTCTTATCAACATAGTTGATTCGCACCTTAGCAGGACGGGGATAGTTAGCGCCGAAAAGGATGCCCTTGCGGTCCGCACCTTCTTTTAGCTTGATGATTCCAAGTTCATCACCAATTCCTTCGTAGGCGTCATCGGGAGCAGTGAATCCAAACTTAGATTCACCGATATCCCCAATGGCACCGCCGATTTTACAGTAGTAAGCAGCCACGATAATTACCTCAAAAAACGACAAAGCAAGAAAGAATGAAGCTCTCTGAGTTAACAGGGAACTTCACCCAAAAGACTAGAGAACTTCGTTTACGTCAAAACTCATTCCACCATCATCGTCAGTGACCACAGTGATGGGTAGAGTCATCGTAATCGTTACGGTCTCATCGTCAAAGTCGGGAGCAATGAAAACCCGTTGAGCTTCCAGCGTAGGGGTCACGAGTGCTAAGTCAGCCTTTTCGAGATTACGGATAGCGTTAGCAACTTCGAGCACCTGCTGTTCTGCATGGGTGGCATTCGTAGTAATAGGAGCAGCCATGAAAAGTACCAAAAATCTACATCTCAGTTATACGTCAAACTTTCCCAAATTGCTTAAAAGTATTTCTTCGGCTATAAAGGGAAGGATAAAACGACTAGCTTTTTTGCTGATACGTCTAGTGGATTTTTCCATTAGAATTTCCATTAGAAAAAAGGGAGAATAGTGATGACTGAAAAAACAATCAATGTTTGCAAGAAGTTCACCCACACTGAGTTTTCAAGCTCTAACGCTAACACTATCTATGATTTGTATTCTGTCTCTAATCCAGTCGAGGATAGAAACTACACTGGATTTCTGACAGATTTACGCATCAAGATTGAATGCCCTAACCTAGTCGAAACCTCCCTACCAGACATCAAGCTAGGAGTATCAAATAGCGCCAAGGCTGAGGCTATTCGAGATTATGAATGGGATTCAGAACGATTCGAGCTTGAGTTCTTACTTAAAGTAGGTGAAACAGATTACCAACCTCTATTCTCTATTTCGGCAAAAAACAATCCCCCCTACCTTGTAAAGGATTTGTTGGGCTACCTGACTTCTAACCCAGCATTCGCACTAGGGTATGGAAACAAGCTAGGGATTCGCTGTAAAGACGTAGGTTACGGCTATCCCCAAAGTGGCGATAATTTCGTAGTTTATGGAGTAATTAGAGAGGAACTTGAGCCAGTGACAAACGAAACTTTAATCAGTAATCTCTCAAACCAGGTTGATAGCCTAGCTCTCTTAGTCGAAAGCCAAAAAATTAAAGTGGGCGGGCTTTATCTAAGCACTGATAGCGCGAATCCCGGTACGTCACTGGGTTACGGCACATGGGAGAATTACGCAGTAGGACGGGCTTTAGTCGGGGTAGATGAGAACGATAACGACTTCAATGAACCGGGCAAAACTTTCGGCTCTAAGACTCACACTCTGACCGTCGAGGAGATGCCCTCACATACTCACACTGTCGGCATTGGGATTGATTCCGGTGCGGATGCTAACCAATATTGGCTGGATGGTCCGAATCCCAGAAATACGGCAAATTATACGACTGCTTCCGCTGGCTTGGGCACTGCCCACAACAACATGCAGCCTTCGATTGCTATTCACATCTTTAGAAGGATTGCTTAGTCAGTGGATTACTTCAAAAACACGATTAATCCAAAGTATCCAAGTGATAGGAGGTATGTGCATACTTCCTATCCTAATAGGATTATTTACGGCATTCCCAGCAATCATGTTGGGTACGTGAGACTGTCAATCGTGCCTAGATTCGATACGACAATTCAGTTTGTGAACGGGTACAACCCCGCCATTAAGTAATGCCTGTAGACTTGCAAGATAGTTGGGAAACTTTAGGACAGAACCCCGTAGGTGATGCTATCACTTCGCCTATTGAGGCTATCAATAATCGAGGTGATTTTGTTGACTGGGATAGACCCGTAAACGATGAATTAGAAGAAACATGGATACCAGGGGTCTACATGTCACCTGGTGAACCAATTGATCCCAGGAACTGCAAACTATGGCCTAATTCGCCTTATTGCGATGCCAGCGAAACGATGGACTGGAAAAAATTCTATCGCCCCCTCGCGATGGATTTTAAGCCTGAAATCTCATCCTGTGAAGTCTGCATAGAACTCTACCCCCGTTTCTTTGGCCTAGGAATGGCACCCGGAATCATATGCCAGAGGATGCCCGACCCCGAATGTCAAGCAAAGGAAGATGTTGTACCGCCCCCACCACCGCCGCCGCCGCCGCCCAACAAAAAGGAGTATTTCAACTACCCCGCTAACGCCCCTGAAGGCAAGATTCGACTGGTTTACGCATTCTCGTTTACCTATCGTGCTGTCAACGTATCAATCCTTGAACTTGCAGAATTTGAGGCATCGGTAGAACCGGGAAAGATACTAGCTGATTACGACTATTACCCCGGTTGGTCTGACCCTAACGCAGTTGCTAACCTTAGTAATCCTTGGTATAGAGGGAGCTACCTAAATGAGTTCCCGTTAAGCTCCGGCGCTGGGTATTGGCGGATTGCAAATGATACTTATGCACAGTTAGCGATAAGAGATTGGAAACAGGAAGAAAAGTCATACAGGGGTCGAAGTGTTGTTATTTGGAAGGATATTGATTGTCCTGCCACATATCAGCAATTAAAGGATATCCTCAGAAAGCCTCAAATCCATCAAAGAAACCTAAGGGGAATCTTTCAACGATGGCTAGCAACTAGGACGATCTATTGGCCTGCAATCGAGGGAAAAGGCTGGGATTACCTCGATCCCTACGTAATCAGACCGACAACGGATGGGCACTACATTTTCCAGTCATGGCTTTACTACAAGCCATCGATTACCTACTTTGACTTTACCGATACTTTCAATGGTGAACCGTATGATTTCCCCTTTGATATCTACGCATCATCTCTTCAATGCTCATTGAAGAAACCTCCAAGTAATCAACCCAAACCGGCCAAACCTATGGACTGTTGCAACGAATTAGAAGAACTGCTTGAGTATGTGATTAGCTTACTCACCCCTGAAGCTAAGCTTGATTCCAAGTTCACGGACGTAGACGAAGATGGAAAGGAAGTAGAGTTAGCGTTTGCTTCTGAGGGTGTTGGACTAGCGGGATTAATCGAGATTGCTAAGCTGGCCTTTGATGCGAAGGAGGCGGTCTTTGACAAGGTGAAGGAGATCGAATCTAGCAATGCAAGCTTACCTGAAAGCTATCTCTACAAAGCTCCCACGATTAAGCCGCAACTACAACTGCAATTCAAAGAGAAAGACAGTAAATCAGGAAGTAGATGGCACGTCACTATCCCACATTTTAATGAGGCTTTCAAGGGAAACAAATTAGACCATTCCTACGTCAGAGGGAATGTAAGATGCGTTTACACCCTAAAAGACAACACGAAAATAATCGTAAATGCAAAGGACAAGAAAGAAGGTAAACGCATTCTTACCGATCTATCGAAGTATGTCGAATCTCAACAGAGAACCAACCTGGACGACATTTCGTATTATGAAGTGAACTCACGTGAGATTCCTAAACGACGAGTAGAAACCTGCTATGCGAAGTTTTTTGAGGGCACTTTACAGGATGCCCCCAAGTGGGTACGCAAGCTTAACCAATAATTCCAATGGAAATTCCATTAGAAACTTGGAGGTAATAAGTCTCTATCAACACCTGCGTAGTGACGGTAGATAATCTCAGGTGAATTCCCTACCCAATAGGCTATGTCCTTGGCATCTATGCCAGCGTTTAGGCACTCTGTTATGAAGGTATGCCTAAGTTGGTAAAGCTTCCTGTAGGGCACTCCTACGGCTTCTAAAGCTGGTTTCCATACTCTTTGAGAGAGGTTGTTTAGGCGTATGAAACTCTCTCCATCCTTACCAGGGAAAAGCAGGTTTGAATCGTATCTAGGCGTAACCTCAAGTAGCGTCTTTAATTCGCTATTGATAGGGAACTCCCTAGAATCTTGCGTCTTGGTTCCCTGTTGCAGTCCCTCACTCTCATGCCCTGAAATAATCGCACAATCAAAGGTTACGTAGACTTCTGTGACCTTATCCCAAGTCAAGGCGACTGCCTCACTAGGACGGCAACCTGTGAGCATCAGAAACCTAATTAAATGGTAGTAATGAAGATAGTTGGATTCGCCTAGAAAGTAGCTTAGAATCCTCGCTCTCTCATCCTTTGAAAAGGGTTTGATGTCAGGCTTACTTTCTGCTTTTTGCTTCTTTAGTTCTGACCTTTTCGTCACATCCCTGAATGGATTTGAGTCTATCTTTTTGTTGCTAATATGCCAGTCACAACAGGCGTTAAGTTGCACCAAGAGACGTTTAGCTGCGTTCCTTGGCTTATCCTTGATGATTCGTTTAATCAATCCTTCAGCTTCACTTAGCTTGTAGGTTTTGATTGAATCGAGATAGTTAGTCATGGGTGCAAACTGCTTGAGCATGGTAGATGCCTTTACGGTTTTCTCCCTGTTGAGCATGTATGATTCCCATAATCTCTGAATTGAGGGATTAGTTACGCCTCTCTCAGTTGCGAAGTTCTTATACTTCTCAAGACCTATGAAATTCCCCGATACTAGGTCTAGTTCTATCTGCCCTGCTACAAGCTTCGCACGCTTCAAATCTGCCCTGGTATCTGCGAATCTATCAGTGAAAGTGTATCGTTTACTCTTGTAGGTGAAACGTAGCTTTAGACTGCCTTTCTCGCTTGATATGCTGACCTTATTCGACATAATCAACTTCCTTGATTGGTTGTTTCGGGTATTCCATTGGAAATTCCATTGGAACTGAAAACAGACCAATAACAGACCAGAAGCACTCACCCCGTAGCCAAAACAAGCTACTTTAAGGTACAAGTTGGGTAGGGTTAAGGACTATAAATCTGCTATCGCTGTGTGGCGATCGCTGAACCCTGCCCAACTTGTGCAGAAAAGTAACTTTTTTTGCTGAGGGGTGGGGGGGTCCTTATCCTATAAGACGTCATTCCGGGTGATCATTCCCGCTATCCATATGAGCACAGACATCAATTCTGAGACTAAAGTCGTTGAAGTGCCGGAAATGCCCGACTCCTCAGCGCATACCGAAATCCCAGAAGAGGGTGAAATCAACCAGCAATTGCAGAAAATCTTGGACAAGGTTTCCGGTTTGCTGGCGAATTTGCCCGACTACGTCACCGATTTCTTTAAGGAATACAAACGTCCTTTGGTGACAGTCGGCTTGATTTTAGCTGCCTTCATCTCGGTAAAACTGTTACTGGCAATCTTGAACGCCGTCAACGAAGTGCCGTTGCTGGCCCCCACTTTTGAACTGATTGGATTGGGTTACAGCAGCTGGTTTGTCTGGCGCTTTTTGCTGAAGGATGCCAATCGCCAGGAGCTGACCGAAAACTTCGTGGCGCTGAAAGACCAGGTGTTGGGCAAAAACGGCTAACAGCTAGACAACCTGACCCGGCTACATGACGCCATTTTGCCCCTAACAGAGGGTGGGCAAATTACGGTTGCTGCCCTCTATTTCAGCCTGATTCAGCTCTCTTCAGTCCTGATGACTCTGAGGAGAGCTTTTTTAATGCCCTGGCTTTGAGCAATTGCTCCCAGTGAGGTTCAATCAGGTCTTGCCAACGGTTTGGGCTATGGGCCAAAGCCTTGCAGGCGCTCAGCCTGCCGCTTGTTTTAAGGTCACTGCGGCTTGCTTTAACGGCGGTAATAAGGACAGGGGCACCTGTAGGCTATTCAGCGATATGCCCGCTTTGCCTTTCTCGTCGGAGGGGCCGTGGTAGTCGCTGCCGCCAGTCATGAGCAAGCCGTAGCGATCGCACAACTCCTCCAACTTGCGCTCATCACTGGGACTGTGATTGGGATGGTACACTTCGACGCCCATCAATCCGGCCTCAACGAGTTCCGGCAGCACCGTGGCGACCGTACCCCCGCGAAACAGGTAGGGATGTGCCCACACCGGCACCGCGCCGCAGTCCAGCAAGAGCCGAATGCCGTCAGTGGCGGCAAACTGATCGTATTGCACATAGGCGGGGCCACCATCGCCCAGCCAGCGGGTAAACGCCTCCTGAACGTGAGTGATATAGCCCGCCGCCACCAGCGCCTTGGCAAGGTGGGGCCGCCCCGGAGCGTTGTCGCCTCGCATCTCAGGCAATTCGATGGGATAACCCAACGCCGCCAGCTTGACGGCCATGGCTCGCGCCCGTCGTTTCCGCCCTTGAATGCGGTCTTGCAACGGACCTTCCAGCTTTGCCCGGTCAGGATAGTAGCCCAAAATGTGGAGCGATCGCTCCCGATGCACGGTGCTCAATTCCAAACCGGGAATGATTTCGAGCTGCTCGCCTGCCGCCGCGATCGCCCGATCCCAACCGGCTAGGGTATCGTGATCCGTAATGGCCATCGCCTTGACCCCCGCCGCGATCGCCGCTTGCACCAATGCTTCGGGGGTGAGGGTGCCATCAGAGCAGGTGGTATGGCAGTGCAGTTCCAACATTATGCGGGTGCTCCTAATTGCTTAAATACGTCTTCGACAATCGATTTCGCTTTGTGATCGAGCACTAGCCAGTCCACATCATGGATCTCGCGATCGATGAGGGCGGGATCAATTTTCACGGGAGCATCCGTCACGGGATATTCCCGAAAGCAGACGCAGTAGCAGAGTTGCCACACATCGACAACGCGCTCTTGTTCCGCCTTGGTGAGATGCAACTCGTAACCAGGAAAGGGCTGTGGCAACTGCGTCAGTTCCTGGCGAATGTCATCGGCCGCCTCAGGGGTCGCCGTACTGAGCTGAGCTTGGAGTTCCTTAAACCGCTGGAGGGTCGATTCTGGTGTGCCTTCGGGCCAGAGCTGCGTCTCCTGATAAGTCCCTTGCCAATCGGAGGTTTCGAGCTGCTTACGGAGATTATCAATGATGCGAATCAAGGCTGGCTGCATGAGCTGATCGGCCAACTGTCGGGCTTGGGGGCTCTCAAATTTCAACATCGCTTCTTCGGAACTGACTACCCCCAGCTTACCGAGAAAAAATTGGCCCAGCGGACTTTTTTAGCGCGGCTTATGAGTTGGTGGGGAGTTCGCGGTTGTCGAGTTGCGTCTGGAGGCTGGTCAGCAAGGGCCACTGCGCTTTCAACAAATAATGGGGAGCCTGCTCAAGGTCCCACCAGGCCGCGCGATCGACTTCGGGAAATTCCTGCATCTGCCCCGATTTGGGCGGCCATTCCAGCCAAAAGGTGTTGCTGCGAATATGGGTGGGATCACAGTCACCTTCAAAGGCCCAGGCTTTGACCCGCTTGCTCGATTGCCGAATTTCGGGCAGTTCTAAAAACGGGGGTTGGGGCGACAGACCGGTTTCTTCAGTAAATTCGCGGCAGGCGGTGCAAAACAGGTCTTCGTCACCCTCGACCAACCCTTTTGGAATGGTCCACACTCCCTGGTCGCGCTTTTGCCAAAACGGCCCACCGGGATGCACCAGCAGCACTTCGATCGCCGGATGGCGGCGGTACATCAGTAAACCAGCGCTTTGCTTGGCCATGCGTCGGGAACCCTGGACGGCAACGACAACATTAATTTTGCGATCGCCCCGGTAGAGCGTGCGGAATAATGGGTTGGAGCACTTCAGAGGGTGACCTGACGGCTCATATTCACACTTGGGGGTGAGAGTCAGAACTAATGGCCAATTTACGCAAAACCGCCGTAGAAAACCTGGCACTGGTGTTTCCGGATGCGATTTTTTACAAGCCCACCCAAGCGCCCATCGTTGCCCTCACCATTGATGATGTGCCGATTCCGGGAGAATCAGCCCCCTGTCCAACTCGCTGGATTCTGGATGCGATCGCAGATCATAACCAGAGTGTATCGGATCCTGCGGAGAAAGCCTGCGCCACTTTTTTCATCATTGGCAGTCACTTAAATCATGACCAGGAGCTGCTGCTAGATATGGTTGCCCAAGGGCATGAATTAGCGAATCATGGCCTGGTGGATACCTGGCCCGCCCTGCAATCCCCCTCAGAGTTTGAACATCATTTTCACGGCACCCACGATCGCCTGATGGAACAAGTGCCCGACCATGTCATCTGCTGGTATCGTCCGGGGCGAGGGTTGTATACCCCGCAAATGCATCAGGTCATTCTACGAGCATCGGGATACCAACCGTACTTTGCCCTTGCCTCCATGCTGCCCATTGACACCATCGCGGCTACCGCCGAACCGAAGTTCACTGCCCAATACGTTGAGCAGCATGTGTTTCCGGGCGCGATATTGCTGCTCCATGGTGGGTCTGTCGAGCGGTCAAAAAACACCGCCGCCGCCCTGCGATTGATTTTGCCCAAGCTGCGATCGCAGGGGTATCGCATCACGACCCTCAGCGACCTCTGGCAAACTCCAGATTATAAAAGTGACTCCCAGTGAACCGTTTAACCTTTCCCTTGGCTCCCATTAATGAGGTTTGATGAGTTAAGTAGTAAGGTTGGTGCTTAAGGACATAAAAAATCCTTAACGCTCTCTCAGGAAAATCTCAGGATAGAAGGGGTTAATATCTTGGATGAGCTAATTAGTATCGATACTTAAAACCTCAACGAACCTCAAATTTCAGGTATTGCGCCTTAACGGCAAAGGGAGGAAATCTCGATGAATGCAAAATATCTAAGCGCGATCGCGATCGCTGCAACGCTGACTGTAGGGACCGTTGGCTGTGGTGGTAGCACGACTACCCCCGACGCCGAAACGACTACCGAGGAAGAAGTTGATCCCTGTGCGGCTGACCCCTGTGCCGCCGATCCTTGTGCAGCTGACCCTTGCGCAGCTGAGTAACGACCGCCAGTTAAGTATTTGAAGCTTAAATCACCTGTGAGTTATCAACTCGCAGGTTTTTTTATTGAAGCATCCCGCCCCACAGTTTCCACCGCAAGTGGTGAAATTTGCCGTACCGAGGAACGGCGGATTATTCCAAAATAATTTGATGGGCCGGGGAGGCGGCCAGCATAACTCTTGCCGATTTAGTTTAAAGATGGGGGGATGCTTCACAGACCCCGCTTGGCCTGATAAAATTAGAGACTTGCGTATTCAAGGTCGGTTCACTAGGATTAAGGCCTTGTCTCTTTCAGTCGTTAAGTCTATTGGCATTTAAACATCCATGATTAAGTTACGTTTGAAGCGGTTTGGCAAAAAGCGTGAGGTCAGCTACCGCATCGTAGCCATGCCCAGTCAAGGTCGTCGCGATGGTCGCCCCTTGGAAGAGTTGGGCTACTACAACCCGCGTACCGATGAAACCCGGTTGGAAGTGCCCGCGATCGTGCGTCGTTTGCAGCAAGGGGCTCAGCCGACTCCGACGGTTCGCAGCATTCTTCAGAAAGCCAACGTGTTTGAGCAACTCAAGACGGCTCAACCCGAGGCTGAGTAATCGCCTCGGCCTTACCGCAAACCCGATGAGATAGGCTGCAATGGCTGAACAACCAGACTATGAAGGGCTAGTTGGCTTTTTTATCAAGCCCTTTCTCGATTCTCCAGAGGCGCTCAAAACCGATGTCGAGCAACTGAGTGACAAGCACCGGGTGTTGCTGCGAGTGGCCTTTGATCCTGAAGATCGAGGCCGCATGTTTGGGCGTGGCGGTCGCAATATTCAAGCCATTCGGACCGTGCTTCAGGCGACGGCGGCCCTGTATGACGAGCGGGTATCTCTCGATGTCTATGGTGAGTCAGCTCACCAGGCTCGTTCGGGCTCCGATGAGGAAGGCGGTGGCTCGCGGCGACGGCAGCCCCTCCGCCGAGGGGAGCGCCCCGCCCCACCGCGTAAGAAATAATTGTACCTTCCCCCCTGAGATGCCGCTGCATGCAGCAAACCGCCCACATTGATTTGCCCTCTGCTGAAAGTGCGATCGCGCTCTCAGGCCAACAAAACGAGAATATTAAGCTCATCTCTGAGCACACAGGGGCGCAGATTGCTTTGCGGGGGCGTGATCTGCTTTTTTCGGGTACCGATAAAGCCGTGGCGCTGGCACTCAAAATTGTGCGCGCTCTGGAACCCCTGTGGAGTCAGGGCACTATCATCAGTCGCGCCGATATTTTGACGGCTCGGCAGGCGATCAATACCGACCAACTGGATGAACTCCGGGCCATTCAAAGCGAGACGATTACCCGCACGCGGCGGGGCGAAATCATCCGCGCGAAAACCTTTCGGCAGCGGCAATACATTCAAGCCCTCAAAAAGAACGACCTCATTTTTTGTTCTGGCCCAGCCGGTACCGGCAAAACCTTCCTCGCGGCGATGGTTGCTGTGCAAGCCCTGCTCAGTGATGAATATGAACGCTTGATCTTGACGCGCCCGGCAGTGGAAGCCGGGGAGCGATTGGGCTTTTTGCCGGGAGATTTGCAGCAAAAGGTGAATCCTTACTTGCGGCCCCTCTACGATGCGCTGCACGAACTCATTGATCCCGAAAAAATTCCCAGCTTGATGGAGCGTGGGGTGATCGAAGTCGCCCCCCTGGCCTACATGCGCGGACGCACCTTGAACAATGCGTTTGTCATTTTAGACGAAGCTCAAAACACGACTCCCGCGCAAATGAAGATGGTGTTGACTCGGTTGGGGTTTCAGTCGCGGATGGTGGTCACTGGCGACACGACCCAAACCGACCTACCAGCTTACCAGTCATCGGGGTTAGCTATGGCTCAGCAGATTTTAGCTTCCGTCGAGGGCATTGCGTTTTGTAAGCTGACTCAGGCTGATGTGGTGCGCCATCCGATGGTGCAGCGCATCGTCGCGGCCTACGAGACTTATGAAAACAGCCGCGCCAAAAAGCAGTAAGGGAGCGGTGGGAAAATGAGATTCCGGTAATGATGGGTAGGTGAGTGGGTGGGTAGGGGGGACAAATTCAAGCGAGTCCGGGACGTTTATTTCGCGCACGTCCCTAACCGGGCCGCCGGTAAAGAGGATGGTTGTGGTCCCCTCAGGAGAGGTTTGGACGCAGTCGGGAATACTCCGCCAAGCGCTCTTGAAACTGTTGCCAATGACTCTCGATGTCGGTGCGATCGAGCCAAAAGGTTTGGGCTGGGGTCTGATCTAGGGCGATCGCAATCAGCGCTCCTTCCACCTCAATACCCGTTTGTTCATAAACCTGCTCGATCGCCTGAGCATAAGCGGCCACCTGCAAACAATAGTCGCCGATCCATTCCCGCTTTTTAGGCTTCAGTGCAGTTTTCCAATCGCAGACGCACACGCGGTTTTGATAGACCATCACCGCATCGGGAAAGCCGACGTAACCCGCTTCGTGCCAGACGGCTCCTTCGATTAGCAAGGCTTCATCCACGTCGTCGAGTACTGGCTGCATCGACTCCCAATACCCCCTGACATCCGCCGGAATGTCCACCGCGTCGCCGCGCAGGCAGGCCGCAATTTGCTTATGTAATCGGGTACCCGCAGAAGACGCCTGGTTCGAAATGGCCTGGGCGGCTTCTTGACCCAGGCGTTGACGCCATTCATACAGCGCTTTTCGGGCTTCGGCGGGTTTGGTCGCCGACAAAATTGTCGTCACCCCCGGATACCGATAACCGTTGATCTCGTATACGCGCCGCCGATTAACTCGCACGGTTTTAGCCTGATATCGTTCTAGCTGCAAAGCCGTCTCCTGCGATCGCCCGTCACGCTATCCTTTCCATCATAGGCAAGTTTGCGATCGCCCCAAACATTCGTCTGGAGCCAAAATCCGTTCGCCGCAGAGACCTGGTCGCCCAGCCAATACAGACGGCCTCAGGGCGGTGGTGATGGGATGGCGGTGTGACGGCTGTTGACATGATGCCCAACCCGCCCGCACCAAGGTTGAGATTTTGTTTGATCCCCGCTCCCATCCATCATTTGTCAACGCTCTAATCACAGATCCCCAAATCCCGCCACTTAGGCAGCGTCTTTTGCAAGAAGGACGCTGCCAGTTCCGTCGCGAAGGGCATCAGAGTTTCGCGGGTGGTCAGCGGTTGCCCCTGCTGGGTCAAACCTTTGCCCATCGCCATTAACCGCTCCGTCAGCGCTTTGCCTAGATCAGCCGCAGGCGCATTCGATTGTTCAAAAGTCGCGGCGAGGAAGATCAAATCCACATCGCTGACGGTGATGACATGGCCTAACTGGCTGGCGATCGCAAATCGGTAAGGAGCCCCATGGGCCGCCGCGATCGCGATCGCTCGGTTTAAGGCGAGGGCGGGCTGGCGATCGCTGGGGGGTCGATAAAAAGTGATGTGTCCCGCATTCAGCATGAACGACAGCGCCTGCATGATATCCCCCAGGCCCAACGGTTTCTCGGTTGGCAGTTGCATCAGTTCCCGTGCCGTTTTGGGGCCGGTCGCCAACTGGTCATAAAACAAGTTGTAAATCTCGCTCTTGCCCTTGAGTTCCCCCAGGGAAGTTTTGAACTTGATTTCCTCCTCGGCGGGCGGGCGATTGACCAGGGCAAACGGTAGCTGCAATAACGCCTCTTGACGCTGAATCGTCCACAAGGGGGCCGCCCCCCGGCTAAACACGTCGCGGCGAAAGCTCTGATTGGTCAACGTGTCGATCATGACTTCTTGCACGATGGGGTCGGCATAGTCTTTCAAAATGTCTTTGAACTTTTGCGGCATAAAGCTGCGCAAAAAGAGATCCCCCAAGGTCGCCGTACCCACAAAGGTCAGCTTGGCGGGCTTCAGCTCCTCGACCACCTGGTCAAACCAGCGAGGAAACCAATTGTCATGCAAATATTCCTGCACGAGATAGGCGCGATCGTGCTTGGCCACCTTTTCTAGCATCGCTTTCATGCCGGGCAACATCTTGGTCATACCGGCCTGGGCCTCCGTCAGGTTTTGCAACCGCTGAATGCCCGTATCGATCGCCTGCACCGACGGCAGGCTTTCCGAGGTTTGCCACAGCCGCATTAAATGCTGAATCGGATGGGACGAAAACCAGGAAGGCAGGCTGTTGTAGCTGAGGTAGACGAGCGCCCCAGGCTTTGAGGCATGATTAATCGATTGCACAATAGCTTCGCAGACATTGCGCTGCAGCCAGGAATAAATGCCATGGGCCGTAATGTAATCGAACTGGCCCCAATCGACCGGCCAATCGGTTGACAGGGCAACAAAATCCGCTTCTTCAAACCGTACATTGGTCAGCCCCGCCGCATTCGCCAAGTTGCGAGCATGGTTGATATGCACTGGATTGAAGTCAATGCCCCAAAAGTCATGGTCGGGGTTCAGCGCCGCCAGCAGCGTCAATCCGTAGCCCTGACCACAGCCCAACTCTAAATAACGCCAGGCTCCGGAGGGGGGCGTCACCGATTTGCTTACAGCCACGAAGTCAAGCCACTCTGGGCTGATTTCGCGATAGAAACCAAAGGTATAGCCCAGATCGGTGTTGTAGCCAGAAGACCAAGTAGACATTGAAGCTGAATTCCATTCATAAACGGGTCACTATAGTTATAGGCATGGAATCAAAAGCTGCAACCCCTAGTAACACACGTTCAAGTTTGGACTCTATCTAGGGCGATCGCACCCCCCCACCTCAATATCGCTGTAAGCCCCCAATCCCATTGATCGCCCAGCAACCGAAAAATCGGCTCAATGTTGACGCCATAGTTTGCTATTCTACTGAAAGACCGATCGGTCTCTTTTTATGTCAAAAGCTGAACAAACCCGACAACGCATTATTAAACAGGCGGCAAAGCTCTTTAACCAGCAAGGATTTGCCGGGGCTTCAATGGCCGAATTGATGGCGGCGACGGGGTTAAAAAAAGGAGGAATCTACAACCATTTCACGAGCAAGGATGAGTTGGCGATCGCCGCCTTTGATTACAATGTGCAGCTTGCCAGCCAGCGCCAACTGGCCGCCCTGCGGAGTCAGCGACGGGGCAGCGAGCGGCTAAAAGCCATGGTTCAGGCTTTTGTCGAGGGGTTTGACGAAATTTCTGCTTGGGGAGGATGTCCGCTGATGAATACGGCGATCGATAGCGATGACGCCCATCCCCAGCTGCGGGACAAAGCGCGACAAGCCATGGCCCAATGGCGCAACCTGATTGAACAAATCGTGCAAACAGCCCGCGATCGCGGCGAGTTCAGCCCAACAGCCGATCCGAGTGCCGTCGCCACCATCGTCATATCCGTGCTCGAAGGAGCCCTGGCCCTGGCCCGCCTGGAGGGCGATCGCACCTCCCTGGAACAAGCTCAAACCCACCTCGACACCTACATCAGCCACCTCGCAGCCCGTCCCGACTCCCCATAGCCTAATGGCTCTCCCACCGCTCTTTTTTTGTCCTAAAACAGACCGATCGGTCTCAAGCCCACCTACCCACCTACCCACCATGCTCACCTTCCACTACCACCCCCTCTCCCCCATTGCCCGCCGCGTCTGGCTTGCCTTGCTCGAAAAGCAGATCCCCTTTGAGCCGTGCTTGGTCGACTTGAAATCTCGCGCCCAATTGCAACCCGAATACCTGGCGATTCATCCGTTTCACCATGTACCGGCGGTAGTCGAGGGCGATCTGCGCCTGATTGAGTCGTTAGCGATTTTGGACTATCTGGAAGCGAAATTTCCCGAGCCAAAGCTGTCGCCCACCGAGTCCGCCGCGATCGCGCAAATGAAGATGGTGCAGCTCGTCATCGCAAACGAATTGATGCCGAAGCTGCCCGCTCTGGTCTTGTTGGCGGATGCAGAGACGCCTACGGATGAGGCCACGTTGCAGCACGTCCATACGGTATTCGATTTTTTGGCTGAGCAATTGGGCCATGCCGAGTATTTTGGAGGCGATCGCCTGTCGCTGGCCGATATCACCGTGGGGGCGGCGCTGCCGTTGACCCGCCGAATGGGCATCCATTTGCAAGAGTACCCCACCCTAGAGCAGTGGTGCGATCGCGTCAACGCCCGCCCGGCCTGGCAGCAAACCGAGCCCACCGACGCCGATCTACAAGCCTGGCAACGTTGGATTGCCTTAATGGTAAAACGTCATCGGCGACGGTAAGGAATGGAAATTCAATCAGTTGGGATAGCCGTCTCGGCTGTCCCTTGTCCATTCAGGTCTATGCTTCGCGGCAATTGGATGTGAAATGATCCTCATCCCTAAGCTAAGACTCCAGCGGTTCGCTAAGGAGGGTGGGCCGGGCTCTGGGGGCATAGGCAATACAGCTACCGGCCACCCCCAAGGCGACTATGCCCAGCAGACTCGGCAGTGCTAGCGGCAATGTTTGCAGCGATTGGGCCACCGTGCCAAACAGCGAAGACGCCGCTGCGCCACCACTAAAAAACATCCCCGTACCCAAGCCGGCCTTGGGGGTGGGCACCAGCGACAGCGCAAACGGAATCGTGCCGTTAGAAACCAGGCTAAAGGCCGCCCCAAAGAGCATCGCCAGGACGATCGCCACCCCATTTTGCTGCACTGCGGCGATTGCCGCACAGACAAACGCCAGCACCGCCAACCCCAAGACCATGGCCCGACGGTTTCCTAAACGCACCGCCCACGCCCCGGCAGGAATCGCCGTCACCGCCAACGTCACAAACACCGTGCCCAGCACCAAACTGGTGTTGCCATTGGGCACCTGATTACTCAGCACGCGTGAAAAGAGCAGCATCAGCGATCGAAACCCCAGGGTCACGCCCACCCCAGCCCCAAAAATCATCGCCAGCGCCGCGATCGAAATTCTCGGTCGGTGGGCGGGGATGCCGTTATCCAGTGCTGATGAATCTGCGGCGGCGGCTGGAACGGTGAGTTTGAGCGCAAAGGCCGCCACCAATAAGACCACAGAGCCCAACGTGAACGCCGTAACTGGCCCCCAACTCAAAATTTGCTCGCTGGCGAGGGGACCCATGGCCCCGGCAACGCCCCCCACCAGGGTCAAAATGCTCGCGGCTTGCGGCAAGTGCGTGCCAAAGGCGTAGCGTCCCAACAGCGACATTGCTGGACTGCGAAACACCGTCATGGTCAGCGCCCACAGCACCAGCATCAACGGTAATACCCAAACGCCAGCCGCCGCGATGCCCCCCAGCACAATCACAGGAATGCTGATAAAGGTGCCTGCCGCCAAAATCACGCCCAAACTGATCAAGGGAAATCGCGTCCCCACTTGTTGTTGCAGGCGATCGCTCAAGCTGCCCATCAGCGGTTCCATCACCATCGCCAGCAGATTTTCGATAATCAGCAATCCGGTCGCGAGGGATTTCCCTAATCCAACTTGGGTCAATAAATCTATCAAATACAGGTTATAAATCACCCACATGAGGGCGATCGCGCCCTGCACCAACGCCAGACCAACCACTTTGGTCCAGAGAATCTGAGTATTGACACGGGGAGTAGTACTGGGAGCCATGATCATACCCAATTTCGAGCAGTCAGCCATCGGAGCCTAATCAGCGCGCCGCATGGTTCTATTTAGCATTCAGCGACAGCATCACCAGGAAACCGATGTCAGCTCACGTCGCCAATGCCGGATGCCCGCCCACCCTATCAGACCTTTTCTCAAAAAGGGTGCGAGTTCAAGCGTTTTTTACAAAAAAGCGGAGACCGAGAGCGCTTCACCTTCACCAATACTCCTTTAAAAAAATGGCGGGAATGCCAGCCAGCGCCGAACATTCCCGTTATAGATAGACCGGTTAAGCCGCGAAGTCAAACAACGTATCCAAGTAGATGCGATTCACACGGCGATCGCTGCTCCCGTTCTGCATCAGGAAAAGAGACAACGCAGCACAAAAAGCACGCTGCTGATTCCAGGCCGGATGAGAATCGAGATAACACTGAAGAGATTCGTGGAGCTCTTCTGGAACTTCCACTAGCAAGCTAACCATAGGGCCGCTCATCCATTCCTCCTTTAACACCATAAGACATAGGCAAACACCCAAAAGCAGCACCTCCATGAATCGAGTAAAGGATTCCCTCCCCCTGAATTGGAAGGGAGTTCAACCACGGGATTCACAGGCGCAACGTCTTCCGGTCGCATCATTCTGCCGACTCCTCCCAGCCCTGTCAATGTTGAAAAAAAGCGGTAAGTCTGCCTTAGGGAACGGGGCGAAACGAAAGAATCAGGTTTTCGTGGAACGGGTGCGGGCGATCCCCATTTACTAGGCTCAAAACCACACTGTGGAAACTTTTTTTTAGCGAATCCACAGACCTCTGTGAAAACCTTAACGCTCGTTCTTTTTTGTGGAAAACCCTGTGGAAAGCCTTCCCATACCTGTGGATACCGTATGGAGGAGACAAAATCCCTCGAGAACAATATTTGAAGTTTTGTTAAGCTTCCTCGTAACACTCTGGAACGCTCTGTCGAAGGCTGGCTAAAACCCTTTCCGACAAGGTGTTTCAATCATTCCCTTCAGGATTTTCGATAGGCTCATGGCAAACAGTAGCAACAGTAACAACTCGGCGTATATAGTTCACCTGCACTGGATCCGGTAAATTTTTCTGGGGATCCAACTGGGCTTAAAAAGAAAGAATGATTGAATGCTGTGACTAAGTTTTGCTGATTTCTGATTGAATGAGGAAAATATTCATTAAGACATTTTCAAGAATCTATAGGGTCTAAATTCCACAGGTTTCTAATGGTTTACCTTGAGATGATCCTGTTCTTCGATGGATCGTTATTCCCAAAAAAATCAGGGCTAACCACATGAGGGTATGCAGAAAAATAGCTCTGATTATTTGCCAAATCCTGCATTTTGGGGTGCGAGTAAACGGATTTTTCGGGTGGTTACGGGCTTTGAATTAGTTTGCGCCGCGCGTTAATCCCGCTCGCCGCCTTGGGTGACAGCGGCTGAAATCCTGGTCCTGGTAAATGGCTGGGCATCTCTCCGACCTTGAAGGGGCAGACAGTCTGATGCCGGACAGCGGGCTGGCTCGGTGATGGCGGATAGCCGCCAGAGTGCGGAATAATGAGGTGCGCTTGATGAGTTTGGACACCGCGATAGTTGACCCGCGGCGTCAGTGGGGAAAGGTGGGCAAGCTGGGAGATCGCCCCTGGTGCTCAGTCGGGCAGCGCGCCCCAGAGAAGTGTGCAACACTACGATCAATCCCGCGTGCTACCGGGATGTGTGTAATGCTCGTTCCTTAGATTACTGAAAACCCATGACTGCCACGGCCCCGCGAAACATCGACTGGAATCGTTTCATGGAAACCTTGGGTGATGTGGAGGTGATTCGCGATCGCACCCAGGTCGAAAAGCTTTCGAAAGACTATTACTACTTCAGCCCGATCTTGCAGGCGCAGTTGGCTGACAAAACCGCTGACCTCGTTGTGCGACCAACCTGCGAGGCGGAGGTCGTGACCGTGGCCCAAGCCTGCGTCACGGCGCGGGTGCCCCTCACAATTCGCGGGGCGGGCACCGGCAACTATGGGCAATGCATTCCCCTGGCGGGGGGCGTCATTCTCGATTTGAGCCGCCTGACTGCGGTGAAATGGGTCAAACCCGGAATGGCCTGCGTTGAGGCAGGGGCCAAGCTGTCCGCGATCGACAAGGTGACGCGGCCCCAGGGCTGGGAAATTCGCATGTATCCCTCGACCTATCGCACGGCCACGATTGGCGGCTTTATCGGTGGCGGCAGCGGCGGCATTGGCTCCATCTTGTACGGGCAACTGCGCGATCGCGGTAACCTCAACGCTGTGCGGGTGGTCACCCTGGAGGATGAGCCCCGAGTGCTGGAGCTGCGGGGCGACGAGGTCCAGCAGGTCAACCATGCCTACGGTACCAACGGCATTATCACTGAGCTAGAAATTCCCCTCGGTCCGGCCTATCCCTGGGCGGAGGTCATCGTAACCTTCGATGATTTCATGACGGCGGCTGGGTTTGGTCAAGCCTTAGGGGAAGCTGACGGTTTGATTAAAAAGCTGATCAGCATCCACGCGGCTCCGATTCCCAGTTATTTTGCAGGGCTCAAAGCTTACCTGCCAGAGGGCTGTCATGGGGCGCTGCTGATGGTGGCAGAGCCCTCAATGGAAATGTTTAAAGAATTGGTCAAGGAATTTGGCGGCACCGTCACTTATCACAAGCCCGCTGAGGAAACCGGCAAAAAGACTCTCTTGGCAGAATTTACCTGGAACCACACCACGCTGCACGCGCGCAATGTCGATCCGTCGCTGACCTACCTGCAAACGCTGTTTCCTTACGATCCCGACCTGAAGCTGGTACAGCATATGTATGAGCATTTTGGCGATGAAGTGATGATGCACCTGGAATTTTTTCGGGTGGGCGGGGCGGTGATTCCGGCGGCGCTACAGCTCGTCCGGTTTTCGACGCCAGAGCGGCTAGAGGAAATCATTCGCTACCACGAAGACCAGGGAGCCTTTATCGCCAATCCCCACACTTACATCTTGGAAGATGGGGGCATGAAGACGATCAATCCTGTGCAGGTGAATTTCAAGGCGCAGGTGGATCCCTATGGCCTGCTGAATCCTGGCAAGATGCGCGGCTGGCTTGAGCGATTGGCAAGTTGAGAGAAAGTGGCGGGGTGTGAGGGGGGGCGGAGCCTGCCCTCGGCTGTCTAAGGCGGGTGAGCTACCTGCCCGAGCAAAAAATGGAGAGCCATGGCCCACGAGGCGATCGCGAGCCTCCAAACCATGAAAATTGTAGGGTACATCCAGATGTGAGTTCTTAGGTGATCGTTGCCAGCTTTGTGGCCCCTAAATTCCTTGATTTCGAGGGACTTTGCGGTTAGATCCCTCCCAGAATTGGGGACTTAAAGCCCTCCGGGCATACCAGAAAAGGGGGCTAAACCACTGGCAGCAGTCAGTCAGAAACTGATGTATAAGCGGCAGCCTTGGTCAGGAGACGTTAGGTGAGGTTATACAGCCCGTAAAACGACCGCGATCGCCCCTTGAAATCCTCTGTGGGTAAGTAATACAGCGACTTTTGGGTAAGAGTGGCTTATCAAAGAGGGGGAGGGGATCTTTCAAAAATGTAGTGCGATCGCCCCTCATCAAAAGTGGGATTGCCATCGGAAAACCCAGCTTACAAGGTCGTCTTTAGAATAAAATAGCGCTGCATTCTCAAGATCTTAAAGCATAGACTTTAATGATGAAATTTGCGTTCTAAATTCTAACTATAAACCTGTTCCACGGGAGATAGTGAATACGAATTTGGGAATCAGAGCAATTAAAGTGAGTAATCTCGACAAATGATTTTACGTGTCTGTAAATGCTCACTCCATTTACAGCATTGCCTTGCACTTCGCATGGATCAGCTAACAAATCAGTGCGATCGCCCGTTGACTGTTTTGTCAAAAGCGGGAGATTTTCGTTATGAAAGACTCGTTCACAGCTTTACTTGCTCTTGGGAATGGATCATAGCTTGTATGCTTTCTGACCTCGCAAACATGACTTTTCGCACAATATTGGGAAGTGTCACAGGCCAAATTAGAGCCGCAAGGACAACGAAAAGCCAGGAGCCAAGGTCGCCTTTAGGGGCGTTTTTATCTTGAAGGAAGTTATATGTGATGAAGCCAGCAACGAGTATTGCTGTATAGAAGTAGGTGAGCATAGATAGTCATTTCCTGTAGAACAACGGTTATGACGTACAAATTTGGTGGCTTTTGTAAGCGTCATGCAACATCCTCATTTGCAATATATGGTCTTTGAGTCTGGTTTTAAATCAATAAAGACCAACTTTATACAGACTTCAAAAATCAAGGGATCGAACGTTCTACTAGTATTGATAAGCAATTAATTGCTCATAATTGAAACCAGAGTCTCCAAAAGTATTTGTTGTTACTGTTTTTCTTGTGTGCACCTTTGTTCCTCCGTGCTCCCTTAGAGGAAATTTAGGGGATCCCCGTAAGGCGAAAAGCATTTATACCGATAGTCCCGTGTCCGAATCCCCGGTGATGCCCTTTCCCCACCGAGAACGTTGCACGAACGACAGGCTCAGGGCGAGCGGTTTCTAGCGCCGCCCGGCAAAATCGTCCATCAATCTACTGTCGGAATCTACTGTCGGGGAGATGCCTTGACTTCCAATCAACCATCAAGATTGAGTCAGACGAATTTGTTGGTATTTCGTGCAATCCTTCGCTCTTTTTGCGGTCTCGGCTATTCTCGTTAGTCTTTGCGCCATCTTCTTGTTTTTGGGATATGGCGTTTTGGCTGGCAATAAATCCGGTGGTGGGCAACTACCCAGACCTGCCATCCTGACGGTCTCAGCCATTGTGTTGATCGGCATGTTCTTAGCTTCTTTGTTTATTGGTAGGGGATTTTTGTATCGGGGCAGCGATACGAGAATTGTGGCCGCCGAAGCGGCAGCGCAGGGCAACGCCTCGCAAACGGAACTGACCGATTTAGCAGACAAGGTCGATCAGGCGGCTGAAGAGGTTTACAGTGGTCTGGATACGACTAAAGAAATCATCGGTAAAACCGATGCCCGGAAGGAAGCGATTGAACATGGGCGAAACCGTGCCCATCAAAAGTTGGGGTCTCTGGCTGAGCGGATTCGCGCTGCGCTGAGAGGAGAAGCCCCCTTAGATGAGCTTGATCAGGTTGAGGCAGAGCATGTCACCCAGGGCGTGAAGGATTAGAGCTCTAGAGCAGACTTCAGCCGTTTTTGAAGGGAAAAGTCAGGGAAAAATTGAGCACTTTGACAGCGATCGCCTCAATTCACCGCCCCCTTATCAGTTGCCCTTTTCCAAGCGGCAATCTTTAAGATAGAGGTATTGCGGTAGGAACCCTGACAATGCCGAAAATTGTGCTGATTGCAGGCTTTGAGACATTTAATGCAGAGCTGTATCGCCAAGCGGCTGAGCAGGCGGTGCAGCGGTGTCCCGAGCTGGAAATTCATGTATTTAGCGATCGCGATATCACGCAACATCCCGACGCGATCGCCCAAGCCCTCGACGGCGCTGACGTATTTTTCGGCAGCTTAATTTTTGACTACGATCAGGTGCTCTGGCTGCGCGAACGGGTGCAGACCATTCCCCTGCGCCTCGTCTTTGAGTCCGCGTTGGAACTGATGGCCCTGACCCAGCTCGGCAAGTTTGCCATCGGGGAAAAGCCCAAGGGCATGCCCAAGCCGGTCAAATTCATTCTCAGCAAGTTTGGCAACAGCCGCGAAGAAGACAGGCTGGCGGGCTACCTCAGCTTTCTCAAGGTCGGCCCCAAGCTGCTCAAATACATTCCCGTCGGCAAAGTGCAGGATCTCCGCAACTGGCTGATCATCTACGGTTACTGGAACGCCGGCGGTGTGGACAACGTTGCCGCGATGTTCTGGTTCCTCGGGGAAACGTACCTGGGCCTCACCGTTGGCGAGATTCCCGCCGCGATCGCGGCCCCCAATATGGGCCTGCTGCACCCAGATTATGAGGGGTATTTTGAATCCCCCAAAGCCTATTTGGCATGGCACCAGAGTATGAGGGGGGCAGGGGGGCAGGGGGGCAGGGGGACAGCCTCTATCGCAACCAATCAGCCGTCTACCTCACTGACGCTTACTTCCCCAGCCAGCCAGCTACCCAGCCACCCAGCTCCCCAATTCCCCTCACACTCCCCCACCGTCGCTCTCCTCCTCTACCGCAAGCACGTCATCACTCAGCAGCCCTACATTCCCCAATTGATTCGGGCCTTTGAAGACGCGGGTTTGGTGCCGGTGCCGATTTTCATCAATGGGGTGGAAGGGCACGTCGCGGTGCGGGACTGGCTGACGACGGATTACGAGCAGGCGCAGCGATCGCTTGGTCACATCGCTACCCCCTCCCTATCGGAGGAAGCGGTGCGGGTGGATGCGATCGTCTCGACGATTGGCTTTCCGCTGGTGGGGGGACCTGCCGGATCGATGGAGGCGGGACGCCAGACGGAAGTGGCCGTGCGGATTTTGATGGCGAAAAATGTGCCGTATTTCGTGTCGGCTCCCTTGCTGATTCAAGACATTCACTCGTGGACGCGGCAGGGGGTCGGCGGGTTGCAAAGCGTGGTGCTGTATGCGCTGCCGGAACTGGATGGCGCGATCGATCCGGTGCCGCTGGGGGGCCTGGTGGGCGAGGATATTTACCTGGTGCCGGAGCGGGTACAGCGGTTGATCGGGCGGGTGAAAAGCTGGGTGGCCCTGCGGCAAAAGCCCGTGGCGGAACGGAAGGTGGCGATCGTGCTCTACGGCTTTCCACCAGGGTACGGAGCAACAGGCACGGCGGCGTTGCTAAATGTGCCCCAGTCATTGCTGAAGCTGCTGCATTCCCTAAAAGCAGCCGGGTACGACGTGGGCGATCTCCCCGACGACGGCGAAACCCTGATCGACTGGGTGAAAGCAGCCGATGAAGCGGATCCTCGCTTAGGGGACGCACCCCTGCGAGGGGTGCGTCCCCTAAGCGGGGTGCGTCCCCTGAACACCGTCAACGTGCGCCAGCTGGAAAAATGGCTAGGCTATCTGCTCACCACCCGCGTCGAAAAGCAGTGGGGTGAATTGACCCGCACGGGCATCAAAACCTTTGACGAAGACTTTTTGCTGGGCGGGGTGCAACTAGGCAACGTGTGGATTGGCGTGCAGCCGCCCTTGGGCCTCTCCGGCGACCCCCTGCGCCTGATGTTTGAGCGCGACCTGACCCCCCATCCTCAGTACGCGGCTTTCTACCAGTGGCTGCAAAAGGCTTTCCAGGCGGATGCGATGCTGCACTTTGGCATGCATGGCACGGCGGAGTGGCTCCCCGGTTCGCCCCTGGGCAATACGGGCTACTCCTGGCCCGACATTCTGCTAGGCAACCTGCCACACCTCTACGTCTACGCGGCGAACAATCCGTCGGAGTCGATGTTGGCAAAGCGGCGGGGCTACGGCGTACTGATTTCTCACAACGTGCCGCCCTATGGTCGGGCCGGACTCTACAAAGATCTGGTGGCGCTGCGAGAACTGATTGCCGAATATCGCGAAGACCCCGACAAGAATGATGTACTACGGGAAGCCATCTGCAAAAAGATTACCGACACGGGGCTGGAGGCCGACTTTCCCTACGCGGAAGCGCGCAAGCTGGGCATGGACTTTACGCCCGAAACGGCGCGGCTATTCAGCAAAGAGTCGCTGCTGGCCTACTTCGCCACGCTGTACGAGTATCTGCAAGTGCTGGAAAATCGCCTGTTTTCTTCGGGCTTGCATGTGTTAGGTCAGGTGCCCGATGCGCCCCAGCGCCACAGCTATCTGGAAGCCTACTTTGGCGAGGCGCTCAAACCAGGGGTGTTAGAGGCGTTGAGTGAGTGGGATATAGCGGCGATCGCTCGCCCCCAATGGCCAGCCCTCATCGACGATCTCCTGCTGCACCACTACCGCAGCGACGCCGATGCCCCGCTTCGCGCCACCGCCCGCCAAAAGATTGCGGAAGGGCTGGAAATCAGCGATCGCCTCGCCCAGACCTCCGACGAACTGACCAATCTGCTGCGGGGACTCAATGGTGAATACATTCCCCCCGCACCCGGTGGCGATTTGCTACGGGATGGTCCCGGCGTGTTGCCTACGGGCCGCAATATTCACGCCCTGGACCCATACCGGATGCCGTCGCCAGCGGCTTACGAACGAGGGCGGTTGATCGCCCGCCAGCTGATCGCTCAGCACCTCGACGAACACGGCACCTTTCCCGAAACCATCGCGGTGATGCTGTGGGGGCTGGACACCATTAAGACTAAGGGAGAAGCGATCGGCACGCTGCTCGAATTGGTGGGCGCGGCCCCCCTCAAAGAGGGCACCGGGCGCATCGTCCGCTATGACTTGATCCCTTTAGAAAAACTGGGACACCCCCGTATCGACGTGCTGGGCAACCTGTCGGGCATCTTCCGTGACAGCTTTGTGAACATCCTGGAGCTGCTGGACGACCTGTTCCGCCGCGCTGCCGAAGCCGACGAGCCGGAAGATCAGAACTTCATTCGTAAGCACGTCCGCGAGTTGCAGGCGCAGGGCGTCGAAAATCCCACGGCACGACTGTTCTCCAATCCGGCAGGGGACTACGGCTCCCTGGTGAACGATCGCGTGGTGGATGGCAACTGGGAATCGAATGATGAACTGGGGAATACGTGGCGCGATCGCAACGCCTTTAGCTATGGTCGCGGCGACAAGGGCCAGGCTCGGCCCGAAATTCTCGACCGCCTACTCCATACCACCGGGCGCATCGTCCAGCAAATCGACTCGGTGGAATATGGCCTCACCGACATTCAGGAGTACTACGCCAACACGGGCGCGCTGAAGCAGGCCGCCGAACAGCGCCAGGGTCGCCGCGTCACCGCCAGCTTTGTCGAAAGCTTCTCCAAGGACACTACCCCGCGCAAGCTGGAAGACCTGCTGCGCATGGAGTACCGCACCAAGTTGCTGAATCCTAAGTGGGCCGAGGCGATGGCAGCGCAGGGTGCCGGTGGCGCTTACGAAATCTCCCAGCGCATGACGGCGATGATCGGCTGGGCCGGAACGACCAATTTTCAGGACGGCTGGGTATACGACCAAGCTGCCGAAACCTACGCTTTTGATCCCGCCATGGCGGCAAAACTGCGGCAGGCCAACCCGGAAGCCTTTCGCAATATTGTCGGGCGCATGCTCGAAGCCCACGGTCGTGGCTATTGGTCCCCCGATGAGGACACCCTTGACAAGCTACAAACCCTTTACAACCAAGCCGATGAAGCCCTGGAAGGGATCTTAACGAGTTGAAAACGATAATTTAAGAGTTGACGAACTAAAGCCCATCGTCGGCTAACCAGGAAAGATGCTGGTTGACTGCAAAACTTCTGAACTGCTTGCAGAACAAGGGAGGCCGCACGGTATAGGGGGATGAGCGCGGCAGCGGGCGAGGCCGATGATGTGGTCACTAGGGAAGATGCCCCAGCTGTGGCGTCGTTGATGGTATTGCGTGCGGTGTTCACCTACGAACAGGCCGCCGGAGGGGTGATAGAGCCCACTTAGGAATGAGGATTATTTAACATCCAATTTCCGTGAAGGATAGACCTGACTGGAGAAGGGACAGCCGAGACGGCTATCCCAACTGATTGAATTTCCATTTCTAGGAGCCTTCCTCTAAGCGCTTTTGCCATTCGGCGTCGAGCTTTTCGCGCTGTTCGTATTCCTGCTCAGTCAGGTCTTTGGCTGTGGTGTAGGCGAGGTCATCGGCAGACACAACGGTTTGAGCGGCAAATTGACGAGCGAAGGCGATTTTTTCGTCCAGTTCGGGACCCGCCGCATTCAGAGCGAGGGCGCGTTCTTGGCGCTGCTCGTTGCGGTGCTCAATCTTGCGGTTCTTGCGCTTCGTCCAAAAGTAGCGCCCAGCAGGAATGCCGAGGAAGCCAACGCCGTAGCCCAGCAGCAGCCAGTAAATGCCGTTGACAAAGGCGATGAAGCCGCCAATTTCGGCAACAACCGCCTGATCTTGCAGCAGGATGCCGAGAAAGACTGCCCCGACAAAGTTGAAGACCCCCAGGCCGATCGCCCCCGCGATCTGTCCTTGCTTGGCCTCGCTAAATTTTTGCGGGGTCTCCTTGAGATAGGCGGGCACGGCGACCCGGCCCCGCTCTTGAGCTGTGACCTGCAGTTCGGGGAAGTGATAGATAATCTCGCCGCTAGGACTCACTTCGGGCACGCCGTTAAAGCGAGTTAAGACCGGCAAAATATAGTCTTCATCTTCTTTCTCCCAACCTTTGCCCAGATCGTCGAGATAGGGCACGACCTGTTCGGCGGCGATCGCCCCGCCGTTGTTTTGAATTACCCCACCAATCTCCCGCCAGCGCCGCTCTGCCAAATCCGCGTTGGGGTCGCCATCACCAAACAGGAAAGAGAAGATCGCTTCCAAAAAGTTCATGCCGTCATCGGCTTGGCCGCGTCGGTTGGGGCGTTGCTGTACTCGGCGACCAGACCGCCGACCCGAGTAAGAATTGAAGTGGAACAGCCAGTAGAGGTCGCCAATCCAGAAGCGGGGGATGAAGACCATGCCGCCGCCAAAGCCGCCGCCGCCGCCGCGATCGTCGTCGCGCTGGGAGGCTGACTGCATGGCAATGACGAGCACGGCGATCGCTACCACAATGACTAAAATCGACAACAGCAGTAGGATGCCGAAGGAAATCCGAATCAGATAGAACAGGACGTTCCAGATCCGCGCCCAGGTTTCTTGCAGACGCAACCGCCAATACTTGTTGCGGAGAATGGCGCGAAAGCCTTTAGGAAACTCGTAGGCAATTTCCCCCGTTTCGGAGACTTGCAAATGGGCTTGGGTATCGGCAGCCAGGGCATTGAGCCCCTGTTGGGCGATCGCCAGTTCTAACCCTGACTGAGTCGCCACGTCCCCTACGGTGACTCGATAGTCTAGCGACTCGACGGCTTGCATGACGGCGGGGTGGTGGGGCATGAATGCGGCTCCTAAACTCAATGCGGCTACTGCAACCGGATGGCGCTGCTCAACCTTAACGCTTGAAGACAGCTCAGAAAGATTTGAGGGTTTGCCAACCGGCGGCTGACTCACTTCTTTAGTATAGAAAGTCGCGACGAACGGCATTCCTGATCGGGGCACAAGCGCGAAGCGGATTGCCGAACCTTTCGCAGATCACTCATTTTGCTGCCAATTAGCGGCGGGCGGGCGCGTTTGGGTGTCATCCCTGGCTGGCTCTTGGGGATCACTCGTCACTTCGTCTAGTTGCCCTACTTCAAACACCAAGCGGAACGGACGGCCCATTTCCTGCTCGACAAACTGTTCCAGCCAATCCACCTGCACGGGGGTCACGGGCTCGTTGGCATACACCAGCAGATTGACCTCCGGCGGCTGGGCGAACCAGTCCGTTTCTAGCGACACCAGCCGTAGTCGTTGAAAGGTCAGCGTTCTATCTAACAAGGCCCGTTCGAGATTGGATTCCAGCCGATCTTGCGCGATCAAGCGATAGGAAGAGATGCCCAAGGGGATCAACAACAGACTGGTCAAGGCCATGGTCATGCTCAGGTGCCGCCGAGCCCGGTGCCCAGGGGAGTATCCGGCCCACAAAAACACCAGCATGCAGGCCAAAATAATGCCTAACAGGTTCGTCAGAAATAGCACCATCGCCCCACCGGCAAAGCGCCATTGAAATTCTGAGAGCCACAAGCCCACCACACACAGCGGCGGCATCAGGGCAACGGCGATCGCGGTGCCAGCCAGCGAACTGGAGAATTTCGTTTCAATTTTGGCAAACCCCGCCAGGGCTCCGGCGGTAATCGCAATGCCCAAATCGAGCAGCGTCGGTTCGGTGCGGCTCCACACTTCGCTGCCATGGCCAGATAGGTTCACTCCCATACCCAACAGCATGGAAACCAGAATCGCGCCCCCGGCCCCGATCACGATCGCCTGCAGACTCAACTTAATCAGCTGTTCATTGGCTTCTAAAATGCCCAACGACAGCCCGCGAATGGGCAACATCAGCGGCGCGATCAACATCGCCCCGATAATCACCGCACTGCTGTTGGATAGCAGGCCAAAGGTGGCGATGATGCAAGATCCCAGGGTCAGCACTAAAAAGCTGTTGCCGGGACGCGATTCCTCCAGCAGGCTATCGGTCATGTATTTCAGCCCCTGGGGCGATACCCGCCGCCCGCTGGACAAATGCTTTTGACGAAATTTGTGGAGCTGTTCAGCCATCAATGACAGGCGCATATCCACCTAGCCCAAGTGATTATCGACCTCTAGTGTATGCCGCGAAACGGGGCTTGTGAGACCCTTGACGCGGCAGCAGCCCTGAGCCCGTGCGCCGGTTTTGTTGCCCTATGCCCAGGCTCGCCCCCAAGATTAAATTATTGACGTTATTCTATAGGCAATAAATTTAAGTTTTAATAACTTACTTAGAGCTGTCGCTCTTTATTAAAATGAGGCGGCGATCAAATTAAAGTGAGGCGGCGATCGCCAACTCAGAACAGCTGACGACTATTTTGTTGCAATTCAGTACGAGGTTTCGAGGTGACTGTTACTCACCGTTCTTCAGGGCTGACTCACGATGCGCGGTCGCGTTCCACCTGGGGGTGGTCGCTGTTGGCCATTGGTTTGATTGGAGTGTCAGGGTGTGGGGGCGAACAACCCGGTGGGCAACCGCCAGCGGCCATGGCCGAAGAAATCGTGGCCGTTGATACCGAAGCTGCGACCGTCGGGTCTTTTGAGGCCGGGTTGGCGTTTACAGGGACGACGCAACCGGCGCAGACCGTCGCTCTGCGATCGCGGGTGGATGGTCTGGTCTCTGCCCTCACGGTGGATGTGGGAGATGCCGTGGCCGCTGGTGAGGTAGTAGCGCGGCAGGATGCCGAACTGTTAACCGTGGCGGTGAATCAGTCCCAAGCAGAATTGCAGGCGCGACAGTCAGAAGTCGCCCAGGCCAATGCCGCCGTCAGCGATGCCCAAACCGCCCTCGAATCTGCCCGAGTCCGACTGCAACAGGCCCAAACGGAGGCCGATCGCCTAGCACGACTCGCTAACGATGGTGCCGTCTCCATTCAAGATGCGGAACAGGCGCAACTCACCGTCGATACCGGGCAACAAGTACTCAAATCCACCCAAGAACAGATTCGCACCCGCCAAGAAGCGGTCAATGCCGCCCAGGGGCGGGTCAATGCTCAGCAGGCCGTCGTCGATCAGACGCGGGAACGGTTGTCCTTTGCGGTGGTGCGATCGCCCCTCTCGGGGGTGGTCATTGAGCGCTTGGTGGAACCGGGCGACTATGCCGAATCCGGCGACGAACTCATGCAAGTCGGTGATCTCAGCAGCATTAAAGTCAGGATCGAAGTTTCCGATCGTGACCTTGCCCAAGTCTCCGTCGGTCAACCTGTGGCGGTGCAACTCGATGCCTTCCCTGGGGAAACGATTGCCGGCAGCATTACCCGCATCGCCCCCGCCGCCGACCCGATCGCGCGTCTCATCCCGGTCGAAATCACCATTCCCAACGCCGCTGGACGCATCGGCAGTGGCCTACTCGCCCGCGTCACCCTGGAGGGGGGCGGCAGCGATCGCGTCGCTATTCCCCAACGTGCCCTGGCGATCGCCCCCGAGGAAACGCCCACCGTCTTCGTCGTCACCAACGTGAATGACCGCGAAGCCACCGTGCAAGCCCGCGCCGTCGAAATCGGTCGCGAAAACAACGACAGGGTGGAAATTTTGTCTGGTTTGGAAACCGGCGAAACCTTTGTGGTGCGCAGCAGCGGCGACCTCAGCGACGGGCAAACCGTAAGGCTCAGCGTGTTATCCGCGACGGAATAGGCAGGCAACGTGCGAAATTTGGAGTTCAGAGGTCACAACTAGTATGGCGTTGAGCATGCAAGCTCCACAGTTCTGGAAATTTGGAAGACGGAATAGGGAGGGAAATCAACCCTCTGCCGACAGCGAAAGTTGGGCGATCAAGTCGCGATCGGGGCAAGGCATCCTCGATTAAACACCGCGCCTAGATCGGTCACGACCTCGCCTACCCTGACACCCTGCATACCCTCACACTTCCCACCCCATGTCCACTACCTCATCCCGCAACAGCATCACCACCCTCGCTATCCGGCGGCATATTGGCGTGTTGATGTTGGCGATCGCCATTATCATCCTTGGCGTTTTTTCGATTACGCGCCTACCCGTTGATCTGCTGCCGTCCATCACCTATCCCCGCATCGGCGTGCGCCTGGATGCGCCGGGGGTGTCGCCGGAGGTCGCGGTGGATGAAATTACCCGGCCCTTGGAGCAGGGGTTAGCCGCCACGGAAGGAGTGGTGCAGATCTACTCCCAAACGCGAGAGGGGCGGGTCAGCATTGACCTATTTTTTGAGCCGGGGGGCAACATTGACCAGGCCCTCAACGATGCCACCGCCACCCTGAACCGATCGCGAGATCAGTTGCCCGACACTGTGGGCGAACCGCGGCTCTTTAAATTTGACCCGTCGCAGTTGCCCGTCTATGAGGTGGCGCTGACCTCAGAATCGCTGCCAGGCAGTGACCTGCGCATCTTTGCCGAAGAGGAACTCTCGCGGGAGCTGACTACCCTGCCCGGTGTCGCTAGTGTGGATGTCTCCGGCGGTTTAGAGGAGGAGGTGCAGATCAACCTGGATCCCAACCGCTTGCAGGCTTTGGGGCTGGGGTTAGCAGATGTGTTGCAGGCCCTGGAAGCCCGCAATCGCGATACGTCGGGGGGCCGCATTCGCAGCGAAGACGCCGAAACCCTGACTCGTGTGACGGGGCGGTTTGGCAGTGCGGACGAAATTCGCAACTTGCAGTTTGTGGTGGGCACTGCCGACTCCCCCCAGCAGGTCTATCTGCGGGACTTTGCTGAGGTGGTGGACGGCACGGCGGAGCAGCGCATTTACGTTTCGCTCAACCAGCAACCCGCCGTCAAAGTCAGCATTCAAAAGCAGCCCGATGCCAACACCGTGGCGGTGGTCAATACGGTGAAGCGCCGGATCGCCCAGTTGCAGGAAACGGGACTCTTTCCTGAAGACATTGTCATTAATGTGACCCTAGACGAATCGGTGTTTGTGCAAAACTCCATTCGCAATGTGGCGACCGCTGGACTCACCGGGGCCACGCTGGCGGCGGTGGCGGTGTTCTTTTTTCTCGGCTCCCTGCGTCAGACGCTGATTATTGTGCTGGCGATTCCCCTGGCGACCCTCGCCGCCATCATCTTGATTGGGGTGTTTGGGCTGTCCCTCAATGTCTTTAGTTTGGGGGGGCTGGCACTCGGGGTTGGCATCGTGGTCGATAACTCCATCGTCATGCTCGAAAACATCGCCCAGGGAGCGGAATCGCTCTCTCGCCGTCATGCCAGCAACGGTCATGGTCACGATCCGAACGGCGGCGGCAATGGCAGTTCGCCCCCCAAGGCTGCGGTCATCGCCCAGGCTGAGCGCAGCAGTCAGCAGTTGGAATCGGCGCTGCTGGCCTCGACTTCCACCAACCTGGTGTCGGTGCTGCCGTTTTTGCTCATCGGCGGCTTCATTGCCCTGCTGTTTAACGAACTGGTGTTGACCATCAGCTTTGCGATCGCCGCTTCCCTCGTGATTGCCCTGACCATCGTGCCGACCCTGACCGCTCGGCTGCTGGCGATGCCGATGTCCAGCGGGGTGCAAAACTGGTTACTATTGCGCCAGTTTGACCTGCGACTGAAGGGTCTGACCCGGCAGTATCAGGGTTTACTGGGAAGGGTGCTAAGCCGACGGATTGGGGTGATTGCGATCGCCGTTGTGGTGCTTGGCGGCAGCAGTATGCTCATGGTGGGCCAGCTACCCCAGGAGATTTTGCCGGAGATTGATACTGGGCAGGCCGGGTTGCGGGCACAGTTTCCCCCTGGTACGCCCCTGGCGGACAACCGCAAAGTCATGACCGCCGTAGATGAGGTACTGCTGGCGCAACCGGAAACTGAGTACGCCTTCACCACTTCGGGGGGCTTTCTCTTTGCCAGCACCACCAGCGCTAACACCCTACGCGGCACCAGCACCATCACCCTGAAACCGGGCACGTCGGTCGAGCGGTTTGTGGGCAAGGTCAATCAGGCCCTCACCGAACTGAACCTGGTGGATATTCGGCTGCGGGTCTTTCCTGAGTCGGTGCGGGGTCTGATCACCAGCAACTCCCCCGTGCGCGGCGCGGATGTAGACATCATTTTGCAGAGTGCCGATCGCGAGCGGCTGCAACAAGCAGGTCAGCAGGTGCTCGATACCTTTGATCAGCAGGCTACCCTGGCAAATTACAGTCCCAACGCTGACCCCCCCCAGCCCGAAACCCAGATTCGCCCCGACTGGGAACGGGCAGCCGACCTGGGCCTCTCCGCAGAAACCATCGGCAACACCGTGCAAACCCTGGTGGATGGTGCGGTACCGACCCAACTCCAGCGGGGCGATCGCCTGGTGGATATCCGCGTCCAGATTCCCGATGCCGCGCTTGATTCCCCTTCCCAACTGCGGCAACTGCCGCTCTATGCGGCGGGCGGGCAACTGGTGCGGCTGGGGGATGTGGCCTCAATCGAGCCGGGACTGGCCCCCGGCGAAATTCAGCGCATCAATCAGCGTCAGGTATTCATTGTCGAAGGCCGACTGAACGAAGGGGCCACCTTGGGGGATGCCCTGGAGGAGATGAATCGCATCCTTGCCACCATCGATCTGCCCGAGGGCGTCACCCTCCTGCCCAGCTCCAGCGCTGAGGCGAATAGCGCCATTCAGCGATCGCTGCTCATTCTGGGGGGCTTGGCCTCCTTCCTGGTGTTCACCGTGATGGCGGTGCAGTATAACTCGCTGATTGACCCGCTGGTGATCATGCTAACGGTGCCGTTGGCGCTGGCGGGAGGCATTTTGGGCCTGTTCGTGACTCAGACGGCGATCGGCGCGACAGTGATTGTCGGCGCGGTGCTGCTGGTGGGCATCGTGGTCAACAACGCCATCATTTTGGTGGAACTCGCCAACCAAATCTACGAAGAGACGGGGTGCGATCGCACCACCGCCATGCTCCAGGCCGCCCCCCAACGCCTGCGCCCCATTCTGATGACGACGGTGACGACGGTGCTGGGCCTGCTGCCGCTCGCCCTGGGGATTGGGGACGGTTCCGAATTCTTGCAGCCCATGGGTATCGTGGTCTTTTCGGGCCTCTCTCTGGCCACGCTGCTGACGCTGTTCATCATTCCCTGCTTTTACACCCTGCTCCACGGTTCCCGCACCGACGACGGGTTTGGCGATCGGTTCACGCGCCTCCGGTCAGAGCCCCGGCAAACTGAGCAGCCACCGCTGACGCCGATGCCATAGTGGATGGGTGGATGGGTACACCGAATCTTCAGCAATTACCCTTGCGTTGACTGTTGAGCGGCGATCGCGATCGCGGCGGGATAAATGCGGTGCTCCTGCACTTGAATACGGGCTTGTAGGGTAGCTGGCGTATCGTCCGGTAATACGGGAACGGCGGCCTGCATGATGATCGGGCCACTATCCACCACCAACTCAACATAATGCACCGTGCAGCCCGCGAGTCGGGTGCCAGCGGCAAGGGCCTGCTCCACCGCCCGCACCCCCGGAAAGCTCGGCAGCAAGCTGGGATGAATATTCAAAATGCGCTGGGGAAAGGCGTTGATCAGCACCGCCGTCACCCGCCGCATCCACCCCGCCATGATCACCCAATCGGCATCGTGCGCCTTGACCGTCTCAACGATGGCCTGATCCAGCGCCTCCCGACTGTCGAAGTCGCGGTGATTGAGCAGCACGGTAGGGATGCCGTAATGCGCCGCCTTTGACACGACGCCCGCCTTCGGATTGTTGTAAATCACCACTGGAATCGTGGCCTTGAGGGTACCCTGGGCGATCGCGTCGGCGATCGCCGCCAGGTTGCTGCCTTTGCCCGAGGCGAGTACCGCCAACCGTAGAGGCTGCGGCGGCACGGGCAAAGGATCCGGCAGGGGGGGAGAAATCAGGGCATCACTCACGGCACTTTCAACCACTCGGCAAAACTCGGCTAGCACCGCTTATTCTACCGACGAAATCCGACTGTGCCCGATGGCCATTAGACCACCACTGCGGGCAAGCTGAGCATAGTTCTCCCATCCCACTGTGTGCCATGACCACCCCCCAACTACTGCGACGGAGCGCGATCGCCCTCATCGGCCTAGAGGTCGGACTTGCCAGTACCTACTTTTTGCTGATTTGGCGGCACGGCACCACCATTTCGCTGCTGGATTTCAACGGTTTGCGATCGCTGCCCTCAATGATGCAAGCGGCCCATCTCTTTGCGATCGCGGCGGTGTGCCTGGTGCTGCTGATCCAGCGCCACCGTCTGAGTCGCCCCTGCTCTCGATATTTGCCATTAGCGCTGGCCGGTCTAAGCATCTTGGGCGGCATCGACGAACTCACCAAACTGCACCTGACCCTCGATCAGATCAACTGGAAACTGCTGTACCTGGGTCTATTAGTCGCCATTCCCATCCTCAGTTGGCGCGACCTGATCTGGCTCTGGCAAGCCCACCGCGCCACCCTGGTCTGGATTGCGGCGGGCCTGGCGATTTTTCTGCTAGGAGGCTTTGGGGCCGAAATGGTGCAGGGGGCGATCGCCACCAGCGTTGCCGCCAGCAGTTCGTCGCAAACTGTGCTGCTCGCCGAACACCTGCGCATCACGATCGAAGAATTTGCCGAACTCCTGGGCGAAACCCTCATCCTCTATGCCTTTCTGGCCTTCATGGGGAAAGCTTTGACCAAACGGAGTGATCGCACCACCACCACCCCAATTTTTTGATGCGGGACAAGGCAGCCCTCAGCCCGTCAACCGCCCTCAGCAACCAGCCCCACCACACTCTCACATTGCCCCCAAGCAGCCACCTTCCCCCCCAACCCAGTACCCCAAACCCAAACCTAAAACCCGAAACCCAGCACCTAAAACCCAATCTTCAGCACGGCACCAACACATCCGTCCGACTCAGCACCCGCAAATCTTCCTCATCCAACTCATCGGGCACACCATTGCGAATTAGCTCCGCAAAATCTTCGTTGGGCACCATGATGCAGAGCATGTAGAGGCGATCGCTCCCGGCATTCCGCACCTCATGGGTCCCGCTGTTGGGAATCAAGATGCTGTCGCCCGTTTTGAGCGGCACCACCTTGCCGTCACAGACCGCCTCACCCTGTCCCTTAAGCACGTAAAACATCTCCACAGCGGAATTGTGCCGATGGGAAGGGGTCTGTCCCCCCGCCTCAAAAATTTCGACACAATAGGTCAGCGAAACATCCGCCGTTTTGGGATCAAACACGATCGCTAACCGATTGCGATCATCCGGACTGATGCGATAAACCTGATAATCTCGATAGGTTTTGACGACAGGCAATTTGCAATCATGGGCCGTCGTCTCAGAAGCAGGCGTCGAAGCAGTGTGAGTCATGAGCGCACAAGTGAATTGAGCTAGACAGCAAATGAACGAAAGCAGAACGTCAGCGATCGCAAACTGTGACTATGAAGATTACACGTTAGTCATCCGACAAATACCGTAACCGTTGTGCCAAGAACACCCCCAATCTTTCTCACCATCTCTGATTACTCAGATAACCGATTTCGTCACGATTACTTTCAATGACGTGCATCTTCGACTCTAGGCCCAGTCGAGCGGCATCGCCGCCAAAATACAGGTTTCGTAAAGGAGGGTTGGAGGGGAATGCAGAATTCGGAATGCAGAATGTAGCGAGCAGAAGTCGGAAAGCAAAATTGCCGAGAGCAACCATTGACCACCCTTCCACAACATCGAACTTGAGGCATGAGAATTGAATAAGTTGGGATAGCCGTCTCGGCTGTCCCCAGACCGGCAAGGGACATCGCTCACCAAAATTAGACTTTCAATAATCCTCATTTCTTAGGCGATCGCATCGCGCTAACCAGAGCAAGGCATCCTCAATGGAGCGTTGTAAAGTCAAGCATGATACCCCGAACCGGCCTTCCCCTTACGGCAACTCCACCCATCCACCCTCACACGCCCCTTCACCCCAACGCCTGCGCCAACGCCTGCAACTTGAGCTGAATTTCTGACAGCTCCTGCTCCGGGTTGGAGTCAGCAACGATGCCCGCGCCGGCGAACAGTCGCGCCTGAGTTTGCTGAATGAGGGCTGAGCGGATGCCGACGATGAACTCGCTGTTGCCTGCCGGGTCGATCCACCCAAAAGGAGCAGCGTAGAGACCCCGATCGCACGCCTCCCCCTGACGAATGCGATCGCAGGCGGCGGCCATCGGCACCCCGGCCACAGCGGGCGTGGGATGCAACGATTCGACCAGGGTCAGCGGCGAAATCTGCGACGGCACCTCGGCGCAAATGGGCGTGTGCAGATGCTGAATGTTGGAGAGGCGCAATAGGCCCGGCGGCGTACTGTAGCAGGGATTCAAGCCCTCCGCTTCCAGCCTTTCGACGATGAAATCGAGCACTAGCTGATGTTCACGCTGTTCTTTGGGGGTGCTCAGCAAGCGCTGACCGATCTCCCGATCGGCCTCCGGCGTCTCACCGCGAGGGGCCGATCCCGCCAGGGCATCGGTAATCAAACGCCCCTGGCGAATACTCAACAAGCGTTCGGGACTCGCCCCGATAAAGTGGCTGTCCGCCTCCCCCGAAAAGGAAAAAATGTAGCAGTCAGGATAGCGCGATCGCAGCCGAGGCAGGGCAATTTCGCGCCGAAAGGGCTGCGGGCGAATCACATCAAAAGCCTGGGCCACCACCTGCTTTTGTAACTGCTGACTGTGGATTGCCCGCAGCGTCTCTTGCACTTGTTTTTGAAACTGTTCACTCTCTGGCAAGGCCAGTTGGGGTTCCCACGCGGCCAACTCTTCTCGCAAACTGCTGTCGAGCAAGCGCGGCGCGGGCACAAACCGTTGCAATTTGCTGACTTGCTCCGCGATCGCCCGAGCCAGGGGAGCCAGGCGGCTATGGGGGCGAATCAAAACATTGGCGATCAACGTGCAGCGCTGCTTTTGCCGCACCACCTGCCAGCGCGTCAGTAGCACCGTCGCGGGGGCAAAGCCACCCACCGCCGTCGCCGCCAACGTATCAAAAAACGAAAAGCTACAGAAAAAGTAGGGACCTTCCCCCCGCTCAGGAAAGGCTTTAATGCGTGGTTGCCAGGCGGCAATGGCCTGACGGGCAGCGGCGAAGCGATCGCGACCGCTAAAGTGCTCGCACAGCAGAGCATCCCAGGCCGCGATCGCCTGCCCCCGCGAGGGCGACTCAAAGTAACACTGGCGCTGCTCCGTTTGGGGGCACGTTAAAAATACGGCCAGCGGGTCCACGGGTGGCAGCGGAAACGAAAGACTCGCAATGCGCTCAGCATTGGTCTGGCGAACCAGATTATGGCAAGATTTCAGCGCTTGGAGAATGGAGGAATAGTGGGGGAGCGAATTCGACCTTGAGGGTGCGACTGTCATAGAGATTGATAACAACCGATGTCAAAACTGAATTTATAAATGCAGATCTGTCCCTAAAACAGGACAACGCCAGGAAGAAATGCCCAGAAGGCGCTTTTTCAATGGTCGCATCAATTTTGAAACCGCAACTCTTCCCCCCATGAAGAACCATTAAGCTAAACCGCCTTTCAGCGCTGTAGGGAGCCGCTCTTCCCTGAAAATCGCCCCCGTCATAAGGTGGGTCCGCCCCCTCACCCGATGTTAAAACTTCCTGTCTGAGGTCGATGTGACCCACCAATCCCGCTAGCCAATGCCCAAACGACCCGCCAAAGAAGGCGTGAGGGGTAGCAGGGTCGCCAGCGTGAGAAACAACGCCAATAAGCCCAGGGCGGCTCTGGCATCGTCGGGTTCGGTGAGTTCGTTGGTGGCGGGACGCTCTTGGTGGCGTTGCAAAAACAGAATCAGCACGGCCCAGTACAACGCCAGGGGATTGGCCAGGGAGGCAATCACCAAAATCACCAGGGTAATCGCGGTGGCGCGTCCGGCAGTCTTGCGCCCATAAATCGATTGCACAATCCGGCCACCGTCAAGTTGACCAGCGGGCAACAGATTCAGGGCGGTGATGATGAGTCCCAACCAGCCCGTAAGGACGAATGGATGAATATCGACGAGAGGTTGGGTGAGGGCATCCCCCAGCACAATTTTGGCGAGGGAGCCGACCAGCACCGACCCCTGAAAAAACTCCACCGGGAGCTGAAACTCGCTACCGGGGTGGGATAGCACCAGCCCCAAAATCAACAGCGCGAACGAGAGGATGCCACCGGCGGCGGGTCCGGCGATCGCCACATCAAACAGCACCGAACGGTTGGGCAATATCGACTCGATGCGAGTCAACGCCCCAAACGCCCCAATATCCCAGGTGGGCAAAAAGAACGGCCAGCTCAGCTTGACGTCTCGCCGTTGAGCCATCACCCAGTGACCCATTTCATGAGTCACCAAAATCGCCACCGTGCCCAACGCAAAAGGCAGCGCTTGGGACCATTTGTCCGGCGTGGTCAACAGGTCAAAGCCCATCAAAATGCCACTGGCTTCTAAACAAGTGAGAATGGTCGCGATCGCTAACACCACTGCCGCCCCTTTTTGAAAGGGGGTGAGCGGTTTGGGGTCAGCCGTTTTGGGCAGGGCGACCACCACCGGCTTGCCCTGGGGATTGGGAATTAAAAAGAGCCGAAAGCGCCCCTCCAGCCGTTCATCGGCGAGGGTGGTGAGTTGGGCGATCGCTTCGTCCGGTTCCGCCCGCAAATTGCCCTTAAAAATGGCCCCCTGGTCATAGGGCACCGTTTCCGTGCGAAAGAAGGTATCGACGCCAAAAATGCCTTCCAGGGCTACCTGGTCCTCAGCAGCAAGGCGAGATCCCTCAGGCTCTGACGGTTCGGCGGCGGCTTGGTCGCCAGTAGTCGCCTCGCTGTGGCCGTCGGCCTGGGTTGCCGCATTGAGCGTTGACTGAGTGGCGACGGTCTGTGCTAGCTCTTCACTATCTTTTCCAGGGGTCCCCTCACTCTGGTCGGAGGCCGACACCGCCATGAAATTTTTGAGCTTTTGGGCGGCTAACTCGTCCTGCCCCATGGCTCGTAACCGACGACCCAGATAAATGTAAGTCCCTGCCGAAACGACCACCAGCAGCAACACCCCCGCTAGGTTGAGGTAGATGCCCAAGGTAAACAGGCCGAAGAAGAGCAGCCACGGCCCCATGAGCACTACCGACTGTAGCCAGGCAAAAATGCCGATTTTGCCGTAGGGGCGAGCCCGCACCAAGCCCCAAACCAGCAGGGCGATCGCGGCAACAAAAATAAGTAACGTAACCATGAGTTGTGTCTGTGTGTGGGAGCCTCAACTTTAGTTAATTTAACTGAGTGCGGGCATTTACACCGAATCAACTCAGTGCGGATGTCAGCAGACCTGCGGTTGACGGGGGGCGGCGGCAATGAGACCGGCTAGAACGCTGTGCCGTCCCCCCCCCACAACCGTCACCCACTGGTCTCCCTCGTTTACTCCATCGACTCCAGTCCCCCATCGACTCCAGCCACCTACGACTACGCCGGTGCCATCTGCGTCTCTTGCCGCAAATACGCCTGAATGAACGGATCGAGCTCGCCATCCATCACGTCGCTGACAGCAGTGGTTTCTTCATTGGTGCGCAGGTCTTTGACCATCTGATAAGGATGGAAGACGTAGTTGCGGATCTGATTGCCCCAGGCCGCCTCCACCATGTCGCCGCGAATCTCGGCGATCGCTTGGGCATGCTGCTCTTGAGCGATGATCAACAGTTTGGCCTTCAGCAGGGCCATGGCCTTTTCGCGGTTTTGCAGTTGCGATCGCTCCTGGGTACAGCGCACCGAAATGCCGGTGGGCAAGTGGGTGATACGCACCGCCGTTTCCACCTTGTTGACGTTCTGACCGCCCGCCCCGCCCGATCGCGAGGTCTTGATTTCCAAATCCTTGTCGGGAATGTCGACCTCAATGGACTGATCCAAAATGGGCATCACCTCGACCCCGGCAAAACTGGTCTGCCGCTTGCCGTTGGCGTTAAAGGGCGAAATGCGGACCAACCGATGAGTGCCTTTTTCTGATTTGAGATAGCCAAAGGCATAGCGTCCCTGAATCTCCAGGGTGGCGGATTTTAACCCCGCTTCATCGCCCTCAGATTGCTCTACCAGGGCGACCTTGTAGCCTTGGGACTCCGCCCAACGGGTGTACATGCGCAGCAGCATTTCGGCCCAGTCCTGGGCATCGGTGCCGCCTGCCCCGGCGTTGATGCTGAGCACCGCACCGCTTTTGTCATAGGGACCCGAGAGCATCTGCTGTAGCTCCCACAGATCCAGCGCTCGGCCCATGTCTTTAAGCGTCGTCTGGGCTTCGGCCAATAACGCTTCGTCGGCGTCTTCTGCTAGCAGTTCGAGAATCGCCTCGGTATCTTCGAGCTTGGCCTGCCAGGTTTTGAGCTGCTCAAGCTGAGCTTTGCTGTCGTTCAGATCTTGCAGAATTTGCTGCGCTCTGGCCTGGTCATCCCACAGCTCTGGCTGGGCGGCCTGCTGCTCTAGGTCTTGGATTCTGGCGGTGATGGCATCAACGTCAAAGATACTCCTGGGCGTTGCCCAGGCGGTCAGTTAACGTGGCGAGGTCGCGCTTTAAGTCGGTCGTTTCCAACATGATTTTGTATCTGTAGCGTGGATTCCCATGCTAAGGCGATCGCGGCGAATCAGCAACTTCCGCCATCAGCACATCACGCGCACATTGACCTGTTGCAGGTAAGAAATATGCTCCTGGAGCTGAACGCGAACCGCTGCCGCGATCGCCTGCCCCGCTTGAACGGAACAATGACCGTCCACCGCGATCGCCACTTCAACGTATAACCGATGGCCCAACCAACGCGCCCGGAGGCTGTCCACCGCTTTTACCTCCGCCACCTGCTCGACGGCATGGCGAAGGGTTGCGATCACCTCAGGTTCTACGCCATCCAACAGCCGGGTGAAGATCGTTTGGCCCGACTCCCAAACGATTTTGAGCAGCATTGCCGTAATCACCAAACCCACCAAGGGGTCAGCCCAGGCATAGCCCAGCCCTACGCCGATCGCACTCAGCAACACGGCCAAGCTCACCAACCCATCGGCCATCGCGTGTTGCCCGTCGGCCATCAGCGCCGCACTATTGATTTCGCGGCCCACCCGCATCCGAAAGATGGCGACCAGCTCGTTGCCGATGAAGCCGATGATCGCGGCGATCGCCAAGGCTCCCAGATGATGGAGCGGTTGGGGATGGTAAAAGCGATCGAGGGATTCGTAGGCAGTGATAAGGGCGCTAAAAAAGATGATTGCCACGATCGCCACTCCTGCTAGATCTTCTAATCGACCGTAGCCGTAGGCAAACCGTTCGGTGGGCTTCCAGCGCGAGGCCCAAAACGCCAACCCCAGCGGCAACGCCGTCATCGCGTCCCCGACATTGTGAATCAGGTCCGCCAGCAGTGCCACACTCCCCGACAGCCAAAACACCCCCGCCTGCAAAATCGAGGTGATCAGCAGTCCCACCAGCGACCATTTCACTGCCCAGAGACCGCGATCACTAGTGGCGATCGTGGGGTCGATCGCCCCATGGATGTGGCTGTGACCCGAGTCTTGATGGGGGTGGGAATGGGGTGAGGCGATCGTCAAGGTAGCCATTTTGCCGGTTGAGGAGGTAGCAGAAGGTTGAGTCATGGCAACCAATTCAGGGAGAGAAATTGCAGCGGCTTCAGAGCAATAATAGACCTTTCAACTGCCGACCAGCGCAAAATCATTGCCATCTTGGCCCGACCCATTTTATGGCTAAGGCGGTGGGGATAATTAATTTGAGGTAAGAGTGACGATAGAGTAAAGGTTCTAGCCGTTTTTACCTTGGTTAATTTACCTCTTCCCACTTCCTCTTCCCACTTAGAGTATTCCAACTAAAAAGCATCCGATTGGTGCCCTCACCCTAAATCCCTCTCCCAGAGCGGGCTACCGTGTACACACATCTCGGCCCTCATCCCCCAACCCCTTCTCCCATTTTGGGAGAAGGGGTTGGGGG
>Ga0008836_100167_pt1 | contig 62457 bp, 51 predicted proteins | sample HotLakConsUCCR28_FD_62214 | JGI IMG/M metagenome (GOLD analysis project Ga0008836, IMG submission 62214) | Hypersaline microbial mat communities from Hot Lake, Washington, USA - Hot Lake Consortium UCC-R28 (Hybrid Assembly) ... | reverse complement strand
TTTTCATCAGGGGAATCAGGGGTAAATTGAATCACTGCATTGGCCGCCAGTATAGCCCGATAGTGCCTTCTCCAAAGATCCCTGATGGTGGCATTATCCGATTGGGTAGCGTACAGCCTGATGTCCTGCAAAGTAGGGAATGAACCGATAAAATCTACGTTATCGGCTTGAAAATCTGAAATCACATGGGGAAGGGATCCAAATACCTCAAATTCCTGAGACAAGGAATATACACCAAGTAAAGATCCTTCCACCGCCTGCCTGTCAGCAAAGGCCAACTCAGTAGAAAGGGACTGCTGGGGATCAATTTGCAAATCCTCACAAGCTGACAGGCTTCCTGCCAGCAATCCTGTAAATAATATTTTTGTTAAATTTTTCATGTCTAAGCTATTTTTAGAATCCTAAAGAAACACCCAGGGTAAAAGATTTAGCCTGTGCCGGAGTAAAGAAAGATTCACCCTGCCGCTGGTTATTGTCTCCACCATCATTTACTTCAGGCTCAAGACCGTCCTCCAGGTTTGAAATGGTCAGGAAATTTTGCAACATCCCGTAAACCCTCGCAGTCCGAATTATCTTCGTGTTTTCCAATACAGTGGAAGGAATGTTATAGGTAAGGGAAAGATTCCTTAAGCGGATATGGTCTCCCTTCCGGAGGTGAAGTGTTGACCGTTGACCGAAATTGGACTGGGTATCTCCATTTAACCTGGGAGCGAAGCTATTCCTATTGTCTTCGGTCCAGTAATTCAGCAACTGTGGGTCCAGGTTAAAGCTGTTCAGGTTATTGGGATTGTACAAAAACCGCAAGTCATCATACATGATGTGGTTTCCTTCCACAAAGGTAATCAATGCGGAAAGCTGCAAACCCTTATAAGAAAAGGTATTGGTAATTCCACCGGAAACCCTGGGGATAGCTGATCCGACAATCACCCGGTCATTGGCACTGTAGGTATTGGTAGGTTCACCATCCTTGTTCAACCATTCCGCTTCTCCCGTTTCAGGGTTGATACCATTATACCTTACCAGGTAGAAAGTATTTACCGGATGCCCTTCAATGGCTCTTTGGCTGGCAGAACCTTCAACAAACCTTCTGCCTTCATTGTCTTCAGATGCGCCGGGCAATTCCAGCACTTCATTTTTCAGAAAGCCAACATTCAATGTAGTACTCCATTCAAAGGAAGGCGTCTGCACATTCACTGACTTGATCATTAAATCAACCCCTCTATTCCTCATCGTACCTGCATTTTGGGTCAGACTGGCGTAACCGGTAGTATAAGGAATGGGTACATCCAGCAATAAGCCTTCGGTATCCTTGTTCCAGAAAGAGGTTTCTATTTCCAGACGGCTATTAAACAGCGCAGCATTTAATGTTACATCAAATTGAGCTGATTCTTCCCATCCAAGCAAAGGGTTGGCGGGTTGACTTGGGTAAATTCCAGGGCTTCCCGCATAATCTCCAAGGGTACCTGCCTGATAAAGTCCTAATGACTCAAAGTTACTGATCCTGTCATTTCCTGAGGTACCGTAACTGGTATTCAATTTCAGGTAATCCAGAAAACTATTGTTTTTTAAAAATTCTTCCTCAGAAATGATCCAACCTGCAGAGAGTGCCCAAAAGTTACCATAACGATTATCTGCACCAAATCGGGAAGAACCGTCTCTCCTGGCACTACCTTCAAACAAGAATTTATCATCATAACGGTAATTGACCCTGGCAAAATAGGAGGCCAATCTCCAGTTGGTGCCTGTTGAACTTGTAATGGTGGGCGTTGCTGCAGAGGCCACGTTGGGCAGCCGATCACTCACAAACCCGGACCCTTCAACAGTCATGCTGGCAAAATCTGCCTGCTCATAAGAATACCCCAGCAAACCGGCTACATAATGCGGGCCGAAATACTTCTCATAGTTCAGGGTATTGGTAGACAACCATTTGTAATCCTGTATGATTCTCTTATAACCGCTACCTGTAGGTTCTACGATATCAGGAAACCTGAAAGTCTCTTCTGTCTGAATCTGATCTATTCCCCAATCCGTTTTGAAAGTCAGATCAGGCAGGATGTCCAACTCAAAAAAAGTATTGGCAGTAGTCCTTCTGGTGATGTAATCGGTAATGGCCAGGTCTTCAATGGCCAATAGATTTGGGATAAAACCGAGACGGGAATAGTTACCATTGTCGTCATAAGGCCTGGTATAGGGCAAATGAAGGAAGGCAGAGGTCAGGGGCGCATAAGTACTGTTGTCGGAATAGATCCTGTCGTTATACGTCTTGGCCAAACCAATATTCGCACCAAACCTGGCCTTGTCAGAAAACTTATGAGTCATGTTCAGCCGTCCATTAAACCTGTCCAGTTCATTTCCCATGGCATAAGTATCCTGGTTGAAATAGGTACCGGAAATAAAATAGGTGGTACTTTCACTCCCACCGGAAGCACTCAGGTTTAAATTGGATATGGATCCTTGCTGAATGACCGCATCAGGCCAATCAAACCCCTGCTGAGGAAAATCACTTGCAGGTGTATCCGTTCTCAATGAACGGTATTGATTGTATTGTTGAAGCGACATGTATGGGCGGACAGTAGTTGGAGTTTGAACACCCTGATAGTAATCCACATTAATTCTGGATTGTCCGCTCTTTCCCTTTTTGGTTTCAATCAGAATCACCCCGTTAGCACCCCTTGAGCCATAAATGGCTACTGCGGAAGCATCCTTCAGTACAGAAATAGACTCTATCTCATTTGGATTCAGTTCCATTAAGGGGTTAAGGGCAATAGCGCCGGAGGTATTGGAATAATCAGAACTGCTACCATCATTCAGTGGCACGCCATCTACGACAAAAAGCGGCGACCCTCCTGCGGTCAATGATGCCACTCCTCGAATCCTGATGTTCTGTTGTGCACCGCCAACTCCGGAAGTTCCAGTCAATTGAACTCCTGCAGCCTGGCCTTGCAATGCCTCCTGTGCGGTAAATATCGGCATGCCCTCAATTTGGGAATTATCCAGGGAAGAAATGCTTTGAACAGACAACCTGGAAGATTGGGTTCCATACCCTACTACCAATACTTCTCCCAGGGTTTTCACATCGGGAGTTAGGAGAATATCAATCTGACTTCGGTTGCCAATGCTTATTTCCTGGGTATTAAACCCAACAAAACTATACACCAGCACATCTGATCCTTCAGGAACAGTTAGTGAGTAAGTCCCATCAATATCTGTGATGGTCCCTGCCATGGTTCCTTTTACGCTTACATTCACACCGGGTATCCCTTGAGGCTCGTCTTCAGAAGTGACCGTCCCGGTCACAGTCCTGCTTTGCGCAAGCACAGAGATTACCGCCAGCATGGTGCATGCTAAGCTTAGTAAAACTCGTTTCATTTTAGTAAATAGATTAAGGTTTTTAACAATATTTATAATGCAAAATTCCATCAATTTATTTATAAAACAAAATAATCATAAATAGATAGTGCAAAGGATAGTGTAAAACATTTTGTGTTTTACTCCAAATAAAAAATCAAGTGTTTCGACAGAAGAGAAATTAATTGCATAATTTTTATAAAACATTCATTTTTCATTATATCATATTATTATTATTATTTTTTTTATTTTTAATTGTTATTTTTAGTATAATAGGAAAGCTATGGCCAATATCCCAGCAAAATCTAAATACTGCAAAAACTAAATTAAACAAAATTATATTTTATATTTCAGTTTTTTACCTAGTTATTCAATGATTTGTCGGGATATAATAATTTCTAATGTCTACTAAAAACAAAATTTTATAAAAAAAGAATTGATAAAATCAATATATTATTAATTTTAAAAAAAATAATGTTTTATTAAAAAAAAGCTAACACACCCTCTATTCGCCTATGGGCTAAAACCTTATGAGGTTATTTAATTAGAAAAGTTATTTAAGTAAATTAAAATTATTTTTTATTACCCAATGCGAGTCAGTTTTTTTTAATAATGAAACGGTTTCTACTGCCATGTGGTACCTGGAGACTTTTGATTTCAGGAAATCAGTCAACATATCAAAGTGATCTTTTTTGATGTCTTTAAAAGCCAGGGTAAGGTGGGGATGGTAATTCAAATCACTCAACTCAATATGCTGTCCAAGGGTTCTTTTCCCATACCTAACCAGCCGCTGCTGCAAGGCCGGCAAGTCTGGAGGATATTTCACCCTAAGATAGATCACCCTGTTTCCAAAATTCCCTATACCAGAAAGGGATAAATCAAAACCACTTTCCTCCAGAAAAAAAGACTCCAGTTTAGCTTTCAATACCGATTCTTTATTTTCGTTGTATATGAAAGGCATCTTTAAGGTGATGTGAGGAGGAGATTTAAGCGCATACTTAACACCAAACTCCTCTTTTAGAAGGTGTTTCAGGTGGGAAATTTCCTGCCTTAAGGGTTCCTCCGGAACCAAAGCAATAAAATATTTCCCCATTTTTTTAGGCATTTCACTTCATCGTTTCCTACAACTTTTCATTTTGAACTCAACAGGAAGCTTCCCTACCTAATAGTTTTTTAAAAAAAACTTTAAAAGAAGCAGCCAAAAGTTTAAATTCATCATTTTAATCCACATTTACAATTTAATCACGCACCAGAAAAAAGGAATATATCGATGAATCAATTCAAAATAGTAATGGTGGGACTGGACCTATCTCCCCTGGATGAGGTATTGATCGCCCAAATAAAATCGCTGTCCGGAATTTTGGGTATTGAAAAAGCATATTTTGTCCACGTGTCCAAGAATCTCATTTTACCAGAATCAGTATCAAAAACCTATCCTGATTTAATTGCCCCTATAGATGAAACCATAAAAACTGAAATTGAACATGAAATAGAAAAGGTAAAGCCGGCCCTGGACATACCCTTCGAAATCCTTGTAAAGGAAGGCAATGCTCAGGAAACCATGCTGCGATGGAGCAAAATAAAAGACATTGATTTACTGGTACTTGGTAGAAAAAAAATCAAATCCCTTTCGGATTCGCTGGTAAATAACCTGACCCAAAAATATCCCCACCCGGTACTTCTATTACCTGAAAATGAGCCGCCGCTGAAAATAAAAAACATTTTTCTCCCGATTGATTTCTCCGATCATTCCAGGGTAAGCATTCTTTTGGCAAGAGAAATCGCAGAGATAACCGGTGCAATCATTCAATGCTGCCACCTTTATGAAGTACCAAAAGGCTATAGCAAAACCGGAAAGTCCTTTGATGAATTTAGTGGTATCATGTTAGAAAACGCAAAGGAGGACTACTCAAAATTTCTTGGTAAGAACAAGTTTCCTGAATTACCCTGCACGTTCATCCTAAAGCAGAAGAAAGATGAAGCAGACAATATCATGAAGCAGGCAAAGTTAAATCAATCAGATCTGCTGATCATTGGCAGCCGGGGAAGAACAAAATCAGCAGCCCTTTTACTCGGCAGTGTGGCCGAAAAACTGGTAAATAGCAACCATGAAATCCCCATGCTGGTCATGAAAGAAGAAGGCGAAAACATGAATTTCTTTGAGGCTCTGTTTAAGATCTAAGTCCTGATGATTGCGGTTTGTTGTCCTCAGATTTGCGAAAATAAAAGGCTGCCTGATCTCCTTTGGATTTTGCATTGAGCCTTTTTGCTTTGCTTTCAAGTTCCCAGGTGTCTACCGCAGCAGATTTATATTGATCCATTTTACCATGGAGAGATTGCCCTTCCTGGTATTTTTTACTCCCCCAAAACTGAAAGGCAGTGCTATCAAAGGCAACATGAAAAAGCTCCAGTCCATGGCGTTTGGCCAACATCTCCATGGCAGACAGGCTTGGAATGAAATAATGCCTTGGAGCATCCAGTTGCACCCAATTTTCCCTGAAAAGTGACCAGGCCTCTCCATCAGCAACCGGAACCCGGATCAAAAGCCGCCCCGAGGGATTCAATAAACCGGTAATTTTTTCAAAGGCAGCATCCGGCTCCTTCATGTGTTCAAATGCATGGTGCAGCATGATCACATCAAAGGTTTCCCGGATCTCAAAAAGCCCCTTTTTATAGATGGCAAAAGCGCTGCTAACCTGAACCGTATTCTTGATAAATGGATCAAATCCTGATAAATGGCGGTACCCTGTGGCATACATTTCATACAACAACTGGCCATTTCCACACCCAATATCTGCGATGCTATCACTTTTGCGGGCATTCAGTCTTTCAAGCCAATCACCATAGATGGGTTTAAATAGGGATAAACCTGACTTCAGGTAAAGCCAAAACCTGAGCTGCTTCATCCAGCGTACCTGCAAACCCGATAAGGACAAACCAGAGAAGGAATAATACGCATCGGGGTAATAGGAAGACAGGTCCTCAGGAGGATCAAGCTGCTGGATGGTCCCGCAGTCATTACATTGGACATAGGGAAACTGTTCTCCCATTCCAAACATCATTTCCTTTACCTGATAAACAGGTCCATGGTTTTCATGGTAACAAATCAAACATTTAAAATGCCCCATCAATATACCTCTTCTCTCCGGGCAATCAATTCACCCATGGTTTTATATACAATGGTCAGATCTAAAAAAAAGGACCAGTTTCTGATATAAAAATAATCTAACCTTACCCGTGAACGTATTTGCCAGTGGTGGGAGATTTCCCCCCGAAAGCCCAGCACTTGAGCCAGCCCTGTAATTCCTGGCTTGATCCGGTGCCGGTTATCGTATTTGTAGATTTGCTTTTTAAACACCTGATTCATTGGCACCGTATGGGGCCGGGGCCCTACTACAGACATCTCTCCTTTCAACACATTGATAAACTGGGGCAATTCATCCAATGAAAACCTCCGTAAAAAAGCGCCTGTCCTGGTCACCCTTGGATCATTCTTTACCGCCTGCCTGGTATCTGCCCAGGGATTATTCAGCATGGTCCTGAACTTGATGCATTGAAACTCCTGATTGTTGGCTCCGGTTCTTTTTTGAAAAAAGAAAACGGGCCCTTTAGACTCCAATTTAATCAACAGTGCCAGTAGGGGACTTAACCAGCTCATCAGGCAAACCAACACGAATAAGGCAAAACAAATGTCAAATACTCGCTTAAACAATCTATTCCCCCATCTATCCAAGGGGATTTCGTTGAGATTTACTACTACAAAGCTCCCATATCTACTAAAACTCAAGGCTTTGTCCCATTGGAGCTGAGACCCGGGAATAATCTTAACCTTGATGTGGTTTTCATCTGCATGATCAACAATTTTCCTTACCAGATCCGCTGGAATATCCTGGCTCAGGTATACCAGATCTATGGTGCCCTGGCGGATCTGCCTGAAAAAAGAATGAATATTACCTAAAGTGTCCTCTCCCCTGGAATTGTTTTCATAATAGCCCAAAAATTTAATCCCAAGTGCTTTGTTCTCCTTTAAAGTCTGGGCCAACCTTGTGCTCCAATCATCCTTACCTACGATCACTGCTTTCCGGTAATTCCTTCCGCTCATTCGGTATCGCCTCAGTGAAAGATGAACCCCAACCCTGAAAAAGGCTAGAAATGAAAGGGCCAGAACGTAAATATAGAAACTGATTTCCTCGCCATAACTTCCAACCAATTGTTCCCTTAAAAGAAAGAAAATTAAAATCACCCATAGGAAAGAACTCAAGAATTGCTTCAGGGTGTCGGAGTAAGTGGAGGTTCGGGCGAGCTTGTAATCCTTCCTGAAAAGTACCAGCAAAACCCAAATTACACCCAGCAACCCGGCCTCTATAGTCAGGGAAGAAGCATCTAATGGATACTTTCCTGACAGCATAATCAGTAAAGCAAGCCCACCGTACAGAACAAGGAGCTCCATAAAAATGAATAACCAGGGGAAATACCTATAAAAACGCTTTGCCATGTATCAAAAAAATAAAGAGACAGCTCCCTTGGTGCTTATTTTTGGTTGGCAATATGTAGCATGATTTCTCCTCATTAAAAGCTTTGATTTTAGAATTATGTGCTGTCAAATTTTTGATATCCGGGCCAAAGTAATCAACTTTGGCCCAAAATTATAAATTTATAGCCATTCAGCCACACTTCCCTGCAAAAATGCTTGAAAATGACCATCGGAATCCAATCCTTAAGGTTAATTTTAGGGAGTAATTCATTGAAATGAAAAAAAAAATAAAGACACTTTTCGCACCTTCTGACGAACCCCGCTCCATTGGAGGTAAATTCAGGTTAAGGCGTTTCAGGTTTTTTGAGGAGAAGTTTTTGGAAACCTTTGAAGGTCAGGAAAAAATTAAAATTCTGGATGTGGGCGGCACGGAAAATTTTTGGATCAACCATAATTTCATCTTACCGGAAAGGGTCAGCATTACGCTGTTAAACCTTGAAAAAGAAAAAACAAGGTTGAAAAATATTTCCAGCCTATCTGGAAATGCTACAGATTTATCACAATTTGAAGACAATTCCTTTGACCTGGTATTTTCGAATTCTGTGATAGAACATCTGTATACCTATGAAAATCAGAAAAAAATGGCCAGTGAAATAAGGAGGGTGGGCAAAAACCATTTTGTACAAACACCAAATAAATATTTCTTACTGGAGCCCCATTACGCTTTACCTTTATTTCAGTTTTTCCCCAGCTCAATCGCATTTTTGATCTTGACCAAAACCAAACTCAGCCGCATGCAAAAGTGGGATCCGGAATTTGCCAAGGGCTATTTGGAGGAAATCCGGTTACTGTCTTTAAGCGAAATGAAAAAGTTGTTTCCTCAGTCACACATTTACTTTGAGAAAATCTTCGGGTTGAACAAATCTTTCGTATTTCACACCCTTGGATCAAAAAAAAACCCGGGTTAACCGGGTTTTAGATTAGTAATTAATTTCTACCAAATTCTCTTTTATTTTCCGTTTACAAAGCGCTTTGAATAAAGTTTCATATTCGTCTGTAACCGCATCCCAATTGTATTTTTGCGTTAATCCTTCTCTGGAATGACTCCTGAGGTATTCCATCTTTTCAGGGGACTCCTCTGCCTTATCGATAATTTCCACGACCGCATCAGCTTTTTTATCAAAATACCAGCCGAATTTGCCTTTCTGGAGCATTTCCTGATTGAACCTGGTATCCATGGCCAAAATGGCACAGCCAAATCCCAATGCCTTCAACATGGCCGGATTGGTGCCCCCATATTCGTGCCCATGGAAATAAGCATAACAGTTATGGTACAGGGCGGCCAATTGCTCCTGGTCTCTGACATAACCTGTAAATACCAACCGTTTATCAGGAATGCTTTTCATTTTTTGGGCAAACCTGTCATGATAAGGCACGTCCCCTACTATTACAAGCTTTCTCCTGGAATTCGACCTCACAAAACCATCCACAATTAAGTCTGCGTTGTTGTCTGGGATCAGGCGGCCGACTATCAAAAAATAAGATTCCTTCTGCAGGCCCCATGTTTCTATCAGACTGCTGTCGGAAGAAATATTGGGATTAGCACCATAAGCAATCATCTTTGAGGGCGCATTGAACTTTTCCAGATAGATTTTTTCCATTTCATCCGAATCAGTGATGAGCTGATCATAAAGTTTGGTTGCCAGCCTGGAGGCAAAGAGGTAATAGCGTGCACCTAAACCTTTCCATTTGGGACGCAGCCATTCCAGTCCATCTACATTGATGGCGGAAGGCTTACCAAAGATTTTCGTGAGAATCCCGAATGGCCCATTCGCACTGTTCACTACAAATACCACATCCACCTTGGAAAAACAAACGTGAATCATAGAGAGCAGGGAATTGGTCAATTGGCTCAAAGACTTGGTCTCCACACAGGGGACATACACCAGGTTTATTCCATTGACCCTTTTGGGTTTCTGCTCAAACAATGGCGCATGACAATAGACGGTAACTTCAATGCCCCTTTGTACAAGCCGCTCACCCATTTCTTTTACAAAGGTCTCATAGCCTCCATAAACGTAGGGATATCCCCTTGTACCTACAATCGCCACATGCAACGGCTTACTGTTTTTTGACATACTGTATTTATTTACTTATCAAGAAAAAATTTTAATGATTTTATTACCATAAGCCGGTAATGAAAAGTTTTCTAAAACACTCCTTCTGGCATTTAACCCTATATTTTCAATTTGGTTTTTATTTTCGATCAACTTTTCTACTTTTTCGGCAGCAGCTGAAGCATTATCCCAAGGTATGTGATAGCCGGTCCTGCCCTCCTCAATCATCTCCAGAGCCCCACCATGAGCCGTAGCAAAAACAGGTTTGGCAGCAGCCATCGCTTCCAAAACTACAGTAGGAAAAGGATCTGGTAATATCGAAGGAAGTATAAAAATATCCATGGTAGCCAACACCTGGGAAATGTTTTGTCTAAAACCTAAATTATGAATTTTATCTTTAAATGTCTTTTTCAATATCTTTTGTTCTAACCCGTCAAACAAGCATTCTTCACCCGGAAATGCATCTCCAACCAAAAGAAAATGTAAATCTAAAAACTTTTTGTTTAATTCTTCGGAAATTTGCAAAAAGTATTCCTGACCTTTCCAACTGTTTACCCTGCCCACCATACCTATCACACACGCTTCTTTTGGAATACCTAGCTCCTCCCTTAAATTTCTTGTCTCGTAAAGATAAGCATTATAATCAATCCCGTTATAAACCAAATGCAGTTTATTGCCGGATATGTACTTCTCCCAGTGCGCTTTAACTGCCCCAGAGACTGCAATAACCTCATCCGATCCATTTTGGACCAGTTTACCCATCATTGCAGAAAACCATTCTGGTTTTCCAATGATTTCATGCAGGTGCCAGATATGGGTATATTTCCTCTTCCTTGCCAAAAGGGCACCAACCCATACTGCAGCAGTATTGGAATAAATGTGGGTAACCCCTTCATTTTTAGCCAGGCTTGCCAGCTTCTTATAGGCATTATACATTACCTTTATGCGATTGAATAAACCAGGAGCATTAAAATATTTTCTTCTGATTACCCCCAATCTTACAAACTCCACCCGGATGCCCAATTCCAGCATTTGCTGCGACAATGGCCCTTCTTCCGAAAGAACTACCACCAGTCCAATGCCATTTTGCTTTAAAACGCTTGCCGTCAATAAAAATATTTTGCTGGCCCCATATACATCTGAGGAGCCATGCAGCATCAGGACCTTAATGTTTTTCATTTGCTTGCTCATATACGAAGTATCAACCCCTTCCGGATTTTTTCAAGGCATAAATCGCACCCAGATGGCCTCCGTGATTCGTGAATTCCACATGCACCTGATTAGAATAAGCTGAAAACAGCTCAAATAATTTTTTGGGAGAATAATGGTTCATTTGCATGACTGGTTCTGAACAAAACCTGCGGTGCTTCAAACTGGAATAAACAAAATTGTAAGACTTGAATTTGGTGCGCATATAAAAGTTGGCATAGGTCTTCCAGGGTAGCTGATGACCAAAAGTTACCTGTACCTGTAAGATCCCACCCTTCCGGGTAGTTTCCAATAATCGATGCAATAACTTCATCCCCTTCCGGACTTCTATATGCTGAAACACGATATAAGCATTGACAAAGTCAAAAGCGGGGAGATCCTCAGGCAGGTCCCGTCCATTGTAGGTTTTGAATTTAAGGTTATAGCATCCCATAGATCCCTTGTGAGCATTCGCCCTTAGAATGATATCTTCGGAAATGTCCAGTCCCCAAACCTCTTGTTGGGTTAATTTTGCAAAGGGTATGGCCAGCCTTCCTACCCCACATCCAAAATCCAGGATATTGCCCTCCGCAATATCTGTATCCAGCCATTCCCTGATCCTTTGCCTGCTTTCTACCACATACGCTTCCCCAGACTCAAAAAACTCCTTCAAACCCGCTTCCGAAAGGCGTTCCATCCGGTACTTCTCCTCCGAGAGCACCCCATAATAAGGGTCTTTTTTACCCCATTCCTTCCAGTTGCTTATAGATTCGGACATTACCTTGTTTTTATTACTTTTGCCGGATTGCCAGCTACCACACTAAATGGGGGCACATCCCTTGTCACAATGCTTCCAGCAGCCACCACCGATCCTTTGCCTATGGTTACTCCGGCAAGGATCACTGCATGGGAAGCAATCCAGCAATCATCCTCTATGATGACAAAGGAACGGTGCACACCCTGTTCGATCATTGGCCTGCCCGTATCTTCAAAAACATGGTTCTCGGCATAAATACTTACCCTGGGAGACATCATGACATTATTCCCAATTTCTATGTATCCGGAACAGCCAATATAGGCATAGGGTCCTATACTGGACTGGTCCCCCACCTTCAGCCCTACCCCTGGCTCACCACCATACAGGTTTGTGGGACGAATGATTGCGTAACTTCCCACGGTGACCTTATTTCCAAACACAATTCCCTTCTGTGACAAACAGTTGATTTCACAATGATCCTGGGCTACAAAATTTTTACCTACGCTGAAATACCTGGCCTGCCGAATACTAACACCCTTTCCTATCAAAAGAAGGCCACTGGCAGATTTCATCTGCCACCTTATCCATAAACCCCTTAGCCACCAAATACCCATTCTTACCATTACAGAAAAAACAGATAGGCTATCCCATCCCGACCCAAAACGATCCGATAAATGCATGCCAGTTATCCTGGAAATAAACTTTCCGGTAAATTTACCCATGAAGAAGCCCTTTGAAATATTCCTGCAAAGATAGAAAAAACTTTTCCCCGGAAAATTGATTCAATCTTTGCTTACCCAAGGCGGCAAGCTTCTTCCGCAATTCTTCATCTCCGGCCAGCAGGCTCATGGCTTTGGCAAAATCCTCCGGAAGAAAGGAGTTGCTGCAGCAGACCGCCTCCCCGCCTACTTCCTGTAAGGCTCCCTGCGGGCCTATTATCACCGGCAGCCCATAGGCAAATGCTTCTAAGACCGGCAGGCCAAATCCTTCATTCCGGGAAGGAAAGGTATAAGCCAAAGCATGATGGTAATATCCAGCCAGGGCATTTTGCGATACATACCCTGGAAAAACTACCTTTTCCTCCAGTTCCAATTCCTGAACAAGTTCCTTTATTTTGTCATAATCATCCAGGGATGCCCGTGGAGCCCTTTGCCCTACCAATACCAGCAGGTAATCTTTATCTGTCTGCCCTGAAAAAATGGCAAATGCCTGGATCAGGGTGCTGAGGTTTTTTCTCTTTTCCATTACTCCCACATGCAGAAAATAAGGCTGGGCAAATGGAGAAGTCTCGCTGATGCGTTTATTTCGAAGGAGCAGGTCCAGCCCAGTGGGTATCGCACTAATCGGCTGCCTGCTTTTTAGGTAATGCGCAATTTTGCTTTTGGCATATTGGCTCACGGTAAGTATATGGGTTCCCCGCTGAACGCTATGGCTCAATAAATAGAGGTAAATCTTTCTCCAGAGGGGGTGATAATGTTCAGGACTTTCCCAAAAGAAAGCATCGTGGATCACTGATACCCTTTTTCCCTTACCCCAAAATGGAGAGAGAAAATCGGGAGAAAAAACCAAATCTGCCTTCTTCCAATAACTCATGGCCGGAAGATAGACCAGCTTATGAAAGAAATACCTGAGCTGAAACAACCAGTTTTTCCATTTGGCGGTATGACCTTTAAAAAATGTCTGCTTCCGTAACTTTTCCCGGGAAGGGTAAACGATAAAGAGAAATTCATCTCCCTGATAAGATTCAATCTGGTCCAGCAGGCTATCGATGTAGGTCTTTATCCCTGTCTGTGCCAGGTGTAAAAAAAACACGTCTACCAGAATAATTTTTCGCTTTCCCTTCATCAATTGGTCGATTGTACCGATTGGCTGGCATTGGTTCTGAAAAGACCATTATAGGCGGTAAGTGAATAGCCCATCATCCACCAGGTAGTCAGGGAAACATAGGCATACAATTCGGCATTTGCCGTAAACAATGGCAGCAAAAGTCCAAACTTAGTAGTAGCTGCCACGAAGGCTACCCTGGCCACACCGGTATCCTTACTGTGGCGGAATACCAGCAGACTTTTATAAATTCCTACGCCCAATACCAGGATATACAAAATCATTCCCAATACACCCAACTGCACGCCATAGATTAAAAATTGATTTTCCCCACCTACCCTTACTTCATCTTCCACACTCCCCGTATTGCCACTCATGGCCAATCCCAGTCCTTCCGGATTGGCTATCATGGCATCCAGGGCCAGAAACCACTCCACCAAATGTCCTACACTGGAGGCATTCTGAAAGGTGAGGGTGTCATAGACAAAGTAGTAAAAATCATCCGAGGCAAAATAGAGTACATAGACAAAGAAAAAGAGCAACGTGATCGCCCCCAATGCCAGCAAGCGGTATAACCTGAATACCAAAGCAATGAAAAACAACATCACAAAGAAGGCTCCGAAAGCAGCCCTGGAAGCTGAAAAAAACAAACTGCCCAATGCTGCTGCCATAACGACCAAATAAAACCAACTTTCTTCCCTTTTTCTGCTGAGGTACCAAATCAACCCTGTAGTGAAGGCCAGCAAACTGGAGCTGGCCATTTCCAGGGGATCTGAGAAGAAGGAAGCCAAACGCATGGACGTGGTCTGGGTTTCAAAAGTCCAGGACAAGCCATAATTACCGGAGGGCTCTATGCCATTGATGGCAAAATTAAAAAGGGCATAGCCGGTGAGGTTTTGAAAATGGATGCCAATGACTTTTTCTACTACATTCAGGCAAAAGGCTGCAATGGCAATCACCATGATCCAACTGAATACCTGATCAATTTTTCCGGAGTCAAAGTTCGTGTTTCTACCAAGAAAATAAAAAGCCCCAATGAGCAGGGTATTCTTGAGGTAAAGCAGTTTATTCAGAAAGGTGGCTTCGCCAAGAGGCAGAAACAAATAGACGGTGGCCAAAGCAAAAAAAGCCATGAATAGCTTATCCACTACATTTAACCTGAATGGGTAAAGCCAGAAATCCCTTTGGTAAAACAAAAAACCAAGCAGGGCTGTCAATAGGAGCAGCTCTTTTACATATTGGAAAACGGCTACCACAATTTCAGAACCGGTAGCCTGGTAAACGATGCTCAGGATAGAGATATAAAAAGGAAGGAAAAGAATCATGAAAAAAATGATAAATTCCCACTCCCCCTCAAAGACTATCTTCTTAATCGTCACAAAAAGCAGCACGGATACATACACCAAAACCAATAAAAATAGAATATAGGCCATCATGCTTCAGTCTCTAACGAAGTGTTCAATCCTGCTAAAATTCCTTTCCATACCGCTTTTCGCTTAAGCTTCCGACTTTTGAGGGTAAAATGAGTCACCATTAAACCAAATACCAGAAAATGTACCGGCCAGGACAACCAGTATTTGGGATGCCTGCAGTATTTGCGCAACTGGAAGATCTGGTTGCGGACATTTAGAAAATGAACCGTTGGACTCAGAAAGCCTTCTTCCCCTTTGTTTTTGCTTTTGGAGGCCGCACCAGCCTCATGATAAATAACCGCTTCCGGATGAACTTTCAACAAATATCCTGCTTTCCTCATGCGCAGCGACCAATCCACATCTTCGAAATAGGCGAAATACTTTTCATCCAAAAGTCCGATTTCCTTCAATACCGATGCCCGTACCAAAATGGCACATCCAGTAATCCAATCGGTGAGATAGGGCGCCTTACTTTTTGGTTTCAAGTTGGTTTGTGAAAATCCCAGCCAGGAATGGTATTTGCCGCCTGCGTTCCATATTACAGTTTTTTCATTTAAAAAATAAATCAATGGCTGAATCGCTGCGGTTTGACTGGACGCCTCCATTTCCTTCAACAGCGGCTTCCAAAAACCAGGCCCTATTTCCGTATCGTTGTTCAGCAACATGATATAGGTATATCCCTGGTGAAGTGCCTGTTGAATGCCTACATTATTTCCTCCTGTAAAGCCCAGGTTATGTTTATTTATCCATAGCTGAACGGTCGGAAAATGGCTCTTGATGGCACTGGGAGACCCGTCGTCAGAACCATTATCGACCAGGATAACATCCTCCATCGGAAACCCCTCATCCTGTAAGGACTGCAGACAAGCCTGGGTATACTCCCAGCCGTTCCAATTAAGAATGATGATGGCGGTGGAGCAGGACATGGTAATATTTGATTAGGGTTGGGGCCTGTTGCCTGTAAAGCAATAAGGAGGTGCTGATAAAGGCCATCAGTTCGGTAGAAAGCAAGGCGAGGGCCAGGCCGGTCCCCCCATAAACCTTTGCAAGAAAAATAGCGGACACTAACATGTAAAGACAGAAAATCCAGGTAGAATGAAACAGAATTTTCTTTTGGTCCAATACCAGAATAATCAACATATTGCTAATATTCAAAGCGGCAAAAAAGGGTAAAAAAGCCAGGATTCTGAGAAAAAAAACTGATTCTTCCAAAACATTGCCCGCCATTAACCCTATAATGAAGGGGGCGAGGGCAAAAACTGTCAGGCTGATAAGCAGGGTAAGAAGCAAGGAGGACCATTGGACTTTCTTCAAAAAATAATAAAATTTTTGCGGTTCCTGAAAATAAAGGACACTAGCCCTGGGGTAGGCAGCCTGGGTAATCAAAGTAGGCGCAATCCTCAAAACCATGCCAATACGCTCTGCCATCCCATAAAGCCCTAGGATTTGAGCAGAGGCAAAAAAACTTAAAATGATCACTCCACCGTTGACGGCAATATGGGATGTCAGGCTGGAAAAAAAGAGCAGTATGTTCTTCTTCCAGGAATTCCAAATGCGGGCAATATCAGGTCCAACCACCTGAACGCCCATCCCTATATGGATATATACCAATAACCCCAAATTGGTTATCAAAGCAGTTAAGCCCAGTAGAAAATTAGCCAAATAACTATCGGAAGGCCCATTGATGTACGCCATCAGTAAAACCAAATAAACCAGCTTGCTGAAAACATTGGCCAGAGAAACCCAGTGCAGGCTTTCTCTTCCCTGAAAAAACCAAATGAGGGCTGTGGCTTCAGCAAACAACAAAATGGTGGACCACCATAAGATCATCCGGTAATCTCCGAAAAAACCGAAAAAGAATGCCAGGATTCCAATGGACAAAAAGGCCGTTATTGCCAACGCCAGTTTACTCCAAAAAATCTCTGAAAACCGCTCGCCCATAACCGGAACATTTCCCTCACTCAGGGCAATGTCTCTGGGACCACTTAGGTTGTATCCATAACTTACCAACACGTTGAAAAGTAGAATAACAGAAAAGGACAGGTTGACCAAACCAAATTCGGCCACACCGATAGCACGAATAAGTACCGGCATGGCCAAAAGGGAAATGAGGATATTGGAAGACTGAATCAGGAATAGAAAAAAGAAATTCCTGATGGACTTGTGTCTGATTAAAGGAAAAAAAGAAAGTTGTTTGATTCTTTCAAGCATAGAAAAAAGAGCCGGTTAACGCCTTAAATGCCTGAAATACATTGTTTTAAAATACACCCAAATGACTGCAAATATAAAAAAGAGTACCGCTCCCAGAGCCATTCCCGTGAGTAATTTAATTTCTGACCGCTCGAGGGGGTAACGGGGATGGTCTATGATCTGAATCAGAGGTGCGTTGTTTCTGTGGTTAATTTTGGCAATTTCCAGGTTTTTCACCACCTCTTCATAAACTGCAGCTGCGGCCTGAATATCAATCTGAAGTTGTTTGGAGGCCACCATTCCCTCCTGAAGCAGGGGGTTTGGGTTGGGTACCTTATCCTGAAATTGGGCCAACTGTTTCACCTTATCATCAAGGACTGTCCTGACACTGTCTGCCTGATTTTGTAGCACCCTTAAATTTTCTGCCGTCTTTTTCGTCTTGGTTCTCAGGTAGAAATCATTTACCGTCACCACCAGGTTTTCATTGAAAATCTTCGCAAATGACTGGTCTTTTGAAGCAATGGTAACCTTAATGATATTCAATTTACGATCAGGTTTATCCACCAACAGATTTTCTTTCCTGATCCACTTTACCACTTCCTTCAATACGCTGTCCTGCTGTATGGAAAACTCTTCCCTGCTAAGGGTAAAATCCAGGGCTTCAAAATCCACATCCTTTTCCCACTTGTCCTCCAATTCATGAAAATCAATAAACCTGTCTACCAATAACTGCCGCCCTGTGGTGGTATCAAAAGGTGCCAGCAAGGTCTGGGACAACATGGCATCCGAGCGGTAAAGCTCCATGATATTGTCTCCCTTGAATAGTCCGCTTTCAGAGCCTATGGAACCCAGGTTTAAGCCCAACATGGAGGCAATACCTGATATATTTCCGAGACCTCCCATGTCTGACTGCTCCAGGACAAAGGTCGTGTCGGCATGGTATACGGGCTTTTTAATCAGAGAAACCAGCATTCCCAAAACCAGGCCAATGAGAATAAAAACCATGAAGGTTCTGGAGTGCCTGAGGAATACCAACAGCCACTGACGCAGCCTTTCTACGAGTTCCCGGAAGGTAATTTTATCATCTAAAATGTGGCGATTCTCCTGCATCATCTATTGTTTAAAATCTGCGTGATAACCAATGCTATGGTGGCCAATCCTGTAGTTAAGCCCACCAAATCCCCGGGCCGGATCGGAATTCTCGGTCCTTTGGTGGGCACGATGATTTCTGAACCAGGTTCTACCTTAGGATAAAGATTGAATAAAAGGAAGTTTTTGGTCCTGGACACTTCTCCATTGGCATAAACTACATAGGTCCTTCTTTTTTTGGCCCGGCTGTCAAATCCCCCTGCTCTGTTGATATAATAGGGCAATCCCCGTGAAGTTTCATGACGGACTGTGGTGGGATAGATTACGTCACCCCTCAACCGAACTGTTTGTAGTTGCCTCGGAACACTTAGAATATCTCCTTCTTCAAGGATAAGGTCATATTTTGAATTGGGATTTTTTATTATTTCCTCCAAATCTATGGCGATGGCTTCCGTTTCCTTGATTTTTATAGGATCTACTTCTTCACGTGATGCGGATATTTCATTTAACAGGGTTCTTCTTGCGTTGATTACACTTTCTTCCATGTCGTTTTGAGAAGAATCCTTTTCTCCAAATAGATAAGCATTGATCCTGTCGATCATTTGTTTTTGAGATTCGGTAGGTGCTACATTTTCCCGGTTTAATCTTTCCAATAGATTCAGTAAATTCCTTTCCTTCCTGATATCTTCAGATGCCGTCTGATAAAATTCAGTTCGCCGAATGAGGGTTGCGCCCCTAGGATAGGCAAAGGCTGTGAGACCCCCAGCCCTCTCAATCAAATCCGAAATCCGCTCTTCAGCATCCCTGATCGCAAAGGTACCGGGAGCATTTACCTGACCCTCAATGCTGGCCATCCTTTCCAGGCTAAAATTGGTCTTTCTCCTGATCGTCAAATGATCGAAAGGTAGTAAGCCAATGGGGTTTTCTGAAAGTTCCAGGTCTTGCCTGACAGGTACAGGAATAATTTGGGAAAATTCCCTTCCCTCCTGATCAGCAGTCCTTCTGGCAATTTCAATATTCGCCACTGAGGCTGCCTCCTTCAAGCCTCCTGCCATTAAAATAAGATCTTCTGAAGTCATGTCCTGGGAATAAGGATAGGTTCCGGGATACAAGACCTCTCCTGATACTTTGACGTACACCTCTTCACTTAATTGATAAATGGATGGAACCTGAACCACATCTTCTCTTTTGAGAGGTATATCAGGGGAAAGGCCCGCTTCTATGGCTCCCAGATCAATTTGTAGCATCTGGGTGGTCAGGTCATCGTTGGTTCTTACTATATTAATTCGCTTTCTGTAAGCCTCTCCGCTCAGGCCTTCGGCTTTTTTGATCAACTCCGAAAGTGTCATCCCCTCCTGAAAGGCATAATTGCCCGGCCGGTATACCGATCCTTTGACCTGCACCCTGTTGGTATACCTGTCCAATACTTCACCAATTTTATACTCATCTCCGCCTTTAGCCAGAAATAAGGAAAACTGTTCATTGTAGATATCTGACACGGCCTTTTCTTTGTCGGTCATGCGGGTGACGTTTACCCGCTCCCTGTACGCTTCATCGGTAAAACCTCCGGCATAGGATAGTATGTCTGCAAAAGATTCACCAGGTTTGATTTCAAAAATTTTTGGCCGCTTGACGGCTCCTTCTACCTTGACCCTTTCCAAATAAGGTTGGACCCAAATTACATCCTGATCCTGAAGGGAAACATTCAGTCCCGGTTCACCCTTTGTAAGAAAATTATAAATATCAATTTCTGCTATTTCCTTGTCTTGTCGGATCAATTTGATTTTTCTCATTGTTCCGTTACGATTGGGACCTCCAGCCGCATACAAGGCATTGAAAACGGTACTGAAGGCACTGAGAGTGAATGTGCCCGGTAACCTTACCTCACCCACCAAATTAACTTTAATGGTCCTCACATTTCCTAAATTAACTTGTAAAAAAGTATTGGGCTGACTTCCTCTCAATCCGGTATAAAAAGCCGAAAGCCGATTCTTTATTACCTCTGTTGCTTCGTCCAGAGAAAGCCCGGAGACATTGATTGGTCCTATGTTTTCTAAAATCACCTGGCCTTCCGGAGTCACCGATGACTCATAAAACTGCTCCGACTGACCATAAACGTCTACATATAATTCATCCCCAGGTCCCAAAATGTAATTTCTGGGGGTAGCCATATTTAAATTCGGCTCGAAAGTAAGCCTTCTGTCTTTACTATAAAAAAAATCCAAACCAAAGATAGGCTCGGATGTTGATTTATCGTCTTCCAATTTTTCCTCCTGCGGTATAATGCCCTGGGTAATTTCGTTAAAACCCATCTGCCGCCGTGGACTTCTCTTGGGGCCAGAAGTGGAAGATTTCTGGCCACCTTGCAGACCAAAAACCATTCCCTCTAAGCGATCCTTTAGCTTTTCTATTTCGGAATCCGGCACCCCTCGGAGTTGGGCCATTTGTAGCAATTCGGCTTCTGAAAAGCCTGCCTCAGAGGCCCTGTTCATCAATACCTGAATTTGCTGGTCCGATAAATCATCCACTTTTATGGATGAAATATCTCCTAATGACTGCGCCGCTAACCCAAAAGGAAGCAAAGCCATCATCCCTATTAAGAAAAGCTTGTTCAGGTTCAAAAGTCTACTTGAAATCATACCAGTGATTTTATCGTTTTTACACAGCTTCGCCTCCTCACCCACAGCTTGAAGTCCGCAGGGCAGTTGGCCGGATTCAAAAAATCCCCAAAGCGACCGTAAAGATAATTATTACTTTCTTTTTGGTACCGAAGTTTGAGGATTAAAGCCAATTAATAAAAATCTTACCTACTAATTAAATGAAAAATGCTATCATCAGACAGCTGTATCAGGAAAAGGAAAAACTGATTTTCTGATTTCAGGCAAAAAAAAACAGGCTCCCGTAGGAACCTGCCTTTTCTTAAAAAAACCCAATATAAAATTTATGGTACCAATACTTCGTCTATCACGTGTATCACTCCGTTTGTTGCGTGCACATTAAGCAATTCAGGAACAAGACCTGATTCATTGATTTGAAGATCCGCCAGATTTACTGTCAATTCTTCACCCTCAAGTAAGGTGGGTAGCATGGCACCTTCTCTCAAATCCTGAGAAAAAGCCCGGGCTGGCACAACGTGATAAGTCAATACACTTGTCAATGTTTCTAATGGAATATCTTCATATCCGTCTACTTCGAGCGCTTCGTACAACGCTTCAAAAGCGGCATCAGTAGGAGCAAAAACCGTTAGGTTGTCATCAGCCCCTCCACTTACAGCATCAACCAGATTCGCTCTTGACAACGCTCCAACGAGCTGGGTAAACTCTGGTGTTTCCGCATTGGTATATCCTACAGCTATCTCTGCTATTGACTGCGTAGGAGGTGTGATGACATAATCCAACACATGAATGATACCATTATCAGCTTCGACATCTGTGGTGACCACCTGAGCATTTCCATTGATCCAAATATTATCGTCGGGATCAACACTTACATAAAATGGTGCTTCATTCAAACTAGGAACACTACCTGCTTCAACTGCCGATTCAGGCACCTCTCCGTCTACAACATGATAAGTTAAGATGGAGGCAAGATCTGGAGATGCAAGTAAATCTTCAGCTGTCAAGCCATTATCAGTCAAATATGCTTCAAAAGCTTCATTTGTCGGGGCAAATACAGTGAATGGCCCTTGCTCTAGTAAAGTAGCATCCAGGTCAGCTTCCAAAACAGCGGCCAAAAGGATGGAAAAATTTTCATCAGCCATCACAATATCTGCGATAGAATTACTTTCCTCTTCCGGCATCAATACTCCGTCAATCACATGAATCACTCCGTTTGAGGCAGTTAAATCTTCAGAAGTAACTCCAATGTCCTCGTTAATGGTTATTGACCCGTCGGAAACCGTAAAACTTAAATTTTGACCTTCCAGCAAGGTGGGCACCTCACCAGTACTTACCTGATTGGACAAAACCCGTCCGCTCACTACATGATACAACAGGATATCTCTCAGGTCCTCGACAGGTACATCGTTTACATTGGTAATACCTGCATCAGTAAAAGCCTGATTGGTAGGTGCAAATACAGTAAATGGACCTGCCGCGCTAAGGTCATCAACCAGATCCGCTCTTTGGATGGCAGCTACCAGGGTGGAAAATTGATCATTTCCTGAAGCAATGTCAATAATGCTTTCTTCTTCAGGTAGAGCTGGAGTAGGATCGTCGTCCGAACAACTTGCGACAAATAAAACACCTACTGCGAGTAGTAAGTGAAGTAAATTTTTCTTTTTTAGCAATGTGAAGTCCATAATAAATATTGGTTTAGTTATAAATTAAAAACAACCAATAAACCGAGTCAGTGACAGATAGTTTAATATTTTGAGACAAACAGATTTAATTTGTAAATGAACGTCACAAATAGATGCTTTTTATTATTTGTATATACAATTATTCAATTTTGCCTAAAACTGAAAAGGAATTTAATTTTAAAAGCCTGACAGACCATTATCAGGAATAAATAATTTATTTTTTAGGTCTTATGTCCTACCTTTGTCGGCATGAAGAACATCAAATCAGCTGCCCTAATTTGTCCTGCCTTTTTGATTATTTTCGGTTGTAACCCATCTCCGGAATCTTGTGAATTACCGGAATCCTATTTGGAGGTCGACGTTGATTTAGAAATTTTTAGAATGGAAGACCTGTATTTTGATGATTTATCCCGGGAAAAGTTACTGCTGAACCAGGAAAAATATCCGGAATTTTCTGCTGCCATGTTTGACAACATGGGTTTCCAAAACCAGGATCAAATGGCCGATGAGCTACTTAAAATCCATCAGGACAGTGGCATGCAGGAGTTGTACAAGGAAGTTAAAACCTATTTTGACGACATAGAAAGTATCGAAAAATCATTGGAAAATGCCTTCCGGGGAATTAAACACCATTATCCTGATTTTAAAATTCCAAAAGTCTACACCTTTGTAACAGGCTTTGGTAGCGACCTGATAGTGGATGAGGATATCATTGTCATTGGTCTGGACTATTTCCTACCGGAAGATCATCCCTTTCAACCTGTGGACCTACCCTATTACATTCTGAAAAGGTACAATGAAGACCACCTTGTACCCACCATTGTTACTGCCCTATCCTCTCAGTTTAACCATACCGACGTAGCGGACAGAACCCTTCTGGCTGAAATGATTTTTTATGGAAAGGCATACCATTTCACCAAAACCATCCTCCCCTGTACTCCGGATGAATACATCATTGGGTATGAGACCAAAGAAATCCAGGGAAGTTATGCCAACGAGGAAATGATTTGGGGTCACTTTATTGAAAATGAATTGCTCTATGAAACCAACCCATTTGAAATCAGAAGATACACTGGCGAAGCCCCATTTACCGACGTGATCAGCCCTGATGCGCCGGGAAGAATCGGCAGGTGGTTGGGTTGGAACATGGTGGATGATTACCGGTTCAACAACGACCTCAGCCTGCAGCAACTGATGGAACAGGAAGACTCCCGTACGATTTTCAGAAAATCAGGATACAAACCCAGGTGAGCCTGAAGCTAATGAAGACTTGCAACCCTCCAGTATGTCCAATATCCGGGATACCATGGTTTGCTTTTCAAAACTGGTTTCCGCCAATTGTCTCGCCCTTCGACTCATTTCATCCCATTTCTCAGGGGACTTCTCCAGGCTTTCTATTGCGGCTATTAAGGACTCATGATTTGAACAATCATGGTAATAACCGATGCCATTCCCTTTGACCAAATCCCAAATCCACCCCTTGAAATTAACAATTACAGGCATTCCCATGGCCAGGGCATCAAAAAATTTATTGGGACTGCTATGTGCTAATACCGGCAGGGGGAGAAATGAAATGTAGGCCAGGTCCGCTTCATTCATGAGTTCCTTCACCTTCTTTTTATCTCCAAAAGGGAGAAACTCCAGCTTATCCAGTTTTCTTGCTTTGGCTTCCCTTTTCAAATCATCCAGTCGGTTACCGTTCCCCATTAACCTGAACCGCCAGTTTTTATGATGATGCTTAGCCTGCTCGGCCAATTCCAAAAACTGCTGAAGCCCATTCACATACCCTATGGCACCCGCATACATGAAGGTCATTGGTTGTGCCTTAAAATCTCTATCCGAAGAGTTTCTTTCTTTTTTATTGAAACTTCCTGTGTCCGAAAAGTTTGGAACCATGGACACGCACTTTTCTGGCAGCAGACCTCGGATATATTTCTGAATTCCAGGGGAGAGTGCCACCATTTCAACGGCTTCCTTGTAAATCTTATACTCCCACCGGTACAAGCAGTTTTTCAAAAGGCGACTACGAATATTTTTTACCTGGATCGGAGCTTCCGGCCAAAGGTCCCTGACTTCAAATACATAGGGAACACCCCATTTTCTTTTAGCCCAAATACCGATCTCCCCGGTAGAAAGGGGGGTGGAGGTAATATAAAGCAAATCCGGAAGGTCCTGATCCTCTTTACCAATCAAGCTTTTGGCTTTTCTGACGAAGGAGTAGAATGACCAGAGCCTTTGCAGGGTATTGTACCGGTTGTCATAGGGCACAGGCAAAAGGTGAACTTTAACCTTTCCGTCCCAGCGGATGGTATAATTTTGTCCGTTATGGGCAGTAATCATTTCCACCTTCAGTCCAGCAGCAGCCATGCCCTGGGACAGGTGATAAGACCTGATGGCCCCTCCTTCTTCAGGTGTAAGGTAATACTGGTGAATGTACATGACCCTCATAATCGATTGGCTTTTATCCATTCGGCCAATAAAAAAACATTGAACAAAAGTAAAAACTGTTCGGCAATAAATTTGTCGGGTTGTTTGACCAATGCTCTCCACTCCGGTGGAACCTGCTCGGAATGGTGCTCCCCAAATTCCTTTACTCCGTCTAAAACGTACTCCCTGAAACCTGAATGCCCTGTCAACCATTCTTTCAGAGGCAAGCCAAACCCAAGCTTTTTTCTACGGGCAATGCTATCCAGTCCGTCTTTTTTAAGGATAGATTTAATCCAGAATTTAGACCCGGAATGCAATAACTCGTACTCGCTTAGCCCTTTGCCCATGGCTACCACCTGCCAATCCAGAAAGGGAGCCCTCCCTTCAATTCCATGGGCCATGCAGGCATTATCATGGATTTTCAGCAAATCCTGCACCATATACATCTTCCTGTCCCATTCCAATGCATTTTTAAAATCACCATTCCCTTTTGGATACAGGGGATCCAGGCTGTCTGCCAGCGCTTCGGGAAGTGGGGACAGCGCAGCAAAGTTCATGAAAGTCCTCTGCACCGTCCCTTGAATGGAAGATAAAAATTTTTGTTTGCCCCTGCCCAGGAAGGGTACTCTTTTAAGCAATGGAGCTGCCCATTGCCAAAATTCCGGGTGGTTAAGGTATTGTTTAAAAGCGATATGCCGGTTATAGCCAGAAAAAAGTTCATCTGCCCCTACACCGCTTATTAATATTTTTACTGATGTTTTGGCCTTTTTGGCTACTGCCCAGGTAAGAAAGCCGGCACTGTCTCCTACCGGCTGGTCCAGGCCATCGATGTATTCCGGCCAGTGTTCCAAAAACCATTCCGGGGATAAGCTTACTTCCTGATTATGGCCTCCAAATTTTCCAGCCAATCGTTTGGCAAACCCAGGGTCCTCATATTTTCCACCATAGGTATGTTCAAATCCAACTGTATAGGAGGGCAAGGTCAGTCCGGTTTCCTTGTACCAGAGGTGGTACAGCAAGGAACTATCTGCCCCGCCACTCAAAATCATACCTACCGGTACATCTGCATGTAAATGTTTCAACACGGCATTTGTAAGTACTTCCTCAAAGGATGCGAGTTCCAGGGAAGGCCCTGGGCCTGGAACATGAATAGGCATCTCATCTGATTGACTTTTTTGGGAGTCCAAATCGATTTCCATCAGCTCCCCTGGTGCCAGCTCATCGATGCCTGCATAAAAAGAGTGTTGAGGTAGTGCATGCCGAAGGTAAAAATAGGGCAAAAACTGAGCTTTGTTGATTTTTTTAGGAAAAAGGCCTGATTCCAGCAGGCAGCGGCATTCAGAAGAGCAGGCGAGGATTTCCTCGTTCCTGGCAATATACAGGGATTTCATTCCCAAGGGGTCTCTACCCAACAAAACCCTACGCTGATGTACAAAAGCAAAGGCATACATGCCCTGGATAAATTTCACACCCGCTTTTCCTTTTCTGATCAACCATTCCAGTAAAACTTCTCCATCAGAAGTGCTTTTAAAGGTCACCCCTTCCTCTATGAGTTGGTTTCTTAAATCCTGATAATTGTACAGAAATCCGTTCCAGGAAAGGACAGCACCTGTATCCTCGTGAAGCAGGGGCTGGTTTGCCTCTTCCCTGAGATCCAGGGTTTTTAAGCGGTTGGCTGCAACATATACTCCTGTTTCCACTTTTTCCCAAGAGGAATGGTCAGGTCCCCTGTGCTGGCAGGACTGCATCATCGTGAGAATACTGTCCTTATTTTTATCAGAAGTACTCACCAAAAGGTGTACACCACACATGTCAGATACCTTTGGTTTTGGGTCTGCTGATCTCTTCCCCTGCCATAGGGGCTACATTTTTTTCGAAATAACGGCAGAAATGGGTCAGGTCACATTCCTGACACTTTGGTTTTCTGGCCAGACAAACATATCTTCCGTGCAGGATCAGCCAATGGTGTGCCTTGTAGATGACCTCTTTTGGAAGATGCCTGATCAGGCTTTTTTCTACTTCAAGGGGAGTTTTGGCACTTTGGGATGCCAGACCCAATCTTTTAGACACCCTAAAAACATGGGTATCCACAGCCATGTTGGGCTGGTTCCAAACCACGCTCGTGATGACGTTGGCGGTTTTTCTTCCCACACCCGGCAATTTCATCAGCTCTTGTACGGTAGCCGGAACTTCCCCGTCAAAATCTTCCATCAGCATCCTACCCAATCCCAGCAGGTGTTTGGTTTTATTGTTTGGATAGGAAACGGAACGGATATAGGGAAACAATTGGTCAAAGTCACTGGCTGCCAGATGTGCCGGACCGGGAAAATCCCTGAATAGGGCCGGTGTGACCATATTGATCCGTTTATCGGTACATTGGGCACTCAATACCACCGCGAGGAGCAACTGGTAGGGTGATTCATACTGAAGCTCAGTCTCAGCTACAGGCATATTTTCAGAAAAATGATCGACGAATGCCTTATACCTCTCTTTTATTAACATACTGGCCTTGAATAAATTTACTTTTCTCAATAATGAAAAGTATGGGTAACTGGTACTGGTAAAATAATTCTTTTAAAAAAAATCCTACCGTTAGCGTTTAACGGTAGGAAGAATAGGTTTTTGTTGGTGTTAAACTCTTTCCAGTCCTCGGGACCGGGCCCTTTTTTTAATGGCGCAAACAATGCTATCGGAGGGTTCAAGAAGCAATTGATCCAGCTTTTCAACCGTACTTAGCAGATCAATGTATTCTTGCATCAGCAATTGATCTTCCTGTACGGCTTGCATCAATGTTTCATTCTCTTCCTCTGTCATCTCCTGATAAATGTACTTTATCAGGTCACTTTGGGTAAAAGATTTGGTCATAGGCGATATTTATTTGTTTAAGTTTTTTTCTTAGATTGATAAGCGCATAGCGCATTCTTCCCAAAGCCGTATTGATACTCACCCCGGTCTGTTCGGCAATTTCCTGAAAACTCAGGTCCATGTAATGCCTCATGATCAAAACCTGTTTCTGGCTTTCCGGTAACTCATCAATTAACTGCCTGACCAATTCGTAAGTTTCATCCCTGACCTTCATGTCTTCGACATTATGCTCTGCAAAATGCATGGTATTAAAAACATTTGATCCATCCTCCATCACAACGGTGGGATAGCGTCTCATTTTTCTAAAATGATCAATAGCCAGATTATGGGCGATCCGCATCAACCATGGTTGAAACTTCCCTTCTTCATTGTACCTGTCCGAGTTGAGTGTTTGCACAACTTTCACAAATACATCCTGCAATAGATCCTCAGCCACACCTTGCTCCTTCACTATCATCAATATGGTCGTATATACTTTGGCTTTATATTTATCAACTAACCTCTCAAAGGCTACTTCACTTCCATTTCTATACTGTGAAATCAATTCACTATCCTTAGGTCCTACCCTTTTACTCATAAAACTGATGTTTAAATAACGTAGAGTTTTATCCCATATTGTTGCATTTACGGTCAATTAATATTTCATGTGTTTTCAAATGTATGTAATAGGATAAAACAACGCAATCAATTTTGTATTTTTTTATAATAAATGGTACCATTAAAATAGGAGCTCAGAAGATTATGTCTTTTGTTAAATTTTTAACCAAATACAATACTGATTTTTTATTTTACTTCATAAAATACAACAATTACAATACCAAAATTGTTATTTCGCTTGTTTTACGAATTGTCCATGTCGGGTGCTTTGGTAAATCCCTTTGCCAGAAGACTATAAACCGTGCCCACGAGACCTAAAAGGCCGCTGATATAAGCGGATGTTTCATTCAGGATATTGGGGTCATAAAAACTGATCAAGGCAATACAGATCAAAACAAAGCTAAATACGGCTGCCTGGATCATTTTTGCATTTCCGGATTTTCTTTCATCTTGTTTGAATCTGGACAAGTCTTCTTCACTTACGAAAAGGCATACAAAATTTCTGAAACTTTTGGAAAAAAGGACCAGACCATCCTTGCCCGCATTCATTTTGATTATTCCCTTTTGGATGAGTGCCGTCATGGTTTCTCTGTTAAAAAAATTGATAAACCCTTCGGTTGCATAATTATAAACCATTTTTCTTTCTTTAAGGCTCAATTCCGCCCAAATATTCAAAAAATAAGCCTTATTATACCTTTGGATCGAGAGGATACATTTCTCATACCTTTCCATGGACAATGGCTCATTCAGTGGATCACGGGATAATTCCTCGGTAATTAGTGAAGCTATGGCCGCTGCATTCGGCCCATAGGCGATTTCAGTTGCCAGTTCCAATGCTTTTTCATCATTGAACAAAACACTTTCCGCCCTGGCTTTGAACAGCTTTCTCTCTTCCTTATCCAACAGCTCCCAGTCTGAGCCTAAGTAAGGCAGGGTAACAGACTCAATTTGAAAATCCAACGGCACATATTGAAAGAGATATTCGGAAAAGACCTCTGTGATCATTAAACGTTGTTGCTTGGGTGTATCCGCCCTCAAGATCTCCTGAAGCGGCTTTCCGGAAGTTACAAAAAGGTAGAAACCTTTGCCGGCATATTTCTTTCTTAAATTCAAAATAGCCGCTAAGACCCCTTCCGCATTGCCCAGACAATGCAGGTTTTCCAAAACTACTCCCTTATGAAGCGGCTCAGGGGCTGGCATTTCAAAAGCACCCTCCCCGGCATCGATCAACAGCAATTCAGGTAGGGTCATACCAAATTCATGGCAAATCCAACTTCTGGATTTTAGGGCATCTACACCGATGATAAAACTATATTTCTGTTTTTTAGCGTTCTGAGGTAAGGTAGGCGAACCATAAGTAAAGTGATAATCAATGAGGTAAATTTTATTCCCCAGCCTCATGACCATATTGAAAAGCCAAATCAAAACCAGAAATAGCGGAAGTAAAAGGAGCAAGTTGGATTTTAAGGTTTTCCCAAAAAAATCTTTTTTAAAAAAATCGCCTGTAACAAAATTGGGCGGCCGGTTAAAGGCATCTACCATCACCTCATGGGGAGGAGCAATGAAATCCCGGATCAACTCATCATCCTGATTGGAAAACCTTCCAAAATTTGTTCGTCTAAATTCTTCATGGATTCCAATAAGTCCCAAATAAAATTTTTCCGTTATATCAAAGTCCTGGACTTCTCCTTGCGCCAGGTTGCTTGTATAATCCCAAATAAACTTTTCCTGATTAAAAATCTGCCTGTGGATAAAATAGCCTGGTAAAAACCCAATGATGACCAGCCATAAAAGGAAATTCAAGGCATATACTCTTTTGTCTACGTGTACACCCGTAAGCTTATTCCAAAAATCATTGAGGCTGCGATGCAGCTTGCCAATGGAATTGCTTCTTGTCCACCTATCAGGGGATAAGCTGGGGAATTTACCGGTATTGGAAAGGTAATGACAAAGTAATTGTAAGCTCCCCATCAGGACAAGTACCAAAAGTGTCAGTGAAAAATAAAAGGTGTCCATACTCACCTGAGACAGGTAAATCAACAAATAGGCCATCCCCAGCCAAAGCAAGGTTACCATGATCAAAAACCCGTTGATGTTTTTCTTTTGGGCACCGCTTCCTGAGGTAGATAACATCAGGAAATTGCAGGTTCCGGATTGAATGGCAAATAGTGCGGACCAAAGGTAAATCTTAAAAATACTTAAAGGTAAAAATAGGTAAACACCTACAAATAGCGCCAAATCCAAAAATAAAATTACATTTAACCATATAAACCTGTTTCTTTTGGCAGGAGAAGGACTGTACCAGGCAAAAGAAAAATCCTCCCAAGCCAGGTATATGCTGGATTTGGTGGTGACAAGCGTCAACAGTGCCAGAAGCACTAAAATCAATAAATAGGGTACAAATACGGTAATGGCTTCCAGAGATGCCAAAGAGTGCAGGGTGTGCTGCAGGTTTTTATCTTCCAGGTATAGCACCCAGTTTTCAGATACAAATTGTCCGTAAGGTACCCGACTCAATAACGCCTCGTACTCATGGCCATTTACATAAATGGGGGTTTTCCATACTTGTTTAAATGTGGCCCTTTGGTTATTGCCCATCAAAGTCCTGATTTCCTCCCACTTTTCATCTCCCACTGCTTCTTGAAGGAAATTTATAGGGATATTTACTTTTTGGCTTTTCAGGAGCACTTTTCCATCGGGTTTGAAAATAAAAAACCTTTGATTTTGACTGATTTTTGGGGCAAGGGAATCCAGACTGAATGTCAATGCATAACCTACGCTATCGACCCGCCTGCTAATCACCCCTTCCAGATTACCAGTAGATTTGGAAAAATGCGCACTGATAAAATGCTTTGCCGGGGATTCGGGAAGGGCTTGCACATAATCCCGGTTTGCAATGGAAACGAAAGGGAAATCTCCAAAATCAATTGAGCCATCCACGGCAGAGGTGTCCGGTATGAGCATGGTCTGAATGTTTCCCTTCAAATCAAATTCGAGAAATTCGTTGATGTTATTATTCCTATTTAGTGATTGAATCACGGTACCAGAACCAATATTCCCTCTTTCCAGATGAATTCTGAAATTGTCCAAATTTGATTTCAAACTGTAAACTTGGTCAGCAAAGGAAACCTTCAAATCTAGAACATCCCGGTCAGAAGGGGAGAGGCTTCTGTAATTTTGAAATAACGAAAACGAAAAAAAGCCCAAAATCACCATCACCACAATCAAGGATAAGCCCAGGCCCAGTACCCTTTTTTTTGTCAATACATCACCGTCACCCAGATTAAAGATACTGATGATGGGGATGGAGACAAAAATCAACAACAAGAGGGTAAGGAATGTGCTGAGTACCTTGAAATTGATTTTTAGCGCCACACTTTCAAACTGAGATTTTTCCTTGGTACCCAGCAGATAAAACACCTGGTCACCTATCACTGCCGGAGATAAAAAGCCCTTGTATTCATCCCCGGAAAGGCTGATGTCAAGCTCCCTTTCTCCAACATTTAGCTTGCCTTGCAGGGAATCTGCATCAATGACCGGAAGGCCCGCCAACTCATTTGGATAAATGGCAACGCCTGCACTATCCAGGACAAACAACCTGTCAAAAAATAAACTCTGAATATTGTTTTCCATAAGGGCGTATACCGGAACGGAATGATCTACCTCAAATCCTCTACCTACCAAACCATTCCTGTCAAATGTTTGGCCCAAAACCTCTCCTATTTTTTCAGAAAGCAAAACATTATCCCATTCAGGCAAATCTCCTGACCTGGTTGTATCATCCAGAAAAAATCGAAAGCCTTTTACATTAATCAGAAAGGCCGAATCCTTTTTTGTCAGGGAAATACCATCCTGAGCAAAAATCTGCCGGTCCATTGAAGGATCCTCCTGAAGGTTTTTAATTTTTTCTATGCCAAATTTCGGATTTCTATCAATCAGTCCTACCATTTGAGCAGCAGCACTTTGCCCCTGTCCTCCCCCCCAGTTATAAAAGTTTCTTTTAAAATAACCTTCCAGCTGCACGTGGTAGTTGTAGAAAGCATCTATGAAATTGTGCCTGGCCAGGTAGACGGCTTTGATCCCCTGGGATTCCAGCTGGGCCTGATTGGTTTTGGAGTGTTGATAAAGGTAAGCACCGATCAGCAACATGCTGCCAAAAATCAAAATCCAAATGCGTAAATCCTTGAACTTCATATCGGTGGGCCCTTCTTACCAGATGGCAACAATTTAAGGAAAACACCTTACAATAAAAACTTTAACTTTGTCCAGCACTATAAATAATGATCATTATTCTTGCAGATAGCCTGAAGTTACAGGAAATCTAATGCATTCTTGCGTTTTTATTGGGTTTTATTCCCCGACAGTTTCTGGCTCTTTTTTATTCATCCAGGATGGCGCTGTACCAAACCACATTACTGTCCCGATGAACATCAAAAGCTTACAGGTATCCGGCTCCATGTAGGTACCAAAAACCAGGATGGCAGGAACAATATTTAGGCCCAGGCCCAGAAAAGAAATTATTTTTATCAGTAGCTTCATTTTCTTTGAATGATTTTAGAGGAAACAACATACACCAACACGGCTACAAACCAACCCGGTAATCCCAGAAAGAAGATTTCTACACCTACTACCAAATTTAGCAGCAAACAAAAACTCAAAGTAATCAACCAGGTCAAGGCCACTGACCAGTTCAGGGAACTGCCTGTGGACTCGGCATAGTTGGACTTAAGACCAATTTTTTCGAGCAGGTATACATCTATAAATATCACTGCACCTACTGGCATAAGGATCAAGCCATAAAGTGCCACAAACTCCAGCAACATCATTACCAGGGCAGGGAAACAGGCGGCAATGGTAGTAAACAAGCCGACAAATAGAGTGACTTTCCAGGTTTTCCACTTAGGGTTGATAGACTGAATGGCCAGACCTGCCCGGTAAAGTGTGGGATTAGCCGTGGTCCAACCGGCAATCACCACGCAAATCGCTCCGGCAACCCCTACTGCGCTATAGGCAATAGGACCTGGGGCAAAAGTAAGACTTCCTTCAGACTCAATCAAAAACAGTGAATACAATATGCCTGAAGCAATCCAGGCGATAAAATGCCCCAGAAACACCCCAGTGGCAGAGGAAAAACCATACTGCCACTTCTTAGCATACCTCAGTAAGGAAAGGTCTGCCATCCCAATATGCATGGCCATGTTGCAAAACCAGGCAAAGAAAAGGATGTGCCAAAAACCAAACTTACTTTGCCCATCCAAAGGCGTACCGGTCCAGATGGTACTTTCTGCCACCGACCAGAATGAACCCAGCTCTGTAACTCCCAACCTGGGTAAAACCGCCAGGGCTGCTGCTATAAACACCATGATCATCCAGGGTGCGGCCACCATGGCAAACTTAGACACCTGGTCAAAACCAAACATGGCTATGACGGTGGTGACTGCCCCTACCACAAAAACGGTCGTCACCCAACCCACATTATTGGGATAAATATCCGTCAGCTGGGGCATGGTCATGTCGAAGGGAATACCAACTGCCGTAGCAGCCACTGCAATCATAGAGCCTGCCAGAAAACAAAACAATCCCGCATTGACCAGATTATAAATCAATGTAAACTTCTTACCTGCAATTTTTTCCAATAAATAATAAAGGGTAACCCTCGTCTTGACCGCAATCTTTGCAGTTAAAAAAGCCCAACTTAAAACAGCCAGTATATTTCCAATAATCAGACCCGTCACCAGGTCAATGGCACTGGCGCCATGAGCCACAAACAGGGGCCCGATAACGAATTCGGTTCCGGCGGTATGTTCTCCGGCATAGGTTCCTAAAAAACTCCGCCAGCCTTTTAGCTTGTTACCTGGTATAGCTTGCTGCTCGTATTCATTTACTGCATTCAACCGGGCTACAAGACTTTTACTATTTTCCATAAATGTGGTGGGATAATTAAGCTTTTATTTGGATTTCAGTTAGGTTTGGAATATCGTTATTCACGGGAACAGTAACCAGGAAAACAATCACCTTCAAAAACATCAACCATTTAAATCATAAACTGACAGGAGATTTGGTTCAGGTTACACCGAACCCCTGTTGATGAATTTAAAAACATTTTTCACCGATTCTTTCTTATTTTTCTTGATCATATAAGCAGCAGTTTCTCCCATCAGCTTGAAATCGGTGGAGATAACTGTAATGCCCAAAAGCTCTTTTAAGGGGGTATCGTTATAGGAAATTATACCGATTTCCCTGCCCAAAACATAATTTTGCTCCCGGACTTGTTTGACCAGGTTTACCAGATCATTTTCTTCAATGACCACAAAGGCATCCTTAGCTCTGAGTTCCATTTCAGGATAGACCGTTTCCAAGACCTCAAAATCAAAGTCAAAATCCTGACAGAATTTTTTAAAGCCCATAAGGATCTCTTTGGGATAAGGATATACGGTTTCCAATGGATAAACCAGCATCAGCTTATCGTAATGCTGCAATTGAAAAATTCCCTCACAAAGTGCATTGTAAATGTCATTCTTAAAATCCTGATAAATGGCGGACACACCTTCCCCTAAATGAGGGATTTGGTTATCCATTACAATTAATTTTTCTCTGGGAATTTTATTCAGGCAATTCATTACCTCGGCATCCAAATTGTAATGCCCCTCTTTTTCATGCTTGAAATGGGGCATCAACACATAATAATCATAGGCCCCCATGTTTTCATTTAGAATGTTTTGCAACAATTTGGGGTCACAGTGGTAAATACGCAAATCCACCTGGGCATCGGCACCCATACTGTCAATAAAGGAATTGTAGGTTTTGAGTTTGTAATTACTGAGTTTATTCAGTAAAAAAAGCACACTTAATTTAGATGTGGAAATGTTTTTGGCCACATAATACCCTTTTCCCTTGACTGAAAGTATTATTTTTTTCTCCTTCAATTGATTGTAGGCCTTCTCTACGGTATCCCTGGAAAGGTAATGTTCTTCACTGATTTCGTTGATGGATGGGATTTTATCTCCCACCAGCAAATGGGAGTTTTCTATATCTTCAATAATCGAATTGACAATCTGCTGATATTTGGGAATCCGTGAATTTTCATCCAGCCGAATAAGGGTTTTTAATTCATTCATGGGTTCATGTTATTTTGCGCTACCGATCATTGCCACCTTAAATGGCTCATTTAAAATTAACTAAAATTTTTCAATTGTTACATTTACACTCAATTAATTGAAATTAGTAAAACTAACCACAAAAAATTTTATCAATGGTGGATTTCAAGGTTGATTGGGCCGCTAAGACCGGAAGGCATGGTCTCCCATTCCGATGCGTCAAATGGTCCATAATCAATATTCACAAAATTTATCTCGTGGTAATTCCTCCAGACAATTTCGTTTTGGTCCAGGTAACGCACCCTGTTGGCCATGAGATTGGCCACTTCTATGCTAAGCTGGTTGCTGCCCTCCTGAACAAAATCGGTGATATCCAGCTTGAAAGGTATTCCGAAAGCATAACCCACTTGTTGCCCATTGATCCAAACCAGGGCACTTTCCAACACCTGACCCAGATCCAGTACATACTTGTCCCCTTCCTTTACCGGCCCAAGCTCAAAGGAGCTTTCATATAAGGCTTGTCCTGAAAAATCTGATGCGGCCACATCATCCAGTTCAGTCCAGGGCTTGATAGCTTCCAAAGTCACCGGTTCGGGAAGCTCAGGACCTCCATCTTGAAATGTCAAACGCCAGGGCCCCTTTACAGCAACAATTTCCGGATTACTGCTCTCATACCGCCAGTCCGGAATACGGCCTGGTTCCCTTTGGAGAACATGAATGATCAGGGACTTGCCCGGAGCTAAATTGACAAGCACTGATTCCTTTCCTTCTGTTGATTTAATGCTGCCCAAGCCTATTTTACCCTGTTCGGGATCCATCAAAACAGCTGCCTTACACCCATATCGAAGAGGTATGAATTTATTTACGGGCGTTCCCGAATGGTTGACCAGATAATAGTATTTTTCCCCATTCAAGTCCCTTCTCACGAACTTGAGTCCTTCATCCACCAGGCTTTCCCTTTGCAATCCAAGCCCTTCCAAAGCCTGAAAGATATTTTCAGCTAAAACAAGCTTCCCTTTACCTTTGACGGCTAATTTCCCAAAAGACATGCCTTCAAATTCCAGCTCGGACCACAAGGACTCCAGGGTTTCCTTTCTGGCGGAATGATCTTTAAATCCAGGCACTTCCCCGGGTGCTTTCTGAAATATTACCGTCCCTCCTTTTTCTGCCAGGGCAATGGCATTTTGAAGGGTGCTGACTGGCAGATAATCGGCCTCGGGAACAATTAATACTTGGGAACGGTAGCTTCCATTAGCTACCACAAACCGTTGTCCATCTACCTGCAGGCCCTCAATCATCTTATCAGAGACAAAATCCAATCCAAAGCCTTTTTCCATCAGCATTTTGGATTCCTGGTAAAAAGCGGTTGGGTGCAACCACTCATCGATACCATGAACGGTCAGCATTTTGGACAATCCCTCCGGGTCGGACCATATATCATAGGCCGGCCAGTACATCATGAGCTCGTGATCAGGGTTTCCTGCCTGCAAAACAGACTGAACCCGCTGTATATACGCATTGAATCCCTTAAAATGTGGCCATAAGCTGTTGTGGGTATTCAGGTTCAGGGAAGCATAAAACAGCCAACCCGGAAAATCCACTTCTTCAGGAGAATAGGTAACCCCATGGTAAAACATGTGGTTGACCCCAGCCAGGAAGGCTTGCTCCAGTTCAGGCTTGGCCTGAGAGAAAGCAGACTTAAAATGCTCGCCCAGCCAGGTAAAGGTTTCGGTGGACACCAGGTTTTTCCCGGTCAGATGCGCTGCCGACGAGGCAAATTTAAGCATGATGGGATCGGGATCCACGTTTCGGATATCCGCACTGTCCCTTCGGATACCCGGGATGGGAAAATAACTGGACCCAAAGGTTTCACCCTCAGGAATGTCCACGGCCGCATAAAGATCGAGTAAATTACCCGGGGAGCCATGCGCCTGATTCTTGGTCATTTTACCATGGCTGTTGGCCCATTCCGTCCAAGGGGCGGTGAAATTTTCTAGCAGCATGTCATGAATGGTTTCCCGGTAATCCGCCTTCAAGCGGCTGCTGACTTCATCCGGCTCCTCTGCAAATAATTCCGGTAAATGTGCCCTCAGGTCATAGCCGCGCTTCTCCTCAAACAGGGTAAAAAAATCAGCGGTGAAATCAGCCCCATACACCTCAAAACTGTCATTGTAAAATGACCGGATTCCGGGAAAGTCCGTTTCAAATGCTTTTTCAAAATGGTTCAGGTAATGTTGCACTGCCTCAGCGGAATAGTGATCCAGGGTAAAGCCCTGTCCACCCGGAGCTGCCCTTTTCACCATTTGCCCTGTCTGGGCCTGAAAGATGGCAATAAGGTCCCATGAACCCGGGGCATCCCAGTCCAGGTGTAACGAATCAATCACTTTATCGGTGAGATTTTCTACGGTTTCATCCTTGTAAGCCATTAAAGTATGCAGATCGTATTTGAAACGAGAGGCCCGTCGGTCTTCCAGGACAATGGCCCTGTCCAGTCCCTGACCTTCGGTATACCGGTACTTTTGAACGATCATTCGCTGTGCTGCCATCTCCGGGCTCACCATGGGTCCGCCAAAAGGCCAGCCTGTACCCTGGGTAAGGTCTATGCCCATATTCAAACTATCTGCCTGAGACACGGTATGCTGTAGCATATCCATCCATTCCGGGGAGAGGTGCTCCAGAAATCGGTCCTCAAAGCCCTTTGCCCCATAAATGGGTGCTATTTCCAAGCCTCCCAAACCGGCAGCTTCGTATTTCTCTAGCAAGGCCGTCAAATTTTCCTTGTCTACTGCATTTCCCATCCACCACCAGCGCGTCCAGGGTTTTGAGGTTCGGGTCTCTTCCGGCCATTCACCTGCCCTGACCGAATTTGACTTTTCCTGTGCCTGGCCGCAACTGCTTAAGCCGGACAGCAAGGCTGAAAACAGAATTGACAGGCCAAATATGGAGCGAAGAGCCTTTTTATTTTTTTCCATTAAGATCCGATATTATTATTTCTGCAGGCTATACACCTTTTGCAAAGGCTGGACCCGGGGAGATTGATCGGGATTCGTTTCCATGAGGTCTGCCATATACGCCCACCATTTCTTCATGATGGCCTGCCCGGCCAGGCCATCGGTTTGATGATCTTCACTCAGGCCCTGAAAGGCAAAGAGCGTTCCGGTGGATTTGTCCAGAAAGATATGGTAAGATAGTATGCCTGCCTCCTTGAGAAGTCCCTCCAGCTCCGGCCAGATTTCCTGGTGGCGTTTTTCATATTCCGCTTCATTTCCAGGCAGAAGCTTCATGGTAAAGGCTACGGGTATCATGGGCAAAGTTTATTTGACGTTGAAATAAAGGTAATTTTAACGTTTAAATTAAGCAAGCCTTTTGGTAAAAGCAATTTGAAATACCAGGGATGATTCCATATCATTTTAATTCCGACCGATAAATCTTACCTTTGCCCCTTTAAATAAAAAGTATGAATATCAACGAAAACATGGTCGTAGGCCTTACCTACGAATTAAAAGTTACCAATAACGAGCCGCAATCCGAGCCTTTTAGTGTTGAGGTGAGAAGTGAAGAGGATCCTTTCTTTTTCCTGTTTGGAAATAGCGGATTGCCCGAGGCATTTGAAACCAGGCTGAAGGACAAAACCAAGGGTGATCCTTTCGAATTTGTGCTGCAGGTGGATGAAGCCTATGGAAAACCAGATGATGAACTCATCGTCTCCGTACCCAAATCCCAATTCAACGAGGAGAGGGGATTTCAGGAAGACATGCTGCAGGAAGGAAATTTCCTGCCCCTGGTAGATGAGGATGGTTATCCCATGCAGGCAAAAATTGTAAAAGACCTGGGCGAGGAATTGCTTTTGGATTTTAACCACCCCCTTACAGGAATGAACCTTCACTTTGAAGGGGAGGTTTTTGAAGTCAGAGAAGCTACAGATAAAGAAAAAGAAGAAGGGTTTATGGCCTGACCAGGAAAGGTACCCCGACTATTCCGCCAATCGCAAGACGTGATTTTCCTCCCAGTCCAGGTTCACCAAATCCCCCTTGCCAAGTCCTCGTAATGGGGAAGCAACTTGCCAGAGGTTTGACTGCCCGGGCAGGGAAATAGTCAGCAGGTCATATTCAGGAAAATACCTTTTGAGCAGGACTTTGCCTTCGGCCTTCCCCTTTCCCCTGGTCACCTGGATTTGGGAGGGACGCAGGTATCGGTTATCCGGCAGGGCATTTAAAGGGCCAAAAAATTCCGCCACATAGGAGGTCCCCGGATCCTGGTGGATGTCTTTTATCTCACCCTTTCTCAATAACCTGCCATGAGCCAGGACACAGAGCTTGTCAGTAATCAAAAGCGCCTCTTGAATATCGTGTGTCACCAGGATCAGGGTAATGCCCAAATCCTGAAATATCAGGTTCAATTCGTCCAGTAAATCTCTTTTTTGATGGCTGTCCAGAGAGCTGAATGGCTCATCCATAAGCAGGACCTCCGGCTCCAGGCTCATGGCCCTGGCAATGGCCACTTTCTGTTGCTGCCCTCCGGAAAGCTGCCTGGGTAAGCTGTCCTTTTTCTCCTCCAAACCAAACAGGCGCAGCAATTCAGCCAACCTCTCCCGGGCATAGGTTTTGTCATATTGCAACAATGGCCTGCTGATATTTTCTCCGACTGTGGAATGAGGGTAAAGTCCCTTATCCTGCTTTACAAGCTGTATGGCATCATATCCGGGAACCAGCTTTTCACCGGAATGGAGGATTTTTTCTCCTTTCAAAAATACCGCCCCCTCATCCTGTGCTTCCAGTCCGGCAATCAACCGCAGCAAAGTGCTCTTTCCGCTGCCACTGGCGCCCACCACTGCCCAGCGCTCCCCTTGCCTGATGTTAAGGGAAAAATCAGCTAAAGCTGTGGTAGGGCCCTCATAGGTTTTACTCAGCTTTTCTATAGATAAAAAACCCATTAAGTGATTTGATCTTTTATTTTTTTGGAAAGGCTGGAAAATACCAGTTCATAAGAATGGTCTACTAATTCCAGAATAAAGGGATCAGGTATTGAACCATCAAAAGATACTGTATTCCAATGCTTCTTGTTCATGTGGTATCCGGGTAAGATTCCCCCGTATCGTTCCCTGAGCTCCATGGCCCATTCAGGGTCACATTTTAAATTGACACTCTGAAAAAAGCTGATATCGATGATCGCAAAAATTTTACCTCCCACTTTGAAACAAAGGGTATCTTCATCAAAGGGGGTATCCTCAGTCACTCCCCGTTTCTTCAGACAATATGTTCTGAAAAAATCAATATTCACTTAGGATAAGCGTTTGAAAATCCAGAAAATAAGGGCCGCCAGAAATACTACGATGGATATCTTATTGATCCCATGCATCATTCTCAGGTTAAAATTACTTTCTTTATCGGGATCGGGCTTTTTAAATACCCTGATAAAGTAATTGCCTACTTCACCTACCTGAAAGAACTCTTTGATTTTATTAGACATGATTCTAGTGATTGCTTAGTGAAAACGCTTGTTAATGGTGCTCATTTACTTCAGGCTCTATCCACTGCCCATCCTGCTTGATGATGTCAATTAACTCATCCACCGCCTTCGCTGAGGGAACGGAGCGTTTGACAACTTCCTTACCCTTATACAGGGTGATTTTTCCTTTACCCGAACCCACATAGCCATAATCTGCATCGGCCATTTCTCCGGGACCATTTACAATGCATCCCATGATCCCAATTTTGACCCCTTTAAGGTGATCTGTTCGCTTCCTGATCATGGCAGTGGTCTCTTGCAGGTCAAATAAGGTACGGCCACAGGAGGGGCAGGAGATATATTCCGTTTTGGACATCCTGGTACGTGCGGCCTGAAGTATTCCAAAACTCACAGAATTATGTAATTTTATCTGCTGCAAAGTTTTGTCTCTTTCTCCTATGGACAGCCTGTCCAGACCAATCATGATCCCATCTCCCAGACCATCGATCAACAACCCTCCTACATCAGTAGCTGCAAAGAGCATGGTCTTTTCGGCATCCGCATCGGTATAAGTCACCTTTGGTACCACAGGAAGATTGATTCCAGCTTGAATCAATGTAAAAAAAGCCCTGCGCAAAGCTTGCATCTGATGCGGTTTATCTGTACTCAGGAGAATAACCAATGGAAGTTCATTGGAGAGTTGTGCTATGGCCTCTGACACGACTTCGCAAGGCAAGGCCAGAAAATTTAGTGAAGGGTGCATTTCCGGCCTTGACTTCAATTGGTCCAAACTCAATACCGGAAATTTATTTATCTTGTCCACCTGACCTGTCCAGGTATCATGATCCAGGATTTCTTTAATTCCATTTGGTAGCATGAAAGGAATGGGTTCCTTACCGGAATAAATGTAGTCACATCCCTGATCGTTCATTTTCCACTTATCCAATTCGGGTAAGTAAAAATGACCGGTATTTTTCAAGTCCTTTGGCTGCATGGCATTAATGGGAGATACATCGGTAATCACCCGGGGTACATTTCCTCCTCCAAAGTTCACTATTTCCACTGATTTCCTTTTGTTGTAACTGAAAGGGTCAATGGGACAATCCTCAATGGGATCAATGCCGGATTTTTCAGGTCGGTGGTTATACCTGTTGATCAGCGTTTTGACCACGGGAGATTCAAATTCGGGATCTTCCGTCAGAGACACCCTTACGGTATCTCCCAACCCATCTTCCAGTAATGCACCTATACCTACGGCAGACTTGACCCTTCCGTCTTCCCCATCCCCTGCTTCCGTAACCCCTAAATGAAGGGGATAAGGTTTAAATCCTCCCTCGTCCAGTTTTTGCACCAGCAAGCGATAAGCCTGAACCATTACCTGGGTATTGGAGGACTTCATGGAAATCACGATATCATGGTAATTTTCATCCTCACAGATTCGTAAAAATTCAAGGGCAGATTCCACCATTCCAAGTGGTGTATCTCCGTAACGGCTCATGATCCTGTCCGAAAGGGAACCATGATTGGTTCCGATCCGCATGGCTGTTCCATTTTCCTTACAAATTTTCACCAAAGGCAAAAACCGATCCCTTATGCGTTCCAATTCCGCCTGATAAGTAGCATCCGTATAGGCCAATACCTCAAACTTCTTTTTGTCGGCATAGTTGCCCGGATTCACCCGGACTTTTTCTACGATCCGTGCCGCTACTTCTGCGGCGTTTGGGGTAAAGTGAATATCCGCCACCAGGGGAGTACTGTAGCCTCTTTGTCGTAGACCTTCCTTTATTTTTTTGAGATTTTCTGCTTCCTTGATACTTGGTGCGGTAATCCTCACCAACTGGCACCCACTCTCAATCATTCGGATGGACTGCTCAATGGAGCCTTCCGTGTCCATGGTATCTACCGTAGTCATGGATTGAACCACGATCGGATTATCCCCACCAATAAGCAGGTCTCCCACCCTTACAGGTATGGTTTTCCTTCTGGAATAATTGGTCAGGCTATTGCAGTAGCTGTAATTATCTGTGACGGTTTTCAGTTCCATAATTATATATCGCCAAGTTGTGGACGGATCACTATTTCTTCAACAACAGAACGGGGTGAAAGGTTATAGGCTGACCAAACTGCTTCAGCCACATCGGTAGCTTTCATGAATCTTTCTTCCGGTAAATCTACTCCCTCCCAGCTAGCTGTATAGGTTGCTCCCGGCATGACCGAGGTAACCTTGACACCATGGGGCATCATTTCCTGCCGAAGGCATTTGGTAAATCCCAACATGGCCCATTTGGAAACAGCATAACTACCTCCATTGGCATAGGCGGTGAGACCCGCAATACTACCAATGGAGAAAATATGACCGCTTTTGCGGGACATGAATTCAGTAATAAAAGACCTGCTCAGGTAATAGGTGCTGAATAAATTGGTATGCATGGTCAACTCAAAGTTCTCCTCCGGTTCTTCGTGCAGGCTACCTGGAATGAAAATACCGGTATTATTGACCAAAACATCAGGAATAGCCCGTTCTTTCACAAAGGCAGCAAAGGCTTTGGTCTCCGTTTTTTTTGACAAATCCGCAACCATTACATGCACACTACCTTCCGGGTTTAGGGTTTCTACTTCCTCCTTAAGGGCCTTCAAATCAGCCTCATGCCTGCTACAGGTAAAAATTTCAAACCCGGCAGCAGCAAATTTATGGATAATGGCTTTGCCTATACCCTTGGTGCCACCAGTAACCAGAATACTCTTCGACATTAGTTTGTGTTTTAATTATTAGTATGACAACCAAATAGCCGGTACAAAGTTACATTTTTTACCCGGTTATGCCTAATCAGAATAAGGCAGAGACCTGCATGCGCCCGGTATGGACCAATTGATCTAGTCCCTGTGAATTCCTTCCTTCATATACCAGGTTCAACTGAAGCCCTTCTCCTATTTTCTGTAGCCAATTCATGCTCCAGATGGTATTGCTTCCAGGGGTTAGTGCCTGAAGCATTTCATATCCAGTGGGACTGTTTACCTGTCCGTTATAATCGATGTAAGTATACTTGATCTGGGCATTGAGGGTGGTTTGGATCGCTTTGGAAACCCGCAGGCTTAAAATGGCTTCATGCAGCTGGGCTTTCTCATCAAATTCCAGGTTGTCCAGATTTTCCTTTTGGGTGATCCGGTACTGAAAAGTGCCCCGCAAGGCCGGGGAGGGCTGCAGGTTAAACTCCGGCCCCAGGGTATTTTGCAGAATGGTGTAGTTGCGATTTTCAAGGAAATCTGATGCAGCATACCTCCATCCACTGTTCCAGAACAACAACATGCTCCACCTGGAATCGATAGCATACCGGGCATTTAGGCGCCAGTCGTCCTGGGAGAGCTCTTCAAATCCCCCTGTCAGCAACTGCTTCTGGTGACTATTAAAAAAGGATAAATCCATTCCATATTTGGCCGAAGCCCGGTTAAAGAAAAAAGAGGAGCGAAAGGTCTGCCGCAGGGAAAGCAAGGCTTCATCTCCCGTTCCCGCCAAAAGCGGGCTGATCCGCTGGAAAAAATCCCTGGAGGTAATTTTCTTCTCCACATTCCAATTGGTATTGTTTGAAAATTTGGACAACCAGCTTTTCAGCCCTCCTTCTTCTTTCCAGTTTGCCGGAAACCTGGCACTCAGGCGGTAGTTGAAAAGGGTAGTATAGGCTTGTGTGTAGGTATCGGTCGGAACGAAAACCTTGATGAAGGATTTCTCCTCCGGATTGATGGCCAGGTAAAATTCATTCAGCTGCTGAACCCCATCCTCATTGTCGTCCCTCCAGGTATGGGTGCCTTCCCCGGTAGGAACCGGCAAAAACACAAATTCCCTCCTCAGTTCCCTGCCATTTCCCAGGGCATAGGTAAATTCGTTGTTCAGGTTGTTTTCAAAAAGGGAACTGCGGTAATCCAGTTTTCCCATGACAGTGGTTTCATCCTGTAAATCCCTGGTTAAAAAAGTCAACTCCCGGTAGGTGAAGGACCCATTGAGCGTATGAGGTCCAAAATTGCCTCTCAGGCTGTAATTGGTGACAAAGGCTTTGGTATCGGGTACCAGCTGCCCATTGTTCACCGCCTGGTCTTCCCTGAGACTTGCTGAAGCAAGAAATTGGAACTTTAAACTGTCACTGCTTTGCAGGGAAAAAAGGTGCTCTTCAAAATTCATTGCGGTGCTGACCACTTTCCCGCTGCTGGGATTGGTGACTGCGTTTCGGTCAAGGTTATACTTGTAGCCGGGAACCAATACCTTATTCAGGTAATTGATCTCCCCCTGATAGCGCAGCCATTCGGAATTCAACGGAAAGACATCACTTTTCAAATGAAAAAAATCATTTTTAACGAGTAAGCGTTTCCCAAATTTCTGGTTAGCCTGAGCCCTTTGCTGTATGCCTGAAAGTACCCCTGCCCTGTTTCTCAGGTCAAGCCCGTAGGAAAAAAGGTGGTGTTGATCCTTTACCAATTCGGCCCTGCCATGAAATATTTTTTCGGTTGCATTTTCTGGTCCTGCCTCAGGACTAAGTCCCCAATCCCTGTCAAATTCGATAAACCTGAGCCGATCAATAAAGGAAAAGTCTGCGGCATTGTACTCCACGGTGGATATCCCGTTAAATTGGTACCCTTTCATCAGTTTGAAAGACCTTCCTTCTGATTGGACTCCAGCCTTCAGGGCATGCCCTACATTGTCTTCGTTATCCATGGTAGAAAACAGGTTTTCATCGGTATTGGAAATGGCCCATTCCGTGAATACTTTTTCGTGTGCCCCCAGTCTTATTTCCGCTCCGGCCGTGATCATTTGCTTTTTATTGGGGGCAGGCAAAGGAGATCTTATGGAGAAATTTCCCTGGGCCTCCCCGTTTAACGGAGGAACATATTCATAAACCGATCCATTGGCCAGTTGCCGCTGTCGCCGGTAATTTCCATTTCCGGAACCTACTTCTGTAAAGCTGATGGCAAAGTAGGCCTGATCAGGATCTGTGCTGTAGGCATAATAGGCTATGGTTTCTCCTGCTTCATTGGTTTCGGTCACTTTGCGGTACATGATCCGGTTGGGATCGAAGGGAATACTGTCAATTCGGGGCACCGCTGCTGCAGCAAGATCGTCTCCCACTCCTGCCAGCATCCTTTTATCACTGTCTGAAAGTTCGGTAAATAAGGGCCTGTTCCGGTCATCTTGTTCCCGGTAATAGTTAAAATAGACCTTAACCTTTTCATTTTCCTGAATGTGGTTTGCCGTGAGAATGGATCTGGAAAAATTTCTCTCCGCATATTCAAAATCAATTCTCACCCGGGAGTATTGGGTGATCAAGACAGTGGGGGTAAATGTAATCTCCCCCTGATTGTAGTCTATGGTATAGTCATGGTTAAAGCCTCTTTTCAGCTGCTTCCCATCCAGGAAAACTTTTTCGGAATTAGCCATGATGATCACAAATCGCTCATTTCCAGGCCCTTTTACCCGGTAAGGTCCGGATACACCTTCCAGAACATCCAGCATCATGGAGGCAAATTTACCCTTGGCTATGGCAGCACCTACCTGAGTAGATGCCTTCCAGTCCTTGTGGATATCATAGTCTGAAGTGAATTGAAGACCCTGTACATTTTTGTAATAGCGAAGAAATTCGGATTGCCGCTGTTGAAGGACCACATCGCCTCCGGCCAGGTTGATTTTGTCATTGTACAATTCGATCAGCACATTATCAAAATCCTGAATTTGCTGGGTATTGCCTTCCGGCTGAAATGGCACCTGCTGATCGGTAATACTGGCACGAATATTCAGGTTATCAGCTAGCTCCCCATCCATCTGAAGGTTCAAAGCCGAGTTGACAAAGACATTCTGGGCATTTCCGAATGAGATACCCCTGGTAAGGTTACCGGATTGATTGAGCTTATCAGAGGTAAAAACTTCCTCTCTGAAATCCAGGGCCGGGACTTTCTCCGGTGGACGATCCTTAAAGAATGCCATAGAATCATAATCGGTCGCCAAAGATCGCCTGCGGTAAACCTGGTGCAAGGAAATGGGCAAAGCCTCATAACAAATCAACAATGAATCGGGCAGGGGGCTATCTGCTGAAATCGAAATCCTACCGTTATTGATATCATAGGCATGGTCCAGCTGTTGCCCGTTGTTGTCAGCGACCCTGATGGTGGATTCCAAAACGCTCATCGAATCCAATAGAAAGGTATGGGTATCCTGACTCACCTGTCTCCAGCTGCATATCTCCTCCTGAGATTGGGCCATAAAAACTACCCCCTGAAACACCAATAGAAAAGTAAAAAAATACTTCACCAGCCACATAACACATACAATTACAGGGCACTAAAGTAACAATTTCTGGTGGATTATTTATACCAGCGGGAAAAGCAGGTAAAATACTGTACCTGAACCCTTAGTAGTATGAAACCAGATTTTACCTCCGGCCGTCTCTACGCCCCTTTTGGCTATGGCCAATCCCAGACCCGAACCTTCGGATTTGGTGCTGAAATTTGGCAGAAATACCTTTTCCTTCAAGTCCTCATCTATACCTTTCCCATTATCCCTGATCGCAAGTTTTATCTGGCTACCCGCCTCGATGGTAAGTTGAATGTGGATGGTGGGCTTCCTACCTTCCGGAACTGCCTGTATGCCATTGATTATCAAATTAGAAATCACCCTGCCATAAAGTTTTTCATCCCCCATGATTTTGGTGGAGCTTCCACCGGGAATTCCATCTTCAAATTCAATGATCACATCCTGCCTGTTACAATAGAGAGAAACGGCTTCCAATACCACCTCCCGGAAATCCAGTTCCTTGTTTTGGGGAAGCGGCATTTTGGCAAAAGTAGAAAACGAACTGGCAATGTCACTCAGGGTATCTACCTGATGAATAATGGACAGGATAGGCTTATCCAATGCACCTGCATGATTCAATTTGTTTTCCCCCTGTAAACGCAGAAGATGCTGCAAGGTAAGTTTCATTGGGGTCAGCGGATTTTTTATTTCATGGGCTACCTGCTTGGCCATCTCTCTCCAGGCAGATTCCTTTTCATTGGAAGCCAGTACCTTTTTACTGGTTTCCAGCTTGAACAGCATGTTATTGTATTCGTTGACCAGCAAACCAATTTCATCCTTTGAAGGCCAAACCATGTATTCATTGTTTTCCAGGTTGGTTTCCTTCAGCTTTTGGGTAAGCAATCGGAATGGCTGGGTGAGGTGTTTGGAAACGAAGTAGGAGATTACCAAAAATATTAGGAACATTACCACAAAAATGATCAGAATATTACTAAATACTTCAGTAATCATCAGGTTCAATTCTTCCTCTGCCTCGAAAAAGGGAATGGCGATGATGGCATGCAGTTTTTGACTTTCCGCATGTTTCAGCGCCAGATAGACCGTTTTAAATTGCATGTTACCCACCCATTCTGTTTGCAAAAGCCGGTTTTCCATGGATTCAATGATGGCTGCATAAGCGCTGGGATGCAGGTATTGGGAGAGAATTTTCTTGTCAAAGATGGCGGGTTGGTTGGTGGCCATCAACTTCCCCTCTGGAAGGTAAAGATTGATGTCCGTATCCGTTGCACTAGCCAGCGCATAGAGTTCATCATTGAGTTCCTCTTTATTCAAACCATCAAACTGATTTCCGCTAAGACTCCTGCCCAGGTTGTCACGAATGATACCCGCTTTTTGAAAATATTGACGGTTCAGGTCTTCTGTGTAGGAATGGCTCAGAAAGCCCACCGAAATCACGCTGATGATCAACATGGGGAAAAAGAAAGCAAAGTTAAGGTACAACTGAAGTTTGGTGGCATAGTTGTAACGAAGCTGATTGATTCCAGCCAATAGGAGAAAAATACTGATGGAAATCAGTGTGAAAATCAAATAACAAACAAAAAAGAAGGCCACATCAGCAAGGATATAATTATTAGGGTATTGGGAAGAGGTAATGACAATAACCTTATCGTTGAATTGTACGCCAAAATGGTGGAATCCACTGGCATGTACTCCTTTTTTATACAGGTTTTGGTTTTGAAGGATTTCCTCTATATCTGCACTTCGGTAGCTATACATTCCCGAACTGTATTCCAACACCCCATTGTCAAAAATGGCAAAATCAAAATCATTTTCTATGTAGTTGGAAGCATATTTATTGTCCATCAACAATTTGGGAAAGGCTTTTCCTGATTCCATCTGTTGTTGATTCAATTCTATGACAAGGGTACCCAGAAAAGCACCTTCTTTTTGAATTTTGATGAAAGATACAAACCTGTTCCCCATATTGGTTTCCGTAGACCTGACATAAAAAAGGTTATGTACCTGAGTAGCATAATCGCTATTCATGTATTTTATTTTATACTCCTCCAAATCCGGTTCATCCTCTTTGTTAGAAAAGTGTTGGCCCGAAGGATTGTAGAGGGCTATTTTCTGGCTATACTGATCAAAATATCCGCTTAGGTAAATTTTTCTTAATTTTCTTTCAATCGGTTCTTTGGACAGCAGGGGATCTGCAATCCGGTTTTGGATAAAAAGATCAGCCTCAATCCTGCTCATGATGTCCTCCAATAAAAATTCACCCATTACATCCCTGTCAAGCATGATGTTGTTGGCAAATTTCTGTTTGGACCGGACTTCATCATTCCTTTCGTGATGAAAGGATGCTGCTCCCGTAATCACCGCCCCCACCAGGCAGGCAAAAAAGAAGGTTAAGAAGGTGTTAAATTCCAGCTTAAACAATTTGTCATACAACCTGAAACTTATGATGGAAACCAGGAGGATCAAATGAGCAATAAAAGAAACCAGTAAAATAAAATTCCAGGCCACCAAAAGGGCCAAGACAGGGAGTGAGAAAACCAGCAGGACCTTCAGGGGATAAAATATGTCATTGTCCTTCTTATAGAGGACCATATTTAATCCGATTATAGAAAATAACAGGTAGCCGGCTCCACCCAGAAAAACAACAAAAAGACTGATGGCTTTATGGTAATTGAAATTGGGAATGGACTCAATATTCAGGTTCCACTGTGCATTTTCCACGATATTCATGTAAAGGAAAAAAAATGAAAACATCAACAGGGTAGAAAGCAGGTAGGCAGCGGATAAATGAATCCAATCTGCATATTTTTTCCTGAACTGGATAAAATTAAATAGTACCCGTTTATGCCCCAAGATGGCAATCACCATGCTCAAAACGATCAGGTAACAGATGACATTTAGCAGCAAATCTCCCAGGCTGGGGTTGATTCTGGAGGAGGCATACAATCCAGGATCGAATATTCCGGCCTGAAAAAAATCATTGGGAAAGTTGAATAGCAACATCAAAACCCGGATACAGCCCAGAATCAGAAAGGTATAAAGTGTGGCCAATAATTTCCTTCCTTTGGTCCAAATCGTGTATACAAAGTCGCCCCCGATAATCAAAGCCAGGCCCAAAAGCGAAAAGAAAAATACCAACAGCGTGGAATTGATGGAGTAGCCGGGCGGACTGTACCCTACCCGGAAAAGGATGGAAAATAAATAATCCTTTTCGAAATGGACGTCCTGATAGTCTTCCTTGCTTTGATTGGATAAGACGAAACGGTCATTCCCGAAAGTATCCTCATTGATCCCATTGTTAAGGTATTCATTTTCTATGGCCACTTTGCTGATCAGTGGGTGCACTTGTAGCAGCCAATAGGGATTATCGTTGCGGGTGATTTTTTTTAGTTTGCTGAAATATACGCCCTGGCTATTGTCTATAAGCTGGTACTTTTTGGAAACAGAGATGCTCTCAAAATCCGGTACCATTTCTATATCCGACCAGTAAACAAGCTCCCCCTCTTCAGAAAAAAGGTAAAAGGGGTACTCGTGCTGAACATTCAAAGAGGAAAAAGCGATCTGACTGTTGTACCTGTTCTCCATTATAATACTGATGTAATCGGCATCAAATCCTTTGATTACCTCAGCCAATCGTTCTTCCAATTTTGACAGGTGTAATTCCGGCTCATCCGATTTCCCATTATCCAGAAAAAAATTCAATGATAGCACTATCCCCAAAAGGAGAATAGAAACGATCAGAATTAACCTTCTTTTTTTAAGCATACAGGATCAGCAAAACTCTATTTAGCAGCTTACAAGCAAAATCTGTTCTAATCTGCTCATCAAAAACAAATCAATAAAAAAACTTCGACAGGAATAAAAAAGAAAAATTATCAGGCATTCAGTGCCCACAAATATCAAAAAGAAAGTTTCTTCTTTCTTTTGGCATTTTTATACCAAATATAGGCCAGAACGGACAATAAAACATAAGGAGCAACAAACAGGTACAAGATCCCCAGATTTAACCCTGCTCCAACCGTGGTGTCACCATTGCTAACATTATTTTCTATGGTAGCCCGGCACATGGCACATTGGGCCATAGATTCTTGCAGTGTGCCTACCAAAAACAAAAACAGACCAAACAGAAATTTTTTGAGCTTATTCATCAGTAAATAAACGGTTTCGGGTTAAATAAAGTTCTTTCAACATGTGCCACCAGAATCAATGGTTATAGTAAGGACTGATCATCAGGTACACAATCACTCCGGTAACGGTCACATATAACCAAATGGGAAAGGCATACCTGACTACAGCCCGGTGTTTGCTGTATTTGCCGGTGTAGCCATAATAATAGGCCCACAAAATTGGAAACAAGGCTACGGCAGCGAGAATGATATGGGTAATCAGGAGAAAATAATAAACTCCCCTGATCCAACCTTCTCCTCCGAAGGAAGTACTATCTGCTGCCGCATGATATATCACATAACTGATAAGAAACACTGCTCCGAGACCAAAGGCAGTAGTCATGGACACTTTGTGCCAGGTGATTTTACCCTGTTTGATAAAATATACACCTAGCAACAAAGCTATGGTAGCAGCGGTATTGATCACTGCATTGAGATGAGGAAGGAAATATACCCATTCCTCGCCAATGTTTACCTTAGATGGCATGAACAGCAGAATAGCCACGAGGATAGGCACCAAAACAGAAATGAAGGTAATCCATCCAGTAATGGCAGTATCCTGCTTTTCAATGCTTGCATTGTCATTTGTCATATAGCAAAATTTTTGTTTCCAATATCAATTGGTCAACCCCTTCCCTCTGGGTACCACTGTAATAACCTCTGATCCTTCCCAATTCATCTACCAATACGAATTTATCACTATGAATAAAGTCCTCCGGATTACCTGCCCCATCAATGGTAGGCAAAACAAAACCACAACGGGCCAATTCATAAGTCAGTCCTTTGTCTCCGGTAAGAAAATACCATTTGTCTTTTTCCGCCAGGTGCCGTTCCGCATAATCTGCCAGAATTTCAGGGGAATCGTATTCAGGATCTATACTAATAGAGAAAATTTGCACCTTGTCCTCCTCCCGAAATGCGTCCTGGACCCGCTCCATCTCGGCTGACATCACCGGACAGATGCTGGGACAGCTGGTAAAGAAGAAGTCAACAATGGTAATTTTTCCTTCCATATCTTCCTTTCCCACGCGTCGGTTCAGCTGATCCGTAAAAGAAAACTCAGGAATATAATGCTGCCCGGTATTATCTCCATAATCGCATTCCTGATAGGGATCCTCTACGCCTTGCTCATATAATATCGGGATATCATATTCATTGGATGTGAACCCCCTCAAAAACAGGATAATCAATACCGGAATCATCAACACACAGATCAACACCATGATCTGAATAAACCGCAACATTTTCATATAAGTTACAACAAAAAAAATGGTTGAAGATTCCACTCCAACCATTCATATTTTGACAATTATTTACCGCATTTACCAACGCATCAAAAAGATGTCTGAACCTTCCTTGAAAAGGGCGATTATCAACCAGACCAAAAAGATCAATGGGACAATAATGGAATAAAATAAAGGCTTGGCTTCATCTCCAAGGTGCATGAACTCCATCATGATATATTTGGCCTTCACTATGGTAAGTACGATAAAGATGATGTATAGCAACATCCCCCTATCCATGGTAAAGGCAAGTAAAAATTCTACAGCTGTTACCACCAGAAGGATCAAAGCTGTCATCCAGATTTTTTTGATTTTAGCGGAATCTCTTGGAATTACTTCCAGTCCGTGTTTATTTTCTTGTGCCATAAGTCAAATATGCTTTTAATATGCTAGATCAGATAGAAAAAGGTAAATACAAATACCCAAACCAAGTCTACAAAGTGCCAATACAGGCCTATCTTTTCAATCATTTCATAATGTCCCCTCTCTTCATAAACGCCAACAGCTGCCTGATAGAAGGCGAGAAACAATAAGAACACCCCAATGGTCACGTGAAAACCATGAAATCCGGTGATAAAGAAAAACAATTGAGCAAAAGGTGCGGGTCCGTATTCATTCACAATCAGGTTTGCCCCGTAGACGGTTTCAGAAACCAGGTTACCCAGAGAATTGACATAGGTAAGCATGGATCCTTCGTCAGTACCATGGATAAAGTGCGACCACTCCCAGGCCTGACAGCTCAGGAAAGTAATACCTCCCAAGAGGGTCCAAAGCATCCATTTTACCACATCTTTCCTATCATTCCGGTGTCCGGCTTCCACTGCCAGTACCATGGTCACAGAACTAAGTATCAAAATAAAGGTCATCAATCCGACGAAGACCAATGGAAAATGCCCTCCATGAACCAAAGGAATGGCATCAAAGATCATTTCTGGAATGGGCCAGTATTCATTGGAACTGACAAAATCAGCCGCCTCCCCTCCGTAAGCGGGATAACTGACCCGGATGGCTCCGTAGGTAATCAGGAAGGCCGTAAAAGTAAAAATATCAGAGAGCAGGAAAAACCACATCATGAGCTTTCCATAGCTGGCCTTTAGCGGTTCATTTCCACCACCCCAAACACCTCTTTTTGATTGGATTTCAATAGCAGTCGAAGACATATGGTATAAATTAACTTATATTTTAATGATTTAAAAGCAAAAACATGAACAAATACAGCCAAAGGCCCCCCAAAAAATGCCAATAGGTCACACACATTTCCAACTGTGGCATATTTTGAGAATGAATCTTATTTCTTAAAGACGAAATTAATACAATAATTAGAAAAATCACACCGCTAATCAGATGTATTGCATGCAATCCGGTAAAAACATACATAAATGACCCTGCGGGGTTACCCACAAAATAAACATCCTGTGCTACCAGAGCCACCCAACTGTACCATTGCCCTATCAGGAAACCCAATCCCAAAACTGTAGTAACGATCAATCCAATCTTTAGCGAGTTGAAATCGTCCTTTTTTGCTGAAAGAAAAGACCAGTGAATGCTGATACTACTGAGCACAATGATGGCTGAAGTGTACCAAAAAACATCAGGCAAGTCAAATTCAAGCCAGTTGCCTTCAGACTGCCGGACAATATAGGCACTGGTCATTCCGGCAAAAATCATCACCACACTTACGATGAAAAGCCACAGGGCAAATTTCTTCGGATGCATGGACAGGGGCTGTTCGGCCCCTTCTACAAATGCTAATTTCTCTTCCATTCCAGTCTAAATTTTATCCAATAAATAAGCAATTTGTACGATCGGCAAATACAGGAAAGACCCGAACATAATTTTTAAGGCTGATTTTCTGGAACAATCCTTCATCAATGAAAAGGTTTGCGCCAGAAACAATACCCCACATATTGTGGCCACCACACCTGAATTTAGCCCGGTAAAACCAAAATAGGTAGGCAGTAAACCAAGCGGCAATAAAAACAAGGTATAAATCATGATCTGAATCGCCGTATTCAGATCCTTCTGTCCTCCGGAAGGCAACAATTTGAAACCTGCTTTTTTATAATCTTCATCACTCACCCAGGCAATGGCCCAGAAATGAGGAAATTGCCAGATAAATTGTATACCAAATATGATCAGCGCTTCATAGGAAATGCTACCTGTAGCAGCCGTCCAGCCCAAAAGCGGAGGCATAGCTCCTGGTATGGCTCCTACTAATACAGCAATAGGACCGACTCTTTTTAATGGGGTATATACGAATACGTACAATATCATGCTCAAAACACCCAAACCTGTAGTCAGCCAATTGGTGAAATAGCCCAAAAGCAGTATACCCAGAGCGGCAGCTATAATGGTAAACCAATAAGCCTCTCTAACGGAAATGACTTGCATGGGAAGGGGTCTGTTTTGCGTGCGCTTCATGAGCTTATCATAATCCCTTTCCTTGATCTCATTGGCAGCACCGGAGGCACCACTTACAAGGAATCCCCCCGCAATTAAAGCCAGAAAAGTGCTCCAGGAAAATACCTGGCCAGAATGACCCAATATAAATCCAAACACGGCTGAAAAGGTCACCAATGCCGATAACCTTACCTTTAGCAAGTCCATGTAAGCACGTAACCTCACCGCAATGGTGTCAAAAATAACTTTTTCAGATAAATCTAATGTACTCATACCAAAGCAATATTTTTAGGCTGCCTTTTTAGCAAACCCAATTCAAGCCAAATGTAATATTGAAATCCAATGATCAGAGAACCAAGAAGCAAATGTAAAGGCTGGATAAACGCAGGAATACCAAAATAAGCCATCAAGACGCCTGACAGGATAACCAACAACAACAAACCCAGCAACCAACTGAAATGGCTGACAATTTTAGAACTAACGTCTCTGTTTCGATAAAACTGATAAGCAAGGAACAAATGTAAACCAAGCAAAACCAGCGAAAAGGACCTGTGAACATAAAAGGTAAAACCCAATTCTGCTATCCAGGCAAACCGATTCGAATAGCCAAAGTCTGCCGCAATCACATCAATATGCTCCCTTACCTGTGTCCCCAAAATGATTTGAACTATCATTAAGAAAATTCCCAAACCCATCACCGACCGATAAATGGAAAACTTATTCCCTAGGGAAACAATTTGTTCCTTATTTCCACTGATAAGCGTCCCGGATCGGAAATAGATATACAATAACAAACAAACCAAAACCAGGGCAACGATCATGTGAACACTGATCATCCATTGCAACAAATTCGTAGAAACCACTATAGATCCCAACCAACCCTGAAATATTACCAAAACAAGGGAAATGAAAGCCAGAAGGGATATTTTGGGATCAATCTTACGCAATCGTACCGAGTAGACAAATGTCAAAATGATCAATAGGCCAATAATTGCACCAATCAACCGATTGACATATTCAATCCAGGTTTTGGTCGCATTGAAAGGTTCTTGTACCAAGATACTTTCATCTTGTTCGATTTCTTCAGCCAGGGCTGAGAAACCTAAATTATCCAAAAGGGAAGCAAAACGTTCATTCTTTTCCACCCTTTGGGCCACATAAATTTCACCATAATTTTTTGGGAGCTGATCCACCGAAGTAGGTGGAACCCAGCTCCCAAAGCATTTTGGCCAATCGGGGCATCCCATGCCCGCACCAGTACTACGGACAATTCCCCCGACCAGAATAAGAAAGAAAACAGCTGCCGTGGTGATAAAACTTATCCTACGGAAACTTTGAATATGATTAAGATTCTTTTGATTCATTGGCTACCAATACATCCCCTTCCTCAGCCATGATTTCTTTCTCCAGTTGCACGAGTTTATTCTCATGGGGAAGGTTCGACTCAGGCGTAGCTGATAAAGGTACCGTTTGAGGAATAAAATCTTCCTTCGCTCCAGGTTTGCTATAGTCATATGGCCACCTGTACACCGCAGGAATCTCTCCGGGCCAGTTACCATGACCGGGTTGGATAGGGGTAGTCCACTCCAGGGTATTGGACTGCCATGGATTGGCAGAAGCCTTTCTTCCTTTGTACATGCTGTAGAAGAAATTAAATACAAATATAAACTGCGCAAAAAAGGTGATAATGGCAGCTACCGAAACGAACATGTTCAGATCAGTATACATGTCCGAAAAGGAGAAGTTTGTCCAACTGTAATACCTTCTGGGGAAACCAGCGATACCAATGTAATGCATGGGAAAGAACACCATGTATACCCCAACGAAAGTAAGCCAGAAGTGAACATAACCCAATTTTTCATCCATCATCCTGCCAAACATCTTGGGAAACCAGTGGTACACTCCAGCCATCATGCCAAAGAAAGAAGCGGATCCCATCACCAGATGGAAGTGGGCCACCACAAAGTAGGTATCGTGAAGCTGTATATCGATAGCTGAATTACCCAGGAAAATACCTGTCAATCCACCGGAGATAAAGAAAGATACCAGACCAATAGAAAACAACATTCCAGGTGTGAACCTCAAATTACCTCTCCAAAGAGTAGTCAGGTAGTTAAATACCTTAACCGCAGACGGAACAGCGATAATCAGGGTAAGGAACATGAATATGGAACCCAGAAAAGGATTCAAGCCTGACACGAACATGTGGTGTGCCCAAACTACGAAGGACAATATGGTGATGCCCAACATGGAAATGATCATGGCCTTGTAACCAAATATAGGTTTTCTGGAATTGGTAGCGATAACTTCTGAAGTAATCCCCAGTGCCGGCAGCAATACAATATATACCTCAGGGTGACCTAAAAACCAGAATAAATGCTGGTACAACACCGCACTACCTCCGGTGTTTGGAAGTGCTTCGCCCCCTATATAAATATCTGAAAGGTAAAAGCTGGTTCCAAAGCTCCTGTCAAAAACAAGCAAAAGTGCAGCAGAAAACAATACCGGGAATGACAATAAACCAATAACGGCTGTCAGGAAGAAAGCCCAAATGGTGAGCGGCAACCTGGAAAATGACATGCCCCTGGTTCGCAAATTAATTACGGTGGTGATGTAATTTATACCTCCAAGTAATGATGACGCAATAAAAAAGGTCATGGCAATCAACCAAAGTGTCATTCCCATCCCGGAACCAGGAATGGCTTGTTCGAGGGCAGACAGGGGAGGATATACTACCCATCCTCCTGCAGCCGGTCCTTTTTCAAGAAAAAGGGAAGCAAACATGATCACACCGGAAACAAAGAAGAACCAATAGGAAAGCATGTTCATGAATCCGGAGGCCATATCTCTGGCACCTATCTGAAGCGGAATCAGAAAATTAGAGAAAGTACCACTCAAACCCGCCGTCAATACAAAAAATACCATGATGGTACCATGCATGGTGACCAAAGCCAGGTAGAAATTTGGATCCAGTTTCCCGGAGGCATCAATCCAGCCACCTAAAATGGGCCTCAAAAAAGAAAGGTCCATCTCAGGAAAACCCAATTGCAACCTGAAAAGCACAGAAAGCAGACCCCCAATGAAGGCCCAAAACATACCTGAAATCAGGTATTGCTTGGCTATCATCTTATGGTCAGTGGAGAATATATACTTCGTGATGAAGTTATCTTTGTGCTCATGGTCATGATGGTCATGATTGGACACATCGTGAGCCGATACGTTTGCTACTGCCATGTTATTTAAATTTTATCAATGATATTATTCTTCGTTTATATATATATCCGCTAATTCTTTCAAATCAGCAGGTAGATCAGCTATCAAATCAGGATTGCTCTTGATAAATGGTGTCTGTTCAGCAACCCAGGCCCTGTATTCATCAGGTTCCACTACACGTATTACCTTTCTCATGGAAAAATGTCCATTTCCGCAGACCTCGGTACAGGCAATTTCATAATCAAACTCTTCATCTCCCAGCTCAGCTCTCATCTCCTCTGTAGTCTTGTTAGGCACAAACCAGAAACGAGTAGGCATACCAGGTACCGCATCCATTTTCAAACGCATGTGCGGGGCAAAAACAGAATGTAATACGTCTCTAGCCCGGATTTTAAACAATACCGGCTCACCTTTAGGTATTACTACATTTTGTGAAGGGAAATCATCAAAGGAATTTTTATCTGTAAAATCAATTCCTCGGGAATTGGCGGCATTGGTCAGCCGGTAATCATAATCTCCCAAAGTATTGTCCATTCCCCCATACCTGACATCCCAGGCAAACTGGTATCCCATAATTTCTACCACATGGGCTTCTTCAGGGGCAGGAGCGGTAAGGTCTGACCAGGCTTTCCAGCCGGATACAACCAAAACTGTTAAAACTACCGCTGGCACCAGCGTCCAAATGATTTCTAATTTGTTATTGTCAGGGTAGTAAGCTGCTCTTCTGTCTTCACTGTATTGGTAATGATAACTAAACCAAAACAGCAAAATATGGGTAAGAATAAAAATAAAGCCGGTTACCGCCATCGTAATCCAAAATAGCTTGTCAGTCACCAGTCCATGCTCTGATGCTATAGGTAACTGATAATTGTCAAATTCCTTAATGGAATACCAAAACATCAGTACCCCACAACCTATCAGGAACAACATCATCAAGAAGGCATTTACCTTGTTACTGGTGGTAGCAATCTTTTTATCAGAACCCTTGGCTACCGAAATCAAGGTTTGAATCCTATATACCATCCAAATCACCAGGATCAGGAGTATTACACCTATAGAAATAAGAAGTCCGTACATAATTTATAACTGTTTCGGTAATTTTTAAATGTGATGATGATAACTTTCTTCCAGCATGGGATGGTTTTTAGGAACCAGATTCTGCTTGGCAAGATTACTCAAAGCTACAAAAGCAAAAGCAGCTCCATAAACCAGCAGCATTCCCAACTCCATTAATCCAACTCCTCCGTTATGACCGAGTGTTCCCGGTTGAACCATTAGAAAGAAATCAACCCAATGACCAAAGATGATGAGGGTACAAACCAATTTGAGAAAGATGTTGTGCCTTTTTGCATCTCTTGTCATAAGAACAAGGAAGGGTAAAACAAAGTTTAATACTATGTTTACAAATATATACGGTCCATACACGTCGCTGGATAGCCTTTCGATAAAGTACACCGACTCCTCAGGAATATTGGCATAATAGATCAAAAGAAACTGAGAAAACCAGATATAGGTCCAGAAAATAGAAAAGGCAAAAACAAATTTTCCGAGATCATGGATGTGGTTTTGGTTGACCATTTCCAGGTATCCCTGGTCTTTTAAGAAGATGGTAACCAGCGTAATGGCAGACAAACCGGCTACAAACCAGGAAGCAAATACATACCAGCCAAACAAAGTGGAAAACCAATGGGTATCAATCGATAAAACCCAATCCCAGGCACTCACAGAGGAGGATACGGCGAAAAACACAAGAAAAATAGCAGACCATTTCCTAAGGGTATACCAATAGGAAGTACCACCATTTAAATCCTCTTCAAAGGACAGGCTTTTCAATTTATTGAAAAAGAAAATCCAAAAACCAAAGAACAGCACCATCCTGACAATGTAAAAGATGGGAAAGCTGCCCTTTTCCATGGGCCAGTAAAAAAAGTTTCCTTTTCCATCAATGATCCTGTCATAAGCCGGATCTGCCTTATCGAAAATATAACTATGGGTCCAGTGGAACAAGTCGTGGTTGGCAACAAAGAAAGTAGCCAACATCAGTACCGCTGCAATAGGCAGCCAGTTGCCAAATGAAATCATAATCCTGAGCAAGGCGGTTGACCAGCCTGCCTGAGCAGCGTATTGAATAGCAAAAAAGAAAACTCCTATAATGGCGATGCCTGTAAAATACACATTGTTGATCCACAGGTTAGCGTATAGTCTTTTGGTCCAGTGAAAAGCATGTCCGCCATCTTCCCCGGCACCATGGTCTCCTCCCAGAGCAGCGGCAATGATGCCAACCAGCAAAAGTACTGCACCCAGACCTCCCAGGAAGAAAATAACCTTTTTTACCGCCGGGGTAAAATCAAATTTTTGATCCAAATTATAGTTGCTTGCCTGTGCCATTATTGCGCTTGAATTTCTTGTTTAACATAGTGTACGATTTTCCACCTTCGGTCTTCAGGAATCTGGGATGCATGCGCACCCATTCTACCCTTGCCGTGTGTAATCACATGGAAAATATGGCCTTCCGGCAAATCAATATACGCTCCGCCTTTCAGGTTGGCTACACCGCCAATCACTGCTCCAACTTTTCCATCACCTTCCCCGCCTGCACCATGACAGGAAGTGCAATATTGCAAATACAGTTGTTGTCCTTCCGCCAATACCTGGTCGTCCAGTTGTATGGGGTTTTCAACGAGAGCAGCTCCTTCCAGATCTGCCACCCTCAACCTGTACGGCAAGCTGCCGTCTGTGGACCTGGGCACCGTATTGGCAACAGGCTCTCTCATGGTCATTCCATAGGGATTATTGGGATTGCTATTATAAAATTCCCCCTTTTCATCTTCCCGGTTGGAAAGCCACATACCTTCTTCTTCGTTTCTTATCTGGGATAACGGCTCATAAGGAATTGAGTGATACATCTGAGGGGCATACTCAGTTCCCGGGTAATCACCTTCAGCACTACAGGAAGCCAATCCCAGCGATATGCCTGCTACAGCTATGGAATATATGAATGCTATTCTTTTCATTTGCTACAGATTACTTATTCAAAACTTTTACTGTTCACTTCCGTCGCTCCAGATGCTTTCAGGGCATCTTTGATTTGCTCCAGATCTACTGATCCATTACTGGCAATATCTATGGCCATGATGTGTTTGTCGTCGGTGCTTCGCAAATCAAATATTCGCGGTTGGCCCCAGGGCTTCAGGTTACTGCTGATCATAAAAACACCTACCATACCGAAGGCTGCCAGCAACACTGTCAACTCGAAGGTAACAGGAATGAAATCAGGGAAAGCAGCATGATCCTTGCCCCCAATAATCATGGGCCAGTCAAACTTCATCATGTAGAATTGCATGGTGAGGGCCAGGGTAGTCCCCAGCAGACCAAACAAAAAGGCAGCTATAGGAAGCCTGCTTCTGGTATAACCCAACTCTTCATCCAGCCCATGAACAGGGTATGGCGAGAATACTTCGTGGATCTTCACTCCTGCAGCCCTTACCTCCTTGACGGCGGACAATAGGATATCCTCATCGTCAAAAATCCCCAGGATAAAATGCTTGTCTCTTTCCATGATTATTTAATTGTTTTTTCAGATGAAGATTTCAGAACGGCCTTTACTTCCGCCATATTGATCACCGGGAAAAATTTGGCAAACAAAAGAAATGCAGTAAAGAAAAAGCCAAATGTAAACAGGTAAACCCCCACATCCGTAATCGTCGGATAAAACATCACCCAGGAAGAAGGAAGGAAATCTCTGTGAAGTGAAGTAACGATGATCACAAATCTTTCGAACCACATGCCGATATTTACCACCAAAGAAAGGATAAAGGTCGCTGCGATGGATGTTCTGATTTTCTTGAACCAGAAAAGCTGCGGGGAAATCACGTTACAGGTCATCATGGACCAATAAGCCCACCAGTAGGGACCGAACATACGGTTCACGAAAGCATACTGCTCTGCCGCAACTCCGGAATACCAGGCC
>Ga0008836_100165_pt1 | contig 62587 bp, 44 predicted proteins | sample HotLakConsUCCR28_FD_62214 | JGI IMG/M metagenome (GOLD analysis project Ga0008836, IMG submission 62214) | Hypersaline microbial mat communities from Hot Lake, Washington, USA - Hot Lake Consortium UCC-R28 (Hybrid Assembly) ... | reverse complement strand
TGATTCAGAGAAGAGGATGTAAAAGCAGCAAGGCATAATAAAAAAAGCCTCCGAAGGGAGGCTAATTGTGGGAGTTGAGGGATTCGAACCCCCGACCCTCCCGACTGTATGTCGGGATGCTCAGAAGCACCTAGCCGGAATTCTGGATGAGTTGGATTATTTTTTTTCTACTTTTCCATTTTTTGACTTGTCGCTCTCTGGCGAAGGCCTCTTCTTTATTGTCAAATTCCTCAGCATATGCTAACTCCCAATCCGGACCGGAGCCAGTAAAACCTTTATGGTTGGAGTTGTGTTTGCGAATTCGTTGGGGTAAATCGTCACAGGTGTGTCCGAGATAGAATCTGTCTCTTGATTCAGAGAAGAGGATGTAAAAGCAGCAAGGCATAATAAAAAAAGCCTCCGAAGGGAGGCTAATTGTGGGAGTTGAGGGATTCGAACCCCCGACCCTCTGCTTGTAAGGCAGATGCTCTGAACCAACTGAGCTAAACTCCCAATATTTTAATCAATCGTTTCAAAGTAGGGTTTGAACCCCTGACCCTCCCGACTGTATGTCGGGATGCTCTGAACCAACTGAGCTAAACTCCCAATATTTTAATCAATCGTTTCAAAGTAGGGTTTGAACCCCTGACCCTCCCGACTGTATGTCGGGATGCGCTGAACAACTGAGCTAAACTCCCAATGATTTACATAATTTGAGCAAAAATTCTCTGCTCTGTCTCGATTGGGAATGCAAATATAGATTTAATAATTTCCAGTGCAAAACTTAGAATGATTTTTTTTGTCTAATTTTCTTAATCATTCAAGTTAAAGGAAACTCCTCCCCGGGCCCATCTTCCTGGCATTTGTACGGTTCCTGCTTCTATGTAATCAGTATTGCCCAGGTTCGATATTTCTGCAAAAAAGCCTATTTTTTTCAAGCGGTTAACATCCATCCTGATGTCCAGCAATAAATAGGGTGCCAATTTCATGCGTTCTATGTAACGGCTTTTCGCTGTCAATTCTATGTTTTTCCTGTATTCGGCCCTTATCCCCACAATAAATTGGTGCTTTAATGCATTTAAAGAATACTGCGTTTCCTGTCCCTCTTTCTCGATCAGGTCTGCAGCTATATAGTTGTAACTCATGGTAACTTCATCCAGTCGCAATGCATGGGAAGATGTTTCAAACTGATATTGAAAACCTGCTTCTAATCCCTGAAAAATCACCTCATTGAAATTTTGAGGCTGCCAGGGTGTTCCTTCATCCGGGCGTGCCCATTCGATCAGGTTATTGGTATGCCTGTTAAAATATACCAATTCCGCATTAAAACCCTCTTTGGATATTTTAACACCGGCCTCATAATTGCTTGCCTTTTCAGGTTCCAGAGTGTCATTTCCAATATTGGTTGGGCCTACATAATACAAATCGGTGTAGGTAGGTATTCGAAAACTGACCCCAAAATTCGCATAGGTTCGGAACCAGGAATTGAGTTGGTAGCCAATTTCTGCTCCGGGAAAGTGTTTCCATCCATATTCAGAATAAAAGTTGGAATATATGCCTGCCCTGATATCCCCCTTTTCCGAAAACTCCAGCCGGTGTTCCAGAAAGGCTCCCATCAAATCCCTGTCTCGCAACCCGAGGTTATTGCTGTCTATGCTTTCCTTTCGGCCTTCTACTCCCAGGCCAATGGTGCCTACTTCGGTTTCTTGACGTGCATTCATTTCCAAAGCAAAAACATCCGTCTGGTGTATATTTTGGAAAATGGCGGGATCGTTTCTTACCAATCGGAATTCATCCTGGTTTTTTCTCCAATAAGCGCGGGTCGATATATAACTGTCTCCTTTTTCGAAGGTATGACTTAGTGATGCCAGGCTGGTCTGTATGCTTTCCCATTGGTCCGGAAAGGTACTGGTATAAAATCCATTCGCACCAAAATCCCTGTCTGCATAGGCCAGCATGGTTTTCAGCTCATGATATTGGTTTATAGTCAAACCTCCCTCATAAAAAATATTGCTTACCCTATAGTCAGAATTGTACCAGTGCCCATCGCTGGCATCATGGGACACTGCCAGGCTCTGCCGGTATTTTCCTACAGGTAAACTCACCTGAAATGAAGCACCTCTCATTCCAAAATCACCCCCATATAAACCAGCCTGTAGCTGGAATTTTTCAGGCAATTCGGTGATGATGTTGATGGCACCGGCATACGCATTCTGGCCATAGATCCTTGAAGCAGGCCCTTTGAGAATGTCCACCCTTTGTATTCCTGCTAGTGGAACGGGAATGTTCACCATGTGATGACCGGTTTGGGGATCAGATAGTTTAATGCCATTGACCAACATAAGGGTTTGTTCGAATGATCCGCCTCTGATGCCTATGTCTGCCTGAACTCCACCAATACCACGTTGTCGTACGTCCACACCGGGAGTAAATGAGAGGATTTCCTGTAGGCTTCTTGCAGGAGTAGTTTCGAGGGCTTTCCTGTGAATTATATGGATGTTTCTTGAGCTTTTTGAAAATGGAATTTCCATCCTGTTTTCTTTGATGATTACCTGATCCAATGTAATGGAAGTGCTGTCATCCTGCCCATAAACGCAAAAGGAAAGGGCAAACAATAAAGAGAACAAAAGGTAATTTTTCATGGTAATTATTTGGTTAGGATACTCAAATTACGCTCCAAAAAACCAAAATTACAAATTAGTGTTCGAATGGTGAGGTTAGAATTAAATGAAAATAAGCTTATCAATAGCTATGTTTTTATAATAGGATGAATTGTAGGCACGTTAAAAAAGTATGATTCTTCCGTAATGATTTCTTCTTTCCTATTTAAATCTATTATTTTAGCAAAAAACAAAATTATGAAACATATGCAAATAGGAAAATGGTTGGTACTGTTGCTGCTATTTTCATCAAATGGGCTTTCCGCCCAGGTAACAGAAAACAACCAGAATGACTTTAATGATTTTTCTTATAGACAAGGCAGTGCCTATCGGGCTGCTTCTGGATTGCCTGGCCCTGAATATTGGCAAAATGAGGCAGATTACCAGATTGAGGTAACACTCAATGAGAAAACGCATAGCCTGATGGGAAAAATAGAGATTTCCTACACCAATAATAGTCCTGAAAGTTTGCCGTTTATCTGGCTTCATCTGGAACAAAATAGGTTCAAGTCTGATTCCAGGGGCACACTCACCACTCCCATACAGGGAAACAGGTATTCAGGAGACATTGATGGGGGGTATTCAATTTCTCAGGTTTCTGCGGAATTGGAAAAAAGAGGTAGCAAGCCATCTTCCCGATACCTGATCGATGATACCCGAATGCAGGTGTTTTTTGATGAGCCCCTTCCAGCCAATGGTGGTAAAGCAAAAATAAACATGAATTTCGAATTTAGGATTCCGGAAAAAGGCATGGACCGAATGGGTCGGCTGGAGGTAAATGATGGTAGTATCTATGCTCTTGCCCAATGGTACCCCAGGGTGGCAGTATTTGATGATGTAGTAGGCTGGAATATTGAACCCTATTTGGGAGCAGGAGAGTTTTATCTGGAGTATGGTGATTTTGACTATAAAGTCACCGTCCCTTACGATCACATAGTGGTAGGTTCTGGCGCACTTCAAAACCCAAAAGATGTGCTGAATGGCAGCCTGATGGAACGAATGGACCTGGCATCTAAAAGTGACAGTACGGTGTATCTGGTTAAACCTGAAGAAGTGTTACAACCTGAATTGACGCGGCCAAAGCAAGAAGGAAATATCACCTGGCATTTTAAAATCGAAAACGCAAGGGATGTGGCCTTTGCTTCTTCCAGCTCTTTTATCTGGGATGCAGCCATGATTCGTTTACCAGAGGGAAAGACAGCCATGGCACAGTCTGTCTATCCCAAAGAGAGTGATGGTCAGGATGCCTGGGGAAGATCTACTGAATACAGCAAGGCATCTATTGAACATTATTCCGAAACATGGTACCCGTACCCTTATCCGGTGGCTGTCAATGTGGCGGCGGATATCAACGGAATGGAATACCCAGGGGTGAATTTTTGTAGCTACAAAAGCAAGGAAGGATCATTATGGGGAGTCACTGACCATGAATTTGGTCACAACTGGTTTCCCATGATTGTTGGTACAAACGAGAGACGTTATGCCTGGATGGATGAAGGCTTCAATACTTTCATCAACCATTACAGTTCAAAGTTATTTAATGAGGGAGAATATGGTTCCAATTTGGATCAAACCCGCCGATATGTCAACTGGCTTACCAATCCTGACAGAGAAGGTATAGATACCTATCCGGATGTAGCCAACACCTCAAATCTGGGAATGATTGCCTACATGAAACCTGCCATGGGCTTGCTGATGCTTAGGGAATATATTCTGGGAGAAGAACGGTTTGACAATGCCTTCAAAGCCTACATCAATGCATGGGCCTATAAACATCCACAGCCCAATGATTTTTTTAATATCATGGAAAATGTAGCGGGTGAAAACCTATCCTGGTTTTGGAAATCCTGGTTTTATGGGACCGACAATATTGATTTGGCCATCGAAAATGTGGTAACTTATGGCAATGATCAAGTCATCATCTTATCCAATAAAGGGGGCGTTCCCATGCCAGTAAAACTAGAACTGACTTACGGAGATGGGAGCAGCGAAACACTAATGCTACCTGTAGAGATTTGGCAAAGGGGTGACCGGTGGAATCACCAACACCGTTCTGATAAGGAATTGACCAAGGTGGAAATTGACCCGGATAAAATCCTTCCGGACATCAATATTGCCAATGACAAATGGCCCAATAATATTTATGAATAAAGTTTAAAGGTGGCCTTATGGTCACCTTTTACTTTTACCAGGTTAATTAATATTCGTCGTTGATCTCTATCCAGTATCCGTTGGGGTCCTGGATATAAATTTGGCGCACACCGTCTGGACGAATATTGATTTTTCCTTTGTTATCTACAGCATCCTCAAAAGGGATATCATTTGCCACTAATTTTTTTATAAAGGCATCCAGGTCTTCAACGCTGAAGCAAAGGTGGTTGGTCTTATCAATCAGGGGTTCCTTCCAGGGCTTTTCCCGTTCAATGAGGTGCATGGAAAGTCCAAGTCCTATGTCATACCAGGCATGCAGTCCATCTTTAAAGGGTTCTTCTATGGTTTTAAGTCCTACAATGTCTTCATAAAATTGGCTGCTCTCTTTTAAATCTTTGGCATATACCGCAAAATGATTGATTTTAGTTTGGCTGTATCCATTCATAGAAATTAAAACAAGTAAAGTGATCCATGTTGAAAGGTAGATTTTTTGGGCCATGGTTTTTTGTCGCATTATTTAATTGTTTTGGGGAATTTAATTAATAAAAAAAGGACAGAAAATTATTTTCTGTCCTTTTTTTATTTTAATAGCTTACTTACTCTTCAAAAAAAGCCAGCGCATCGGCACTTTCCAGGAGTTTAAGTGCTTGTTGGTAGATCTCATTGATATTGTTGATTACCTTGTAAAAGGCATTATCGTCGAATAGGTTTCTGGCAATATGTGCCTTGAGTAGGGTTTTCAAATAGGTCTTAGACTTATTGAACTCCTTTTCGTTAAATTTAACCTCATACTTTTCTCCTGTTTTAACCAGTTCATCAAGCATGCTGTCGGAGATTTCATAGTTATTATAAAAATCCTCAAATGACATGTCTGCAAATTTCTTCTTGTTCTGGTCGACATAGTCTAGAATGAATTCTCTCCATGACTCTGAACTAAATAGTCTATTGACATAAGAACTGGTCATGCTCGTATCCAAAGGTACGAAGTAATCAGGCATGATACCGCCTCCGCCGTATACGGTTCTTCCTTTTACAGTTTCATATTTCAGGCTGTCGTTGAAGTCCACACTATCTGCACTGAAGAATTCCCCATGTTCCATCCGGTTAAAGTAATCCATGGCATAATCCTCATCATCATCTCCATAAGGCTTTTGAATCGACCTGCCGGAGGGTGTGAAATACCGGGCAATGGTTAGTCTCAATTCTGCTCCATCGGAAAGGTCGATGGGCATTTGAACCAGCCCTTTGCCAAATGATCTCCGGCCTACAATCAGTCCCCTGTCATTGTCCTGTACAGCTCCAGCTACAATTTCTGAAGCGGAAGCACTGCCTTCATTGACCAATATCACCACCGAACCATCTTCAAACGATCCAGGACGCACAGCTCTGGCTTTTTGACTATATCTTTTCAATTTGCCCTCCTGAGAGACGATCACAGCGTTGTCTTTCAAGATTTCATCGGCAATATTGATGGCCGCACCCATGTAACCTCCAGGGTTGCTCTGCAGGTCCAGAATCAATCGATCCATTCCTTGTTCTTTAAGGCTCTGCAAGGCTGTTCTGAATTCCTCATGGGTGTTGGCAGCAAATCTGGTGATTTTTATATAACCAGTTTCATTGTCTATCATGTAGGAAGCATTGACACTATATTGAGGGATTTTGTCTCTGGTAATATTAAAATCCAGCAGATCATCCTCATTTTTTCTTTGTATATCGATCTTTACCTCACTTCCTTTTGGTCCCCTCAATAGATCAAAAACATCCCGATTTGTTATACCGGTACCGGCCACTGTCTCACCGTCCACCTTAATGATTTGATCACCGGGCAGCAAACCGATTTTTTCTGATGGCCCCCCAGTCAGGGGAGAAACCACATAAATGGTGTCTCTAAGTATACCGAATTCGATACCAATGCCATCAAATTCTCCTTCCAGCTGTGATTTTGCCAGGGCAGCATCTTCAGCAGGGATATAGCTGGAGTGCGGGTCAAGTTTTCCCAACATTTTTTCTATGCCAAACTCCACCAATTCATTGGTATCCACACTATCTACATAATCCCTGTTGATATAGGTAATGATCTCTTGTAACTTGTAAATGGCAGATTTTAAGTCGTTTCTGTCCGTTTTGGGTTCTGCGAAAGTGGCACCAATCCAAATTCCCGCAGATATTCCCAAGGCGAGAAATAAGGGGAGTTTGATCTGTGCTTTGGTATTTTTCTCTATACTCACGTTATTCCTGTTTAAATTTATTAGGCATCAAAATGCTGACATCCAATTTAATGGATTTATATCAGATTTACAATTAAACACTTATTAAAGGCGTTTCGTTTAAATAAACGTATTAAAATTAAAATCGGTGCTGAAAGGTGCCCTTTTTTAAAGTATTTTATTTTATTTTTGTATTCATGCTTTCTTCAGAAAATAACCATAAAAAATCCATTGCAGAACTTGTCAGTGAAAACTACATCCTGGCTGAAGTGCTGCATTATTTTGGGATAAGTTTTTTTCGGCATGAGAAGTATTCTCTGGAGGAAGTTTGCCAGCAACACAAGGTTAACCTCAACCAAGTGATCACAGAGCTGGAACAATGGGCAAACAGGATAGAACCCACCAAAGAAGAACTTTACCTGCATCCCATTGAAGTTATGGTGAGCTACCTGAAAAAGAAGCACCGGTACTTTGTCCGACAAGCCTTACCATTTTTATCAAGTATGGTGGAAGGCATTGAATTAGGTGCCGCCTATAAGGGTTTGATGACAGATTTGAGGTTGATGTTCCCCCTTTTTGTGGATGATTTTATCCACCATATTCACGAGGAGGAAAATACCCTTTTTAATCGGGTAAGCATGCTGCAGGATTTTGACCGAGGCGTTTTGCCCCTATTCGAATCCATCAAAGTGTTTTCATTGCCCCCTGTCAGCAAAATGGCAGAAGAGCATGAAGCTCATGATGACGAAATGGAGGGTATCAGAAAGTTGACGAATGATTATCAAATCCCTAAAGATGCTCCGGTGTCCATGAAAATACTTTTTCACGAACTCCAGCAACTTGAGAGGGAACTTATCCTACATGCCAAAATTGAAAATGACCTGCTGTTTCCAAAAGCATTGGAGTTGGAAAAAGAGGTGAAGCGTAAAATTCTCCTTCAAATCAAAAACAATTGATGGGCAGGATTATGGCAATAGATTTGGGCACCAAGCGAACAGGTTTGGCCGTGACGGACCCATTGGGCATACTGGCAAATCCCCTGGAAACTATCCCTACCCATAATTTGTTAACATATCTTGAAAATTATCAGCGCCGAGAGCATGTCACCGAGATAATCATTGGTTTCCCAAAATCGCTGGATGGCAAAAACACCCATATGACAGCACCCGTTTTGGCTTTGGAGAAAAAATTGAAGCGGCTTTTTCCAGGAAAAACCATTTCATTGGTGGATGAGCGCTTTACTTCCAAAATGGCCATGCAGTCCATGATCAGTATGGGAAGTAAAAAAAAGGACAGAAAAGAAAAGGCCGGCAACCTGGATAAAATCAGTGCGGCCATTATCTTACAAACTTATTTAGAAAGGAAATGATATACCCTATAGTTGCATACGGAAATAACATTTTAAAGAAAGAGGCAGCAGAGATTCAGGAAGGTGAAGATATGAAAGGTTTGATCACCGATATGTTTGATACCATGGGAAATGCCAATGGCGTAGGACTTGCCGCGCCACAGATCAATAAGGGTATCCGTTTATTTGTTATCGACAGCAGCTTGATGCTGGAGGAGGAAGATGAAGAAAAAGGCCTAAGAAAAGCCTTTATCAACCCGATTATTCTTGATGAGTACGGGGACAAATACGTTTTTGAGGAAGGCTGCCTGAGCATCCCCGAGGTCAGGGCTGAGATCACCAGACCAGAAAAGCTGACCATCGAATATTTTGACGAAAACTGGAACCTCAAAGAAGAAGAGTTTTCTGGCATGACTGCCAGGGTTATTCAGCATGAATATGATCACCTGGAGGGGATTCTTTTTATTGATTACCTGAAAGGACTAAAAAGGCGGATGGTGAAGGGAAAACTGCTGGATATAAGCAAGGGAAAGGTTCCGACAGACTACAGGATGGTATATCCCTGATCAGCCGGTGTGTGTCAAGTTTTCATTAAAAGTCATTTCATTGTGGAAAACCTCTCTTTAGCATTATTTCAGATGGACCTGTATTGGGAAAATGCTTCCGCAAACCTGGCCATGTTTGAAGAAAAAATGTGGAATATGAAAGGTAAAGTGGATATAATGGTCCTGCCGGAAATGTTTACTACAGGATTTACCATGAATACCCTGAGCCAGGCAGAGCCCATGAACCTGCACAGTACCAAATGGATGAAGCAGATGGCCGCGCAGATGGATGCAGTAATTACAGGGAGTGTGATCATCCAGGAAGGAGGCAATTATTTTAACCGATTGCTTTGGGCGACACCTGATGGTCAACTGGCTCATTATGACAAACGACACCTTTTTAGAATGGCAAAAGAAGACCATCATTACTCCATGGGAAAAGAAAACCAAATCTTTACATATAAAGGCTGGAAAATCAGGCCCCAGATCTGTTATGATCTTAGATTTCCCGTCTGGTCTCGCAATGGGGCTTCCGGAAATGGAGAAATGAATTACGACCTGATATTTTATGTAGCCTCCTGGCCGGCACCAAGAATGCAGGCATGGGACATCTTGCTGAAAGCCAGGGCTGTTGAAAACCTGGCTTATTGCATAGGTGTAAACAGGGTAGGAATGGATGGTAACGAGGTGCCCTACTCAGGGCATTCTGCCGCTTTTGATTTCAAGGGAAACTGCCTGGCATCTGGCGGTGAAAATGAAGGCATCATCAGGGTAGATCTGGATAAAACAGCTCTCCTAGCCTATAGGGAAAAGTTTCCAGCCTGGAAAGATGCAGACCAGTTTAGTTTGAAATAGATTTCAGGGGCTAACCCAGATTTTCTTGTATTGCCTTTCTCTGTTTTTACCAATCATCTCCAATAGATACAAACCGGGAGCGAAACCAAAAAGACTGATTTCAGTTATTTCCTGTTGCCTGAGAGTTAAGCCTTCCCTGATTTGTTTGCCGCTCGCCCCATAGATATTCAGGGTTACTTCTTCTTGATTAACGATCACTTTTAAATCTTCTCCCTTACTTGGGTTTGGAAAAATAATGGCATTAAGGTTTTCATCAGGTCCACCTTCATCACCAGAAATCCGGTTCAAATACTCTAGTCCACCTGCCCTGTTTCCTATGATCAGGTCAGGTCCATCTTCCACAAGACCCGGGACAAAGGTAATCCATGTATTTCTTCCAAACCTGGTTTGATCGAAATCTCCCACGCTTGTTTGGATAGAAACCCTACTCATAACAGGTTCTCCCAAAACATCTTTTACCAGGAAAATGACTCCCCGCTGGTCAATAGCCATCAAAGACACTTGTTCACCGGAGCTCGCTGCTACAGACAGATTTCTGTTTACAGGATTGTCGGCAAAACCCAAAAAATCTCTTTCCAGTAATTCCAGAATGGGACCAGCGGATAGGTCTATGGAAAACAAAATCAGTTCACCGGTTTGCCTGGCCAGAAGTAGGAAATCTGTGGTACCATCATGGAATAAAAAAATCTGATCCAAGCCCCTGAGGTTAAAGGAAGGAATGCTGATATTTGTTTGATCTAACGGCGATGAGACGGGGCTAATCCATATTATTTTTTCAGGTATATTATTGCTTACCTGCTCCCCTGTAATCACATGGAAGGCCCGGTTGGAAGCTGACATGTATTCCTGGTAGCTCAGCTCACGAAGTCCGGCTGCTTCAAGGTCCAGAAAATCTTCATTTACCAATTGGAGTTGCTCATTTTCCAACTGAAATTCAAAAATTTTGCTTTTACTCTCTTTTTGGCTGGTAATATTAGCTGCAACAAAAAGGCTTCCCCCAAATTGATTTCCTTTAAAAAATGGCCGGGAGTTTTCACCGAAATCGAGCATGTTTTCCTGCAAAAAGGCTTTTGTTTCTGGTACACCTCCCTGGTTGGGTGGTAATAGGTACAAGCTTTGTGCAAAATCTATCCCGAAATTGCTTGCCACCTCTGAAGAATGACTGGAAATCACCAGGTTTTCCTCGAGGGGAAATGCCGCAAGGAAAATAGGAAATTCCGGCAAAGGACCATATCCAGGTAAAGTAGTGGAAAAATTATCAAAGGAGGGTACCAGATCCGTTCCCTGATTGGGTAAGTAATACAAGGTGTTACACAGATCCTGCCCGATCAGTAAATCTTTTGTGCCATCTTCGTTAAAATCCCGGTATAGCAGGGTGTGCCCCCCGGAATGCTTGGTCCTCAACTGTTCGTTTGTGCTTTGGCTCGTAGAGATGGGTTGACCATTACAGGTGATACCAAAACTGATGTTGCCACATCCGCAAAACTCAAAATTACCCCATCTGCTTAATGCTGGGGCAAAGCCATCGATGTCGGTTTGGTTTTTTCTCTCCATACTGGTGTTTTGGTAAAATTCCAGGTAATCACCAGAGGCAAAATTCCAGGTGAGTACATCCAGGTCCCCGTCCCCGTCCAGGTCTTCGATCAAGGGGATATCCAAAATATTGCTGGTCAGGTTGGCCCCATTATCTAAACGGAGAAAATCCTGAGCTACTTCCCAGCGCGGAATATCGGCACCTGCCAGGTTTTTGTAGGCTTTGATACCAAAGGGAGAACCTGTAAACAAATCTTTTCTGCCATCGCCATCAAAATCTTTAAGTATCATGAAAGCGTTGACATCATCCGGAAAATAGAAAGGAGCCTCGGGAATAGGTACGTACTCCCCGTTTGTTTTTCTGAAAGCCCGGATCATGCCTGCATTGATATCCCAGATCACTAATTCTTCCACTCCATCCCCATCCAGGTCAATTTCTTGTATCTGGGCCGCATTGATCCCACCGGCAAAGGGCATGGAAAGTTCCTGTCCGTCTCTAAACATTACCTTGGGAATACCGGTTTCGAACTGGTATTTTTCCTGTGCATGAACTTGTAGCAGGGTAATGAACATCAATAGGATACTGAGGCAATGGTTCATAGGAGTATGCTGTTTATCTATGGATCTTGGATGCTGGGTTTGAAATATACATTTTGATTGGCTGGTTTTAAATAAAACTCCTTCTTTAAATATTGGTTCCATATAATGATGCGATTGTGAAGGGCAAAAAGAAGGACCTGCCTGGTTCCGGTGAAAATATTGCGTTCAGAAGCATTCCTTTGTGGTAACTTTTTTAAACTGAAAATATTGTTAGGAAAGGGGCCATTTGATTGGATTCTTTTTCCCTGAAACAATTACAAGTATAGGAAGAAACCTAGACAGTTGCCTCGATAAGTGGGCAGATGGACCGCCAATTTCTTGGGATAGGAAATTTTTACCCTTTCTATATTTGAAGTAATTTTTGACCCTGGGAGATTTAAATTGCATGCAGATATGTTACTTTTGTCGGATGGAAGTTAATATTCCCCTTTTTCTTACAATTGTAAACATAGAAATTTGAGCATGGATAGGATGAATTGGCTGCATGAGCATTTTTTGTCATGCGGGAGGGTGTGTACGGATACCAGAAAACTTCAAAAAGGGGACATGTTTTTTGCCCTTAAGGGCCCCAATTTTGATGGGAATGAATATGCGGCAAAGGCTTTGGAACAAGGAGCATCCATCGCCGTGGTAGACGATCCTAAGGTGGTAGCCGGAGATCAGTTTGTTCTGGTAGCAGAAGGACTGAAGGCTTTACAGGACCTGGCCACTTTTCATAGGAAACAATTTAAAATACCGGTGATTGGGCTTACCGGCTCTAATGGAAAAACCACTACGAAGGAACTGATGCAGCTGGTATTGTCCGGGAAATTCAGGGTTCATGCCACGGAGGGTAACCTCAACAATCATATTGGCGTTCCACTTACCTTATTGGGCATAACAAATGAAACGGAAATAGCCATCATAGAAATGGGAGCCAATAAGCAGGGAGATATTGCCGAGCTTTGCCGTATTGCCCTGCCAACCCATGGATTGATCACCAACATTGGGCAGGCCCACCTGGAAGGAATGGGTGGGCCGGAAGGAGTGCTGAAAACCAAAACCGAACTTTTTCAATTCCTACTGGAAACTGGCGGACGAGTTTTTTTGAACACCAGACAACAGGTATTTGCCAATATGAAACACAGGTTTAAGGATCCGGTCTTTTATCCTGAGTCAGGGAGCTTTTGTCCGGTAAAATTTCTTGGTGCCGATCCTTTTGTGGCTTTTAGTACCGCAGATAGTGATGTCAGTTTCACCTCTGGACTAATTGGGGAATATAATTTTGACAATATTGCTTCTTCCATTTGTTTGGGTAAGTTTTTTGGAGTGTCTATGGAGGAAGCGGCTAAGGCAGCTGCAGGGTATTCCCCATCAAATATGCGTTCACAAATCCTGGAGAAACGCAGTAATTTGATCGTCATGGATGCTTACAATGCCAACCCCTCCAGTATGGAGGAAGCATTAAAGGCTTTTGGCAGACTGGACAAAAGGAAGCATAAGATGGTGATTGTTGGGGACATGTTTGAACTGGGGGAGCATGAGGTGGCCGCCCACGAAAAGCTCGGAGAACAATTGCAGGGGATGAAATTAGACAAAATCTGTCTCACGGGTAAACTGATCCGGCATGCCCTGCCGAAGGTGCCTAAAGCACTGTATTTCCCAGATCCACTGTCATTCAGAAACTGGCTGAAAGACTCTGCTTTGGAGGATTATCAGATTTTAATAAAAGGCAGCAGGGGGATGAAATTAGAGGCATTACTTGATTACATTTAAAAAAACAAAGACCGCTGGATTTCCAGCGGTCCTTGTTTTTTTATGTATCCGTTTATTGATATTAAAGGTGCAGGGCGCGGTTGTCTGTTGCTGCCAGACAAGCTTCCCTAAATACCTCTGTATAGGTAGGATGAGCGTGGGACATTCTTGCAATATCCTCAGCGGAAGCCCGGTATTCCATGGCTACAACGGCTTCTGCGATCATGTCTGCCGTCCTTGGGCCGATCATGTGTACGCCCAGAATTTCATCCGTTTCAGCATCTGCCAAAACTTTTACCAGGCCGTCTGTATCTCCGCTTGCCCTGGCTCTACCTGAAGCCATAAAGGGGAATTTACCTGTTTTGTATTTTTTACCCTTCTCTTTAAGCTGCTCTTCGGTATACCCCACGGAGGCCACTTCAGGCCAGGTATAGACGACTCCCGGAATAAGTAGGTAATTGATGTGGGGCTTTTGGCCGGCCAATTGTTCGGCTACAAATACGCCCTCTTCTTCTGCTTTATGGGCCAACATGGCCCCTTTAACTACATCCCCAATGGCATAAATGTGCTCCACATTGGTTCTCAGGTGTTCATCTACCTCTACCTGCCCCTTGTCATTGACATTTATCCCCGCTGCTTCGGTATTTAATCCATCTGTATACGGACGTCTGCCTATGGATACCAATACATAATCTCCCTTGATGGAGACCTCCTCATCTTTGCTATTCTGTGCGGTTACCGTTACTTCTTTGCCTTTTCTTTCTACGCCGGTCACCTTGTGTTTGAGGTAAAATTCCATGCCCAGTTTTTTTAAGGACTTCTGAAGTTCCTTGCCCATGGTTTTATCCATGGTAGGGATGATCCCGTCCAAATACTCCACTACCGATACTTTGGCTCCCAATCTCGCATAAACAGATCCCAATTCAAGTCCGATTACTCCACCTCCAATGATGACCAGGTGTTTGGGGACTTCTTTGAGTTCAAGTGCTTCTGTAGAGGTGATGATCCGCTCTTTATCCAGACTGATAAATGGGAGGTTGGCAGGCTTTGACCCGGTGGCAATGATGATGTTTTTACCACTGATTTCTTCCTTTTTGTCTCCTTCCTTTTGGACGATTACCGTGTTTTTATCCTTGAAAATACCTAAACCCTGGTGTACATCAATTTTATTTTTTTTCATCAGGTAAGCGATGCCGTCAACATTTTGCTTGACCACTTCCCGTTTCCTGCTGATCATCTGTTTGAAATTAACTTTCAGGTCCTTGAGATCTATCCCGTGGTTCTTGAAAGTGTGTGCTGCATTGTGGAAATGCTCGGAGGAATCCAGCAAGGCCTTGGAGGGGATGCAACCTACATTCAAACAAGTACCACCCAAAGTGGGGTATTTTTCTATAATGGCAGTTTTAAGGCCAAGCTGGGCTGCCCTGATTGCGGCAACATAACCACCCGGTCCGGAACCGATTACGATTAAATCATACATAGTTAATCATTTTTTAAATTTTTGCCCGTACCTGGTACAGGCGCATAGAATAGGTTGAAAAAACTTTAGATGCCTAGCAACAGCCTGGCCGGATCCTCCAGCAGCTGTTTCATGCGGACCAGGAAGCTGACAGATTCCCTGCCATCGATGATCCGGTGGTCATAAGAAAGTGCCAGGTACATCATGGGAAGGATTTTTACCTCTCCATTCACGGCCATGGGTCTTTCTACAATATTGTGCATACCCAAAATGGCTGCCTGGGGAGCATTGATAATAGGAGTGGACATCATGGAACCGAATATCCCTCCATTGGTAAGGGTAAAGGTACCTCCGGTCATTTCGTCTATGGTCAGTTTGCCATCTCTTGCTTTAACTGCCAGGCGGACCACTTCCTTTTCGATTTCGGCAAAAGAAAGTTGTTCTGCATTCCGGATTACCGGAACCACTAATCCTTTGGGTGAGGATACGGCTATAGAAATGTCGCAAAAATCATGGTAGACGATTTCATTGCCATCTATTTGTGCATTGACTGCCGGCCATTCTTCCAGGGCGATGCAGGCGGCTTTGGTAAAGAAGGACATGAACCCCAGGTTTACCTCATACCGCTCCTTGAACTTATCCTTGTATTGTTTTCGCAAATCCATGATGGGCTTCATGTTCACCTCGTTAAAGGTGGTCAACATGGCGGTTTCGTTTTTTACGGATACCAGGCGTCTGGAAATGGTTTTTCTCAGGGAACTCATTTTTTCCCTGCGGCTTGGTCGCTCGCCCCTGGCTTCTGCTGTGGATTTGGTTCCCTCCGTTTTTTCTTTGGAAGGGGCCCCGGTTTTTGACGGAGAAGAAGTAGATGGCTTTTCCGCCTTTTCCGCATCTTCTTTGGTGATGCGGCCATCCTTGCCGGTTCCATTTACTGATTGAGGGTCAATCCCTTTTTCAGAAAGAATCTTTGCAGCAGCCGGTGAAGCATGCCCTGTAGCGTAACTTTCTTTTCCGGAACTTTCCTGCTTGCTTTCTTCCGTGGATTTACTTTCACTTGTGGCGGATGTTTCCTCAGCAGGAGGACCATCTGTCACCTCTATTTTGCAAATTAACCCGCCAATTTCCAGGGTTTCTCCTTCAGCAGCCACCTGCCTTAATATTCCCGATGCTTCAGCAGGCAGTTCAAAGGTGGCCTTATCCGAATCAACTTCAGCTATGATGTCATCCAATTCCACAAAATCCCCATCTTCCTTTAGCCAGGAGGCCAGGGTAACCTCGGTAATGGATTCCCCGACCGTGGGTACATGCATTTCTTTGATTTCTCCCGTGCTTTTGGATTTGGCACCCTTTTCAGCATTATCCGGTTTCTTTTCGACAGCATCCGATTCCTTTTTGTTGGCAGGTTTTTCCGGTTTGGACCCTTCTTTGGCATCAGCATCAATCTCGCAAATGACTGCTCCAATTTCCAGGGTTTCTCCTTCTTCAGCTTTGGTGTGAAGCACGCCTGCCGCTTCAGCCGTAAGCTCAAAAGTGGCTTTGTCGGATTCCAGTTCACAAAGGACCTCGTCCATTTCTACAAATTCTCCATCGGTTTTAAACCACTGTCCTACGGTGACTTCGGTGATGGATTCGCCTACGGCGGGGACTTTGATTGCTATACTCATCGGTTATTTGATTTTTTCCGGACGCTGGAAAGGTGCCGGCTTGAAAATTTCAATGTTAGTTTTATAATAATAAGTTATGAAATGGAAAATTAGGAATTTATTTTTAATGCCTTTTCCAAAATTTGCGTTTGTTCTGCTACGTGTACCTTATGGTAACCAGTGGCTGGCGATGCACTGGCTTTTCTGGCAATCACATCCATGTTCAGGTCTTTGAATAGATTTCTTACCATAAAGGCCCAATACCCCATATTCTCTGGCTCTTCCTGTACCCAAAGTGTTTCTACATCCTTACCATAAGCATTGATGGCTTTTAGAATCTGGGTCTTCGGTAACGGATGAAGTTGTTCTACCCTGATGATGGCCACGTCTTCGACTTTTTCTTTTTCCCTCATTTCCACGAGTTCATAGTAAATTTTACCAGAACAAAGAACGGCGCGTTTTACCTTTTTAGGGTCCACATGTTCGTCTGTCATTACTTCTCTGAAGCCTCCTTTGGTAAAATCCTCCAGGGGTGATACCACCTTGGGGTGGCGAAGTAACGACTTGGGAGACATGACGATGCATGGTTTTCTGAAGTTCCATGCGAGCTGCCTGCGCAGTAAATGAAAGAAATTGGAGGGTTCGGTCACATTGGCTACGACCACATTGTACTCAGCTGCCAATTGCAGGAACCTTTCCGGTCTGGCATTGGAGTGTTCGGGGCCCTGTCCCTCGTACCCATGGGGGAGCAACATGACCAGGCCATTCATTTTTTGCCATTTGGATTCCCCGGAAGTAATAAACTGGTCAATCATGGTTTGGGCACCATTGGCAAAATCACCAAACTGTGCCTCCCATACCGTAAGGGCATTGGGATTGGCCATGGCGTATCCGTATTCAAATCCCAGGACCGCATACTCCGAAAGAAGGGAATTGTAAATGTAGAATTTACCTTTGCTGTCCCTCAGTTCTTTCAGGGAATTGTACGGTTTGTTGGTGTTTGCATCGTGGACCACTGCATGTCTGTGAGAAAAGGTGCCCCGCTGGCAATCCTGACCGGTGATCCTGACTGTCTTGCCCTCTAATAGCAGGGAACCATAGGCCAGAAGCTCTCCGGCAGCCCAATTCAGTGATTTGGACTGGAAAAACATTTCTTTACGCTGTTTTAGCTGCGCTTCAATCTGCTTGATGGGTTTAAAGCCCTTGGGCAATACTGTAAGCGCTTCGGCGATCTTTTCTATGGAATCCGTACTGATACCCGTGTCCGGAGATTTTTCAAAATCCTCCGGCTTGGCCCTATTTAGTGCTTTCCAGCCTTTTTCAAAGGGGCTGAAGGAATAGGGAAGTGGTTTTTCCTTGACCAGATTCAAACGGTCCTGCAGCAGCTGACGAAACTCCTTGTCCATTTGCTTGGCCAGCTTGGCATCTACCTGCCCTCTTTCCAACAATGTTTTGTTATAAATTTCCCTGGGGTTGGGGTGTTTGGAGATGAGGTTATACAGTTCGGGCTGGGTAAATTTCGGTTCATCTGATTCATTGTGCCCATGCCGGCGATAACAGACCATGTCAATAAATATGTCCTTATTGAATTTTTGCCTGAAATCAACGGCCAATTTAGCTGCATAGACTACCGCCTCCGGATCATCTCCGTTCACATGAATTACGGGAGCATCAATGATTTTAGCCACGTCGGTGCAGTAAATGGAGCTTCTGGCATCATCAAAATCGGTGGTAAAGCCTACCTGGTTGTTGATCACAAAGTGAATGGTACCACCTGTATAGTATCCTTTCAGATTTGCCATTTGGGTGACTTCATAGACGACTCCCTGCCCTGCCACGGCTGAATCTCCATGGATCAGGATCGGAATCATTTTGTCTTCATCACCAGCGTAATGGTCATCTATCTTGGCTCTTACAAATCCCTCCACTACGGGATTGACTGCCTCCAGGTGAGAAGGGTTGGGCGCCAGTTTCAGGATCATCAATTTCCCGTTTTTTGCCGGGACTTCTGAAGAAAAACCCAGGTGATATTTCACATCCCCATCCCCCATGGTAAGATCGGGCTTGGCGGTACCCTCAAATTCGGAGAAAATCTGCTCATAGGTTTTTCCCATGATATTGGCCAGTACATTCAACCTGCCTCTATGAGCCATACCGATCATTACTTCTTCCACACCCATGTCAGAGGCCTGGTTGATCAGGGCATCCAAAAAGGGGATGGTGCTCTCCCCCCCCTCCAGGGAAAATCTTTTCTGCCCCAAATACTTGGTGTGCAGAAAGTTTTCAAAAACCACTGCCTCATTGAGCTTGGATAGGATTCTTTTTTTATCCTCTAAGGGAGGATTGAATGCCAGGGCATCCTTTTCTACTTTGATTCTGAACCAATCCAGCATTTCCGGATCCCGGATATACAGGTATTCAAAACCCATGGATCCCTCATATATAATTTTCAGGGATTCAATAATTTTGGACAGTTTGGCATCTCCTATACCTATTTCATTGCCTGCCTGATAAACGGTGTCCAAATCGTTTTTGTCAAGGCCAAAATCTTCCAGGTCCAATAATGCTCTTCGGTCTCTTCTTTCTCTGACAGGATTGGTTTTGGACCTGAGGTGGCCCCTGGAGCGGTAAGCATGAATCAGGGCACGGACTTTGATTTCCTTGGGCAATCTTTCCATGTCCATGATGCTGCCTTTGGTGGCTAGATTGCCGTTTACAGGACCCTGCACATCTGATGCTGCTGCCCCACCATTTTCATCCTCGCCATATTTGCTGATGGCAAATTCAAAACCATCAAAAAATGCTTTCCAGCTGCTATCGATGGTCTCAGGATTATTTTTGTAATCATCATATAGCTCATCTATATAGGCTACATGGGCATTGGCGATATAAGAATATTTATCCATGGGTTATTTATGTTCAGTTGACAAAATTAGCTTATTAAGTTATTTTTTAAAAACCGCTTATGCGGTTTTACAAATATATCTGAATATCAGGTTTTTAAATTTACGAATTCAAAATAAAAACTGGTTTAACGGAATTTGGTAGAATATAATTGTTATCTGGCCATTTTTATGAAAGTAGATTCTGATTTAGCTCTTAATGGACCGATTATTTCTTTCAATCAATTGGATTTTTGAGCAGGATAGCGTTTCCTCAAGGCAAATAAAGGGACGGATTATGGGGTATAGCTAAATTCCAGAGGATTATTAAATTCAAAAGTAAACCCTGTTTGTATCCATTTGTCTGCGGAAATCTTTTTCCATTTTTGCTTTGGAGGATTTTCATAGCTTGAAGGAGGAGCAAAACCAAAATCTGCTGCATTTTTCTCAAACACCTCTTTTTTTGCAGGGTGTTCGGGACATATAATATTGTAAGTTTCGTTCCAGAGGTTTTTTGTCAAAATCCAGGAAATAGCCCTGACAGCATCCCTTCTATGAATGTAATTGACGGGTGGATGACCGGCCACATTTTCTTTGCCAGAGAAATACCTACCGGGGATTCTGTCATCCCCTAATAGTCCACCAAAGCGAATCACAGTAAGGTCATAGCTTTTGTTTTCCCACAATAGGTTTTCGGCAGTCAGGAGGGTTGGGTTTCCGGTATTGGCAAGTGTTAGTGTCGCTGTTTCTCTGGCCAGTTGATTTTTACTGGGATATACAGAGGTGGCACTGACATATATGACTTTTTTGATCTGGTATTTGATGATGAAGTCCCGGAGTTGCCGGATTTGCTTTGGATGAAAATCTGCAGGTTTGCTCCTTGTGGAAGGGGGAATGTTTATCAACAGGATATCGGTTTCAAATAATGGTTCTGGCAGTTCCCCTTTCACTTCAGGGTCCAGCTCAAACTCAAAGGCCTGTATGCCTTTTGCCAGCAACAGTTCTCTTTTATCTTGCCGGGTGGTACTTCCCTTTATGTTGTATCCCTGCTGCATCAACTCACTTGCCAGTGGAGTTCCCAGCCATCCCAGTCCGATAATACTTATAGTCATATTCCAATTATTCACTTAAATGATAGTTGATTTATTGAATTAAACTTAAAATTCAGCACAATACTCATTAAAAAAAGCGGTCAATTTTTTCAATTGCCGCTTTTAAACCGATAAAATACCTTCAGGCAACACCTGAATTTGATAGGAGCAGGTTTCCGCCAACTACCGCTGCTTTTTGGGTACTGTACCAAATACGAAGTCCCAAAGCGGGGTACTCACACCGAAGGCTACGTCCGGATCTTTATAATGATGGATGGCATGATTGACCCAAAGCGTTTTCAGGAAGTTTTTGGGGGGTTGGAAAGCATGCACCAGGAAATGAACTCCCAGGTACAAGGCATAGCCCATTAAGAATCCCGGCAGAAAATAAAGTGCCATCTCACCCATCACAAAATCAAACAGAAAATATAGGATAGCCGCATAAAGACCCGTAATGAACGGGGGAAGGGCCAACCTGTCCTTGTCTTTTGGGTAATCATGGTGTACACCATGCATGGAATATTGAAGTTTGTCTTTGAATTTGTTATCTGGAACCATATGATAAACATAGCGGTGCAGCAGGTACTCCACAAAAGTGAACATGAGGAATCCTCCGGACAATAACAAAGATGCCTTCAACAAAGAAATATCGGTAGTGGATATGCCCATATAAAGTGAGTAAGCTCCTACGCCCAAGAACATGGCTATGGGGATGCTGATATGGGTTCTGCTCAGTTTTTCCAAAACTGGATTGGCAAACATTTTAGCACTCCCGCTATTGTCCGGTCGTTCCAATCTTCCAATTTTTTTCATTCTTTATGTAATTTTTTATCAGTGTATCTCCTTCAATTTTGATGCCTAAGTTAAGCATAATAATGCTTAAATGAAGGTCATTTGTCACTTAAACGAAAAGCTTGTTACACCTGGTTTCAAAATTGATAAAAATAATTGATGATTTTAATCAGAGATTAGGGGTAAGTAAAGAGTTTTCTATCGTTTTCGAATAGAATGCCTCATACTTGGGTAATATTTCCGTTACATCAAACATTTTAGCCCTGGCAAGGGCATTCTTTTTAAACCCGGGTAAATTTTTGTCGTCCAGAATGAACAATGCTTTTTCCGTCATTTCGCTGATATTGCCAACTTCGCAAAGAAATCCTGTTTCCCCATTGATGTTTAATTCCGGGATTCCGCCGACATTACTTGTCAACAGGGGTACCTCGCAAGCCATGGCTTCCAAGGCTGCCAATCCAAAACTCTCTTTTTCTGAGGGCATGAGAAAAAGATCCGCAACAGAAAGCACCTCTTCTACAGCTTCCAGCTTGCCCAAAAACCTGATGTCTTCGCAGGTGCCCAGCTGCCGGCACAACCTTTCCATTTTATCCCTTTCAGGTCCATCTCCAACCAGTAAAAGCTTGGCAGGAATGGCTTTACGTACCTCGAAAAATACCCTGATCACATCCTCCACCCTTTTTACTTTGCGAAAATTGGAAGTATGGACAAGGAGTTTTTCATTCATGGGGCAAATCGCCTTTTTAAAATGCTCCTTTTTTTGTTTTTTAAACCTGTTGAGGTCAATGAAATTCGGGATGACCTCAATGTGGGTGTGTATGTCAAAATGCAGGAAAGTGTCTTTCTTCAGATCCTCTGAGACGGCAGTCACCCCATCGGATTCATTGATACTGAAAGTAACCACCGGCTCGTAGCTGGGGTCTTTTCCGACCAGGGTGATGTCCGTACCATGCAAGGTGGTGACCACCGGAATGTGGATACCTTGTTTCCTTAAAATTTGCTTGGCCATATAAGCGGCAGAGGCATGAGGGATTGCGTAATGAACATGCAGTAAATCTAGCTTTTCGTACTTTACTACATTGACCATTTTACTCGCTAATGCCAGTTCATAGGGCGCATGCTCAAACAAGGGGTAACTTTTGATATCTACCTCATGGTAAAACAAATTTTCACTAAAAAAATCCAGCCGGGTTGGCTGGCTGTAAGTGATGAAATGAATCTCATGACCTTTGGCAGCAAGGGCTTTACCCAATTCTGTAGCGACTACACCGCTTCCGCCAAATGTCGGGTAACAGACTATCCCGATTTTCATTATTTAAGGTTTTGTTAAAGGCCAGGTTTATATTTCAAACTTTAACACGGTATTCATGTCAAATTGTTCATTTATTGGCCAAAAGTATGTGGGTTTTTATGGATTTGTAAATAATATCCTGTATGTCTGAGCGCACATTGTCTCTCAATAGCCGGTTGTTTCCGGCATCTGGATGCACCCGGTTAGAGAGGAATATATAAATCAACTGGTTTTCAGGGTCTGCCCAGGCGGCCGTTCCCGTGAACCCGGTATGACCAAATGTACTTAGTGGAGCCAGGTTTCCGGTAGGGCCTTTATCCTTCTCCGGGTCAGGTTTATCCCAACCCAGGGCCCTCCTGCTGCGGAAAGATTGTTTACTGGTAAATTTTTCAACGGTTTCCTGGTTCAAGATCTCTAAAGATCCGTATTTTCCTCCCTGCAGCATCATTTGCATCAATTTGGCCAAATCGTTGGCCGTCCCAAAAAGGCCTGCATGTCCGGCTACCCCCCCGTATATGGCTGCTCCGGGATCGTGCACATAGCCATGTACCAGGGTTTTCCTGAACAACCTGTCGTCCTCTGTTGGTGCGATTAGGTTGGGACTAAACCTTTTAAGGGGTAAAAAGCCAAAACGGTTCATGCCCAGTGGGCTGTAGAAATGTTGCTCCAAAAAATCATTCATAGGTTGATTGACCATGGTTTCAATTAAGCGATGCAGCAAATACATGCCTACATCCGAATAACGGTAACTGTAGCGTCCACTCTTGGTGCCTGTATACCTCAGGTTGGACGCCACCGTCCATTTCCAGACACTGTCGGGTAAATTCTGGTGGGCGTACACCCCATCGGCCAGGGGCAAGGTATAGGGAGGTTGATTTTTTTTGCTGTAATACTCGTTCTTCCACTCATTGCCTTCCAGGGTATTTGTAAAATGGGGGATATAAGGTAATAAGCCAGCTTCGTGGGTTAGTATATCTCTGATGCGGAGCTTAGCTTTATTGCTACCGGATAATTCCGGAAGGTAAGTCTCCAATGTTTCATCCAAATCAATAAAGCCCCGGCTCTCCAAAAACATGATGGCCTGTGTGGTGGCCATTACCTTGGTGAGAGAGGCCAGGTCATACATGGTTTTCTCATTTACGGCCAAACTTTTGCTGTAATCATGGTGCCCATAGGATTTTTCAAACACCACCGATCCGTTTTTTGCCACCAGGACTGTACCCCCGGGAGTAGCCTTGTTTGCGATGGCCTTTTCCATGAGCACATCAATTTTCATTAATTCCCGGCTATCCATATTCTGGGCCTCAGGTGTGCTGTAAGCCAGCCGATCCAAAGAAGCCGTTTGAATTCCATGCCCCAGAGACCAATTTTGATCCAGGCTTATCGGTAATTTTCCTGTTCCCGGCCTGCCGCCGAAAATTACCTGCGGCGCCAGACTTTGGGTAAATTCATTTTCCTCATAAACCAATACCAGGTTTTCCTGATTTTTGAATTTTTCCGCAGCATAAGCATTGCCAAAAACAACGGTGATGACTTTATGATTTTCCTGAAGCCGGTTGATGAATGAGATTTCTTCTTCATTCAACCCATAATTCCTCCTGCTGTTATTGGTCATTCCCATTACCCCAACCACAATGGTGCTGTAGTCTTTGAGGTTTTCCTCCATGGCCGCAAAATTTTCCCTGTTGCTATTGGATCTGAGGGTATAGTGGGTGAATCCGGTATATTTGTCCAGATAGGTTTTAAAAGTCTCCCCTTTATCACCCAGGGTAAGGGAGGCCATGCGCTCCATGTCCAGGTGCCTGATCGGTATGGCTTCGTTTTTATTGTTGAGGACCGTAATAGAAGAAGCATAAAGCTGCTCGATCAGCGCCTTGGTGCCAAAATTACTTAAACGCTCCACCAACCTTTGGGAATTAACTTGCCGGGGATGGTCCAGACCTGACCAATATTTGGCATTCAACACCTTCCGGACCCTTTGATCAATTTCTTCTTTGCTGATTTTTCCTTGTTCTACGGCTTCCAGGATTAGTTTTTTGGATTTTGGGACATCCTCAGCATATAAGAGTATATCATTTCCCGCCAACAGGGCCAATAAGTCTACCTCTCCGGGTTTGTACAGGTTACTCACCCCTTTCATATTGAGGGCATCGGTAAAAATAAGCCCCTGAAAATTCATTTCTTCCCTCAAAAGTCCGGTAACCACTTTGGGAGACAAAGTCGTCGGGAGCCTGGCTTCACTTCCCAGGCTTGGTATATGCAAATGGGCCACCATGACACTCATCAGGCCCTTATCAATCAGTTCGCGGTAGGGATAGAGATCAATGTCAACAATCCTTTCTTTGCTGCTTAGGATGACCGGTGTGGTAAAATGGGAGTCTGAGTTTGTATTTCCATGTCCAGGAAAATGCTTGGCATTGGCAATGATACCATGATCCTGAAGGCCCTGCATGTAAGCCAGAGACTTTCTGCTGACCAATTGTTTTTCCTCTCCAAATGACCGGTACCCAATGACCGGGTTCTCCGGATCAGAATTGACATCTACCACAGGGGCAAAATTGATATGCATGCCCATTTCCTTAAATTGGCGGGCAATCTCCCGGCCCATCTGATAGACCAATACATCGTCTGACGCTGCTCCGAGGGTCATTTGTTTGGGAAACCGGAGTACACTGTCCAGTCTCATTCCCAGTCCCCATTCGGCATCCATGGCAATGAAAAGCGGGGTTTTTGCCAGCTGCTGGTATTCATTGGTCAATTGGGCCTGGCGCACCGGCCCTCCCTGGAAAAAAATCAGGCCGCCCAGATTTTCATTTTGAATCAACTCAGAAATTTCATCCTGGTGTGCTTTTCCTTTATTGGAATAAGCAGCTACCATAAACAATTGCCCGAGACGTTCTTCAAATGTCAGGCTATTGAATACGCTGTCTACCCAAATTTGCTGGGCACTAGCATCCTGGCTCAGAAATGGGTCCTTGTCAGGTGCAAAGGAATGGCTGGAAATCAAGCCCAACAGCAGGATGGAACAAAAGGCAAAAGCATAAACTTTTTGACACATGGGCGTGTTAAAATTTTATTGGTAATAATTTAAGGATAACTTTGTGTCCTACAAATCCGGATTTATTCAAACATACATAAATTCCAAACTTCTACCTATGTAAAAGTGATGAACAGGAATAAATTTATTCAAAAAACAATAGTTATTTAATTTCGGTTTCGGTGGCACAGGGTTTTTTCCGATAGGAGATCCTAATATTAAAACAATCAGATCGTTTCACCGATCCTTGAGACGCAGAAAACGGGCACCATGAAATTTCCATCTATATTCCGTGTAAATCAACCAAGAAGGTTCCAGATCAACCCCAGGCATTATGATCCTGTCAAAGAAGAAATTCATAGCAGGACCGAAGGTATCAAGAGAGAATTGGAAGCCAAGGGAGTGCTTTCTCCAGATGAAAACGAATTGAACCAGCAGTTGGGATACAGGCACGGTTCTGCCATCAGAGGGGCTTTTACCAGCGGGAGTCCCATAAAAAAGCAACCTTCAGGTTTACTGCAAAGTGCGGGCCTGATGCGTACAGTAATCTTTTTCCTGCTTGTGGGAGGCTTTGGAGGATACCTTTACATCGGGCCTGACATCATCTATTACCTGCTTTATTTGGGGGCAGCGGTGGCTTTATTGATCGGCTTGTTTAGGCTAAAACCACGGAAGAAAAATGGATGATCTGATTCAGTTGTTGCCGGATGCCATTGCCAATCAAATTGCTGCCGGAGAGGTGGTGCAAAGGCCATCATCAGCATTGAAGGAGCTACTGGAAAATGCTATCGATGCCGGGGCAAAAAATATACAGGTGGTGGTACGGGATGGAGGTAAAACACTGATCCAGGTAATTGATGATGGATGGGGCATGTCCCTTACCGATGCGCGGATGTGCTTTGAAAGACATGCGACTTCAAAAATTAGAAAATCCGAGGATTTATTCAATATCCGGACGCATGGGTTCCGGGGTGAGGCCATGGCCTCCATAGCGGCAGTCGCCCAGGTCGAGTTGAAGACCAAACGAACAGGTGATGAATTGGGCAGTCTGATACAAATTGAAGGTTCCATGGTAAAAAAGCAGGAGCCGGTGGTTTTTCAGGATGGTACTTCCATTGCAGTAAAAAACCTGTTTTTTAATGTGCCCGCCCGCAGAAATTTCCTGAAATCCAATGCGGTGGAGACCAAACACCTGGTGGAGGAATTCCAGCGTGTAGCCCTGGCCTACCCGGAAGTGGCATTTTCCTTTTACCAAAACGACATGGAGCTTTTTAAATTGGCTTCAGGTAAACTCAGTAAAAGGATCGTTGGTATTTTTGGAAAACAGTATAGAAATCACCTGATTGTGTGTCAGGAATCCTCGCCTCACATCGATATTAAAGGTTATGTAGGAAGCCCTGAGCAGGCAAAAAGAACCCGGGGGGAACAGTTTTTTTTCGTTAATAAGCGTTATATCAAAAGTAATTACCTGCACCATGCCCTTTTAAATGCCTTTGAAGCACTGATAGGCACAGACCAGCATCCCTTTTATGTACTTTTTTTAGATATTGACCCCAAGCACATTGATATCAATGTACATCCTACCAAAACCGAAATCAAGTTTGATGATGAAAGAACCATTTATGGAATCGTGCGTTCCGCTGTAAAACAGGCTTTGGGTGCACATCATGTAGTACCTACTATTGACTTTAGTCTGGATGTAAATTTTACAGACAACTGGAGCAATGATCACGACAAAGGCCAGGAAGTAAGCACTGAAAACAACTACCGGACATTCAGGGGACCCAGTTCCTTAAATAAAGATGCCAGGGGATGGGAACAAATGTTCCAACAAGATCACGAAGAAAGGGCCATCCATTTTGACCCCGAAAAGGAAAACCAGGAGGCAAGGCATCTGAAAACCTTTCCAAGCAAAGTAAATGGTAGGGATATCACTACTGAAGACCTTTCCAAGGTTCCCGGAAAAACATTTCAGATAGGGCAGGCCTATTTTGTTACTCAAACATCTTCCGGCCTGCTTATATTTGATCAGCAGGCTACCCACCAGCGGATTTTATACGAACGGTATATCAGGCAACTGGATCAATCGACCGGAGCTTCCCAGCAGTGCCTTTTTCCTCAGAATATCAAGTTAAGCCCGGCAGATTTTGCCCTGGTAATAGACTTAAAGGAAGAGCTTAACAACCTGGGCTTTCAGTTGACGGTTTTTGGTCAAAATGCTATTCTGATTAACGGAGTGCCTACAGATATTCATATTGCCAGCGAAAAGGTGCTGTTTGAAGAAATGCTGGAACAATTCAAGCATTTTAAGCATGAACTTTCTCTTGGCAGGAAAGAGAATCTGGCAAGGTCATTGGCAAAAAAGACTTCGATAAAAAAAGGAGATCAATTGAAAAGCCAGGAAATGGAAAACCTTGCAGGTCAATTATTTGCTTGTCAGAATCCCAATTACAGCCCGGAAGGGAATAAAACCTTTATTAAATTGGACTTAAATAAAATAGAAAGATTTTTCTATTCCTGATACTAAACAAAAACCTATGTTCAGAGCCCTTACCCCCATTGTGAAGAACCTACTGCTAATCACCGTGGGGATGCATGTAATCGCCTCCTTTTTTCTGCCACAGCTTAAAAATCTTTTCGCACTTTATTATGTAGAGAGTAGATTTTTCATGCCTTTTCAGTTCGTGACCTACATGTTTATGCATGCAGACTTCTGGCATCTGTTTAGCAATATGTTTGGGCTATTTATATTTGGCCCACTTTTGGAACAATTTCTTGGACCAAAGAAAATACTGATCCTTTGGATGGTGTGTGGCATTGGTTCTGGGGTCATGTATTCGGGCTACAATGCTTACAAGATGGGGAAGCTGAACAATAGCATAGAGGCCTTTACTGCGGATCCGGACCCTGAGGCATTCAACCGTTTTGTTTCAAATAACCGACACATGTTTAACCCTGCGATATATGATTTTATAGATGATTACAGCAGAAATCCGGATGACTTTGAAATTCAGGAGCAGGCCAAAAGAGCCATGCTAGATATCAGGGAAAGTCAGGCAAACATTCCCATGGTAGGTGCTTCGGGGGCACTTTTCGGGATTCTCATTGCTTTTGGCATGCTGTTTCCGAACACCCAGCTGTTTTTGCTCTTTCCACCAATGCCGGTAAAGGCAAAATACCTTGTATTGTTCTATGGACTATACACAGTTTATAATATATTTGTATCTAATCCCACAGATAATGTAGCTCATTTTGCGCACTTGTCCGGGCTGATGATCGGTGCGGTGTTGGTCGTATATTGGAAAAAAGACAGAAGAAATTTTTATTAAGGAAAAATGTACGGAGGATTTTGGTATCATATCAGGCATGCCTTTGACCATAAAGATAATGGTCTGTATAAGATTATAGCGATTAATTTATTGGCGTTTTTGGTACTGATGGTGTTGAGGGTATTTCTGACCATAGGAGGTGCAGAAGAAGCCTATCGGTCCATCGTTTCGTTTTTTATGATGCCTGCATCTATTTCCAGGTTTTTGATGCAGCCCTGGACATTGATCAGTTACATGTTTTTGCATGAAGGTTTTCTGCATATCATCTTTAACCTGCTTTTTCTATATTGGTTTGGGATTTTGGTTCAGGAGTATTTGGGTAGCCGTAAGTTGGTCAACCTTTATTTCCTGGGAGGAATTGCCGGTGGCTTGCTGTATATGGTGCTGTATAACATTGCTCCATATTTCAGTGACCGGGTAGATGGGGCTTTGATGCTGGGAGCCAGTGCCGGGGTTTATGCGATCGTTGTTGCAGCCGCTACCCTCAGGCCAGATACTCAATTTCACCTCCTGCTTCTCGGTCCGGTCAAAATAAAATACATTGCCATATTTTATGTGCTTATTGCATTTGCCAATTCAGCAGGCTCGAATGCCGGTGGAGAACTGGCCCATTTAGGTGGTGCCGCACTGGGATATTTTTATATCCTGCAACTCAATAAGGGTGTAGACATGGGTAAACCCATTCAGACAGTAGGCCAGTTTTTTGAAAAATTGTTTACTTCAAAGCCAAAAGTCAAAGTGACCTATAGAAGGGGGGCGGATTCCGGTAAAGGTACTTCATCTAAAAGCAGGAGCAATACAACTTCAGGTGGAAGTAGTAGCACACAGGAAGAAATCGACCGAATCCTGGATAAAATTGCAGAAAAAGGATACGATAACCTGAGTAAGGAAGAAAAACGAAAACTTTTTGATTTTAGCAATAAGGATGTATAAGTTGAAATCAAACCCCTGATTTGTCGTACCCCAATATCTTTTTGTAGGATTTCAGGCCATTTTCTGTTAGAAATGGCAAGACCATTGAAAATACCAATTTGCTGTAATACTGGTAATGAAAAATTTCCTTGCCGAAAATGATCTGGTTATGGGTGGGCCAGTAGTCGGATAACATGGTCATTTGATTGGCCAGGTTCTCATAACTTCCGGCAAAGTTTTCATTGACAAAAATTTCTTCCTGGCGAAGCAAACTAAAGAGATGTATCAATTGGGTCTTCCTCAGGGAAATCAGCTCAAAATAACGGTCCTTGACAGGTTCATGATTGTTGATGATCGAACCAAGGTCCATGAAAAAAAAGCGGTATTTCAATTTAATCCGATAGGAATTTAAAATACTGGAATAGAGTAACTCTAAAGAGGTGCTGTTTTTGTCAATTTCTGCAGTGGCTGCGTCAGATTCAGTACAGAGGCTGTAGAAAATTTTAATAATCAGATCCTCAAAATCAGTAAACTCCCTTTTAAAGTCAGAAGGCCTGATCTGCAGGCTGTCCATCAGCAACTCCATGTCAGTGTGATGGTATCCGTGCTCATTAAAAATGGTAAGCGACTTGTCAATGAGGGTTTGAAGATCCATCTTGATAATTGAATGTGTATTTCAAATTTATAAAAAAGGTGTTCATATCCGATAAAACTTGCGTAATTTATTACAACTCATTTTTATTGGCCAGCTGTCCGCAGGCTGCATCAATGTCCTGGCCACGGGATTTTCTAACTTTGGCTACAATTCCAGCTGCACTTAAAATTTGGATATATAAAGCTACTTTATCCGCCGACGCTTGCCTGAACTCCCCATCGTCTATGGGATTGTATTGGATAATATTGACTTTTGAGGGAATGTGTTTGCAGAATTTTACCAGTGCCCGGGCATGGGCTTCGTCATCGTTGATACCATCCCAAATCACGTATTCATAAGTGACCCTTCTTTTTGTTTTGGCATACCAATATTTGAGCGCATCGGCCAGTTCTTCCACCGTATTGGTTTCATTGATGGGCATTAGCCGGCTTCTGGTTTCGTTGATAGCGGAGTGCAGGGAAAGGGCTAAATTGAATTTGACCTCCTCATCAGCCAGTTTGCGGATCATTTTGGCTATACCTACAGTAGATAAGGTAATGCGTTTTGGCGAAATCCCCAGCCCCTCCGGGGAACAGATTTTTTCAATGGCGGCCAGCACGTTTTGGTAGTTAAGTAGTGGCTCACCCATTCCCATGAATACTATATTGGTCAAAGGGCGGTCATAGTAGATGCTGGCCTCCTGCTGTATGGCCACTACCTGGTCATAAATTTCATCCGGATGCAGGTTACGCATTCTTTTCAGCCTGGCGGTTGCACAGAAATTACAATCCAGACTGCAACCCACCTGTGAGGATACACAGGCGGTTATCCGCTTGGAAGTGGGGATAAGTACAGATTCTACAATGTTGTTGTCAAAGAGTTTGACTGCATTTTTGATGGTGCCATCTGTGCTTCGCTGAAATTGGTCTACCTGAATGTGGTTGATGGTGAAATGCTCCTTTAAATGCTCCCGGGTGGGTTTGGAAATATTACTCATGTCATCAAAATTTTTGACTGACTTGTTCCATAACCATTCATACACCTGCCTGGCCCTGAATTTCTTTTCTCCTATGGAAACAAAGTAATCCTCCAATTGCGCCAAATCCAGTTTTCTGATGTCTTGTTTTTTATCCTGTTGCATGACTTTCATTTTTTCCGGGCCAGTGAAAACAATAACCAGCTATCAATTGGTTCAAAAATCTATTTTCTCAGTTGCTAAATCACTGTTTGTGCCGAGGAAACCTGGCTCCCGTAGCCTTCAGTTGCTGCATCAATCTATGCTGCAATTCCTCCGCTTTTTCCGGGAATACCTTACTCAGGTTTTCATTTTCTCCCGGATCCTTTTCCAGGTCAAAAAGTTCGCTGACCTGATTTTCGTAGAAATGGATCAGTTTCCATTTACCCTCTCTGATGGCCGAACCCGGCTTCCAGGCACTGCCGTGGTACTGTGGATAATGCCAGATCAAACTTTCCCGGTCCAATTGGGCTTCCCCCTCGAGCAGGGGGGTCAGATTTTCCCCATCGTTGTTTTCATGGGGGATACCAGCCAGGCTGAGTAGGGTGGGGAACATGTCCATGCTGATCACCGGGGTATGGGAAACAGTCCCGCCTTGCTTAATTCCAGGCCCCTTGATGATTAATGGCACCCGGATACCACCTTCATAGCACCAGCCCTTTCCCGCCCTAAGCGGTCCGTTAGCCGTTGGCGCCCCTTCTGTAAATAGGGTGGAAAGCCCGCCATTATCACTGGTCAAAATGACCCATGTATCATCCTCCAGCCCAGTATCCTTCAAGGCCTGCAGGATTTTACCCACATTATCATCCATGGCCGAAACCATAGAGGCATAAGCTGCATTGTCCTGGATCAATTTGGTTTTCCCAACGCCTTCTGACCTGTATGCAGCCTGATCGGCTGGAGGTTGAAGCGTTTCTTTTTTCTCCAGAAAATAGTCGTGTCGCTCGGGCGCCGCCTGAATGGGGGTATGCACCGTATAAAAGGAAAGATACAACAAAAAGGGATTGTCCTGGTTTTTCCGAATCAACTGAATACTCTCGGCAGTCAACCTGTTGGTCAGGTATTCCCCTTCAGGACCGTCTTCGAGCCTGGGATTGCCATATGGAGCATAATAGCCATTGGCCTCCCCTTTTTTCAGCTGGGGAGCCCCTACACTCCATCCACCAATATTGATATCGAAACCCTGATGTTCCGGCCAGTATTGGTCTTCTTCTCCCAAATGCCACTTTCCAATAAAGAAAGTCTGGTATCCTCCTTCCTTGAATTTTTCGGCCAGGGTAGTTTCTCCCAACGCCAGTTCATGATTAATGGCGGGAGTTTCCAATAGCCAATTGTCTCTGTCCCGGTTGAAGCCCGGAATCCAATCGGTGATATTGACCCGGTTGGGGTGCTTTCCAGTCATCAGGGCGGCCCTGGTCGGGCTGCATACCGGATGGGCAGCATAAGCTTGTGTGAAACGCATCCCCATGGCCGCCATATCGTCCAGGTGGGGCGTTTCGTAAAAGGTATCCGCATAGTTGGCCCGTATATCCGCCCAGCCCAGGTCATCTACCAGGATAAATACAAAATTTGGTTTTTTTTCTGGTTTATCCTGACAGGCAAAAAACAGGGAAGCTACCACAAAAGCCAAGGTCCATTTTTTCATAGAAGGTAATTTGATCCTAAAGTTAAATAAATCGGACCATTATGACGGTATTCTCTTTTGATTTTCTATCGGGCCGATCAGCCTGTATTTTCCTGCCAAAAAGTCTGAAAAATCCTTTATAACTGTTCGAAAACGGACATAATTACAGGTTTTGTGGCTAAAATGGGTTTGGTTGCATATTTGATGAAATGAACCAAAGAGATTGTCAATAAACAGCACTTAACCCATAACATCATGGATTTCAAACAATTTACCATCAAATCTCAGGAGGCCATACAGAAGGCCCTGGAGCTGTGTACAGCAGGGCAGCAACAGCTGATAGAACCAGCCCATTTACTCAAAGGCATTATTCAGGAAGATAGCAATGTCACCGAATTTTTATTTAAAAAATTGGGAGTCAATAGCCAATTGCTTACCCAGAAATTGGATGAGATCATCCAACAATTGCCCAAGGTGAGCGGGCAGCAGCCCTATCTTTCCAATGCCACCAATCAGGTATTGCAAAAGGCGAAGGATTACCTAAAGGATTTTGGTGATGAATTTGTTGCAGTGGAACACCTGGTATTGGGAAGTTTGGCCGGTTCCGATAAGGCTGCACAGCTTTTGAAAGACCAGGGCCTTAATGAAAAGAAATTAATAGAAGCGATAAAGGAACTAAGAAAAGGAAATAAAGTGACAGATCAGAACGCAGAATCAAAATACAGGTCCTTGGAAAGGTATTCCAAAAACCTGAATGAACTTGCCAAGAAGGGTAAAATTGATCCTGTAATCGGCAGGGATGAAGAGATCAGGAGGGTTTTGCAAATCCTGGCCAGGAGGACCAAAAACAATCCCATTTTACTGGGAGAACCAGGTGTAGGTAAAACAGCCATAGTGGAAGGTCTGGCCCAAAGAATAGTCAGTGGAGATGTACCAGAAAACCTCAAAAGTAAAATTTTGATTTCTTTGGACATGGGCCTTCTGGTGGCGGGTGCCAAGTATAAGGGGGAATTTGAGGAACGGCTGAAAGCAGTTATCAAGGAAGTAACCGATTCAGAGGGGGAGATTATCCTCTTTATAGATGAGATCCATACCCTGATCGGTGCAGGCGGAGGGGGAGAAGGGGCCATGGATGCGGCCAACTTGCTGAAACCTGCCCTGGCGAGGGGAGAGTTGCATGCCATAGGAGCTACTACACTTAAGGAATACCAGAAGTATATAGAAAAAGACAAAGCACTGGAGCGGAGATTCCAGCAGGTGATTGTAGATGAACCTGATGCAGCAGATGCCATATCTATTTTGCGCGGTATCAAGGACAAATATGAGTTGCACCATGGGGTGCGTGTCAAGGATGATGCGGTCATAGCTGCGGTAGAGTTGTCCCAAAGGTATATTTCAGACCGGTACCTGCCGGACAAAGCCATTGACCTGATGGATGAAGCAGCCGCCAAGCTTAGAATGGAAATAGATTCATTGCCACAAGAACTGGATGAGCTTAACAGGCGGATCATGCAGTTAGAAATTGAACGTGAGGCCATCCGACGGGAGAAGAATAAAGACAAGGAAACTGTTCTCAGTAAGGAATTGGCTGAGCTTACCGAAAAAAGACAGGGAATCAAAGCCAAATGGGAGAGTGAAAAAGCGGTCATACAGGGCATTCAGCGTGAAAAGGAAAACATAGATAAATTCAAGATTGAAGCCGAACAAGCCGAAAGGTCTGGAGATTTCGGAAAAGTCGCTGAGATACGCTATGGGAAGATTGTGGAAAGTGAGAAAAAATTGCAGTCTTTTCAGGAGCAGCTGAAGGAAATGCAGGAAGGATCTCCCTTACTGAAGGAAGAAGTAGACAACGAGGATATAGCTGCGGTGGTCAGCAAATGGACCGGTATACCGCTTTCCAAAATGATCCAGAGTGAGCGGGAAAAACTACTTTATCTGGAGGATGAATTGGGTAAAAGAGTAGCAGGTCAACGGGAGGCTATAGCCGCCATATCTGATGCCGTGCGAAGAAGCAGGGCCGGATTGCAAGACCCCAAACGACCCATCGGTTCATTTATATTTCTGGGAACCACAGGGGTGGGAAAGACGGAATTGGCCAAGGCCCTTGCAGAATACCTCTTCAGTGATGAAAATGCCATGGTGAGGATAGACATGTCTGAATACCAGGAGCGTCATGCTGTCAGCCGCCTGGTAGGTGCGCCTCCCGGTTATGTGGGATATGATGAAGGCGGCCAATTGACCGAAGCGGTACGCAGAAAGCCCTATTCCGTGGTTTTACTGGATGAAATCGAAAAGGCACATCCGGACGTTTTTAACATCCTGCTGCAGGTGTTGGATGATGGCCGTTTGACAGATAATAAGGGTAGGGTAGCCAATTTCAAAAATACCATTATTATCATGACGACCAATATTGGCTCTACCCTGATACAGGAAAGGTTTGATACCATGGATGAATGGAACAAGGAACAGGTAATGGAAAGTACCAAAGAAGAGGTTTTTGCACTCCTGAAAAAGTCCGTTCGTCCTGAATTTCTGAACCGTATTGACGAGACCATCATGTTTGAGCCTTTAAACAAGGATATCCTGCGAAAAATTGTGGATATTCAGTGGAAAGAAATCCAACAGCGTTTGGCAGAATCGAATCTCGAAATTGATGCTACCCGGGAGGTATTGGATCATTTGGGTGAGATAGGCTTTGACCCTCAGTTTGGGGCCAGACCCTTGAAAAGAACCATGCAACGCCTGGTATTGAATGAATTGTCCAAGCAGATCCTGAGTGGGTATATCAAAAGCGATAGTGCGGTTTTGGTAGATTTGGATGCAGACAAGCAGGTTTACTTTAAAAACGTGGACCCTGTCACGGTGGATTAAGTTTGGTTTGTTGGTTAAAAGGGAAAGCAGTTGGCCGGAAATCCGGTTGACTGCTTTTTTTATACCTTTGCCTTTTATATGTGAATTCGACCTATTTTCTGAATAAAACCGTCTTCATTTGGATTAGGGGATTTAAAGGGGAAGCCATGGAAATTCTTAGAAAAACGGGGTTTCTACACCCTTTTCTGACCAGCAACCCACCAAAAAGGGTTACCGATGTCGATCGCAGATGTCACATTGTCTCTTTGACTGTAAATCATTTGCTCAAATTTAAATCATTCCGGCACTACCGGCATGGAGCCATGGAACCTTGGAGGTCTTCGTAATACTTTTTTTTGTCACAAAGGTTGCACAAAGGAGAACACAAAGTGATTACAAAAAAAACTCTGTGTCCTTTGTGGTTCTTTGGGTCCTTTGTGACTCCCCTTTTTGTTCGTTCACCCTCTCTTCGTCCCGATGTCATTCCTTTTGCTCGTCTCCATTTCGCCCTACCGATGACCTATTTATTAAATACCTGTAAATCAATGTATAAAAAAAATCATTATTCTGACTTATACATTTTTAAATGTTAGACCTAGCAGTGACGGAATAATCGGTTTTTCGGGACGATCTTAACCCCTACTCGCATTTTATGAAATTGAAAAGGGGATGAGGAGGCAGGCTTCAACAAATAAGCTATTTTTGATTTTGAAAAGTGCGAATAAATATTTTAACCCCAAAGCGATGGATTATCAGGAATTGATTTCAGAAGTATACGACGAGGTAAATGCGCTGGGCCTTTCCGGCAAGGTGGCGGATTATATTCCTGAACTGGCGAAAGTACCGGGCAAGCGTTTCGGAATGGCCTTGGTGGACCTGAAGGGAAATGTGTATGGAGTCGGGGATTATCAGGAGCCTTTTTCCATTCAAAGTGTCTCCAAGGTATTTACCCTTACCATGGTGTTTCATGTTTTTCGCAGTAAACTCTGGTCCAGGGTAAATGTGGAACCCAGCGGTAACCCTTTCAATTCGATCGCTCAGCTGGAATACGAACAGGGCATACCAAGAAATCCTTTTTTGAATGCCGGTGCTTTGGTCATCACCGATGCACTGACCAGCAAGTTTGAAGACCCTATCCGTTGTATCCGGGAATATATTGATGAATTGGCAGGGCAGCATTGTGTACGGATCAATGAGGAGGTGATGCAATCAGAGCTCAGACATGCCGAAAGGAACACAGCTATGGCTTATTTCCTAAAAGCATACAAAAATTTTGACAATGATATTCAGGAGGTAGTGAAAACCTATGTTTCCCATTGTTCCATAGAAATGTGCTGCGAGGAGTTGGCCAAGTCCATTTCTTTCCTGGCCAATGATGGTTATTCCATTTTTGCCAACAGGGAGGTGCTGAGCGAGAGCCATACGAGGCGGATCAATGCCCTGATGCTCACCTGTGGGTTTTATGATGAATCCGGGGAATTCGCCTTTAGGGTAGGTTTACCTGGCAAGAGTGGTGTCGGTGGGGGAGTGGTAGCCCTCATGCCAGGTAAGTTCAGCATCGCTGTATGGTCTCCTGAACTGAATGAAAAAGGGAATTCCGTAAAGGCCATCAAGGCCCTGGAAATTTTGACCAATAAGTTGAAGTTTTCCTTGTTTTAAACGAGGTTGATGGTCCGCCACATGGCTTTTGAGGTGGCGGCCAAGGCCTGGTCATTTTCCATGGCGTTTAATTTTGCATTAAATGGTTCTGCCCGTACAGGACCGTCATAGCCAATATTTACAAGGGCCTGCATAAATCCCTTCAGGTCGATGAGACCACTGTCCCCTGGAAGTTGCCTTTCCCCGTCGATCTGTTCGGCCAGGCTCCTTCCGGCAGTCGCATCATTGAGATCGCAGGTAATGATTTGATCGTTTGTCAATTTTTCCAGATCGGCCGTGGTTTCGTTGGAGGTATACCAATGGAAACTGTCGAGTTGAATCCCCACATTGGGTCGGCCTATATCGGCAATGAGTTCCAGCATCTCTTTCATGGTGCCTACAAACGGGTATCGGGAACGGATTTTTAGGTTTTTGGTGCCCACATATTCAAACCCGAGTTTTAAACCTTCTGCTTCAAGTATTGCTGCCACCTTACCCAGCCTTTCGCTATGTTGCCTGAAATTTTCCAGGTACGATAATTCATCGTGCGTAGGCATGATCCAGGTACTGACCCTGCTCACCCCACATTTGCTAAGGGTAGCGGCAGCGTTGGGCAGTGCTTTCAACCCCTGCTCAAAAGTGGCTTTGTCTTTCCTGAAATCAACCGGCAGGCCGGCGGCATCCCAGGTCAGTTCATGCGCTTCCTTTTTTTTCAGAAATTCATTTAATTTTCCGGAAGACATCTCCATCAGTTGTCCGGGAACCGGCAATATGGCTTCGAAATTAAACTCCAGGGCTTTATCGATCATCTCTTCCTGATTGATGTCTACCCCAATGGCATAGGGATTCAGGCTTAGTCTGAATTTTCTCTTTGCGGGCATCTCAGGACTGATGGACCAGGCTGGGCCTGTAGCCAGGGCCATGGAAAGCAAACTGCTGTTTTGGATAAATTTTCTTCTCTTCATTGGGTAGCTGGTAGCGTTGTGGAATAGGTTTATTTATAGGAGTTTTTTTTATTAAGCCAGAATTTCCCGGATAATTTCCCCTTCTACATCTGTCAGTCGAAAGGGGCGTCCCTGAAAATCAAAGGTAAACTTTTCGTGGTCAAATCCCAGGAGATGCAGGATGGTGGCGTGCACATCATGGACAGATACTTTGTCTTCCACCCCTGAAAAGCCTATATCATCCGTTTGACCATGGGAGGCACCTTTTTTGATACCACCTCCGGCCATCCACATGGTAAAAGCGTCCACATGATGGTCCCTGCCCAGGAAACGTTGGGTTTTTCCTTCCCTGTTTTCCTGCATGGGGGTTCTGCCAAATTCGCCACCCCAGACCACCAGGGTTTGATCCAGCAGGCCTCTTTGTTTGAGATCGGTTAGCAGGGCTGTAATGGGACGGTCAATTTCCCGGCATTTGTCTTTCATGCCCAGGTCAATGGCAGTGCTCTCACCGGTTCCGTGCGCATCCCAACCCCAGTCGTAAAGTTGGACAAAACGTACCCCCTTTTCTACCATTTTCCGGGCCAGTAAGCAGTTGTTTGCAAAGGATTCTTCCCCTGGTTCGGTGCCGTACATTTGCTGTATGTAATCCGGCTCCTCATTGATATCCATTACCTGTGGGACTTCTATCTGCATGCGGTAGGCCATTTCATACTGATTGATTCTGGCCAGTATTTCCGGATCTGCATAGGTCTGAAATTCTTCTTCGTTGATATGATTGATGGCGTCCAGCATTTTCCTTTTCACATTTCTGGACATGCCTTTTGGATCTTCAATGTACAATACCGGATCTCCTTTGGAGCGGCATTGTACGCCCTGGTATACGGAGGGCAGGAAACCGCTTCCCCATACACTTTTTCCGGCATCAGGAGTTTTGCCACCGGAAGTCAGCACCACAAAACCAGGCAGGTTTTGGTTTTCAGACCCCAGCCCGTACGTTACCCAGGAGCCAATACTGGGCCTGCCTAACCTTGGACTTCCGGTTTGCATAAAGAGCTGGGCAGGACCATGATTAAATTGGTCCGTATGGACGGCTTTCAAAAAGGCGACCTCATCCACTACTTGTTTGAAATGAGGCATGTAATCGGAGACCCAATTGCCCGAGTCTCCGGATTGTTCAAATTTTGCCTGGGGCCCAAGCAGTTTGGGCCTACCCCTGATAAAGGCAAATTTCCGGCCTTCCAGTAAAGATTCCGGACATTCCTGATTGTGGAGTTTCAGGAGCTCTGGCTTGTAGTCAAACATTTCCAGCTGGGAGGGTGCTCCGGCCATGTGCAGGTAGATGACGGACTGTATTTTTGGCGAAAGGGGAGGAGCCATGGGAGCCAGGGGATTCAAATCCCTTTCAGAAAGTTGTATGCCACCACTCGTTTTCTTTGGTCCATCGCAACCCAAAAAGAGGGAACCCAGGGCCAGGCCGCCCATTCCGCTCACGCAGCTTTTGATGAAATGCCGCCGGGTATTGGCTTGTAATTCACTTCTCAGCCGTTCGGCCATTAGTTTTTTCAGCTCATCCATATCAGGATTTGTTTAAATATTCGTCCAGATTCATCAGCGCATTGGCCACTACCGCCAGTGCAGTGAGCTCAGGTGTTTGGTTTTCCTCATTCGCAAATTGCAACCAATCGGCCATGGCTTCAGGCTCGCGGATAAAGTCATCCAGGGCATATTGGTACAGCTGCTCCAGTTGTTGTTGCTTGGTTGGGCTGATGGGTTGGAGGAGCAGCTTTTTATATGCCCAGGCAATGGAATTATCTTCCGGTATTTTTTTCATTTGAAGGGCCAGGTGAAAAGCAGCTTCCTGATATACCGGATCGTTCATGGTTACCAAAGCCTGCAATGGGGTATTGGTCAGGGTACGGTCGATGGTGCAGACTTCCCTGCTGACGGCATCGAAGGTAATAAAGGAAGGATAGGGACTGGTTCTTTTCAGGTAGGTGTATACCGATCTCCGGTAGCGCTCCTCTCCTTCGCTGGTTTTCCAGGACTCCCCATTGTAAACGGTTTGCCATACATTATCCGGTTGTGGAGGCATCACACTTTTGCCATACATTTTTTCACTCAGCAGACCGGATACCGCAAGGGCCTGATCCCGGATTTGCTCTGCGCGTAGCCTGAATCTCGGGCCTCTGGCATACCATTTATTGTCTGGATCTTTTTCATGCAATTCGGCTGAGGAGATGGAGGATTGGCGGTAGGTACCGGAAAGCACCATATCCCGGATCAGGGGTTTTAATTGCCAGTCATGTTCCTGCATGAATCTCATGGCCAGCCAGTCCAGCAATTTCCTGTGGCTGGGGGGGTCAGATTGCGTTCCCATGTCTTCCAGGCTGGCTACCAGTCCCCTGCCAAATAGCTGAGCCCAGATCCTGTTGACCATGGTTCTAGCGGTCAATGGGTTGTCCTTACTGGTAAGCCAATAGGCAAGTCCCAGTCGGTTTCTGGGCCATTCCGGATTCCAGGCATTGAGGATTTCCGGTACATCCGGGGTCACTTCGTCACCCTTCATGAGCCAGTTGCCCCTTTCAAAAATTCTGGTTTGCCTTTTCATGTAATCGGGATTTTCGACCATGATCGGCAGGGTAGGAGTATTCGTATTGAGCAAGGTCATGAAGCTTTCCTCTGCTTCCTGATGCCCTGCCTGCGTTTCTCCGGGCAGGGCAGGGAAAAAGGCAAACCAGTTGATGGCGGAACTGGTCTCCTGCTTTTCCAGGTTTTTGTTTTCCATGTGCAGGTAGAGATCCACCTTTTCGTTTATTTTTTTGAAAGGATACCGCCGGATCACCCTGCCATTTGTTTTTTCCAGGGTAAAGCGGGACAGGATCTCTCCTTCCGGACCCCCATTTCTGATGGTCAATAGGCTGCCTTCATTTCCTGTCCAATAGTTGAGGTAAATATAGGGTGAGCCCTCAGTATAGATGTCCCGGAGGTAACAGGATCCATCATCCCACAAACCCAGCCATTTGGTATCGATCAATTCTCCATTCTGGAAATCTTCCGCCAGGTGGGCATGGTATTTTGGCTCCTGATACAATAAGAAATCTTCCACTTTTTCCTGCAAGCCTTTAGCTCCATGTTGTCCCATCCAGGATTTGATATTGGCCAGCTTCAGGCTATCTTCCCCCTGATAAAACTTTAACCTGGGCTCCTCTCCATGGGTGTCTTCATCCCGGCTGTTGTTAAAAAATGCCATGGCCTTGTAATAATCCTCAAATTTAAAGGGATCATAGGGGTGGCTATGACATTGCACACAGGCCAGGGTGGTGCTTTGCCAGACTTCAAAGGTGGTATTGGTGCGGTCGATGACTGCCGCTACCCGGAACTCCTCATCTTCTGTACCCCCTTCATCATTGTTCATGGTGTTGCGGTGGAAAGCCGTGGCGGTAAGCTGATCTAAATCGGGCTCGGGTAGCAGGTCGCCGGCCAGCTGCTCGATCGTAAACTGGTCAAAGGGCATGTCCTGGTTCAGTGCCTTGATCACCCAGTCCCGGTAAGCCCAGATTTCCCTGCCCACATCTCGTTCATACCCTTTGGTATCCGCATAGCGGGCAAGGTCCAGCCACCAGGAAGCCCATTTTTCTCCAAAACCGGAATCATTCAGAAGTTCATCCACCAATGCCTGATAGCTGATGTTACCTGATTCCCACCTTCCGACCAGTTCTTCACTTGGAGGTAGGCCAGTCAAATCAAGGCTTAGTCTTCTGAGAAGTGTCATTTGGTCAGCTTCCCTTGAGGGCAAAAGTTCCTTTTGCTTCAAAGTAGCCGCTATAAAATGGTCAATTTCATTCCGGATAAATTTATCCGCTGACTCGGAAGAAAAACCAGCTTTTAGGATGCTTTCTGGAACCTCGGGAGTTTGAGGTGGTTCATAGGCCCAGTGGTTGCCCCATGCTGCACCCTGGTCTACCCAGTCTGTAAGTAATTTGATTTCCTCCTTGCTTAGGGGAGGTTTGTCATATGGCATCCGCAGTTCCGGATCCTTATGTTTTAGCCGGCTGATAAATTCGCTGCTGCCCGCATCTCCGGGAACAATGGCCGGATGGCCGGATTCGGTGGGAGCCAGGGCTTCTTCTTCAAAAAGCAGGCTGAATCCCGCATTTTTTTTCACCCCTCCATGACAGGAGATGCAGTGTCGGTTCAGAATAGGCTTGACCTGGGTGCTGAAGTCCACCTGCTTTTCCCTGGACAAGGCAAAGAAAATGAGCCCTGCCAGCAGCATACAGGACAATCCGATAATAATACCTGATTTATTCATGGGTGATTCTTTTGCAAATATCAATGCCAAAATAGCCAGAAAAGCATGGAATCGCAAGGTTTTGTTGTTCAGTGGATTGGGAATGCCAGCCTGCTCCTCTATTTTAATCGCTCAGCTTTCATTTATTTGCCATTGGCACTAAGCCGATGGATAAAGCAGGCATTGATTTTTCCCCTTCACGGACCTTTTCTGGTCCATCAAGCCATCAACTCAGGTTTTTATTTCAAAGAAGAAGGACGTTCCATCACCGACTTTGGAAGCCACCCACATGTTGCCTCCATGGAGTTCTACGATTTTACGGCTAATAGAAAGTCCAATTCCATTGCTGTCATTATTGGGGATCAGGGAGGTGAAAATTTTGAAAATATTTTCATATTGATCTTCAGGGATTCCCATGCCATTGTCACGGATCTCGAAAATGACTTTCTCTGGCAGGTTTTTCCGGCAGGAGATTTTTATTTCCGGAGGAGAGTCATCCCGGTATTTGATGGCATTACTGATCAGGTTGGTGACCAATCGCTTAAAAAGAATGGGGTACACTTGAATCTCACCCACCTGTAAATCCACAAGTATTTTACCACCCAATTCCTCCAAATCCCTGTCAAACTGCCGGGTAATTTCCTCCATCAGTTGGGGAAGATTAATCACTTCTATTTCTTCCTGAGATCTTCCGGTTCTGGAATATTCCAACAGGTTGTCAATCATCCGGTTCAGTTCTGTGGCAGATTTGACAATGATATCAAAGTAATGGTCTCTTTTTTTCAGGTCCAATTTTTCTCCTTTTTTCCTGATGACATCCAAAAGACCCCGGATGTTGCGTACAGGAGTCTTCAGGTCGTGAGAGGCCACATAGGCAAATTCCTCCAAGGCAGTATTGACCTCTTCCAACTTAAAGTTTTGTTCCTTGATTTTTAAATTGAGCTTATGGATTTCCTCAAATTGATCCTTTTGATGGGTGACATCTGTCTGAATGGAAAAGAAACCGATGAATTGTTTTTCGTAATCATACATGGGCTCCGCCTGGATCCTGACAAAATATTTATTTCCGAATTTGGAGTAATTGATCAACTCCACATCGAAAGGCTGTGTTTTTCTGATGGCATTCGACATGATGTTAACAATGCCGGGGTCGCTTTCTTCGCCCTGAAGTAATCGGCCAGGGATCATTCCCATGGTTTCTGAGGCTTCGTAGCCTGTCATTTTCTCAAAAGCCCGGTTGGCAAATGTAATCCTGCCAGCTGGATCGGTGATCAGTACGGCATTGCTGGTTTGTTCGGCAATGAGTGCCAGCTTGTATTTTTCAATGTCATCCAGCATCCTTTGATGGATATCCCGGGTGGTCACCAGAATTCTGGGTTCTTCAGAATCTGAATGATCCAGTTGCTTCAGGTTGGATTCCATCCACCTGAAATTCCCCTTTGCCGTTTTGAGTTTGAAATGAATCAAGCCGGGATCCTGCTGCTTGCTTAGATCAGCAATGGCTTTTTGCCAGCGTTCCTGATGGACGGGTGCTATCAACTGTTGCAGGAAGTTCAGCTCATACATTTTCTCCAAGCTATACCCGGTAATATCAAAGCCTGATGGTGAACAATATTCCAGTTTCCCTACAGAAGAAATAATAGTTACCAGGTCTCTCAGGTTATGGGTGACGAGTTCGAAAATTTCATTTTGGTTGTCATGTTTTTGTTTTAATGCTGCCAGGCTTTGGTCGGAGATTTCCAGGGCCTTTTTCATGGTGCTGCTTTGGGAAATATCCACAAATACCAGTACTACACCCTGGATATTGTTTTTTGGTGTTTTAAACGGTGAGATTTTCAACAAATATTCTTTTTCCTTGATGTCTTTCACCTGAACCTGAAAAGGGACCAAACTGGTATATACCTCTTCAATGCGATCTAAAAAGTCTTCCAACTGGATTTTACCCCTAAAGTGACTGATGTTCCGCCCAATATCGTGGGGCATCAGGTTCATGATTTTTTTGATCTCAGGTGTGAATTTGCGAATATTTAACTGAGCATCCAGGAAAAGCAGGGCAATCTCGGTGCTTTGAATCAGGTTGTTGAGGTCATTATTGGCCTCTGAAAGTTCCAGGTTTTTTTGCTGGTATTCTGCATTAACGGTATAGAGTTCTTCATTGACGGATTCCAGTTCTTCATTGGAGCTTTGAAGCTCTTCATTTGCGGCTTGCAGTTCCTCATTGCTGGATTCCAGCTCCTCTATCGTGGTTTGGAGGGTTTCCTTATTGATCCGGAGTTCCCGCTCCAGGATATTAATTTTCTCCGTGGAAGCGGTACCCATGTCTATTTTCACGGTATCACTTTGCTCGTTCCCGATTTTTTCCGGTTCAAATGTGATGAAAAGGTGAACCGAGTTTTCTATAAGTTCCGTTTTATGGACCGTGACGGTTAATGATTTCTGATTATTAAAGTACGCTGAAAGCTCATTGTTTACGGCTACATTGTTCAGGCTGATGGGCTTGCCGGATTGAATCACTTTATTGGCCACCACCTCCAGAGGAACTGCCAATGATTCGGGCAGCATCTTCATGACGTTGGAGCTGATCTCACCTGAGGGCAGGCGCAACCAACGATTGGCATTTCCTGTGGTGTGCAATAAGTTAAAATATTCATCCGTCACAATGGAATCCGGCACATAGGCCTGAAGTAGCGCATGCTGGATCTCACTCACCAATTTATTTCTCCCCGGAGCCGGAGGAGCAGATTCCTGCTCTTTGGCCTGTTGAATATACTCACTGGCAGCGGCCGCCTTTGCTTTGGGGGAGCGGATTTGCTGAATAAATTTCTTGTTTTCCCGGTTGATAAAAATCTTGTTCCTTTTATCAAATTCGATGAAATCCTCAGTGGATTTGCCCAATGATTCACTGGATCCCAAAAACAAAAAACCCTCACTCTTCAGGGCATATTGGAAGAGGGAAAACAGCTGTTGTTGAACTGTATCGTTGAGGTAAATCAGGAAATTCCTGCATGCGATCAGATCAATTTTATTGAAAGGAGGGTCCTGAATGAGATTGTGTGCTGAAAAGACGATCATTTCCCGGATTTCCTTGGCAATGGTATAGCCTGAACGGTGGGGAATGAAATAGGTACTGAGGTATTCCGGAGGGATTTCTGAACTGATATTTTCTGGAAAAACCCTGTTGGCAGCGAGTTTAATGGCCTCTTTGTCCAAATCCGTTGCAAAAATACTGACATCATATTGCAGGCGCTGTATGCGTAAATAATCTTTGATCAGAATGGCAATCGAATAGGCTTCCTCCCCCGTGGAGCAGGCTGTAACCCAAACCCGAATGGTTTTAGAATCCTGATTGGCTTCCACCAGCTGTGGAATAACCTTGTTTTTTAATGCCTCAAAAGCCTCCTCATCTCTAAAAAACCGGGTTACCCCGATCAATAGCTCCCTGGATAATAAATGTGCCTCTGCAGGGTTGCTTTCCAGATAGGAAAGGTAATCTACCATGGCTGAATATCCCAACAGACTCATTCTCCGACCAATTCTTCTGGTCACTGTAGTATATTTGTATCCTGTAAAATCCACATGGATTTGATTCATGATACTGGTCAATATGGCTGAAATAGTATTCCTGGTATTGTCCGACTCCAGTTGCTTTCCGGTCAAAGCTTCCTTGTGGAGAAAATATTTCTCTAATTCCTGCTGCATGTGCTCCACCCGGCAGACTTTATCCACCGCTCCTGTGTTAATGGCATTTTTGGGCATTCCGTCAAATTTGGAAGTTCCGGGATCCTGGGCCAAAACCAATCCCCCCTTTTCCTTGACATGCTTGACTCCCTCCGACCCGTCACTGCCTGTACCCGATAGCACAATGGCACAGGAATGTTCCTGCTGATGATCGGCCAAAGAGCTAAAAAAACTACTGATGGGAAAGCTCAACCTGCGGTCCTCTTTTTCACTCAGGTAGAATTTCCCATCCAACAGGCTGATAAACTTTTTAGGGGGATTGAGGTAGATGGTCCCCTTTTCCACAGGCATAAGGTGGGCTATGATTTTAATGGGCAGTACCGTATGCCGGGAAAGTAGTTCGTCCATTAAGCTCTTGTGATTGGGTGCCAGGTGCTGAATCAATACATAGGCAAAGCCTGAATCTGGTTTAGCCTGTTCAAAAAACACCTCAAGGGGCTCTAAACCTCCTGCTGAAGCTCCGATCGCAACAATGGGAAAATCTACTTGCATTTTTTCCTGAAATTTTTCTGGTAATTGATTTATTTTGGAGCGGGGGATTTTTGTTAAAGTTACATAATTAAATGACTTCTCTAAGAATGCCTTTTCCCTTCTTTCCTTTTTGAGCAAGGCGCCCTGGTGCTTATTGATCAGGGTTTGTTTTTTGGGACGGTAAAATAGAAAATGGAACCCTTGCCAGGCATAGATTCCAGCCAAATTTCTCCTCCCCAGGATTCTACTTGCTTTTTGGCGATGGATAGCCCAATGCCGGTACCCGGATAATGGTCCCTGTTATGCAATCGCTGGAAAATAATAAAAATTTTTTCAAAGAATATCGGGTCAATGCCGATGCCATTGTCCTCGATCCGAACCTTCCAGAAGCCATCCGATTCATCTGCGGAAAGCTCAATATGGGGTGGAGGGTCGGTTTTGGAATATTTGATGGCATTGTCCAGCAGGCAATGCAGGGTCTGGGTAAGTGGCGCTTTATAAGATTGAATTACCGGAAGTTTAGCGATGGTTAATTGAACGGATTTTTCAGTGATGACTTTTCTTCTTAAAAGCTGGTAATCGGCCAACACTTCATTCAGGTCTATTTCTTCTTTGGACTCTGTTAATTTACCAGCTCTTGAGTATTCCAGAAGATCCAGGATAATCTGCCTCATCCGTTTGGCCCCATCTGTGGCATAGTGAATGTATTGGTGCCCTTTTTCATCCAGGCGATCCCCATATTTTCGTTTCAGCTGGTCCATAAAACTGGATATCATCCTTAAGGGCTCCTGTAAATCATGGGAGGCAATAAAGGCAAATTGCTCCAATTGTTCATTGGTAAGTTCGAGTTCGTGGGCGTATTGTTTCAAGGATTTATTCAACTCGAGCAGTTGCTGTTCAAAATGCTTCCTTTCGCTGATGTCCGTCATGGCTCCCACCATCCGGATAGCTTTTCCCTGCTCATCTCTGATTACCTTACCTCTGTCGATGATTTCTGCATAAGTGCCATTGCTTTTTTGATAGCGATATTCGGCCTTCCAGTTGGATTGATTCGGGTTATGGAGTATTACTTCTATACTGTTATTAATGCGGTCCCGGTCATCCGGATGGATTTGCCTGGTCCAGGACTCCACGCTGGGGGTGGTTTTGTGTATTTGATAGCCAAATAATTTTTCATAGCCACCTCCCCAATACAGCGCATTATCGGAGATATTCCAATCCCATATGGCATCGTTGGTTGCCTCGGCTACCTTTTCAAAACGCTCCTTAGCTCGCTGAAGGCGGATATCCGCTTCCTTTCGAAGCGTTATATCTTTGAAATATACGGATAAACCCTCTTTGGAGGGATAAGCAGATACTTCAAACCATTTCTTTAATGTGGGGTAAGATTCTTCAAAATTGACTGTTTCCCCAGTTTCCATGGCTTTGTGATATTGCCGGTAAAAAGCTGAGTCTATGGCATCGGCATATTCCTCCCATAAATTTTTACCTATCATCTCCTCTCTCTTGCGACCAAGAAATTTTTCTGCTTCTTTGTTCCAATAGGTTACCGACCAGTCTTTATTGACACTAAAAAAAGCATCTCCAATGCTTTCGAGGATGTTGGTTTTTTCCTGGTAGGCTTTTTCAAGTAGTACTTCCGACTGTTTTCGCTCATTTATATTTTTGAAATAGGCGGATAGGCCATCCCCGGAAGGGTAGGCGTTCACCTCATACCATTTTCCGTCTCCCGGGAAAAGGTATTCAAAGGATTCAGGTTTTTGCGTTGCTTTTACCCGGCGATAGATCTCATCCAGGGGAGTGTTCACAGCTGCAGAAAATACCTGCCATATATTTTTCCCAACCACATCCGAATTTCGTTTTTTCAGAAGGTTTTCGGCTTCGCGGTTGAAGTAGGTGAAGTTCCATTCTCCATTTACAGCATAAAAGGCATCCGAAATACTTCCCAAAATCTCCTGTATCCGGATTTCCAGCGCCTTGGAGACATGAATGTCCTGATAACTGCCGTAAATTTTGACACATTTACCTTGAATACATTCGCTCTTTCCGATACATCGCACCCATTTTTCTTTTCCTCTAGCTGTAATGATGAGCAGTTCCTCGTCGAAGGCTTCTCCTCCCTGAATCAGTTGATCCACGGCTTTTTGTATGCGCTGTTTGCTTTTTTCGGTATAAAATTCGTACCCTCCGGTAAGGGAAGGATTGTATTGCTCGTCTACTTCAAGGATTTTCATGGTCATGGGTGACCAATACATGGCATCGCTACCCTCATTGACCAAATCCAGCTCCCAGCTGCCTATCTGCGCCATATGGGTGGCCTGTTCCAGAAGTTCTTCGTTTTTGGCTTCCTGGGTGATATCCAGGATTACCGAATTGTAAATCACCGAGCCATCAGCCAGAAAATGGGGTGTGCCGGTACCCAGGTGTGTTCTGACCTCAGAGTTGGGCAAAACATATTTCCACCTTGCAGTCCATTTGCTTTTTGTCTGGATAGAGGCCATAATGCTTTCCCTCACCGCTTCAAATTCTCCTCCTGCCTTGATTTGATTCCATACCAGCTCGTTGTTTTCAATCACAGCATCAGCTGCGAAACCCCAAACCTGTAAAGCGCCTTTGGTAACATATTTTAAGGCATCCTTGCCATCAGGGTACAAATGGTACTGAAATACTACTCCTGGTAAATTATCTGCCAGGGATTGGAGACGTACTTCGGCTTCCTTGCGGTCATGGATATCCTGGAAACTACCATAAATGCGCTGACACTTTCCCTCGATCATTTCGGGATTTCCTATGACCCGGACCCACCTTTCTTTCTGTTTGGTGGTCACCAAAACAGCTTCAAAATCAAAGGGAATTCCCGCTGTCATACAATTTTCTACTTTTTCACTTACCGATGACCGATAATCTTCCCGATAAAAGTTGATGGCGGTTTTCAGGTTTGGGTCAAACTTTTCCGGCTCCGCTTCGTGTATTTCGTAGACTGTGTCCGACCAAAACAACCTGTCTCGGATCAGGTCAATTTCCCAACTTCCAATTCTAGCCAGCTTAGATGCCTGTTGGTTCAACTCCCTGAGTCTTTTTTGTTCTGTAATATCCTTGGCAGTAGCATAGATCAAACCTTCTTCTAAAGCAGAATTACAGGTCCAGCTTAACCAAATGATGTTTCCAGCTTTGGTAAGGCAGCGGTTTTCAAAATTCAGGGTCTGTTCTCCTTTGCCCAGTTTCAGCATCTCCAGGGCAGAAAAATCCTTGTCTTCCGGGTGTACAAACTCATCAAAAGACTGGTTTAGAATCTCTTCCTCCAAATAACCCAATAACCTGCAACCTGCGTTGTTTATTTTCAAAAACCTCCCCTGTAGATCGGACAGGCAGAGTACATCCGGAATGGCCTGGTACAAATGGCTTAAATCGTTTTCCAGCATTTTCAGTCGCTGTTCTTCTTCCTTTCGTAGGGTAATATCTTCGCAAATGGCAACAGTCCTGATAGCCTTTCCCTGCTCGTTCCTGATAAAGGCAAGGTGAATGCGTACCCAAATTATCCTTCCGTCTTTTTTTACATAGCGTTTTTCATTTCTGTATTCTTCTTCACCCCGGGCCGCCCTGCTGAATACTTTCCAATCTTTGTCTCTGTCTTCGGGGTGGGTGAGTTCTAAAAAATTCATCTGAAGGAGTTCCTTCGTTGTATAACCTGTAATGGATTCATAATAGGAATTGACCAAAATTATCTGGCCATTGGCTGGATCAACCTGGGCAATTCCCAGAGAAGCAATCTCAAAAATGGTCCTGAACTTGGCCTCACTTTCCCGCACCGCTACTTCGGCCATTTTTCGCTCTGTGATGTTTTGGGTAAGTATGGCAATATCCTCTCCCATAGCTACAATTACGAGGCGGAGCCAGGTAGGTACTGATATGATTTCCCCCACATATACCTCTTCTAATATCCTGGATTCACCGGTATTGGCCACATGGATATAGGAACTAAAAAGTGCTGTTTCCTGGTGGGAAGGAAATAGGTCTAAAAGCCGTTTGCCCACTACCGCATTCGGGTCTGTACCGTTGATACCTGCGATTGCCTGATTTTCAAAAACCCATATAAAATCTATTACCTTACCTTTATTGTCTCGCAAAGGATGGAATATGGTAAACCCATCCGGAGAAATTTCCTGGGTAATTCTGAAACGTTTCTCGCTTTCGCTGAGTTGTTCACTGGTACGAATCAAACGCAGCTCGACTTCTTTTTGCTCGGTAATGTCTTGTACAGTGCCCTCAAAAGCGATGGGTTTTCCCTGCTTATCCCTAACCAATCTACCGAGCTCATGCACCCATTTGACGCGCTGATCAGGCATAATAATGCGATGTACAAAGTTAAGCTCCTTTTCTCCTGCAAAAGCGCTGTGCTGCGCTTTCCCGAAGCTTTCCTGATCATCCGGATGGATGGTTTCGAAAAAATGAGCATAATTCAGGACAAAATCAGCCCTATTCCGATTCCAAATCCTGTAAACCTCATCCGTCCAGGAAAGGGTATTGGCATCCAGCTCTAATCGCCAGTATCCCAGTTTGGCAATGCTGGTGGCCGCTTTCAGTCGCTCTTCTGAGGCTTTAAGCTGACTTAGCTGCTTTTCCTCCAGGGTTACGTCCTGACAGACCACCATCATGCAGGCTCTGCCCAGGTAATCCACTTTATGGCCATTGATTTTCATTCGGATAAATTCACCACTCTTTTTTTTATGGGTGTAAACTCCGAAATATATATTGCCTTCATGCTTTTCTATATCCACATGGGCAGATACAAGCTTAGGGATATCCTGCCTGGGGCGGAGATCTTTTAACGTAAGCTTTAAAAATTCCTTTTCGGTATACCCGTAGTGGTGTATGGCCGCCTGGTTTACATCTTTGATTTGAAAGGTCTCCAATTCATAAACCCATGAAGGTAGTGGGTTGAAGTAAAAAAAGGTACTATAATCGGGATTTTGCTTATTCATTCTTCATTGATTTCCGGACAATCTTATTGCTCAATAAGGGCAGAAATGATGGTTTTGCTCAAAAAGATTAAATTATTTCATAAACAGCATCGATACAGGCAATAAAACGAACAAAAAGAGGGCATAGATGGATAGGGTAATTATGGTAAATATCCCCATAAACTTAAAGAGTGATTTCAGGTTTTCAAAACCTGAAGCAACGCTTTGTTGATCATTTCCGATGACTCCCAGTTTCATTTCTTTTGAAAACCTGTGCAGATAATTTATCGGAAAATAATAAACCACTGCGATCGCTATATAAATCAGTCCTACTCCTCTCATATCAAGGCCATTGTTTATTCCGGGATTAAAATAAGAAACCCCTACCAGCATCACCAAAGCTAAAAGAACAAATAAGCCTATGCCTATATAACCTACAATGGCCAGGAATTTTCCCCATTTGCTCGTTTCCAACAGATAATTCCTGATCTCATTACCAAGGGGTAAGGCGTTTTCAGTTTCATTTTTTTCGATATTTTCCATTTTATTACAGGGTTTGTCTAAACTACAAAATTATCTGAGGAATCTTGCGCTTCATTCTGTTATACTTTTCAGCCTGATTATGCAAATTGAATATAGTTTAAATAGTTGACAGCTCCAATTACTGAAATCTTTTTTCAGGCTTTACGGAGACTTGAAGTTAATCCGATTTCTATTTTTCAAGTTGTCCTCCGGCAGAACGGGATTGACCATCAGGAAGATCCTTCTGAATGGTGTAGGCCTGTCGGTATCCGGTTTTGTTGAAGGGTACCACGCATTCAGGTGCAATTTATGGGGACAACCCCACCCTGTTGTTTACCCTTCCTGTCAACCCGCTTGAACTACAAACGCACCTGTCTTTCCAAATAGCCGGCGCTGTTAATAAACAGGATTATGACTGTGCGCTGAGTTTATTGTTTCTATGGTCCGGTCCTTATCAGTGGACGGAATCCTAGCTGTCAAACAACGTTTTTTGATAGACACCTCCTTTGATTTTATTCATTAACTCCCTTATAAATTCATAATGATTAACATATTGATTGGGTATGGCCATTCTAGCGATATTTTTTGCACTTAGTAATTGAATTTTGATCCTATCTGAGTTGATCCGTTTTTTATTTTTATAATGTTCAGGTAATTTCCTTCCCGAATGGCCTTGCCAATAAGTGTTGTGATATTTTTGTCCATCATTTGGTAGGATTTTTATACTTCATGATGCTAGTAGCTCAGGTCCTGATTTGGTTAATTTTTTTTTGGTAAATCATTGTCATTAACGTTCAAATACTAACCTGATACAGGTTGGGATCAAACTGGAATCACAGTCTCCCGTTAAGTAGGGGAGTACCGAACTGATAGATTTGCCCGTCTATTGCAGGCAAATCTCTCGCCTTAACCGCTATTGGGCCCGATTGTAAACCCGCCTTGTCCTACAAATCTAAATCATTTAACAATTGTAGTGTAATAATTTCTGAACCAAATGAATTCAAATGATCCCCATCGAGAAAGCATTTGTCTGGTAAATCGATTAAGGAATAATCTAAATGCACAATCCCCTCCTTCTTGAGCTGATTAACAATTTCACGGTAAGCCTCATTAAATTCAGATGGAATCTTATCTTTATATAATTTGTGTAAAGGCATGTAAACCAGGTAGAATTCTATATTATTTTTACGACATAAATCATTTATCTTTTTAATGTAATCAATTTGTAATTGACTAATATCGTAAACTGTTTCGCCCTCAGGGTAAAAATGTATATTTATCTTTTCATTAATTAAGTTTGTATCAAGGATAGACTTTTCTGATTTCAAGTATTGACCAATGTAAGCATTTTCATTACCTATTATAGATTTAATATTGATTTTCAGGGTGGGGATAAATGTAGATAGTAGATTTCCATTTGAATTAGAAATAATATCTTTTATTCCGCTTGTGTTTAAGCAAAAAAAGTATTTCGGGTACAGGTCTTTATATCTTTCAGATCCATTGATAGCATAAGTTTTTTCATCTTGAAAAAATGACAAGTTATGAGGTGAAAAACCTAGGATTACTTTTTTTGGTTTTTTAATAGAAAAAATATTTTTTAATTTAAAATAGGTAAAAAAGTAAGTTTCACTTGCCTGAGATATATTGTTTAATTGGACATCCAGGCTATCATTAATGCCGGTTTCAGTGTGAGAATCTCCTAAAATAATAATCTCCTTATTGTTGTTGGAGTATTTTTTATTTAATATATGATGATCTAAAATATTGATTCCAAGTATTATTAATGTAAATAACACCAATAAGGATAGGGTGAAAATTAATATTTTTTGAGTAAATTTTTTCATTAAGGTATCTAAAACTGAAAATAGATAAATTCTTGTTCTTTACCACCAAACCACAGTACTGCAAGAATAATTGCATGATATATGACATATCTTAACGGTCGATTTAGCTTAATTCCAATATTTTGGATAGCATATTTTTGTTCTCTGCCTAGCCATTCAATTAAAAGGAAAATCCCTATTAATATAAGGGTAATTAGAGCGCTTTTCATTCCTGAAAAATTTGGCATTTCAAATATAGAAATTGAAAAAATTTCAGAAATGTAACTGAAAGCATGAGATATATTTTCTGCCCTAAAGAAAATCCATGCAAAAACGGTGAGTCCAAAAGTGCCTAGCATTGATAATAGTTCTTTTAAAGTTGGGAGGTATTTGTTTTGCGCCACTATCTCTAAATTATCTCTATTCTTTTTTGTTAATAATAGTGGTAAAAAGAAAAAGGCGTTCAGGGCACCCCAAACAATAAATGTCCAATTTGCGCCATGCCAAAAACCGCTTACTATAAAAATTATAAATGTATTTCTAACCTTCATTGAGGTGCCTCCACGGCTTCCGCCTAATGGTATGTAAAGATAGTCTCTAAACCAGGTTGATAATGAAATATGCCATCGTCTCCAAAATTCCGCTATATCTCTCGAAAAATAAGGGAAAGCAAAATTTTGCATTAAATTGAATCCAAAAAGTCTTGATGTACCTATGGCAATATCTGAGTAGCCTGAAAAATCACCGTAAATCTGAAAGGTAAAAAACAAAGCACCTAATGCCAATGTGCTACCGTTCATGTCCGAGGAATTATTAAAAATCTGATTGGCAAATTCAGCGCAATTATCGGCAATCACAATTTTTTTAAATAGGCCCCAAAGGATTTGGCGCATGCCATCTACTGCTTTGGCGTAATCAAAGCTTCTTTTCTTGTAAAATTGCGGCAACAAATTAGTAGCCCGTTCAATTGGTCCTGCAACTAATTGAGGGAAGAAACTCACAAATGCTGAAAAAGCGATAAAATCTTTGGTAGGTTCTAATTTGCCTTTATATGCATCAATGGTGTAGCTTAAAGTTTGAAACGTATAGAAACTTATTCCGACCGGCAAAATAATATCAAGTGTGTTGAAGCCCGTTGCCACTTGTAGCCCTGGTATAACATTGTACAATGAGTCCAAGAAGAAATTATAATACTTGAATACTCCTAAAAAACCAAGGTTGACGATAATACTTGTCCACAAAAGTATTTTCCGCTTTGCCTGATTTCCTTCTTTTTTTAGTTGTATTCCAATCGTATAGTCAATCATTGTACTAAAAACGATCAGCGATAAAAATCTCCAATCCCACCAACCATAAAAAACGTAACTCGCAAAAACAATCAACAAGTTTTGAAGGTTTAGGTTTCTATTGGTTACGAACCAATAGAGTACAAAAACTATGGGTAAAAAAATCGCAAATTCAATTGAGTTAAATAGCATTTAATATTTCTAGCATTAATTGTTTATCTTCACCAATGTTTTTTATTCCGATTAGAGAAAATAGAATCCCTAAATTTAGCCTCCTTTCGATGTCTCATTCTTAATTTGGCAGACTTAATCCATCAAGTTGCTTTTTAATCCTTTAATTATGGCCAGTTTTCTTTTTTGGTGAAAAAGGGCTCCTTATTTGATTCATATATATTCCCATCCTTATTGGAATATTATAATCAATTATAACTGCGAATATTCAAGCCACATCACCGGTTAAATTATTTTTCATGAGAATTTCTTTTGCTCAGCTTATCAAGTAATGGCCGTGTAAATTCCGGTACAACCATAAATAATGATGGAATACATACTAGAAACAAGATCAAATGTCGTGGAAATCTAAATAATCTGGGATAATAGTCGGTAATGATTACTACACATAAAATTAAACCGATTGTTAAAAAGATCTTTTTATTTCGGCTAAAAAAATGTTGTACTCTTTCGGGAAACTGAGAATTATTTTCGAAATAAAAATAAATAATATAGGGTAGAAATACCAATACGTGTAATGAAAAGGGAATATTTACAGTTAATAAAACGCCAAGATGAAACATAGCTGCTATTCCGATCGCTCTTAAAAACAAGCCAGACCAAAATATCGTCAGAATGAATCCCAATTCGAATAATAAAGTGCTATAATCTAAGATTTTATAAATAAATAGATTGTTTATTTTTACAAACATTTCATTCAGGTACATGGGGTCTGCACCTGAATAATATCTTCTTAAAATGAATCCAGCGGTGGTAGAATAGGACACATCTAACCAGCCTCCAATCAGTTTTGGCAAACCGGCAGTAAAATAACCCCATCCCAATAAAAAGGAAAGGAAGGTTAGTGGCCATCCTCTGGGAACTTTGTTTCTGGTTCTGTTTCTTAATGCGTCTATTGACAAGGCACCTCCCCAATTGGTAAAAGCCATTAATAATGGAAAAATCACCGGAAAAATGTTATGATTAATTTTCCCATAACTGTAATCATATGTAAAACCAAATAACAGAAGTAACCCGAAAATAATGGATGACGCCTTTGTTCGAAAACCTATCAATATCAAGGCGAAACTTATTCTCAAAATCAGATCAAACGTCCACCAAAAATCTTCCGAAGTGATTGGACCAATCAACCGGGAAATCCCCGGAGGTGGGTCAAAAAACACCAACTCAAAGCTTGCAATCTCTATAAACTGGGGAAGGTCGAAAATAAAAAAACCGAGGCAAAATAAAATCCTGGTTAGCCCTAATTGGAAAAAAGTAGGCTTCCAGGTATTTTCAAGCCAATTGGTGATGCGCTCGTTAATTTGTAGTATCCTCATCAAATGTAAATTTTCTTTGTTTGACAATTTCCCTAGACTGAAAGCCCTCCACCAGGTGGTAATATTCTTTGTACTCATTGACAATAAAACCAGTTACCTCGTTGGATTCAAATGGCCTCTTTTTAAACATTAGTTTAGGCACCTCTTTATCTGCTCCTCCGATCACGTTATTCGTTGTCCATTTTTGTAGTGTTTCATGGATTCTCACCCCACCTGGTATCAAGGATATTATTCTTCGTTTTTGGTTTTTTGATTCTTCTAAATTCGTTCCTGCCTGATTGAAAAAAATAAAGTGCATGTTATTTCTATATCTGATTAGATTCTTTGGAGGCAAAACCTCCTGTAGATCTCCCTTCCATACCTCTTCGCCATTGTTCATATAGATTATTTCAAAATAACTGGCAGGTAAAACACCATTGTCAATTCCACTCCTTGTAAAGGCCGGCATATTTAAACTTGGATATGGCTCCCTTACTAATCTTGCAAATACCATAGATACCAATAGAAAAATAATGGTCAAATAAAAAACCAAAGTAATTTTATATTTTTTCAGGAGTTTATTCATCTTATTTTCTTTTTTCAAATATTAAATATTCGTTTATCGAAACTTAGAATAAATCTTTAATGGCCCTTGTTGCTGCGTGGTAGCCACCCATTCCATGAACGCCCCCTCCTGGGGGAGTCGATGATGAGCAAATATAAATGCTTTTGAAGGAGGTTCTATAGGGTGATATCCTCAATGCTGGTCTGGTAAATATTTGTGACCAGTCCTGTACACCGGAATTGATATCTCCTCCTATATAATTTGGGTTATATTTTTCAATCTCCTGGCTATTGAAAGTATGCTTGCCAATGATGGTTTCCTTAAAACCCGGAGCGTATTTCTCGATTTGATTTTCGATAATGGTTGACATGTCAAATTCAGACCCGGCAGGTACATGGCAATAGGCCCAAGCGGTATGATACCCTTCTGGAGAACGTGTTTTATCAAATAAGCTTTGTTGGGATAAAAGGACAAATGGATCTTGACTATATTTTCCTTCCCAAACTAATTTTTCTGATTTTTCAATGTCTTCTAACCTGCCACCTAAATGTACGGTGCCAGCGCCCCTAAGCGTATCGGATTTCCAGGGTATAGGTTGGGAAAGGGCAAAATCCATTTTAAAAACACCCATTCCATACCTAAACCTATTCAGTTGCCAACGATACAATTTAGAAAACTTATCCCCGGCGATCTTCAATAGGCTTTTTGGGCTAAGGTCAAACATTACCAATTTTGCATCAGGAATTTGACCGAAATGAGATATCATTTTCCCTTTTTCAATTTTGCCTCCGAGAGCCAGAAAATAACTTGCCAAAGCATCGGCAAGTATTTGGGAGCCACCCTTTATCATCGGCCAACCGCCATTATGGCCAGCAGCCATCAATACCATGGCAATAGCCGAAGTAGCTATATTAGTTAATGGCTGTATGCCATGAGCTGCCATCCCTGCCCAAAGAGCCCGGGTCCCTGTTTCTTTAAATTTTTTCGCAAGAAGGGTGGAGGGTTTGAGCGCATTGATTCCAAATAAACCCAGTTTTATTGGATTATCCGGAAATTTTAAAGGGGATAAAATGTCGGGAGACAAAGCGTCCCAATGTTCAATTAGGGGTTGTAATAAATCAATATATGCTTTTCGGTCAGATCCCAGTTGATCTGCGGTGTCGAATAGGGACCGGTGCAAGGTAGCTACGGTTCCATCCGGTAGCGGATGTCCGGCAAGAATTTCAGGGTGGATAAACTCAAGGCCATATTGATCAAGTGGTAAGGTCTTAAAAAAAGGACCTGCGGCTGCCATGGGGTGGATTGCTGAACAAACGTCATGTTTAAAACCAGGAAGGGTAAGCTCCATTGTTCGCATGCCTCCGCCGATGGTATCCTTACCCTCAATTAGAAGTACATTTAATCCATGCTTTTGTAAAACAATTGCCGCTGAAAGTCCGTTTGGGCCTGATCCAACGACTACGGCATCAAAAGTCTCATCCATAATCATGTGTTTTTCACAAAGTAACTGGTTTTTTTCAGGTCAATAAAGGAATTATTAAATTTTAAATAGAAGAAACTTTATTCTTTATCAAAAAAATACCACCTTCTCCGTCAGATGTTAGATCAATAGTAGATATTGAGCGGCAAAAAATTTGATCCTTTCCTTCCTGAAAAGAGTAGATCCACAAAATCTTTTCAACATTCCATTCCATAGCTCTTCTGGTTATTAGATCATTTCTGAATTAAAAAAAATCTCTTTATTATGGGCCAGGCAGCGGTCTGCAACCAGAAAAGGGGGATGGTCCTGACAGCGTCAGGATCTTCCCCCTTTTCTGATCACGACTATCACTCCTGCCCCGGCAGGCAAGTGGTCCCGCCTGAGAAGAAAGGGGTATGAATCAATGCTTTCCTTTTACCTCAAATATAATCCAGTGAACTGGGGCAGAGCGTTAAGAAATTACCCCTTTGGGTAATTTTAGCGACGAGCCGGGCAGCGGGGAAGCTACGAGACCCGTACGCCGGGTGGTGTGAGAGCCTCAACCTGAGCCATTTGGCTCAGGTCGGGCTACTCATTACAGGCAGGTTATTTTCTTTCTACCCAGTTTTCCATCTTTAGGTTTTTGATATGCCGAAAATCTTTTATGTTGTCAGTTACTAAAGTCATTTCATTCGCAAGTGCAGTAACCCCGATTATCAAATCAAATTCATCGTGTTGAGGTGTTCCATTTTTTCGTAAATGGACTTTGGTTTTTGCATACTGATCTACAATCCCAAAAATGGGAATGATTGTCATTCCTTTCACAAATTTGTCAACGGATTTATGTGATTTTTTGGGATTATCACTGTTTTCTGCTCCAAATTTGAGTTCAAATACTGTTATTTCAGAGATAAAACAATTTTCAAGACCTTTCTTCCTGATAGTTTCATCGAGATTAAGCTTTCCTCGTAGAAAAAATATGCAAATATTCGTGTCTAGCAAATATTGCATATACTACATTTTCAAGTCTTTTGTTCTGAACTTTCTGCTTTCCTTGATTTCTTTGTTGATTTCTTCGGCAGACTTGTCTGATGCAAATGCTCCGAAAGAACTGAAAAATTCCTTTTCATTGGACCTTCTTCCTTTCTTAATAGATTTGGCAAGTCGCTCAAGCAACTCTAATTTACTTACAGAGCTTAAACTTTCAAAAAGCTCTGAGTAGGTTTCCACAATATAGCGTTCTGCGTGTGTCATGGCCTGATTTTTAATAAATATACGAAATTACCTCTTTAAACTGATTTTTCTATAAATGGATTTTTCTTAAACTTCTGACTAACGTACACAAAAACCCTCAAATTTGAGCCAAATCGAGCCCCAGGTCCTCATTTGTCAGACCGAATTTATCGATTTGTTTCTTTATCCGTTTAACTAAACCCAATTTCCTTTTCTGATCTAGGAAGAGATAGCCCTCTGGATTAATATAGGGAACTCCCTTCACCACCATGTTCCAGATGATGACGGCCAGCTTTCGGGCGGTAGCGCTGATGGCCGAAACCCTTCCTTTTCTAAAGCTTATTCTATGGAAGAAGTCTCGTAGTGGCGTGGAATCCTTCAGGTTTCCAATGGCATTGGCCGCATTCCGTAATGCGATTTTCAGCCTGTTGCTTCCTTTTGGAACTCTACTTGAAAGTACTTTTCCCCCACTTACTTTATTGTTGGGGGCTAGCCGCAGCCAGGAAGCGAAGTGCTTGCCAGTTTTGAACTTCTTGATGCCCTCTATTCCCACTTCACTCATTAAGGCTAGTACCGTAGAAAAACTCATTCCTTCTATGGCCATTAGGTCAGTACCTTCAAACATCTGGTAAGCCTTCAGGTTGAGGTCGATTCCTTTTGGGGTGTTTTTGTTGACCCTTTTGTGAGGCTTTGCCTCGATATAATGCTGTCGCTTATTGTCATCGGAATGGATGATTTCATCCAGCATCTTCTCGATCTCCTTATCGCACTCATCGATTTTATTTTGAAGGTGGTCGTAGGTGTCCAGTTCCTGTTGGAGTGCAAAAAGGTAATCTTTCCTGCCATTGGTCTGCAAGGCCCTGGCGATCTCTTCTTCACTTTTCCGGCAGTTTCCGTGCCTGAGTGAGGCCAGTTTTTGGGGATTGGTTTCACCATCGCAAATGGCCCTAATAATCAACAGCCCGGTCAGCCCACAGATATCCTTGACCACTACGTCCAATCTCAAGTTGAGCAACCTAAGATTCTTTTGCATCTTCTTGTATGTAGAAGCTGCTAAATGAAGTAGATTAGCCCTCTGCCTGCAGTAGGTTCGGAGTTCTTCAGTCTTCCCATCTGGCAGAAAACTACTGGTCAAAAGCCCTAGCGTATGCAATTTTTGAATCCACTGACAGTCCTTTACATCTGTTTTCTTGCCTTTGATGTTTTTGGTAAACTTTCCATTGCAAAGCACCACATCAAGCCCTCTGGAAATCAAAACGGCATACAGGTTCTGCCAGTAAGTTCCGGTACTCTCCATGGCCACTGTTTTAACATCTTTTTCTTTCAACCAATCTGCCAAAGCGAACAGATCCTGATTGAAGACCCCATATTCACGCACATCCTTTTCGGACTGCCCCACAGCCACCCAATGGGAGCGGCTGCCTACATCGATACCCGCAGCCTGCGGATTGACGACTTGCATTGATACGAATTCCTTTTCCATGATCAGAAAACTTAAGCTCTAAGGGGATGTGTTTTTGGCAAGAAAATATTCTGAACGGGGTTCTTGACAAATCAAGACCGCCACTAAAGTAATCGCAAGCATCCCAACCAGGATTGCGCCCGTGCTTCCCGAATAACCAGGAGCAACAGTTTAAAAATCGGCCTTACAAAGAGCTTCGCCAATATAAAAAAAATCAGGATGATGCAACACCCCGTTAGCTCTGAAAGTAAATGTGTTTCATATATGGAGGATTGCCCATACGGTCCACGGCTAAGAAACTTGGGGCATTTCGGAGCGATAAGCTGTCAAATTTAGATAATGTTATTTCGAGGAACAAACCTTTCTAAATCCACTGACCGCCCCATGTTTTCTTAGGTGCTGTGTGTGCCCAGCATGGGCATCTGGTATCGAAGATACCAAATTATTCCAAAGGGTGAAAGTCCCTTGTGTGCGGGGGTAACGCTCCGAAG